>Ga0302046_10001387_pt1 | contig 22700 bp, 19 predicted proteins | sample RVTome_11_FD_200261 | JGI IMG/M metagenome (GOLD analysis project Ga0302046, IMG submission 200261) | Soil microbial communities from uranium-contaminated site in the Upper Colorado River Basin, Wyoming, United States - RVT147D111 (version 2) ... | reverse complement strand
CGACACGGCCCGAACCTGCGCCGTCCGGCTTGTATTCGGCGGCCACCGGAACGAGCGCCCAGCGCGCATCCACGAGATTGGCCAGCGCGTGCAGCTGGCCGAACAGCGGATCACCGATGTTCTCGACACGGGCGACATGGAACGAGGCAACCGGCATCGCGTGCAGGTCGATGCCCAGTGACGGCGACCGTTCGACGGCTCGCTGAATCAACGGCGGGAAGACCCAGCGCACGCGCGGCCCGCGCTCGGCCAGCCAGTACGCGATCTCGCGGTCCAGGCCGGGCACCGGTTCCTGCGCCATTGCGGCGCCCGGCCCTGCCTGCGCCGGCAGCACCATCACGGCCCGGCCGGTCAGGTCGGGCGGCCGTGTGGCCGGCGTCGTGTCCGGCGAGGGCGGCGCTGCACGTCCTCCACCACACGCCACCGCCAGCATCAGTACGACGAGCCAGCGCTGTCTCAGCGGTTCTTCCATTCCGGCCTGCGTCCTTCCTGCGCCGCGCGCGGTCCTTCCTGTGCGTCCTCCAGCTCGAGCAACTCGCGCAGATACATCGTCTGAATGCTGGTCAGCGCGTCCGGGAACGTGTTGTAGTACGATTCCAGCTGTGCCCGCCTCGCCAGCTGCAGCACCGGCCCGCTCTTGCTCGTCAGCTCGGTCACGAACGCGTCCAGGTTGCCGTCGAAATTGTCTTCCGGAAACAGACGGTTGATCACGCCATCGTGCTCGAGCCGCCGCGCACTGATCAGATTGCCCGTGAGGATCCATTCCATGGCCCGCCGCCGGGGCGCAACACGCGGCAGCACTGCAGCAGCCACTGGCGGCACCAGGCCGAGCTTCGTCTGCGGCAGTGCGAACGTCGCCGTTTCCGTCGCCACGAACAGGTTGCACCCCAGCGCCAGCTCGAATCCCGCACCCCTCGCCCGACCCTCGACCGCCGCCACCGTCACGACCGGCATCATGCGCAGCGTCTCCAGGATGCGCATGTATACCTGCAACAGCCGCTGCACCCGCTCACGCGTGTGCTCCTCCAGGTCCAGCCCATCCGAGAACACACCTTCCGTACCCCGCACCACCAGGACCTTGAGTCCCGTCACGCCACGCAGCGAGAACAGCTGCGCATTCACTTCTTCCATCATCGCAATATTGAGCAAATGGGCAGGCGGCCGCTTCAGCACCAGCGTCGCCACCTCATCTTCAACCGTGAGGACCGTATACTCGTTCATGCAAGCTCTCCGGACTCGTCTGGCCTGCGCGCCGCATCATGCGGCTCTCATCGGACCGGCCGTTCCACGCGCTGTTCCATGTCCCACTGCCTGATTCCTGCTCCTGTCTTCGTTTCCCTGTTGCCTGTTTCCTGTTCCCCATTCCCTGCTCACGGTTCCCTGTAGCCTCCGGCTTCAGACGGTATAGCCCCCATCGACTGGAACGACGATGCCGGTGACGTGTCGGGCATTCTCACTGCACAGGAACACGACGACATTGGCGACGTCCTGCGGGTCGCCCAGCCGGCCGAGCACGCTGCGTTCGCGGGCACGGTCCAGGATCTCGGGCGCGACGCCGTCCGTGAGCCGGGTCGTGCGGATGTAGCCCGGTGCAACGGCGTTGACGTTGACGTTCGACGGACCCAGCTCGACGGCGGCCGACCGTGTGAGTCCGATCATGCCGGCCTTGGACGACGCGTAGTTCGCGAGGCCGAACTCGCTGTGCATTCCGTGCACGGACGTGATGTTGACGATCTTGCCGTACTGCTGGGCACGGAACAGGGGTGCGACGGCACGGATCATGTTGAATGCGCCGGTGAGGTTGGTGGCGAGCACGTCGTTCCACTCCTCGTCTTCCATGCGCCAGAGAGCACGGTCGCGGCCGATACCGGCATTGTTGACGAGGATGTGCAGGCCATCGAGCTCCTGCGCGACCTCCGTGACGAACGCGTTGACGTCGGCCGCGACGCGTACGTCGCATTCGCGGGCAACGACGTCGACTTCCAGCTGGCGCAGCTCGGCGGCTGTTCGGTACGCTGCGTCGTTCATGGTGCCGTCGCCGTCATCGAGCCAGTTGAAGGCGACGTGGACACCGTTGCGAGCCAGCTCGAGTGCGACGGCCCGCCCGATGCCGGTCGCACCGCCGGTGACAATGGCGGCGAGTCCGCGCAGGCCGCCGACCTTCAGCGCGGGATCGGGCTGTGGCTCGCTGCTGACCTCGGCGAGCAGCGCCTCCACCGGATCCCGGGATGGCTGTGCTGGACCGAACGACGGATCGCGGCCCGGCCGTTGCAAGCTCACGCGCGTTCCCTCGTGGAAACCCGTGTTCGCAGAGGCGGCCGCACGCCGGCCTGCCGCCGCCGCGCGCCCGATCGAGAGGGTGAGGATGCCGGTCCCGGCCGGCTGGTGTCAAGAAATGGCGGTGTCAGGCGCCGGCGGTCGCCTGTCGCTCCTCGGCGTGGTGCTTCACAATGCGCGCCTCCACCATGTAGATGGCATCCTCGGAGATGTTGGTGGCGAGGTCGGCAATGCGTTCGAGGTTGCCGGAGACGAGCAGCAGATCCATGCCTGCCGAGATCTTGCGGGGGTCCTCCATCATGTGCGTGAGCAGGATGCGGAACGTGTTCTCGTGCAGCTCGTCGACGCGGTCGTCGCGCTTGAGGATCTGCCGGGCCAGCGTGGTGTCGCCGCGAATGAACGAATCGAGGGCGTCCTTCAGCATGGTCGTGCTGATGCGGACCATCTCCTCGATTTCGGGCAGGACCGGGAAGAGCGGCGACTCGACCAGCCAGTGGACGGTCTCTGCGATGTTGACGGCGTGATCGCCAACGCGCTCGAGGTCGCCCGAGATCTTCATGGCCATGGTGATGAAGCGCAGGTCGCGCGCCATCGGCTGCTGCAGTGCGAGCAGCTTGACGGAGCGTTCCTCGACGTCCATCTCGAGGTCGTCGATGGCATTGTCGCTGTCGATGACGCGGCGGGCCTTCGTCTCGTCACGCTCGAGCAGGGCGACCACGGCGTTGCGCACGGCCTGCTCCGCCAGCCCGGCCATCTCGGCAAGGCGACCCTTGAGTGCATCCAGCTCATCCTGGAAGTGCCGCTGCGTCATCCGAATCTCCCGGTGATATACGATTCCGTACGTTCCTCCTTCGGATTCGTGAAGACGCCCTGGGTCGGGCCGTATTCGACGACTTCGCCCATGTACAGAAACGCGGTGAAATCCGAAACCCGCGCCGCCTGCTGCATGTTATGCGTCACGATGACCACCGTGTAGGTCTGCTTCAGCTGGTAGATCAGCTCCTCGATCTTCTGCGTCGCAATCGGGTCGAGCGCGGAGGCCGGCTCGTCCATCAGCAGGACCTCCGGCTCGACCGCCAGTGCCCGCGCAATGCACAAGCGTTGCTGCTGTCCACCGGAAAGCGCAAGGGCACTGGCATCGAGACGGTCCTTGACCTCCTCCCAGAGCGCGGCCTGGCGAAGCGACTGTTCGACCAGCTCGTCCATGCGGCCGCGATAGCCGTTGATGCGCGGACCGAAGGCGACATTGTCGTAAATGGACTTGGGGAACGGATTCGGCTTCTGGAACACCATGCCGATGCGACGCCGGACATCGACCGGGTCGACACCTGCGCCGTACAGGTTGGCACCCTGGAAGATCGCCTCGCCGAGGACGCGCGCACCCGGCACCAGGTCGTTCATCCGGTTGAAGCAGCGCAGCAGCGTGCTCTTGCCGCAACCGGACGGACCGATGAAAGCGACCACCCTGCGGTCCGGTACCTTGATCGAAACCGATCGGATCGCCGGCGTCTGCCCGTAGAGCACGGTCAGGTCGCGGGCCTCCAGCTCGATGTCACCCGGCGGCGTGTGGATCGAACTCATCAGAGCTTTCGCGTATAGCGGTTGCGCAGCCAGATCGCAGCCGCATTCATGGTCAACAACAGAATCAGCAGTACAATGCTCGCTGCGGCGGCCAGCTCGGCGAACGCCATCTGCGGCCGGCTCACCCAGTTGTAGATCTGGAACGGAATGACGGTGTAATTGTCCATCGGACTGCTCGGCACATAGGAAATGAAGCCGAGCGCGCCTACCAGAATGACCGGTGCGGCTTCACCGACTGCGCGCGAGAGGGCCAGGATGGTGCCGGTCAGGATACCGGGCAGCGCGAGCGGCAGGACCTGGTGACGGATCGCTTCCCAGCGTGTCGCGCCCAGCGCGTACGCGCCCAGCCGGATCGAGTTCGGCACCGCTTTCACCGCTTCCTGCGATGCGATGATGATCACGGGCAGGATGAGGAGTGCGAGCGTGAACGCTGCGGCCAGAATGCTGCGGCCGAAGGAGAACGTCCGTACGAACAGCGCGAGGCCGAGAATGCCATAGACGATGGATGGCACGCCGGCGAGGTTGGCGATATTGGTTTCGACAATGCGCGTGAAGCGGTTGTCGGGTGCGTACTCTTCGAGCCAGACGGCGGTACCGACGCCCAGCGGGAACGCAATCATTGCGGTGAGCAGCATGACCCAGGCGGAACCGAGCAGGGCGGGCTTGATACCGGCACGGTCCGGGAAGCGTGAGGGGAAGCCGTCGATGAACGTGAGCGTAAGACGGCCCATGCCGTCACGCAGCAGGTCGACCAGCAGGACCATGAGCACGAGCACGCCGACAAGCGTTGCGAGGAAGCAGATCGTGGCGAAGAACGTGCCGAAGCGGGCTCGCCCCTTCGTGCGCAGGGCGAACCTCGAGGGTTCGCCCGGTTTGAACGCCCGCGCTTTCGGCCGCGGCTCCTGCGGCGCGTCGGTGGAGGCCGCCGCCGACTGAGTCGACGCTGCGCCGCTCCGTCGCACCACGGGTTTCGGCACCAGTGGCAGCGTCGGCGGCGCGACCGCCGGCGCGGCCCGCTCGACGTCGTCGGGCCGGCTCATTCGTACACCTCGCGGTACCGCTTGAGCACCATCCCGCTCAGGATGTTCATCACCAGTGTGATCGAGAACAGGGCGAGCCCGACCGCGAAAATCGAGCGGTACTCGATCGTGCCGTGCGCCACTTCGCCGCCCGCCGTCTGTGCGATGAACGCCGTCATCGTCTGGATGCTGGTCAACGGATTCAGCGTGAGCGTCGGCGTCGCACCGGCCGCGATGGTCACGATCATGGTCTCACCGAGCGCCCGCGAGATCGCCAGAATGAAGCTGGCAATGATGCCGGACAGCGCGGCCGGCACCACCGTTCGCGTGGCGACTTCCACCCGCGTCGCGCCCAGTGCATACGCCGCCTCGCGCAATGAAACCGGCACGGCGCTCATTGCATCCTCGGAAAGCGACGAGACCATGGGAATGATCATGATGCCCATCACGATCGCCGCGGACGCCGCGTTGAACACGTCGGTGCCGGGAATGACAGCGCGGATCATCGGTGTGACGAACGTGAGCGCGAAATAGCCGTAGACGACAGTCGGCACGCCGGCCAGGATCTCCAGCACAGGCTTGAGCACACGTTTCACGCCCAGCGGCGCGTACTCGCTCAGATAGATGGCGGCGGCCAGACCGAGCGGCAGTGCGACGAGCGCGGCGCCCGCTGCAATCAGCAGCGATCCGGTCAGCAGCGGCAGAATGCCGTAGCTGGGTGGCGCGAAGAGCGGCGTCCAGCGCGTGCCGGTGAGGAACTCGAGCGGTGAGACCTCGCGGAAGAATGCGAGCGCGTCCCAGAGCAGCACGGCGACGATGCCGAGCGTCGTGAAGATCGAGACCGCGCTGAACCCGAAGAGCACGCGACCGACCGTACGCTCGCGGCGGCGCCGGGCGCGCACGCCGCGGTCCGGCCGGGCCAGACCGCGGCGTCCGGCATCACCAGCTGTCAGCTCAGACGCCACCGGTCTCCTGATCCAGCTGCGCGAGCGCCTCCTGGTAGCGCGACGTCTCCATCGCGATGTAGCCCGTCTGCGGCACGAGCGTCTCCGCGTTCTCGAGATAGAACCGGACGAACGCTTCGACTTCCGGCCGCGCCAGCGCCGACTTCTTGACGTAGATGAACAGCGGACGCGACAGCGGCGCGTAATCGCCGGTTCGCACGGTCCGATCATCCGGCGTGACGCAGCCCGAACCGCTGTCCACGGGCACGATCTTCAGGCGCTCGCGGTTCTCCCAGTAGTACGCGAATCCGAAGTAGCCGAGTGAGTAGGGATCGCCTTCCACGCCCTGCACGAGTACGTTGTCGTCCTCGCTCGCCGTGTAGTCGGGCCGGCTCGCCCGCGCCTCGCCATTGATCACTTCCGTGAAGTAGTCGAATGTACCCGAATTCGTGCCGGCACCATAAAGCTTGATGGGCTCGGCCGGCCAGCCGGCGCGGACCTCGGACCAGCGTGTGACCGTGCTGCCCGGCTCCCAGACCCGCTTCAGCTCCTCGACCGTCAGACAGTCGACGAATTCGTTTTGCCGATGTACCGTCACCGCCAGGCCATCGAGTGCGACCTGAAAAGCGACGTACTCCACGCCGTTCTCGCGGCACAGCTCCATCTCCGTCGCCACGATCGGCCGCGATGCATTGCTGATGTCCGTCTCGCCCGCGCAGAAACGCTTGAAACCACCACCGGTTCCCGACACCCCGACGTTCACGCGCACCGCACCGCCGGTCTCCAGGCCGTAGTCCTCGGCCGCCGCCTCCGTGATCGGCACCACCGTACTCGATCCATCGACCTCCACCGTGCCGCTCACGCCGCCACTCCCGCCACCACCGCTGCACGCGACCAGTGTCATGACCGCCAGTGCCAGATACGTTCGCTGATTCATTGCCCCTCCTCCTCTGTCAGGTCGCGCACGCTCGGCGCACGTGCTCCCCTCACCATGCCACCTGGGCCTGTGCCCGGATCGCATGCTTCGTCTCGAAACGCTCGCCGACCGGCACGAACACGTCCCAGTTCAGCTGCAGCCGGTTCCGGCCCGGAAGGTGGAGATTCAGGCCGGACGTCCACAGCAAACCCTCGTCGCCCTCGATCTCCACATTCGGATCGCCCCAGCTCATCCGGACCAGCGGCTCGATACCGGCCAGCCGGCGGCTCGTGATCGGCCGGTACAACGAAACCACCGCCTGGCCCGCCACGAATGTCTCCGCAGAACCCGGATTGTCACCGACCACGCCTTCCGCGATCACGTGCAGCCCCGCCCGCCGGTACTCGCCGACCTCGATGTCCACCGAAAACGCCGTGCCCTCGACAACCACAGCCGCATCTCCGTCGGTTACTTCCCGATAACTCACTCCGCCCGCCACCGCCATCGGAATCGTCGTGGGCAGGTTCCACAGCACGCGGCCTGCCAACGACTTACCGTCATTGTCATCGCGGCCGTCCGGACCACTGCCGTTGAATACGCCGATGTCGTATTCCACCGCCCCGATCCGCCCATGCACGCTCGCGCCCTGCTCGTAGCTCATGTATCCGAACCGGTCCAGCAACTCCTGCTCTTCGCCCAGGACCACCTTCCCCAGAAACGAGCCCAGGACCGGACTGGCCGCAGCTGAATCCGCCACCGCGTACGCGTCCTGAAGACTGCGGATCCGCAGGCCCCGCTCGATCGCCGCGTACTCCAGAGAACTCGTCAGCTGTACCCGGCTGAACGGCTTCTTGAACTGCCCGACCCGCACCTCGAACGCCGAGTCGATCGCGAAATTCACCCACGCGTGCCGCGTCTGGAGGTCGCCCAGCGTAAAGTCCGGCTCCACCAGCGCCGTGATCCAGTCGTCCACCCGGAGATTCACCGCCACGCGCAGCCGCCGCATCTCGAACGTCGAGCCGGCCACCTGCGCCAGCTCGCCCAGCTCGACCTCCGCCACGCTCGTCGTGTTGAACTGGTACTGCAGCCGGCCGCCCAGCTTCGCCGTCACTTCCACGGGCAATGATTGGGCGCCCAGTTGACCTGCCACCCCCATCATCGCCAGACCTGCCGTCGCGACGGACCGCCTCATCTTCCCTCCTGCCCCGGGTCCCTTTTGTAACGGCCGGCGGACAGGATAGCAGCGATCTGGCGACTGCTTCGTTGCGAATGCGTAACAAATCGGTAACACCAGGCACCGCTGATGCACCGGCGGCCGCGCGTGGGCCCCGATGCCGGTCGCTGTATCCTCGCAGACCGGCGTAACGTCGATCGTACTGCATGTGTAACAGGGCCGTCACACGGGCACCGAGCGAGCGAGCGGCAGGCGGACGCGAATGGTCGTCCCCTTGCCCAGCTCACTGACAGCCGAGACATCGCCGTGCATGGTCTCGACGAGGTGCTTGACGATACTGAGCCCGAGGCCGGTACCGCCCTCCGCTCGAGAGCGGGCGGGGTCGACGCGATAGAAGCGTTCGAAGATGCGGGGCAGAGCGTCGCCCGGAATACCGTAACCGGTATCCTGCACTTCGATGGTTGCACGATCGGCGTCCGCGTCAGGGCGGACGGCAGCGGCAGGCGCAGCCGGAGCGGCCGTGTCGGGCGCGCTGTTGTCGCGGAACCGGACGCGAATGGTACGTCCGTGGGGCGTATGGCGAAGCGCGTTGTCGAAGAGGTTGGAGAGGATCTGCCGGATGGCGGACTCGTCGGCCTCGACAATGGCGTCTCCGACGGGCGGCTCGAAGTCGATCTGCTGTTCGCGTGCGCGGGCATCGAATTCCTGCCAGACCTCCACGACGACGCGCGCCATGCTGACGTCTTCGAGGTCCGGTTGCCAGACGCCGGCTTCGAGGCGGGAGAGGTCGAGCAGGTCATCGACGATTCTGTGGAGTCGCTCGGCGTTCTTCTGGATGACCTCGAGGAACTGCCGCTGGAGCGAGGGATCGACGTCGTCGACGAGGAGCGTCTCGACGTAGCCGCGGATGGAGGTAAGGGGTGTCTTGAGTTCGTGGCTGACGTTGGCGACGAAATCGCGGCGTACGCCTTCGAGGCGCTTCAGCTCGGTGAGGTCGACGAGAGCGATGACGCCGCCGGGCTCATTGGCGGGATCGTCCTGGCCGTTGGCCGGGATGGGCTGGCCGTGAACGAGCAGACGGCGATCATCGACGGAGACCTCGGCGCGGACGGTCTCGCCACTGGCTGAGCGTTCGACCATGGTACGCAGCTCCGCGTTGCGGACGATCGAGGTGAGCGGCTGACCGCGGCAGTCGCTGGGCAGGCCGAGCAGTTCGCGGACCGCGGGGTTCGCGTGGATGATTCGGCCGCCCGGTCCCACGAGCAGGATACCTTCGGAAACAGAACTGACCAGAATTGCGAGTTCATCACGCTCGCGGCGGAGCGTCTCGGCGCGGGTTTCGAGGTCCGCGGCGAGGTTGTCGATGGCAGCGGCCAGGCTCTGCAACTCGGCGATGGGCGTTCGCGTGATGGGACGGCCGGGCTCGCGAGCGCGAATGGCAGTATCGCCCCGCAGGTGACTCGCAAAGCGTGCGACCGCATTGCCCAGCATCAGCGCAATGCCGGCGGTGATGACGAGCGCAGTGACGGAGTAGGCGATGAATGCATTGCCGAACTCGTCGACCACATTTGCGACCTGGTCGGCCGGCAGAAGCGTTGCGAGGCTGGTCTCGAGGAATCGACTGGTCGAGATGTAGGCGGTCAGCAGACCGACGGCCGTCACCGCAATGAACGTCATGACGACGATCGGCCGCAGGCGCCAGCGGACCCTCATTCGTCACCGTCGCGAGCGCGGAACCGGTACCCGAATCCCCTCACGGTCTCGATCAAGCGGCCCGCCTCGCCCAGCTTGGCGCGCAGCCGCTGCACGTGCATGTCCACGGTGCGGGTCTCGATCCGGGCGTGGATGTCCCACGCGTCTTCGAGCAGCTGCTGCCGGCTCTGCACCCGCCCGCGACGCTCCAGCAGAGTGACCAGCAGACGGTACTCCGTCGGCGTCAGATCGACGATCCGGTCGGCCACCACCACACGCATCGCATTCAGGTCGACCGTGACCAGCCCACCGCGCAGCACGCGACCGGAACCGGCCACCGCAGGCGCCTGCGAGCGGCGCAGAACTGCGCCCACGCGCAGAATCAGCTCGCGCGGACTGAACGGCTTCGTCACATAGTCGTCCGCACCCAGCTCCAGACCCTTCACCCGGTCGGCTTCTTCACGCCTGGCCGTAAGTACGATCACCGGCACGTCCGTCAATGCCGCCCGCCGCCGCATCTCCTGCAATACGTCGTAGCCCGAAAAGCCCGGCAGCATCAGGTCCAGGATCAGCAGGTCCGGGCGTTCGCCCTCCGCCGCCTCCAGCGCTTCCTGCCCGCCTTCCGCCGTCCGCACCCTGTACCCTTCCTTCGTCAGGTGGTACGCGACGAGGGCGGAGATGTCACGCTCGTCCTCGACGACCAGGATTCGGGCAGGCGTCGCCTTGTGATTCGTCTTCGTGGTCATCCATCCCCGCGCGTGGTTCCGGGATGCACGACGGCCCGGTGTGGACCACCGTAGCAATGGAGGTCTATCGCGCGGCGGTCTAGTGCGCGTCAACGGAACGTAACAATATGATCACGACCACTCGCCAGACCACAAGATAAGCCATTCCAATGTAGCGATTTACTGCTTTGTTACAAATGGCTGCGACGGCGCCGGACACTCGCGTCAGGCGGACAGGATCTCCTTCAGGTTGCGGACGATGCGCCGGATCTGGCGGAGGTCGCGGGGCCGCGCCTTCTTCGGATTGACGTCGAGTCCGGAGATTTCGTCGAGTACCGCCTGTGCGGTCTTGACGGTGAGGGATGCGGGTGGCTGTTCGAGCGCATCGTCGCCTTCAATGGACTGGAGCATTTCGGCGATGCGCCCGCCGACCGAGAGGTCGAATGCATCGAGGCACTGGGTGAGGGTGGCGCGCAGAGCGCGCAATTCGAGCACGACCTGCTGGTTGAGCCGGGTCCGTTTTTCGCCGACCCGCGGAGCGCGTGCGGCGCGCTGCGGCATGGCGGCCGCGGATTGGGCCACGTCCCCGTCGGTCGGTTTCGGCTTCGGGCGTGCTCGCGCGCGGGCCTGGGATGTCCGTTTCGTGGTGATCCGGGGTCGGTCCTTGTCGCCGGTGGTGGTCATGGGATCTCGTGGTCCGGGTAGAGGGCGAGGAGGACGCGGCGGACACGTTCCTTGAGATCGGCCTGGACAGCTGGCAGCGAATGGTTGCCATTGATGACGTCGAATCCGAATCGGTCCTGGAGCTTCCTGAACTCTGCACGCACGCGGCGCTGGTACTTGATGAAGCTGCCGAACCAGTCGCGTTCGAGACCGAGGTCCATGCCGGACTCCCAGTAATCGAGGCCGCTGTGGGAGGCAAGGGTGCGGTCGACGAGTGCGCGATCGGAAACCTGGAGGTAGAAGACGGCATCCGGCACGATGGCCTTGGAGTAGAGGGAGGCCAGCCAGTCGGGATCGGCGCCGCGCACGACATCACGTGCCATGGGTGTGAAGACGTAGCGGTCTGCGAGCACGACCGAGCCGGCGCGCAGGCTGGGCACGATCGTGTTCTCGAGCTGATCGTAGAAGTCGGTTGCGTAGAACAGGGACATGGTGCGCGGGCTGAGCACATTGCCCTGCTTGGCGAGCTCGAGTTCGTTGCCAACGAGGCGTGAGCGTTTGAGTCCGATCTGGGCGACCGGATAGCCGGCGTGCTCGAGCCACTCGGCGAGCAGACCGATGTGGGTCGATCGGCCGGATGAATCGGGACCTTCGACGACGATGAGCGCGCCGGTCAGGCGAGAGAGGTCGAGACCGGGCGTGGGCGAGCCGAAGCAGCGCTTCGTGTTCATCGCGGCACGCGGGTACGGTAATCGCTGAGATCGATTCCATCACCGATGATGCTGCGTACGACCTGCTGCTGGTCGTGGACGTTGCGCGTGGCATCGAGGATGGTGAAGCCGAATTCGCCGGCCAGTCCTTCGTACTGGTCCATGACGCGGCCCTGGAAGAGCCGGAAGCTCTCGTAGATGTCGGAAGACAGGCCCAGGTCCATGCCGGCCTCGAAGTACTTGAGCTGAGGCCGTCCCTCGAGGATGCGGCCGAGCGCGGTCTCGAGCGGGAGGCGGAAGTACAACGTGAAGTCCGGTATGCGTGCAAAGCCGTAGAGTTTGCGGACCCAGTCGGGATCGCAGCCGCGCACGGCGTCGCGAGCGAATGACGTGAAGATGTAGCGGTCACAGAGGACGATGTAGCCGCCGCGCAGCATGGGCAGGATCTGTCGTTCGTAGCGATCGGCGAAATCGGTCGCGTGAATGAGGCTGAACGTAGTGGGCGTGAGCAGCTGCTTCTTCTTGCCCCGCCGGGTCGCGCTGCGGACCAGCGAGCTGGAGTTCCACTCTGTGAAGTGGACGCGCAGGCGCAGGCCATAGAGCCATTCGTGGAGCAGGTGGATCTGCGTGGACTTGCCGGAGCCATCCAGACCTTCGACGGCAATGAGCACACCCGGCTCGCGTTTCTTGCGGATCATCTACTTTCCATCCTCGCGCATGCGCACCTTCACGCCGAATGCCTTTTCGAAGAGTGCGACCTTGCGCAGCACGGCCCACCGTTCGAGCAGCAGGTCGCCAGCGCCCTGCAGGTCGAATGCGACGACGCTTTCCTGCACGCGGGCCCTCACGTCGGTCACGTTCTGCAGGTGTTCGCGATCGAGGCCGTCCGCAATGCGGACGATGGCGGCCAGCCGGGTGACGCGCGCCCGTTCCTTCTCGGAAAGTGACATGAAGCTCTCGTGGTGGCCGGCCGGCTCCCCCTTGCGGTGATAGCGTGCGACGTTGGCCGCCATCAGGATGTCGCGCGGCGTGAGGCCGGGCAGCTCCGATTGCGAGATGATGTACAGCGAATGCTTGTGGTGGCGCCGGTAGTTGATGAACAATCCGACATCGTGCAGCACTGCACCCGCGATGAGCACCTTGCGATCATCGCGGGACAGCCGGTGCAGGTCCTGCAGCTGATCGAAGATCGACAGTGCCAGGCGGGCGACATGGCGGCCGTGCGCGGGATCGAAGCGGAACCGGCGCCCGAGCGCAATGGCGCCGGTCAGCACGATCTGTTCCTGCCGCTCGACGTGCGGCTCGTGGCGAGCGTAGTCATCGACGAGGTCGATGACAATGCCATCCTTCAGGCCGACGTACGGTACGTGGATTTCGTCGCAACCCGCCTGTGCGCACAATCGCTCGTAGACCGTCGCGGCCGGCAGGATCACGTCGGCGCGGTCCTCGCGCAGGCCCAGCTCCTGCACGCGCTGGCGATACGACATGCGGGCCAGCGTTTCGATCAGCGAACGCAGCTGAGCGAGGCCGAGCCGGCTCACGCCGCTTTCATCGGTGGCCGCACCCGCGAGCCGGGCCAGTGTTTCGATGTTGCCGCCGGTCGCAATGAAACCGGCGCGTCGGGTCCGGCCGACGCTCGGAATGCGCAATGTCGCCGCATATTCCTCGAGACGGCGGCGGAACCGGCCAGGCTCATCGCCGGCGACCTGCAGCTCTTCCAGCAGCCGGACCGAGCCCATGCCGTGCGATACGCTCCAGTGCACATCGCGGTCATCCACGAGCGAGACTTCGACGCTGCCGCCGCCCAGGTCGACCAGGATCCAGCGATCCTCGCCGAGCGGAATGCGGCGGCGAACGGCCTGGTGCACGAGGCGAACCTCCTCGGCGCCGGTGATCACCTCGATCTCGATGCCGGCTTCATGACGCGCGCGCTCGACGAATGCGTCGCCGTTGTCGCTGTCGCGCACTGCGCTCGTTGCAACGGCACGCACACGACCGATGGCGAGCGCCCGCATCCGCTCGGCATAACCTCTGAGCGCATCGATGGCGGCGGCCATTGCCGCGTCGGTCAGACGGCCGGTCAGGAACACGTCGTGACCGAGCCGGACCGGTGTCCGCACCTGCTCGAGGACGGTGTAACGCGCGGGCGCGACGAATTCCGTGGCGAGGAACCGCATGGCGTTGGAGCCGATGTCGATGGCAGCGACGCGGGTCGGAAATACGCTCTCGCTGGCGGCCACGCCGCCCGGTTCGCTGCCCGGCGCCGCGCCGGACGCGGCCCGCGCGGGGTCGGTCTCGGAGAAGACGGTGTCGGTGCGGTCCGCCATGGTGGCGGAATCTATGCGATCGGGCAGGTCGACGCGAAGCCCCGGACCCGCGATCGGCGTGCGACCTGCCGCCGTGCCGGCGATCGGTCGCGCCTCAGAGATTGTTGGCGTAGGACATGAACTTGAAGCGGCCGTCCCGCTCCAGGATCGAGCCGAAAAGACGGAGCGTCACCGTTTCACCGTCGAAATCGAGGTCGATGACGCAGTCCTGCCACACGCGGTTCGGCCCGGCCGTCGCCGGTTCTGCGGCGCAGCGGTGACCCGCAAGGCCGAGCGGCTTGCCACCATACTCGCGGAGCGTCCGGTTGATTCCCTTCTCCGCGTTCTGGACCTGGAGCGTCCAGAGGACGGCGGGATCCATCTCGTAGGGTGGTCGCATGTAGTTCGTGTGCGGGTAGTACAGCCATGCAAACTCGGCCCGCGAGATCATCATCGTCGCGAAGGCCGCCGTGTCCGCTGTTTCCACCGCGCGAATGAAGCGCTCGACCAGCGCCGCGCGGCTCGACGCCGCAGCTCCCCCCAGGCGCAGCGGCGCATGGCCGATCATTTGGCGGAACCGGCCGAGTGCGGCCTCCATGTCCGACGACGGCGCGCTGTCGGGTGGCGGCGCTGCGACAGCCGTCGTCGCCGCGACGGCCGCCTCAGCTGCAGACGCCGCCGGGGCGGACGTTGCGCCCGCGGTCCGTTCGCACGCGGCGAGCGCCAGCAGGAGCACGATCGCGATCCATTTCATGTTCGCATCGGTGCGGCGGCCGGCGCCGCTACGCGGGACGGCACCGGCCGCAGGGTGCTTCGCACCATCCGGTTCAGTTGTCGGCGTAGCTGGTCCAGCCGGCCCACCACTTCGGCCCGTTCGGGTCGGCCGCGCCACGATAGGCGGTGGGCGTGACGAACGTGCCCGCCTTCGCGGCGATCGCACCGGTGAACGCGGCCATGCCGCCGACGCGCGCGGCCGAGTTGAGCGACGGCGTCCAGTCGAATTCAGCGCCGCGACTCGGGTCTGCCGGGAGCAGGGCGAGGAGCGTGGGCGCTGCCGCCAGCATCGACACGAGCGCATTCGCTCCGGCATCAACAGTGACCTGGCCCTGGTGGAACAGCGCCGGATTGTCCGCCGCGAGCACGTTCTGAATGATCAGTTCGCCGCTGTTGATGCGCGCGCCGGTCGCCGCCTGGTCACGAATGCTGAGCGCGGCCTTCGGCCACCGTGCGACCAGGCCATTGACATAGATGCCGCCAGTACCGCGACGAAGCACGAGGCCGTAGCCGCCGGAGGTGGCGTCGACGACGTTCGGCCCGGTTCCGATGAACGTGAAGTTCGCCACCATCGGCAGGTTGAACGGCTGCGAATCATAGCCGTTCGGACAGCCGGAACCGCCCGCGGTGGCGCCGCCGCAACCGTCGTTCTCGATGCCCTGCGGGTCACCCGAGACGTTGCCTGCGCCCGCGCGCGGCTGCAGCACCTTCGACTGATACGCGATCAGGTGCTGGAGCCGGCCGAAATAGCCCTCGGACATGTCGAAGTGGTCGTCGCCCGATTCATAGGACACGAGGTACTTCGCATCGACGCCACCGCCGAACCACTCGAACGAGTCATCCAGGCCGGACATCGACTGCAGGTGGTCCAGCTGTGTAGCCGTGCCCACGGCCGCGAACGTGAAGCTGTTCAGCTCGGCGTTCTCGGCTGTCGCGTAGCCGGCGAACTCGACGCGCACGTAGTGCATTTCGCCGCTGTTGTCGGCGTCGTCCGTGCCGCCCGAATAGGTCAGCGGCGTGGGGAAGTTCTCGGTCCCTTCGAGCACGATCGGGTGCGTGCGGTTGATGCGCGCGTTGCCGATGAGGATCAGGCCACCCCAGTCACCCGGCTGACGTTGACCCACCGGCCTTTCGGACGTGAACACGATCGGCGCCTCGGCCGTGCCCATGGCGCGGATTTTCGCGCCGCGCAGGATGAAGAGCGACGAGCCCACCGTCTCGTAGTCGCCCAGGACAAGCGTTCCCGCCTGAATCGTGAGCGTCGCGGGCGCCACGACCTGGACGAAACCCTGCAGGGTGTAGACCGTGTCGGCGAACAGCGTGCGATCGGCCGTGATCTGGCCGGTCAGTGTGGCCACCCTGGGCCCCTCGGCGGGCGTATTGCCGTTGACTTCCGAGCTGAACCCGCTCTGATCGCCAGCAGCCGTCGCCGCAACGCGGTAGCGGTACGTCGTGCTCGGCGTAAGACCCGTGTCGTCGAACGTCGTCTCCGTCGGCGACCCGACGGAGGCAAAATCGCCGCCAGCCGACGCGCGCTGCACGACGTAACCGGTGGCGCCCGACACCGACGTCCATGTCACACGCAGGCTGGTCTGCGAGACGATGGTCACCTGCACGTTCGTGGGTACCGTCAGGCTCGGGCCTGTGCCGCCGTCATCGTCCTCGCAGGCTGCGAAAAAAACCGCACCGGCGAGCATGGCGACGACGACTCTGCTGGTTCTTCCGATCATCTGTGCACCTTCTGGGCTCGGGAGGTGTGGGCGGTAGCCGCTGTCGGTGCTCAATCAAGCACACGCGTGTGAACGTCAGGCCACGCGAATGTCGCTGGATTGTCACGATCCTTCAGCGTTTCCATGACAGTCCGAGCGTGAACACGCGGCCGGCCCGATAGGTCTCACGGATGACCGTGCCCTGGGTCAGCTGGTACGGCTCATCCAGCAGGTTCCTCGCATCGAATTTGGCCGCGAGCGCTCCGCCCAGGCCGAAGCGGAGCGAGAAATCGAGCACGTTGCGCGGTTGCTCGCGGATCTCGGGCAGCGGTGCGTCCGCCGCGCTGTAGATGCGCTCGCCGACGATGTTGTAGAGCATGGTTGCACTGTGGCTGCTCGTTGCGCTCGACCATGTCACACCGGCATTGATGACGTACGGCGCCTGACCCACCATGGCGCGGTTGGCGCCGGTCGTGGAACCTTCCGGAATGCGGATCTCGCTCTGCATGAGGGTGGCGTTGGTGAAGACGCTGAACGGTTCGAGGCGCTCGCCGAAGGTGTCGAGCCGCTTGCGCAGCTCGATTTCCGCGCCGTAGTTCTCCGCGCCGTCAGCATTGACGAAGCTGATCAGGCGCGTGCCCGACGTGCCGAGGTAGACGCGCTCGATCGGATTCTCGAAGCGCTTCGCGAACAGGCCGAGGGAAACGACTTCACCAGCGCTCGGATACCACTCCCAGCGAACATCGAAGTTGCGGATCAGCGTGCGCTTCAGGTCCGCGTTGCCGCGCACATTGTCACCGCCCAGGACTTCGCGGTACTGGATGGGTGCCAGTTCGCGGTACTCGGGCCGCGCCAGCGTCTGACTGGCCGAGAGCCGCAGGCTCTGCCGATCGCTCAGCGTCACGTTCACACTCAGTGCGGGCAGAATGTCGGTGTATTCAGGCCGCGTCGTGATCGGCTGGCCGATGGTGGGCTGCGCGGTGACTTCGGTCTCCGATCGCTCGTAGCGCGCGCCGCCGATCAGCCGGACGCGATCGGACAGTGCGAGTTCGAGCATGGCGAACCCTGCGACCAGCCGGTCCTCGGCCGTGTACGATCCGCCCTGTGCCAGCGGTGTGACACGGAACACGGCATCGGCGGCTTCGGCATTATGACCGTCGAAGATCTCTTCCGGCGGCCGCTCGCGTTCCTGCTGCGAGAGTGCACCGGCGGCAATGCTGAACGAACGGCTGTTCGCGTCGCGGTCGACCCGGCGCATGAGGCCACCGACCTTCAATGCGTGCGGCCGCGCGGCCCGGCCGAACGACAACCGATAATTGGCCCCGCCCTCGAGCGCGGTCTCGGCGAGATCGGCGAACGTGCGGACGGCGCCCTCGTTGCTGCCACTGAACCAGGAGGGCGGGAGCGGGTCGCCGGTTGCCGGGTCGGAGAACGTCGCATAGACGATTTCGGAGCGGTCGGGCTCATTGCGTTCGACACCGGACGTCGTGATGCCCCAGTCGAAGCGATGCCGATCGGTGACTTCGTGCTCGCCGCGCAGCTGGCCCGAGTAGACGCTTCGCTCGATGAAGCGGAGCCGGTCGATGCGCAGCGGGAGGCCGCCGTGATTCTCGCTCGAGCCGAATTCGGTCCGGCCTTCGTTGTCCGCACTGCGGTTGTAGGTGGCATTGAGGATGAGCCGCGTGCGCGTGCCGACCAGTGTCGACGTATTGAGCAGCCCGCCCCAGATCACGCTCGTGCGGCCGGTCGTGCCGATGAAGCGATCGACTTCGTCGGTGCCGCCCTGCGTGCTGACGATGGCCTGGGCCCTGGCCTCGTCGGCCTTCACCTCGCTGCTGCGCGCCCACGTGCCGGATACCAGATAGGACACGCGGCGGCCCAGGATCGGGTCCGTGCCGCCCGCCGAGAATGCGGCAGACAGGTTGGGTAGTCCCGATTCCGGGTCCGTCGACCATGCGTTGCGCAGGGAACTGACCATCCGGTTCACCTGGTCCTGCGGGACCTGCGAGCTGAAATCCGCATCCCGCAGAATCGCCGGTATCTCGCGTGCACTCCCGGCGAAGCCGAGCCACTCGGACCCGACGGACGGCGCGAACGGCAGCGTGCTTCCCGTGACGCGGTGGTTCGCGCCGCCGGACAGCGAATAGGCGAACTGCCGCTCGGCCGGAAACTCGCGCGTCTGGATGTCGACCTGCGCACCGCTGAAGTCGCCGGGCTGGTCGGGAGTGAACGTTTTCGAGGTCGTGATCGTCTGCAGCAGTCCGGCGGGGAACAGGTCGAGCGGCACCATTTTCCGCTCCGGTTCCGGACTGGGGATCCGGGCGCCGTTCAACGATGTCGTCGTGTACCGCTCACCCAGGCCGCGGACGTGGACGAACTTGCCATCCTGAACGGTCACGCCGCTCACGCGCTGCAGTGCCGCCGCCGCATTGCCGTCCGGACTGCGTGCAATCTGTTCCGCAGTCACGGCGTTGACGATCGCCATGGCCGTCCGCTGCTGGTCGAGCGCGCGGTTCACACTGCCGCGCTCGGCGCCCGCCGAGACCTCGATCGCGGCAAGCTCGACCGCCTGCGTCTCCAGGGTCACGTTCTGTTCGACCGCGCCGCCCGTCGGCACGATCACGCCGGTGACGATCTTGGTCGCGTAGCCCAGTGTCTCGAGTCGGACCGTCACGGAGCCGGCCGCGACATTCGCGACCACGTAGCGGCCGTCCACACCCGAAAGCGCCGTCTGGCCTCCGTCCTGAATCGTGACCAGCACACCGACCAGACCCTGGCCCGACTGAGCGTCGACGATGCGCCCGGCAATCCGGCCGGTCGCCGCACCGCGATCTTCCCGGACGGCCCCATTCTGCCCGATCGCTGCGCCAGGCAGAACGGCGGCACTCATGAGTGCGACCACGACGCGTCGCAGTGCGAACGCTCGGTACGAACTCGAATTCATGGCTCAGCCTCAGTCGTTCGGGAGGGCACGACGTTAGCCGTTGTGGCACTTCCCAACAGCCGTATCATCCTAGACTGGAGCGGTTTCGTTTCCTGCACGGGGTGGTAACGGGGACGTCACGCAGACGTGCGGCACAGGCATGTTCGCCGTTTTCGCCGGCCCGGATCGCGGCTGCGGCGAGCGCGCCGGCGCGTTGCCCGTTACACACTTGCCCGGCTGCCGGTCGGCGGGCAGATTCGGCCGCCCGCCGCGACGGTCCGTTACGAATCGCGGCCGCAGGAATCAGATTCGTGACCGCGCGGGAAGCGCGCCGCGGTGGGAATGGAGGGCTCGATGAGCGAGACGGCCCGGATCGATTACGCGGAACTGGCCGAGGCCTGGGCACTGCTCGGCCTGGTCGACCGCGTCGCCGGCTTCAAGCTCCTCGATGCGGACGAAGCCGAGGAATTCTTCTTCGATCTGGACGCGACCGATCAGGCCGAGCTGCTGTCGGCGCTGCCGCTGGTCGAGCGCAGGCGGTGGGCCCGGTTGCTGCCGCCCGACGATGTAGTCGACGTGATCCAGGCATCGAGCGAGGACCAGCGGCCGCAGCTGCTCGACCTGCTGGACGAGTACACGCGCAAGGAGGTCGCTGCGCTGCTCGCCTACGCGGAGGACGAGGCGGGCGGCCTGATGAGCTCCCGCTACGCGCGCGTGCGACCGGAAATGACCGTGGATGAGGCGATCGCGTACCTGCGGCGTCAGGCGGTGAGCAACATTCAGCCGGAGACGATCTACTACGTGTACGTGCTGGACGCGCAACAGCGGCTGACGGGCGTGCTGTCGTTTCGCCAGCTGTTCGCGGCCCCGGGCACGCGGCCGGTGAGCGAGATCATGGTCACGGACGTGGTCGCGGCGCCCGAAGCAATGGACCAGGAGGCGCTGGCGCGACTGTTCCAGGAGCACGACCTGCTGGCCGTCCCGGTGATCGATGAGAATCGCGTGCTCAAGGGCATTGTCACGGTGGACGACATCGTCGACGTCGTCGAGCAGGAAGCGACCGAAGACGCACACAAGTTCGGCGGCCTCGAGGCGCTCGACGACACCTACCTGCGCACTCGTTACCTTTCGCTCGTGCGCAAGCGCGGCGGCTGGCTGGCGATCCTGTTCGTGGCGCAGTTCGCGACCGCCAGCGTGATCGCCTGGTTCACGACGCGCATGCTCGACATCGTGATGCTCTCGCTCATGCTGTTCATTCCGCTCATCATGAGCAGTGGCGGCAACTCCGGCTCGCAGGCATCGACGCTGGTGATCCGCTCGATTGCGACGGGTGAGGTGCGCCTGCGCGACTGGTGGTTCGTCGCGCGACGCGAAATCATGATGGGCCTGATGCTCGGCACCGGCCTCGCCGTGCTCGGGCTCGTACGCGTGCTCGCCGGCCATTACTTCGGCATCGAGACGTATCAGACCGGCTTCATACGACTCGGCATCGCCGTTTCGCTCAGTCTGCTCGTCGTCGTCATGTGGGGCACCATGGTCGGTTCGATGCTGCCGTTCCTGCTCCAGCGGCTGGGACTCGACCCCGCGAGCGCGTCCGCGCCGCTCGTCGCCACGCTTTCCGATGTCATGGCGCTGCTCATTTACTTCACCGTGGCGACCATGGTGATTCTTTGATCCGGGGGATTTACGGCTGCGGCCGGGGTCAACCGATGACGGCGTTCGTGGTGCTGGCTGCCGGTGCTGGTTGCTGGCAACAGATGAACGGGTTGCGTTCATGAAGGACATGCGACCGACCATTGTGCGACTGCTGTCCAACATGGCCAGCACGCGGGAAATCCAGCTGTATCTGAAACGGTTCTCGCAGGTCGACGCGGCGCGCTTCGCGGTCGTGAAAGTCGCGGGAACCGTACTGCACAATGAACTCGATCCGCTGGTCTCGTCGCTGGCGTTCCTGCAGCAGGTCGGGCTGACGCCGATCGTCGTGCACGGCGCCGGGCCGCGGCTGGATGAGGCCATGGCCGAAGCCGGCATCGAGCGCCGCATCGTCGACGGCCTCCGTTACACGACGCCGGAAGGGCTCGCCATCGTGCGCCGCGTGCTGCAGCTCGAGAACCTGCGGCTGGTCGAAGCACTGCAGGCGGAGGGCGTGCGCGCGACATCGATTCATTCGGGCGTGTTCGAGTCCGACCTGCTCGGCCGCCGCAAGTACGGCCTGGTCGGCAAGGTCGTGCACGTTCACACCTCCGGTATTGAAGCGGCGATTGCGGTCCGCTCGATTCCCGTGATCGCGTCACTCGGCGAAACCGCGTCCGGCCAGATCCTCAACGTGAGCGCCGACCGCGCCACCAGCGAGCTGGTCAAACGGCTGCAGCCCTACAAGATCATCTTCCTCACCGGCTCGGGCGGCCTGCTGGATGGCAACGGCCGCATGATCGACTCGATCAGCCTCAGCACCGATTACGCTCGCCTGCTGCAACAGCCGTGGCTGGATGCGGACGTGAAGCACAGCATCGAACAGATCCACGACCTGCTGCTGCAGCTGCCGCCGTCCAGCTCGCTCTCCATCACGCGGCCGGACGAGATGGCGAAGGAGCTGTTCACGCACCGCGGCTCGGGCACACTCGTGCGCCGGGGCGAGACGATCGGCACCCACACGTCCTGGAAGGACATCGACCGCGAACGCCTGCGCATGCTCATCCGGTCGAGCTTCGGCCGTTCACTCGCCGATGATTACTTCGCAACGACAAAACCGTACCGCATCTATCTCAGCGAGCACTACCGCGCTGCAATCGTCCTGACCCGCGAGCACGGCCTCACCTGGATGGACAAGTTCGCCGTCAGCGATGACGCTCAGGGTGAGGGCCTGGGCCGCGCCATCTGGCAGGTGATGCAGCCCGAGAACCCGCAACTGTTCTGGCGATCCCGGCGCGGCAATGCCATCAACGAGTTCTACTTCACCCAGTGCGATGGCGCCATCAAGGACGAGCACTGGACCGTCTTCTGGTACGGCATGCCGGATTGGGAGGCCATCCGGTCTGCCGTCGAGCACGGACGGCAGCGGAGGGCCACGCTGATTGGATGAACGGCGTTGGCGGGCTCCCGACTACTTCGTGCCACCGACCTCCAGCACCCGATCCCACTGTTCAGCCGTGACCGGCCACACGGCGACACGCGGCATTCGTACGAACGACATGGTGCCGAGAACGGCGTCGGCCTTGAGGTCGGCGAGCGGGATGGGATGTTTCAGGGGTTTGTGGGGAGTGATGTCGACGACGACGAGGTCTGCA
>Ga0302046_10001386_pt1 | contig 22706 bp, 19 predicted proteins | sample RVTome_11_FD_200261 | JGI IMG/M metagenome (GOLD analysis project Ga0302046, IMG submission 200261) | Soil microbial communities from uranium-contaminated site in the Upper Colorado River Basin, Wyoming, United States - RVT147D111 (version 2) ... | reverse complement strand
GCGATCTCGCCTCCCTCGAGCGCGTCACGGGAGGCAGGGCGGCGCGGCAGGCATTAGAATCCGCATGAGCAAGGAGAGTCTGCAATGGTCCGGTTCGAGACTTCGCACGGCGACTTCACGGTGGAACTCGACGATGAGTCGGCGCCGGTTTCCTGCAAGAACTTTCTGCGGTACGTCGACGAGGGCTACTTCGACGGCACGATTTTTCACCGCGTCATCCCGGGCTTCATGATCCAGGGCGGCGGATTCACGCCCGACATGCAGTCGAAGTCCGGGCACGAGCCGATCACCAACGAAGCTGACAACGGCCTGCAGAACCTCAGCGGCTCGATCGCGATGGCGCGCACGAACGACCTGCATAGCGCGACCTCGCAGTTCTTCATCAACCTGGTGGACAACGCCTTCCTGGATCACCGGCCCGGCAGTTTCGGTTACGCCGTCTTCGGCCGCGTCGCGGGCGGCATGGACGTCATCGACAAGATCGCCAAGGTGAAAACCGGCCGCCGGCAGGGCCACGACAACGTTCCGGCGGAGCCCGTCGTCATCAAGCTCGCGCGGCGCGCGAGCGCCGCCTGAGGCGGCAACCGGGATGAGGCGGCGATCGGTGCCCGCGCGGCTGGCGCGGTGGGTCGCGATCGCGTTCCTGTTCGCGGCAGCGGCGAGCGTCGCCGTGGTCGCCGGACTTCGCTGGCTGCCGGTCCCGGTCACTGCGTTCATGATCCACGAGCAGGTCAGGGCAGACCGGAGCGGCGCCGCACTTTCGCAGCGGCACGCCTGGGTTCCCTGGCCGCGGATCGCGCGCCATGCGGCGCTCGCCATGATCGCGGCCGAGGACCAGAAATTCTTCCTGCACGACGGATTCGATTTCGGGGCCATCGAAAAGGCCGTGACCGATGCGCAAAGCGGGCGGCGTCTGCGGGGCGCGAGCACCATCAGCCAGCAGGTGGCGAAGAACCTGTTCCTGTGGCCCGGCCAGAGCTGGCTGCGCAAGGGCCTGGAGGCCTGGTTCACGATGTGGATCGAGCTCCTGTGGCCGAAGCAGCGCATCCTCGAGGTGTATCTCAACAGCGCGCAGTTCGGCGTCGGGATCTGGGGCGTTGAGGCCGCGAGCCGGCATTACTTCGGCAAGGACGCGTCGCGCCTCCGCCCTCATGAGGCGGCACTGCTCGCCGCCGTGCTGCCGAGTCCCAGCCGCTTCCGCGTCTCGAATCCCTCAGCCTACATTCAACAGCGGCAGGCGTGGATCCTCGGCCAGATGCAGCGGCTCGGGCGCACCCCCCTTGTCGACGAGCTGAAATAAGCCTGCGTCAGGCGCGCGTTAGCGCCGCGGCAAGCTGCGCGCGGATCGGCAGCTCGCGGATCCGGACTCCACAAGCCGCGTAAATCGCGTTGGCGAGCGCGGGCGCCGCGGTCGGGATCCCCATCTCGCCGCAGCCCGCGGGACTTTCGGCCGAGTCCAGGATGATGACCTCGACGTCCTTCGGCATCTGCGCCATCGTCGCGAGCGGATAGCCGTCGAAATTACTCTGTTCGACCCGCCCGTCCTTGATCGTGATTTCCAGATTGAGCGCAGTGCTCAGTCCGTCGATGGTCCCGCCCTCCATCTGGGCATTGATGCCGAGTGGATTGATCGGCCGGCCGCAATCGATGGCGCAGATGACACGTTCGATCGCGAGCTCGCCCGCGGGCGAGACGGCCACCTCGATGGCGTGCGCGGCATAGCCGCCGAACGTGAAATGCATGGCGAGGCCGATGCCGCGGCCGCGCGGCAGCGACCGTCCCCAGCCGATCGCTCCGGCAACGCGCTCGAGCACGGTGCGCAGCCGCCCGGTGCTGAACTTCGGGCCGCCGTGCTGCGCGTAGTCGAAAACGCGGTCCTCGCCGAGCAGGGCGAGCCGCAGCGCCAGCGGATCCTGGCCGGTCGCGTGGGCGATCTCGTCCAGGAAGCTCTGCACGACGAAGGCATTCGCCGTGTGTGCCGGCGCGCGCCAGGATCCGCGCGCCATGCCGCTCGTCACGCTGTGCCACTCGAGACGGTAATTCGGCACGAGCTGGGCCGGAAAATCATCGGGATAAAGCTCGGCCTCCCACAGGCCCTCGGGCTTCATGTTCGGTCGCCGGTAGTACTTGGAAGCGCTCGCGAGCCGGTGCGTCCAGCCGGTCACGCGATTCCCCGAGTCGAGCGCCGCGATCAGTTCGTGATGGCCGAAGGGCCGGTAGAAATCGTGCTGGAGATCGTCCGAGCGGGTCCAGACGAGCTTGATCGGCCAGCCGGTCGCTTTCGAGATGAGCGCCGCCTCCGCGACGTAATCCGAAGTCAGGCGCCGGCCGAACCCCCCGCCGACGCGCGTCATCTCGACGCTGATCGACGGTCGCGGGATCCCGGTGACCGCGTGGACGGCGCGCTGGGCTCCCGCCGGTTGCTGCACCGGCGCGATCACGCGCGCGCGATCCGCCATGACGTGCACGAAGGCGTTTTGCGGCTCGAGCGGCGCATGGCTCACGTAGGGCTGACGGTAGCGCGCCTGGATGACGCGCGCCGCGCTCTCGCGCGCGGCGCCGAAATCGCCGTCGTTTCGCACGACCTGGCCGGTCTTCGACAGGAGCTCCGCGCACTGGGCGTCGAGCGCGGCGCTCGACTCCCCGGCAAACGGGCCGCGGTTCCACTCGACCTTCAGCGCCGCCCGTCCCTTGAGCGCCGACCAGGTGTCGTCGGCGACGACCGCGACGCCGGTCGCGAGATTCGCCGTAATCGGCTCGCCGGGCTTCGGACCGGGCACGACGACGACCGCTCGCACACCCGGCACGGCGCGCGCGGCGGAATCGTCGAGGCGCGCGATGTCGCCGTCGAAATAGGGACAGCGCAGGATCACGGCCGTGCGCGCATCGGGCTCGTACACGTCGATGCCGTAGCGTGCGCGGCCGGTGACGATGTCCATCGCGTCGACGACGCGGTGCGGCCGGCCCACGATGCGGTACTCGGAGGGCCCCTTGAGCGGCACCGGTTCCGCCGGCAGCGCAAGCGCCGCAGCCGCGGCGACGAGATCGCCATAGGGCAGCCGCTGGCCATCCGGATGAATAGCGTGGCCGTCGCGCGTTTGCACGACGTCCATTGCAACACCCCATCGATCGGCCGCCGCCCTTCGCATCAGCCAGCGGCCCTGCGCGCCGAACTGGCGTAGCTCCGCCCAGCCATCCGGAATGCTCGTGCTGCCGCCGGCACCCTGCGACCCGAACCGCCAGCGCGGCTCGGCGCCGCTGAAATCGATGCTGAGCGGCAGCTGCTCGACTGTTACCAGCGACCAGTCGGCGTCGAGCTCGTCGGCGATGATCATCGGGAGCGAAGTCCGCACGCCCTGCCCGATTTCGGGGCTCCTCGCGCCGATGATGACGCGGTTATCCGGCTCGATACGGATGATCAGCCCAAGGGGATTTTCGGGAGCCGCGGGTGCATCGGCCGCGGCCGCGAATCGCGTCCAGGCGGGCGCAAGCAGGAGCCCGCCCGAAGCCGTGAGCGAGACTTGCAGGAATACGCGCCGCGACACGGCGCTCGCGAGCGCAATCATTTCAGTTCGCGCGCGGCGCGCGCGATGGCGCGGCGGATCCGCGCGTAGGTGCCGCAGCGGCAGAGATTCGTGATCGAGTCGACCTCCGACGGAGTCGGGTCGGGGTTGCGCTCGAGCAGCGCCACGGCGGACAGGATCTGTCCGGCCTGGCAATAACCGCACTGCGCGACGTCTTCCTCGAGCCAGGCTTTCTGCACCGCGTGCAATCCGGACTTCGCGAGCCCCTCGATCGTCGTGATTTGGCGGTTCCTCATTGCCTCGACCGGCAGCATGCAGGAGCGCTGCGCGGAACCGTCGACGAGCACGGTGCAGGCGCCGCAGAACCCGCCGCCGCAGCCGTATTTGGTGCCGGTGAGACGCGCGTGATCGCGGAGAAACCAGAGGAGCGGCATTTTACCGTCGCCACCGAAGTCACGATCGACGCCGTTGACGGTGAAGCGGATGCTCACGGTGCGCCGAGCATACTGAAGGACGGAGGCGGACCGGTAGCCTTCTGTCTCACGCGAGGCCCGGTTCGGCGCAAGTCAGGCGGCGTCGGCCTCGGCATCGCGTCCGAGATTCGGCCCCAGCCAGCGGCGCGCTTCGGTGATCGGGATGGCCTTGCGGCGGGCATAGTCTTCGAGCTGGTCGGCACCGATCGTGCCGACCGCAAAATAGCGGGCCTGCGGGTGCGAGAAATACCAGCCGCTGACGGACGCCGCCGGGTACATCGCGAAGGATTCGGTCAGGCGGATGCCGCTTGCCGCTTCGGCATCGAGCAGCGTCCAGAGGGCGCCTTTCTCCGTATGATCCGGGCACGCGGGATAGCCCGGCGCCGGACGGATGCCGCGGTACTCCTCGCGCACCTGTTGCTCGTTGGTCAGGCTCTCCTCCGGCGCATAGCCCCAGAACTCGCGGCGCACGCGCAGATGCAGGGCCTCGGCCAGCGCCTCCGCGAGCCGGTCGGCGAGCGACTTCAGCAGGATCGCCGAATAATCGTCATGCGCGGCCTCGAATTCCGCGACCCGGGGCTCAATCCCGATGCCCGCGGTCACGGCGAACGCGCCGATGAAGTCTGCGATGCCAGACTCCTGCGGCGCCATGAAATCCGCGAGGCACAGTTGCGGCTGCCCGGCCGGCTTGACCTTCTGCTGGCGCAGATGATGCAGGGCCGCGGTCGTCCCCGTGCGCGCGGCGTCCGCAAACACCGCGATGTCGTCGCCGACCGCGACCGCCGGAAAGAATCCCAGCACCGCGCGCGCGGTCAGCCAGCGCTCGCGCACCAGCTCAACGAGCATATGCTGCGCGTCCTTCCACAACGCGCTCGCGGCCGTGCCGCGCGCCGGATCCTGCAGGATGTCCGGGAACTTGCCGGAGAATTCCCAGGCATTGAAGAACGGCATCCAGTCGATGAACGGAACGAGATCCTTCAGCGGCACGGACGGAAGCTCGCGTGTACCGAGGAATCGCGGCACCGGCGGACGATAGGTCTTCCAGTCCGCCGCGAATTTCCGCGCGCGCGCGTCGGCGAGCGCGAGGCCCTCCGGACGCCGCTTGCGGCCGGCGTGCTGCTCGCGCCGGTTCGCATGTTCGCTCCTGACGCGCTCGAAGAATGAATTGCGCGCCTCAGCCGAAACCAGCGTCTGGCACACGCCCACCGAGCGCGACGCGTCCTTGACGTAGACGACGCCGTGCCGGTACTGCGGATCGATACGAACCGAGGTGTGTGCAGGTGAGGTCGTGGCGCCGCCGATCAGGAGCGGAATCGTGAATCCCTGGCGCTGCATCTCGTGCGCCACGTGCACCATCTCGTCGAGCGACGGGGTGATCAGGCCGGATAGGCCGATCATGTCGGCGGACTCCGTTCTTGCCGTCTCCAGGATGCGCTCGGCCGGCACCATCACGCCGAGGTCCACGACCTCGAAGTTGTTGCACTGGAGCACGACGCCGACGATGTTCTTGCCGATGTCGTGCACGTCGCCCTTGACCGTCGCGATGACGATCTTGCCGTTGCTCGCACGCGCTCCGCCCTGCTCGCGCTCGATGAAGGGCACGAGGTGTGCGACCGCGCGCTTCATCACGCGCGCCGACTTGACCACCTGCGGCAGGAACATCTTCCCTGAGCCAAACAGGTCGCCGACTACGTTCATGCCGTCCATCAGCGGCCCCTCGATCACGTCGAGCGGCCGTGCGGCCGCGACGCGAGCCTCCTCCACGTCGGCGAGGATGAATTCGTCGATGCCCTTGACCAGCGCGTGCTCGAGCCGCTTGCCGACCGGCCATTCGCGCCAGGCGAGATCCTCCGCGCGGCGCGTCGAGCCGTCGCCCCGAAAGCGCTCGGCGATCTCGAGCAGGCGCTCGGTTGCATCCGGCCTGCGGTTCAGGATCACGTCCTCGCAGCGCTCTCGCAGCTCCGGCGCGATCTCCTCGTAGATGCCGAGCTGGCCGGCATTGACGATGCCCATGTCGAGGCCCGCCCGGATCGCGTGGTACAGGAACACGGCGTGCATTGCCTCGCGCACGGTGTCATTGCCGCGGAACGCGAACGAGACATTGCTGACGCCGCCGCTCGTCTTCGCGCCGGGGCAGCGCGATTTGATCAGTCTCAAAGCCTCGATGAATGCGATGCCATAGCCGGCGTGCTCCTCGATCCCGGTCGCGACCGCGAAGATGTTGGCGTCGAAGATGATGTCCTCCGGCTCGAAGCCGACCCGATCGATCAGCAGGCGGTAGGCGCGTTCGCAGATTGCCACCTTGCGCTCGACACTGTCGGCCTGGCCCTGCTCGTCGAAGGCCATCACGACAGCCGCGGCGCCGTAGCGGCGGACCTTTCGCGCCTGTTCGAGGAACGGCACCTCGCCTTCCTTCAGCGAGATCGAATTGACGACGCCCTTCCCCTGCTGGCAGCGCAGGCCCGCCTCGATTACCGACCATTTCGACGAGTCGATCATGATCGGCACGCGCGCGATGTCCGGCTCCGAGGCGACCAGGCTCAGGAACCGCACCATCGCGGCCTGCGAATCGAGCATGCCCTCGTCCATGTTGACGTCGATGAGCTGCGCGCCGTTCGCCACCTGGTCGCGCGCGATCGCGAGCGCCGCGATGTAATCGCCGGCCTCGATCAGCTTGCGGAACTTCGCCGAGCCGGTGACATTCGTGCGCTCGCCGACGTTGACGAACAGCATCTCGGGCTCGAGGTTGAGCGCCTCGAGTCCCGACAGCCGGCAGCGGCCGGGGATCTTCGCCGGTGCCCGCGGCGGCAGGCCGGCGACCGCGCGTGCAATGTGCGCGATGTGTTCGGGCGTCGTGCCGCAGCAGCCGCCGACGATGTTGACGAGGCCGCTTCGCGCCCACTCGCCGAGATGCTCCGCGGTCTCACCGGCCTGCTCGTCGTAGTCGCCGAATGCATTCGGCAACCCGGCATTCGGATAGGCGCTGACAAAGCAGTCCGCGATGCGCGCGAGCTCCTCGACATGCGGTCGCAGCTGTTTCGCGCCGAGGGCGCAGTTGAGGCCCACGGCGATCGGGCGGACATGGCGCACGGAGTTCCAGAATGCCTCGACCGTTTGGCCGGAAAGCGTGCGGCCCGACGCGTCGGTGATCGTGCCGGAGACGATCACCGGCACTTCGACGCCGAGCTCCACGAATACCTCGCTGATCGCATACAGCGCCGCCTTGGCATTCAGTGTGTCGAATATCGTCTCAACGATCAGGAGGTCGACGCCGCCCTCGATAAGCGCGCGCGCGGCCGTGCCGTAAGTTTCGCGCAGGGCATCGAAGCTCGTGTTGCGAAAGCCGGGATCGTTGACGTCGGGAGAAAGCGAAGCCGTGCGGCTCGTCGGCCCGAGCGCACCGGCTACGAACCGCGGCCGGCCATCGGCCGCCGCCTTGTCGGCGGCCGCGCGCGCGATGCGCGCCGACTCGAGGTTGATCTCAGCCACGTATTTTTCGAGGCCGTAGTCCGCGAGCGACGGCGCGCTCGCATTGAACGTGTTGGTCTCGATGATGTCGGCGCCGGCAGCGAGGTATTCCTCGTGGATGGCGGCGATCAGGTCCGGCCGCGTCAGCGACAACAGGTCGTTCGCGCCCTTGAGATCGCGCGGCCAGCTCGCGAAGCGGCGGCCGCGGTAATCGGAGTCGTCGAGCCGGGCGCGCTGGATCATCGTGCCCATGGCGCCGTCGAGCACGAGGATGCGCTCCGCAAGCGCGGCCCGGAGGGCGGCAATGCGCGCTTGCCTTGCGTCACTCATGCGGCGGCGCGCAATCCGAGCGCGTGGCAGATCGCGTAGGTCAGCTCGGCGCGGTTGAGCGTGTAGAAGTGGAATTCGGTGACGCCCTCGCGCCGGAGGCGCGCGACCTGCTCGATGGCGACCGCGGCCGCAATCATCTTCCGCGTCTCGGGATCGTCGTCCAGCCCCTCGAAGCGCTCAACCAGCCAGTCCGGGACGGAGGCCCCGCAACGACCGGCGAACTTCAGGAGCTGCGGGAAGCGCGTGATCGGCAGGATCCCGGGCACGATCACGGCGTCGATGCCGCGCCGCGCGCAGGCGTCGCGAAAGCGCAGGTAGCATTCCGCATCGAAAAAGAACTGCGTAATCGCCCGCGCGGCGCCGGCTCCGAGCTTGCGCTTCAGATTCTCGAGATCCTGCTCCGGCCCTGCCGCCTCCGGATGCGTCTCCGGGTAGGCGGCGACCGAAACTTCAAAGTCCGCGACGCTCTTCAGTCCGGCGACCAGGTCCGACGCATAGGCGAAGCCGTCGCGGCGCGGCGCGTACGGCCCGCTGCCCGCGGGCGGATCGCCGCGGAGCGCGACGATGTGCCTGACGCCTTCGTTCCAGTAGCGCCGCGCGATATCGAGGATCTCGCCGCGGCTCGCGCCGATGCAGGTCAGGTGTGGCGCGCCGGTCAGGCGGGTCTCGCTCAGGACCCGCGAGACGACGCGGTGCGTGCGGTCGCGCGTCGATCCGTCGGCGCCATAGGTGACCGACACGAAACGCGGGGCGAGCGGCGCGAGCCGCTCGATTGAAGCCCAGAGCGTGCGCTCCATGGCTTCGTCATTCGGTGGAAAGAACTCGAACGAGACCTGCACCGGAGGAGGGATGGACATCCGATCGAGTATACAATGCCGCGGATACTCCGCAGATTCAGGACCGCATCGCGTTCGCTTCGCAACGCAAGGCAAGGCATGAGGAGAATCCGATGAATTCGAGCCGTCGAGAAGTCCTGCGGACCGCGCTCAGCGTCGGCGGTCTGGCCGCCGTTCAGCCTTTCAGTGGCGCCTGGGCGGCGACGTCGGCCCTGACACTGACTCCGAGGCAGACGATGGGGCCGTTCTATCCGGTCACTCGGCCGCTCGACGCCGACGCCGATCTCACCGTCATCCGGGGACGGTCGGAGCGGGCGCAGGGAAAGATCATCCACGTGATGGGTCGGGTTCTCGACCGCAAGGGCAAGCCGGTCCGTGGCGCGAGGATCGAGTTGTGGCAGGCCAACGCGCACGGCCGCTACGCGCATCCCGCCGACGTCAATCCCGCGCCGCTCGACCCGAATTTCCAGGGCTTCGGCATCCAGACGACGGATGATGAGGGGCAGTATCGCTTCAAGACGATCAAGCCGGCTGCCTATCCCATCAACCCGATGAATCCGGGCGCGGTGCGGCCGCCCCACATTCACTTCGACATCGCGGGAAAAGAAATCCGGCTGGTGACGCAGATGTATTTCCCGGACGAGAAATTCAACGAGTCCGACTTCATATTCGGCAAGTTGAGCGCCGAGGAAAAACGCGCGGCGACCGCGAGTCTCCTGCCCGCCACGGCAGACGTCGAGCCGGATGCGCTGATCGTGCGCTGGGATGTCGTCCTGAGCGGCGGCTAGGCAGCGCCCGGGCTAGTGGAGTCCACGCGGCGCCCGCTGGGGCGCGCCTGCCGAGAAGAGTCCCGCGACGTCCACCGCGTCGAAGCGCCAGGCCCGATTGCAGAATTCGCAGCGCACCTCGACGTCCCCGCGCTCGCGCAGGAGCGCGTGGACCTCGTCGCCGCCGAGCGCCTGGAGGATACCGGCGACTCGCTCGCGCGAGCAGCTGCACTGGAAGTACACCGGCGATCCATCGAAGAGGCGGATGTCATCCTCGCGAAATAGCCGCCTGAGCAATTCGCGGCAGGGCGTGTCGAGGAGTTCCCGCGGCGAAATAGTTCCTGCGAGCAGGCCGATGCGCCGCCACGCGTCGTCGGCTTCCGCGAGCTCGGTGGCGGAACCCGAACCGTCGACGGCGACGCGCTGCAGCAGGAGTCCCGCCGCGCGATCCTGCGTCGCGGCGAGCATCATCCGCGAGGGCAGTTGCTCGGACCGCTCGAAATACTGCTCGAGGCAATGCGACAGCTCCGCCGCGACGAGTGGCACGACGCCCTGGTAGCGATCGCCGCCCTCCTCCTGCTCGATCGTCACCGCGAGCTGGCCGCCGCCGAACAGGCCGTCGCCGCCCGGCAAGTCTTCCGGCAGTTCGCCGTGCCGCGCGACGCCGCGGATCGCGTGGCGGTGCGTGCATTGCGCAAGCATCAGCCGCACCGGCCCCGGACCCTCGAACTGCAGGGACAGCCGGCCCTCGAACTTCAGCGCGCCCGCCATCAGCACGGACGCCGCCATGGCTTCGCCCAGCGCGTTGCCGACGGCCTCCGGATATTCATGGTGTTCGATCGCCGCGCGCCAGCTCGCGTCGAGCCGCACCAGGTGGCCGCGCACCGGCAGGCGCTCGAACAGGAAGCGGTGCAGCAGGTCTCCGGCAGCCATCAGTTCTCGGACAACAGCCGGCGCAGCAGTTCATTCACCTGCGCCGGATTCGCTTTGCCGCCGGTCGCTTTCATGACCTGGCCGACGAAATAGCCGAAGAGCTTGTCTTTGCCAGCCCGGTAGTCGGCGAGCTGCGCCGGGCTCGCCGCCATGACCTCAAGGATGACGCGCTCGATCGCCGAGGAATCCGTGATCTGGTGCAAGCCGCGTGCTTCGATGATCGCGTCTGCCGCCTTTCCCTCGCTCCACATCGCCTCGAACACGTCCTTCGCGATCTTTCCGGAGATCGTCCCGTCCGAGATCCGGCGGACGAGGCCCGCGAGCTGGTCTGCGCCGACGCGAGAGGCGCCGATCTCGAGGCCGTCGCGTTTGAGGAAACCGGAGAGCTCTCCCATCACCCAGTTCGCCGCGAGCTTCGGCTCGCCGCCGGCGCCTGCCACGACGCGCTCGTAGTAATCGGCGAGCTCACGGCTCGCGGTGAGCACGCCCGCATCGTAATCGGACAGGCCATGCTCGCGCGCGAAGCGCCTGGCCTTGGCGTCCGGCAGCTCGGGCAGGCGCTTGCGCGCCTCTTCGACGAAGGCATCGTCCAGCGCGAGCGGCAGCAGATCCGGATCCGGGAAGTAACGATAATCGTTCGCTTCCTCCTTGCTGCGCATCGGGCGCGTCTCGTGTCGGTCCGCATCGTAAAGCCGTGTTTCCTGCACGACGCTGCCGCCGCCTTCGACGACCTCGATCTGGCGCGCAACCTCGAAGTTGATCGCCCGCTCAACGAACCGGAAGGAATTGAGGTTCTTGATCTCGCAGCGCGTGCCAAACTCGTGCCGGCCCTTGCGGCGCACCGAGACGTTGGCATCGCAGCGGAATGAGCCTTCCTGCATGTTGCCGTCGCAGATCTCGAGATAACGCACGAGCGTGTGGATCTTCTTCATGTACGCGACCGCCTCGCGGGCGGACCGCATGTCGGGCTCGGAGACAATCTCGAGCAGCGGCGTGCCGGCGCGATTGAGATCGATGCCGCTCGAACGGCCCAGTCCCTCGTGCAGCGACTTGCCGGCGTCCTCCTCGAGGTGCGCGCGCGTGACGCCCACGACCTTGCGCGTTCCGTCCTCGAGGACGATCTCGACCGTGCCGTCCTCGACGATCGGCTGCTCATACTGGCTGATCTGGTAGCCCTTCGGGAGGTCGGGATAGAAGTAGTTCTTGCGCGCGAAGATCGAGCGCCGCGCGATCGTGGCGCCGATCGCGAGGCCAAAACGCACCGCCATCCGGACCGCTTCGGCGTTCAGCACCGGCAGCACGCCGGGATAGCCGAGGTCCACGAGGTTCGCCTGCGTGTTCGGAAGGCCGCCGTAGGCGGTCGACGATCCCGAGAAGATCTTGGAGCGCGTCGCGAGCTGCGCGTGGATCTCGAGGCCGATGACGGTTTCCCATTCGACGTTCATTGCCATCTCAGGCGAAGAGCGGCGGCAGCTTCCGGTGCCAGTCCGTTTCGCGCTGCCAGGCGTGCGCCGCGGCGAGCAACCGCTCCTCGGAAAAATGCGGGCCGATGATCTGGAGCCCGACCGGCAGGCCGTCGACCATCCCGCAGGGCACCGACACTGCCGGCAGGCCGGCGAGATTCGCCCCAATCGTGTAGATGTCATTCAGGTACATCGTGATCGGGTCGTCCGTTTTCGCGCCGATCGCGAATGCGGGCGTCGGTGTCGTCGGCCCCATCAGCACGTCCACTTCCCCGAAGGCGCGCTTGAAGTCCGCGTTGATGAGGCTCCGCACCTTCTGCGCCTTGAGGTAGTAGGCGTCGTAGTAACCGGCCGAGAGCACGTAGGTGCCAGTCATGATCCGGCGCTTGACCTCCGCGCCGAAGCCCTCGCCGCGCGTGCGCTTGTAGAGATCCAGCAGGTCGCGCGGCTCCGCGCAGCGATGGCCGAAACGCACGCCGTCGTAGCGCGAGAGATTCGAGGAGCATTCCGCCGGTGCGACGACGTAATACGTCGGCACGGAAAGCGGCAGGTTCGGCAGGCTCACCTCGGCGATCGAAGCGCCCTGCCCGCGAAACGCCTCGATCGCGGCTCGTACCGCGCGGCCAGTGCCCGCTTCGAGTCCTTCGCCGAAGAATTCGCGGATGATCCCGATGCGCAGCCCCTTCACCGGGCGATCGAGCCCCGCCGCGTAGTCGGGGACGGGGGCATCGACGCTCGTCGAATCGCGCGGATCGTGGCCCGCCATCGCGCCGAGCACGAGCGCCGCGTCCTCGGCGGATTGCGCGAGCACGCCCGCCTGATCGAGGCTCGAGGCGAAAGCGATCATGCCGTAGCGCGACACGCGCCCATACGTCGGCTTGAATCCGGTCAGGCCGGTGAGCGCCGCCGGCTGCCGAATCGAACCGCCGGTATCCGTGCCGGTTGCGACCGGCGCGAGCCGCGCCGCGACGGATGCCGCCGAGCCGCCGGACGATCCGCCCGGCACCTTGCTCCCGTCCCAGGGATTGCGCACCGGCCCGAAGAAACTCGTTTCGTTCGACGAGCCCATCGCGAACTCGTCCATGTTCGTCTTGCCGAGCATGACCATGCCCGCCGCGGCAAGCCGCTCGACCACCGTCGCGTCGTAGGGCGAGACGAAGTTCGCGAGCATGCGCGATCCGCAGGTCGTGAGCACACCCTTGGTGCAGAAGATGTCCTTGTGCGCGAGCGGCACGCCGGTGAGCGGCCCGCACTCGCCGCGCGCGATGCGAAGATCGGCGCGGCGCGCGTCCTCCATCGCCAGTTCGGGTGTCACAGTCAGGAACGCGTTCAGCGACTTGTTTGCGCGGTCGATGCGCTCGAGGAAGTGCCGCGTGATCTCGGCGCTCGAGAACTGGCGCGCGCGCAGGCCGCGGCCGATCTCGGCGGCTGTCGTGTGATGCACGTTCATTCGATGACCTTGGGCACGAGGTACAGGCCTGCCTCGACGGCGGCGGCATTGGCCTGGTACGCGTCGCGATGGTCCGATTCCGTGACGGCGTCCTCACGCAGCGGTTGTACCTGGCCCTCCAGGGGATGGGCCATCGGCGCCACGCCTTCGGTCGCGGCATTCGAGAGCTGTTCCACGAATTCGAGAATCGCGGAGAGACTTCCGACGTAGACCGGCATCTCCGTCTCGGTGATCTCGAGGCGGGCCAGGTGCGCGATGTTTTCGACGTCGCGGCGGGTCAGCGTCACGAGTGCACCACAGCGGAAAATATGGGAAAAACTTGACGGAAATCATACACGTCGGCTTGTGGAAAGTCGCGCCCGCGGCTACACTCCCGGCCCTCATTCGCACGCCGTTCCGGTCTGCAGGCAATCATGTTCAAGAGCCTCCGGGGTTATTTTTCGAGCGACATTTCGATCGACCTCGGGACGGCCAATACGCTCATTTATGTGCGCGGCCAGGGGATCGTGCTGAACGAGCCCTCGGTCGTCGCGGTGCAGGACGAGCCGGGCCGCGGCACCAAGACCATCATCGCGGTCGGTGCGGAAGCCAAGAGCATGTTGGGGCGCACGCCGGGCCACATCACCGCCGTGCGCCCGATGAAGGACGGCGTAATCGCCGACTTCACTTACACCGAGCGCATGCTCCAGTACTTCATCAGCAAGGTCCACGGCAACCGCTGGCTCCGTCCCTCGCCGCGCGTGCTGGTCTGCGTGCCCTTCGGATCGACGCAAGTCGAGCGCCGCGCAATTCAGGAATCGGCGGAAGGCGCCGGTGCGCGCCGCGTGGACGTCATCCCGGAACCGATGGCGGCCGCGGTCGGTGCCGGCCTGCCGGTCAACGAGGCGCGCGGCTCGATGGTGCTCGACGTCGGCGGCGGCACCTCCGAGGTCGCAGTGATCTCCCTGAACGGCATCGTTTACGCCGAATCGGTGCGCGTCGGCGGCGATCGCATGGACGAGGCGATCACGAACTACGTGCGGCGCAACTACGGCATCCTGATCGGCGAAGCCACTGCGGAGCGGATCAAGATCGAGATCGGCTCCGCTTATCCGGGCCAGCAGGTGCGCGAGCTCTCGGTGAAGGGGCGCAATCTCTCCGAAGGCGTGCCGCGCAGCTTCACCCTCAATTCCAATGAAATCCTCGAAGCGATGCAGGAGCCGCTGCAGGGCATCGTCCAGGCCGTGAAGAAGGCGCTCGAGCAGACGCCTCCGGAACTCGGCGCCGACGTCGCCGAGCGCGGCATCGTGCTGACCGGCGGCGGTGCGCTCCTGAAAGACATCGACAAGCTCCTGATGGAAGAAACCGGATTGCCGGTGGTCATCGCCGAGGATCCGCTGACCTGCGTCGCGCGCGGCGGCGGCCGCATCCTCGAGTTGTCCGAAGAGCATCCGGGGCTGTTCGGCCTCGGCTAGAGGCCACGTTGACCACGCACGATCCGGATCCTCGGCCCCTCCTGCTCGGCGGTCCCGCGCTGGGACTGCGCCTCATCGTGCTGGCCCTCATGGCCGCGGGTCTCATGGTCGCGGACCATCGCCAGCATCATCTCGGCGCGATCCGCGACTGGATTGCGACCGCCGCGTATCCGTTTCAGTGGGCGGTGCAGGCGCCGGTCGCGGCGTGGACAGCGGCGCGCGAGTCATTCGCCACGCGCACGCGCGTCGAGGCGCAAAATGTCAAGCTCGCCGCTGACAACCTGGTGCTGCGCCTGAAGCTGATGCGCTTCGAGTCGCTCGAGCAGGAGAACCAGCGCCTGCGGGCCGTGCGCGCGAGTTCGGCCCGCGTCGTGCAACGCTCGCTGGTCGCGGAGATCGTGCGCGTCGACCTGGATCCCTTCCGCCAGCGCGTGCTCGTCAACAAGGGAAACAAGGACGGCGTATTCCGCGGGCAGGCGGCGCTCGACGCGAACGGCATCTTCGGCCAGGTGACGCGTGCCGGTCTGATCTCGGCCGAGGTCATCCTGATTTCGGATCCCGAGCACGCGATTCCGGTGCAGGTCAATCGCACGGGCACACGGAGCATCGCGCTCGGCACGGGGCGATCTGGATTGCTTTCGTTGCCCTACCTGCCACAGAACACGGACGTCATTGTCGGCGATCTGCTGGTGAGCTCCGGTCTCGGCGGCGTCTATCCGCCCGGTTATCCCGTCGGCAAGGTCTCGGCGGTCGTGCGTGACCCGGCCCAGCCGCTGCTCGCGGTCGAAGCCGAGCCGCTCGCGGCGCTCGATCGCGATCCCGAAGTGCTGCTCGTCTGGTTCGACAGCGCGGTCGTCGAGCCCAAACCGGAGCCCGAGCCCGCAGAAACGGCGGCACCGGCCGCGGTCAAGAAGCCTGCGCCGCAGGCGCAGACTCTGGCGCCGCACGCAGAGGCATCGGCGACGCCAGCGCCCGCGCCGCAAGCGCCGTCACCGATGCCGCAAGCCGAAACGACGGCGCCGCAAGCGGAGACGACGGCGCTGCCCGAGGCGGAGCTGGCTCCGTCGCTTGCAGAGCCTGTAGTGCCGGAAAGCGGGACGCCTCCGCCAGAGGCGGAAGCCGTCCCGCCGGAGACCGGCCGATGATGCGCGGAAGCCGCTCGAACTTCGGCTGGCCGCGGATCGTCGGGCTGACGCTCGCGGCGCTCGCTGCGACCGTGGCGCCACTGCCGGAGTGGCTCGAGTTGATGCGGCCGGACTTCGTCGCACTGACGGTGCTGTGGTTCAGCCTGCTCGCGCCGCGGCTCCTGGGCCTTTCCTATGCGTGGTGCGCCGGGCTCGCACTCGACGGCTTCCGCGGCGTGCTGCTCGGGCAGCACGCGCTCACGCTGATCGTGATCGCCTACGTCGCCTCGAAGCTGCGCCTCCAGATCCGCGCCTTTCCGCCGCTGCAGCAGTCGGCGGTCATCCTCGCGCTCCTGTTCCTGAACGAGTTCCTGCTCTTCTGGATCGACGGTGTCGCGGGCCATCCGATCACCGACTGGCGGCGCTGGCTCGCGGTGCCGGTCGGCGCCGCCTGCTGGCCGCTCCTGACGGGAATCTACGCGCGCGTCGCGGCGCGTCGCTGAGCCATGAAGCGCGTGCGCATCAAGGACGAGGCCCTCGAGCGGCGCATGTTCCTAGAGCGCACGTTGTTCGCGGCCGGGACCGTCGCGATCCTTGCGCTCCTGCTTTCGGGCCGCGCCTTCTGGCTGCAGGTGGCCCAGCACGCGCATTACCTCGAGTTGTCGCAAAGCAATCGCGCGCGCATCGAGCCGCTGCCGGCCAATCGCGGCGTCATCTACGACCGCGCCGGGCGCGTAATCGCGGAGAACACGCCCGCCTACCAGCTCGAGCTCGTGCGCGAGGAGGCGGGCGACCTGGACGTCACCCTCGCCCGCCTCGCGCGCTTCGGACTGCTGGAACCGGACGACATCGGGCGCGTGCGCCAGCTCGTGTTGTCGCGACGATCGTTCGAGGCCGTGCCGATACTGCTCCAGCTCGACGACGAGGAAATCGCGCGGTACGCGGTGCACCGGCACGAGTTGCCGGGCGTGTTCCTCGAGACGCGCATGGCGCGCCACTATCCCTACGGCACCGTCGGAGCGCACGCGCTCGGTTACGTCGGCGCGATCAGCGAGGAGGATCTCTCGCGCATCGACCGTGAACGCTATTTCGGCACCGGCGTAATCGGCAAGACCGGCGTCGAGCGCGCCTACGAGCAGGAGCTCCTGGGCGTCGGCGGATACCGCGAGGTGCTCGTGAACGCCGAAGGGCGACCGGTGAATCTCCTCGACGACGACGCAGCGCAGTTGCGAAGCCGCGACCCGCAGGCGGGGCGCGAATTGCGCCTGACGATCGACATCGAGCTGCAGCGTGTCGCGGAGGAAGCGATGGCCGGACGCCGCGGCGCCGTGGTCGCGATCGATCCCTCTTCCGGCGACGTGCTCGTGTTTGCGAGCCTTCCGAGCTTCGATCCGAACGGATTCGCACGCGGCATTTCGCGGAGCGAATACGTCGCGCTGACTGACAACCCGGACCAGCCCCTGTTCAATCGCGTGCTGCGCGGCACCTACCCGCCCGGCTCCACGATCAAGCCGCTCATGGCGCTTGCCGGCCTCGAGTACGAGGTCGTGCAGCCGAGCGACACCGTGTATTGCCCCGGCCACTACTCGCTGCCGGGCTCGCGCCACCGGTTCCGGGACTGGAAGCGCGAGGGTCACGGCACGGTCGACATGGAGGGCGCCGTGATGCAGTCCTGCGACGTCTATTTCTACCGGCTCGCGAACACGCTCGGCATCGAGCGCATCCACGATGCGATGAAACGCATCGGCTTCGGCGAGCCGACCGGCATCGATATCGGCGGCGAGCGCGGCGGCATCATGCCCTCGCGGCAGTGGAAGAAATCCGCGTTTGCAACCCGCGAGCAGCAGGTCTGGTTCCCGGGTGAGACCGTGATCATCGGCATCGGCCAGGGGTACTGGACGGCGACCATCCTCCAGCTCGCGAAAGCGACGGCGCTCCTCGCCACGCGCGGCCGGCACTTCCGGCCCCGGCTGGTGCGCGCGCTGGTCGATCCGGCGACCGGCAAGGTCGAAGAGCGGCCGCCGCAGCCGCTGCCGCCGGTCGAGCTGAATTACCGGGAAAATTGGGAGATCATCGTCAACGCGATGGTCGCCGTGACGAGTGGCCCGCGTGGCACGGCCTTGCGTGCCTCGCGCGGCGCCGCTTATTCCATCGCCGGCAAGACCGGAACCGCGCAGGTCTTCTCTGTCGGCCAGACCGAGCGTTACAACGAAAAGGAAGTCGCCGAGCGCTTGCGCGACCATGCGCTCTTCATCGCCTTCGCGCCCGCCGATAAACCTGCGCTCGCGATTGCCGTACTGGTCGAGAACGGCGGGGCGGGCAGCGCGGTCGCCGCGCCCATTGCGCGCGCGGTCTTCGATGCCTACCTCGTGAAGGCTCCGCCATGATGTACGGGGAGCTCGGCGCGTCCCGCACGCGGCGCACGGTGACCGGCGCCGCGCGCGTGCTCAGGGCGCTCCGCCTCGACGGCATGCTGCTCTCGGCGCTCGTCGGCGTCACTCTCTTCGGCCTGTTCGTGCTTTACAGCGCGGCCGGCGACAATACGGCGCTCTGGTTCAGCCAGCTCGCGCGCGTCGGCATCGGCTTCGCGCTGCTGATTGCGCTCTCGCTGGTGCCCGATCATTTTCTCCGCATGCTGTCGCCCGCCGTCTACGTGCTCGGGCTGGTGCTCCTGATCCTGGTCGCGGTCGCGGGCGACATCGGCAAGGGCGCGCAACGCTGGCTCGATCTCGGCGTGGTGCGCTTCCAGCCGTCCGAGATCATGAAGCTCGCCGTGCCCATGATGTGCGCCTGGTACCTGTACCAGCGGCCGCTACCGCCGTCCGTGCGCGACATAGCGGTCATCCTGATCGTCGTGATCCTGCCCGTGGCGCTGATCGCGGAGCAGCCGGATCTCGGCACCGCGCTCCTCGTCACAACAGCCGGGCTGATCGTGCTCGTGATGGGCGGCCTCTCGCCGGTCTATCTGCTGGGCGGTGTAGTCATTGCCGGGGCGGCCGCGCCGGTCATATGGCACTTTTTGCACGACTACCAGCGCCAGCGCGTGCTGACGCTGCTCGATCCGCAGAGCGACGCGCTCGGCGCCGGTTATCACATCATCCAGTCGCAGATCGCCATCGGTTCGGGCGGCGTGTTCGGCAAGGGCTGGACGAATGGCAGCCAGGCGCAGCTCGAATTCCTGCCCGAGCGCTCGACCGATTTCATCTTTGCCGTGATCGGCGAGGAACTGGGACTCCTCGGGCTGTTCGCGCTCCTGGCCGGCTACCTGTTCATCGTCGGGCGCGGGCTGTACATGGCGATGCAGTGCCGCGACGCGTTCGCGCGCCTGCTCGCCGGCAGCATCGCGCTCACGTTCTTCGTCTACACCTTCGTCAATGCCGGCATGGTCATGGGGCTGCTCCCGGTCGTCGGCGTGCCCCTGCCGCTCGTGAGCTACGGCGGCACGTCGTTCGTGACCCTGATGGCAGGCTTCGGTATCCTGATGTCGCTGCATTCCAGCAGAAAGCTAGTGGGTTGACGATGAAGGACGCGACAGGGACGCTGCGGGCGCTTTTTCCTGCGCTGCTGCTGGCCGCGGCAGCGGCGCCCGCGTGGGCCCTCGACGCGACGCGCGAGGACGTGCGCGCCTTCGCCGAGGAGATGCGCGCCAAGCACCGCTTCGACGCGGCGTGGCTCGACGGAATCCTCGCCGGGGCCGAGAGCCAGCCGCGCATCATCGAGCTGATCAGCCGGCCGGCCGAAGCGGTCATGCCCTGGCACCAATACCGCGATCATTTCCTGACCGCCGAGCGCATCGACGCCGGCGTCGCGTTCTGGACCGAGCATCGGGACGAGATCGCCGCGATCGAGCAGTCGACCGGCGTCGCCTCGCACGTGATCGTCGGCATCCTCGGCGCGGAAACCTTTTTCGGCCGCATCACGGGCCGTTTCCGGGTCGTCGACGCGCTCGCGACGCTTGCCTTTGACTATCCGCCGCGCAGCAGCTACTTCCGCGCGGAGCTCGAGCAGTTTCTCCTGCTGGCGCGCGAGGAGGAACTCGACGCAGGCACGGTGCTCGGCTCCTACGCCGGCGCCATGGGTTCGGCGCAATTCATGCCGCGGAGCTACCGCGCCTACGCGGTGGACGGCGACGGCGACGAGAAGAAAGATCTTTGGGGAAGCTGGTGCGATGTGCTCGCTAGCGTCGCGAACTACCTCGCGGAGCACGGCTGGCGCGACGGCGAGCCAGTGGTCGCGCCCGCGAGCCTCTGGTTTCCCGCTGCCTCCGGGCTCGCCCCGGGATCGCTCGCACCCGACACGACAGTCAAGGCGCTTCGCGACCGCGGGCTCCGCTTTGACACGACGCTCGGGGACAAAGCCCCCGCGCTCTTCATTCGCGTCGACGGGGATTCCGGGCCGGAGCTCCGCGCCGGATTCCGCAACTTCGGCGTCATCACCCGCTACAACCGCAGCATCCTCTATGCGCTCGTCGTGAACGATCTCGGCCGGCGCATCGAGTCGCGGCTTCCGCCGCCGTGATGCGCACGACGAATGCGGCGCTCGTCCTCGTCCTGCTCGCCATCGCGGGCTGCGCAAGCCAGCGAGAACGGCCGGCGCCTCCGCCGGACAGTGCGCCAGCTCCCGCGCCGGCCTCCACTCCGGCGCCGGTGCCCGATGACGATGTCGTGCCCCGCGACGAGCCGCGCGCAAAGAGCGGCAACCCGCCATTCTACGCAGTCGGTGGCCGCCGCTACGTCGTGCAGCCAACGGCGGCGGGCCATGTCGAGCAGGGCATCGCCTCCTGGTACGGTCCGGATTTTCACGGCGGCCGCACGGCGACCGGCGAGATCTACGACATGAATGCGATGACCGGCGCGCATCCGACGCTGCCGTTGCCCGCCTGGGTGCGCGTGACCAATCTCGACAATGGACGGAGCGTCGTCATCCGACTCAACGACCGGGGACCCTTCAGCAAGAACCGCATCATCGACGTGTCGCGCGCCGCCGCCGAGCGCCTCGACATGATCCGCACCGGCACCGCGAGGGTCGAGGTGAGAAGCCTCGCCACAGGTGACGCGGCGCCGCCGGCGCCGCAGGCCGCGGCTTACTACGCGCAGGCAGGAGCATTCGGCAGCCGCGACAATGCCGAAGCCCTCGCCGGCCGCCTGCGCGCTGCGGGAATAGTAGGTATCACGGTCAGCGAGACCCGGATCGACGGCCAGCGGATGTTCCGCGTCCGCGCCGGGCCGGTCGCTAGCGTCGCCGAGTTCGACGCGCTGATCGAGCGCCTGCGCGCCGCCGGCGCGGATGCGTCGCGGCTCGCGCTCCAGTAATGCTTTTGCTTTTCACATCGCCGAGGTCTCCTTTGAGAAACCTGATCGCCGTACTTCTGTTTTCAGTTTCAAACCTTGCCGCAGGCGCGGCCGCCCCGGTGCCGCCCGCGCCCACACTTGCGGCGCGCGCCTGGGTCCTCGTCGACCAGGCAAGCGGCCGCGCGCTCGCCGGTTACGACGTCGACAAGCGCATCGAGCCAGCGAGCATCACGAAGCTCATGACCGCCTATGCGGTGTTCCATGCGCTGCGCGAAGGCAAGTTCAAGCTGGACACCGGCGTGCCGATCAGTGAGCGCGCCTGGCGCTCCGAGGGCTCGCGCAGTTTCGTGGACGTTGGCACGCTGGTGCCGGTCGAGGCGCTGATCCAGGGCATGATCGTGCAAAGCGGCAATGACGCGACGATCGCGCTCGCCGAGGCCGTGGGCGGCACGGAGGAAACGTTCGCCGCGCTCATGAACCAGTACGCCGAGCGGCTCGGCATGAACGACAGCCACTTCGAGAATTCGACCGGCCTGCCTCGGCCGACTCACCAGATGTCGGTCGCCGACATCGCGCGCCTGACGCGCGCGATCATCCGCGAGTTCCCGGTTTACTACCGCTGGTACTCGCAGCGCGACTTCACCTGGAACGGCATCAAGCAGCCCAATCGCAACGGCCTGCTGTACCGCGACCCGAGTGTCGACGGCGTCAAGACCGGGATGACGGAAGCGGCCGGCTATTGCCTCGTGTCCTCCGCCAAGCGCGACGGCATGCGGCTGGTCGCCGTCGTCGTGGGAGCGAAGGACACGAGAGCGCGCGAGGACGCGAGCCTCGCACTGCTGAACTACGGGTTCAGTTTCTTCGAGACGCGCGTGCTCCAGAAGGCGCGCACCGAAATGGCCGTGCACCGCGTTTACAAGGCGCGCGGAGGGCGCGCGCCGGTGGGAATCGCCGAGGATCTGGTGGTCACGCTGCCGCGCGGCGTGGCGGATCGAGTCGAGTTCAAGCTCGAGCTGGCGCCGCGGGTGTTCGCGCCGCTTTCAAAGTCGGACCGCGTCGGCGTGGTGCGCGCGATGGTGGACGGCAAGGTCGTGGCCGAGGCGTCGCTGCAGCCGGTTGCCGACGTTCCGCGCGGCAACATCTTCCGCAGGATCTGGGACACGATCCTGTCCTGGTTCGCCTGAGAAACCTCTGATGCCGCTGCCGCTCGTCTGGCTCGACGGCCGCCTGCTGCCGCTCGCCGAGGCGCGCATCTCCCCGCTCGACCGCGGCTTCCTGTTCGGCGACGGCGTGTACGAAGTGCTGCCGGTCTACGGCGGGCGCGCCTACCGCTTCGACGAGCACATCGAGCGGCTCGACCGGAGCCTGCGCGAAATCCGCATGAAGCCTGCGCTCGATCGCGCGGGCTGGCTTGCCGTGTGCGGCGCGGTCGTGCGCGGCAACGGCGGGGGCGATCTCCTGCTCTACCTCCAGGTCACGCGCGGAGTCGAGCCGGAGCGCAACCACGTGCCGCAGCCCGGCGTGCGCCCGACGATCTTCGCCTGCGTGCAGCCCTTGCCCGTCGTCACGGCGGCGGCCATCGAGAATGGCGTG
>Ga0302046_10001385_pt1 | contig 22710 bp, 18 predicted proteins | sample RVTome_11_FD_200261 | JGI IMG/M metagenome (GOLD analysis project Ga0302046, IMG submission 200261) | Soil microbial communities from uranium-contaminated site in the Upper Colorado River Basin, Wyoming, United States - RVT147D111 (version 2) ... | reverse complement strand
CCGTCGGGAACCCTGCCCCACCGCGGCCGCGCAGCCCCGAAGCCTTGACGAGGTCGGTGACCTCGTCGGGACCCATGCCGAAGGCCTTCCGGAGCGCGCCGTAGCCGCCGCGGTCGACGTAGGTGTCGATGCGGCGCGCCGCCGGATCGCCGAAATACCGTGAGATGACGCGAACCTCACGCTCCGAGACGTAGGGATAGGCCATGGGCCGCTCAGTCTCCCCGGGTCCTGAGGTGGTCCAGGATCTTCGGTACGTCCTCCGGCGTCACGTTCTCGTAGTAGCGGGAGTTGATCTGAACGCAGGTTGGAAACCCGCACGCGGCCAGGCACTCCGCCTCGACGACGGTGAACTCCCCGTCCGCGGAGGTCTCCCCCTGCTCCGTGCCGGTGTGCGTGAGGAACGCCTCGAGGACCTCGTCGGCGCCGCACAGGTTGCAGGAGATGTTCGTGCACACCTGCACCAGGTGCCGTCCCACGGGGCGCTTGTTGTACATCGTGTAGAACGTGGCGACACCCCGCACGTAGGCCGGCGACAGCTCGAGCAGCTCGGCCACCCGGTCCATGGCCTCCGGGCTCACGTGGCCCCGGATCTCCTGCGCCAGCGCCAGCGCCGGCAGGAGCGCCGCGCGCTTGGTTGGGTAGCGCGTGAGGATCTTGTTGAAGCGCTCCTCGTATTCCCCCTGGAACAGCGCTCCCTCGGCGTCCCTCCCGGTCAGCATGTACGGCATGGTGCCCGCCACCGCGGCGTGCCCGCCGTGCTTGGGCCGCCGGCCGACGAAGTCGTCGCCGCGCACCTGATCCTCGGTCAGGTCGAAGTCGCCCGTGTTACCGGCCCAGCCGGGATTCCTGAACGGAACCTCGCTCACCGGTCGATCTCCCCGAGCACGATGTCGAGGCTCGCGTTGATCATGATCAGGTCCGACACCAGGTGGCCCTCGGCGAGCTTGGGAATCACCGACAGGTTCACGAACGACGGCGGCCGGATGCGCCAGCGCACGGGCTTGGTGCCGCCCTCCTCGGCCACGACGTACATGCCGAGCTCCCCCTTGGAGCCCTCCACCGCCATGTAGCAGTCACCCTCGGGCGCCGGAATGCCCTCCATGATCAGCTTGAAGTGGTGGATCATGCTCTCCATGTCCGACATGCAGTCGGTCTTGGAGGGCAGCGAGATGTTAGGATCCTCGACGTTGATGGGCCCGTCGGGCAGGCGCGCGATGGCCTGGCGCAGGATGCTCACGGTCTGGCGCATCTCCTCCATGCGGCAGAGGTACCGGTCGTAGCAGTCCCCGTGCTCGCCCACGGGCACCGCGAACTCGTAGGTCTCGTAGTCGTAGTAGGGGCGATCCTTGCGCACGTCGTAGTCGACTCCCGCCGCCCGCAGGTTGGCACCGGTGAAGCCGTAGTTGATGGCGTCCGCCGCGCTGATCGCGCCCACGCCCTGCGTCCTGCCGATGTGGATCTGGTTGGTAGTCAGCAGGCTGTCGATCTCCGCCAGCGTGTTGGGGAACGTGTCCAGGAAGTCCTCGAGCCCCTCGATCCATCCCTCGGGCAGGTCGGCCATCATGCCGCCGATGCGCGTGGCGGAGGTGGTGATGCGTGCGCCCGTGAGCGACTCGTGAAGGCGGTAGATGCGCTCGCGCTCCTGGAACGCGTACAGGAACGGCGTGAACGCGCCCACGTCGATGGCGGTCGTGCCGAGCCACAGCAGATGGCTGAAGATGCGATCGAGCTCCATCAGGATCACGCGCACCACCGTGCAGCGCTCCGTGACCTCGATGCCCATGAGCTTCTCGACCGACATCACGTAGGCGCAGTTGTAGATCAGGGGCGCCAGGTAGTCCATGCGGTCGGTGAGCGTGACGATCTGATTCCACGTCCGATACTCGCCGAGCTTCTCGAACGAGGAGTGCAGGTAGCCGATGTCGGGCATCACGCTCTTCACCGTTTCGCCGTCCAGCTCGCACACCAGGCGCAGGACTCCATGCGTGGCCGGGTGCTGTGGCCCGATGTTGATGAGCATGTGCTCGGTCCCGAAATCCGGCTCCGGGAGGTCGAACGGGGCGAGCGGGCTCCGCGCGGGCAGGCCGTCGGGGCCCATCTCGGGGTTTCGGCCGACCGCGAACTCGAGGGTCGTGCGGCTCATCGCTCGCCTCCCTGGCCCTTCCCCCGCGTGCCGGGCCCGACCGCGGCCACCTCCTGCGGCAGCATGCCCTCGTGCGCCAGGTCCTGCGGGCGGTAGAATCGCTCGACCCTCTGGTTGAGCGCGCGCCGGGTCTGCTCGGCACGGGAGAAGCGGCCCCGCAGCGGGAAGTCCTTCCGGAGGGGATGGCCCTCCTCGTAGTCGTACGGCATCAGGATCCGGCGCAGGTCCGGATGGCCCGTGAACGTCACGCCGAACAGGTCGTAGACCTCGCGCTCGAGCCAGTTGGCGCACTGCCACAGGCTCACGACGGAGGCGATCTCCAGCGCTTCGAGGCTCAGCCGGCAGCGGACCCGGAGCGCGCGCTTGTGCACCGTCGAGAACATCTGGTAGACCACCTCGACGGGGCGGCCGCCGCCGTAGTCGACCCCGGTAACGTCCGACATCATGTCGTAGCGGTGCTCGGGGTCGTCCCTCAGCCAGCCCAGGATCTCGAGGTTCTTGGCCGGATCGATCCACACCACGTGCTGGTCTCCGGCGCTGACCCGGTGGCCCACGACCGCGTCGCCGAAGCCGGCCACGAGCGCCTGGACGGAGGGGTGGTCGCTCGGCTGGCCGAGGAACGCGCCTCGGGGAGGGGGGGCGGGCTCGGAGGGGACGGGGCCGTAATCCACGGCGTCGAACGCCCCCGCTGCGGGCACGCCCGCGGCTCCGGCCTGCCCGCCGGCCGGCGGCCGTTCGAGTCCGCCCTGCGCCCGCTCAGTCATAGATCGGGTTCTTGCGGGGCCTGCCGGAGGGCGTCTGCCCCCGCGGCACCGCACCGTTCGAGAGCCGCTCCTGCCCCGTGGAGTTGCCGAATGGGCCCGTCAGGCCCTCGACCTCCTCCTCGTCGGCCACCGCCATCGCCACGGCGGCCGGATCCTCGGCGCGAAGCTCGTAGTGATGCGAGAGCGACTCCTCGCGGATCTTCTCCTGGATCATCATGAGCCCGTAGATCAGCCCCTCCGGCCTCGGCGGACAGCCCGGGATGTAGACGTCGACCGGCACGATCGTGTCGATGCCCTGCACCATCGAGTAGACGTCGAAGACACCGCCCGAGCTGGCGCACGCACCCATGGAGATGCACCACTTGGGCTGCGTCATCTGGTCCCAGATACGGCGCAGCACCGGCGCGAGCTTGTACGGGACGCGTCCCGCGCAGATGAGCACGTCCGCCTGCCTCGGGCTGAACGACATGCGCTCCATGCCGAAGCGGGCGACGTCGTAGTCGGACGCGGCCGAGGCCATCATCTCGATGGCGCAGCACGCCGTGCCGAACGGCATGGGCCACAGCGAGTTGGCCCTGCCCCAATTGACCAGCTTGTCAACCCGGCTCGTGAGAAACGTGGGGCTTCCGGCCCCGAAGATGCCGCCCGTCCGCTTGCTCGTGCCTCCGCCGGGCAGCTTGTCGCCTAGTCCCACTCGAGACCTCCCTTCTTCCACTCGTACAGCAGGCCCACCGCCAGGACCACGACGAACAGCGTCACCGCCAGGAAGGCGCTCCAGCCGAGCTCGCGCATCTGCACGGCCCACGGGATCAGGAAAATTGTCTCCAAATCGAAGACGATGAAGCTGATGGCGACCATGTAGAACTTGACCGAGAAACGTGCCCGCGTGCTGCCGATCGGGATCATGCCCGACTCGTAGGGCATGAGCTTCTGTGGGGTGTCGCGGCGCGGGTTCAGGACGTGGGAGGTAACCACCATTCCCAGGGCATTCACGATGGAGATGCCGAACAGGAGAACGAGGGGAAGGTACGCTCCCGACATGTGCGCGCCGGCTTTGTGAAATTGTTCACGAGTGCCCTCAGCGGGCGCGAAAGTTACCGGGCACTACGCGTGAGTGTCAACCGGAAGAAGCCCGATTTTCCACTGTTTTTCGGCGATTTGCCCCACCTCCGGCCCACGACCTATCTTGCCCGGTTTCCGGGGCCGCCGAGGGCCCCGCGGACGCCGCCCCGCCGTGCTCGCGAAGCGCCTATCCAACCCTCCCGAGAACCGCCCAGCCCATGCCCATCAAGAGCGACAAGTGGATCCGCCGCATGTGCCAGGAGCACCGGATGATCGACCCGTTCGAGACCGGCCAGGTGCGCGACGGCGTGATCTCCTACGGGCTCTCGTCCTACGGGTACGACATCCGCGTCTCGAACGAGTTCAAGGTCTTCACGAACGTCCACAACGCCATCGTCGACCCGAAGCGCTTCGACGACCGCTCGTTCGTGAGCGTCGACGGGCCCGAGTGCGTCATCCCGCCGAACTCGTTCGCCCTGGCGCGAACGGAGGAATACTTCCGGATTCCGCGCAACGTGCTGGTCTTGTGCGTGGGGAAATCGACATACGCGCGCTGCGGTCTCATCGTGAACGTCACGCCCCTCGAGCCGACTTGGGAGGGCTACCTCACGCTGGAGATCTCGAACACGACGCCGCTGCCTGCCAAGGTCTACGGGGGCGAGGGCATCGCGCAGCTCCTGTTCTTCGAGGGAGACGAGGAGCCCGAGGTGGCGTACGCGGACCGGCAGGGGAAGTACATGAAGCAGACGGGGGTGACGCTGCCGAAGATGTGAGGAGGGCCCGCCGCTACGGCAGCCGCGGCGCGGGCCGCCGACCGGCAACTCGTTCGCCGCCGGCCAGCGCTCCCCCCCGGCGAGCGCTCCCCCCCTACCCCGCGTGCCTCGGTCCGGCTGGCTGGCCGCTACGACCCCGTCAACTCGGCATGCAGGAAGCCCGCGGTCTCGGCGATGACGTCCTCCTTGGCGATGCTGATCAGGCTGTTGTGATCGACCGAGGGGACGGCGACGAGCCGGCACCGAGCCACGGAGGAGCAAGCGGCCTCCACGTCCTCGAAGGGCACCTTCGTGTCGTTCTCTCCGTGGATGAGGAGCGTGGGGCCGGAAGGCGCCTCGAGAATGCCGGGCTCGAGGCTTCCGGAGACGGCCACGGCCGCGGTGACCTCGGATGAAGAGCCGGGGTTGCCGCTCGAGCCCGAATCGTCCGGGTACGCTGCGACACGAAGCGCGGCCGTGCCACCCGCCGAGTAGCCGGCGACGAAGATGAGGTCCGGGTCGATCCGCAGGTCGCCCGCGTTGGCTCGCAGCCAGCGAACCGCCGCCTGGATGTCGTGCTGGGCGTCACGCTTCACCTCCTCGGCCAGCTCGTCGTCCGGATCCGTGTAGTCGAACTCGGCGTCCTCGCGCAGGCGGTAGTTGACCGACGCGCTGACGAACCCGCGCTGGGCGAAGCGTCGCGCGAACTCCGTCATCGTCCCCTTGTGCCCCTCCTGGAAGCTCCCGCCGTGCAGCCAGATGAGCGCGGGACGGAGCGGCTCGTCGTTCGTCGGTTGAAAGAGGTCCAGCAGGAGGGCCTCCTCCGCCCCGTTCTCGTCCGGGGCGGTGCCGTACTGCACGTTGTTCTCGACCGAGGCCTGGTACACCTCCTCGAGGAATGGCTCCCCCTCGGGGTCGATGCCGGTCGGGTCGTCGTTGGCGCACGCGCTCAGGAGCGCCAGGACAAGCGCGATGATGGCCGCTGCGACGGCGTGTCGGCTGGCACCGTGGTCGTTCCTTGGCTGTTTCATTCGGCCTCACCCGTTCATGGATTCGAGTTCTGCTGAAGAAGCTCCCCGGCTAGAAGCACGGGCCGTACCCGGCGGCCGCCGTGGGGGCTCGGGACGGCACACGGTGAAAAACGCCAAGGGTGATGCGGACAATCGCTCGGGTCCCGCGCGGCAGGGGGCCACGCGGGGGCCTCCCAGGACGGGCCGCTTTTGGATACGGGACGCGGCAATTGTCGCGCAGGCGCGCCGCCACGGACGGAGGGCCGGAAGCTCATCGGCCCCGCGGAAACGCGATGGTCGCGACCACCGGCCGATGGTCCGACGGGCAACCCGACCCCGACGCGACGATGTCGGCGTCCAGCACCTCCGGCGGCTCGCAGGGCCCGGGACCGAGGTCGCAGGAGCCAGCCACCGGCGTGGGGTGGTACACGAGCACGTAGTCGACGCGGGGGCCGTCCGACCCGGTGATCCCGTTGCACCTGGTGCCCGCGTCGCCTCCTCCCGGGTTCAGCGCCGCCCAAGCGTCGGTCATGCGGAGCTGCGGCCCGGACGACGGCTCGGGGCAGTCCGAGCCGGACTCGCAGCGGTTGCCGAGCAGGTATCTCAACGGCCACTCGTCGGGCGTCAGGTTCAGGTCACCGATCACGGCGAAGGGCTCGTTCGCGTGAGCGCGCTCGGCGATCCTCCGGACCAACAGCTCCGCGCTCCTCGAGCGGGCCAAGTCTGGGTCGTCGGCGGTGCCGTCCGGGACGAAATGCGTGTTGAACACGTACAGAGCCCCCGCAGCGCTCGTCGAGCCCTCGCGACGGAGCCGCACCCAGGTCGCCATTCTGGGTCGGCTCATCCCCCCGAACTCCGCCGAGCCGTACGAACCCGGCGAGTCCGGCGAATCCGAGTACCAGAAGTGGCCGGATTCCTCGAGGTGGAACCGTCCCTCGCGGTACAGGATCGCGACGGTCTCCGCCTCCGCGACGTCCGGATCCTCATACGGTCCGCGGGCCACCGCGGCGTACTCGGGCAGTCGATCCAGGAGCCAGTCCACCTGCCAGACCTCCGCCTCCTGCAGACCCAGCACGTCGGGCCATTGGCCGCGAATGATCTCGACGATCGCGTCACGTCGCTCCGGCCACGCTTCGATTCCGCGATCGGGGCTCTCGCCGTCATGGAAGATGTTGTAGGTCATGATGTCGACGATGTCCGCCTCACCCGCGACCGGATCCCCCGAGATGTCCGAGCCCTCGCAGGCCGCGGCCAGCCCGACGGACAGGAGGAGCGGCGCGCGTGAGGCCAGGCCCCACATGAGCGGCTCGTGCGTCGCTCGCCAGGATTGCATTCCTTCCTCCTAGGAGACCGTGGAGTGGATGGCGGCACGGAGCGCGTCTCCCCGGGCGAGGCGAAGTAGGTCCGCCAGGACCTCGTCTTCGGAGCGCGCCACGTCCACGATGGTGACGTCGACGTCCGAGAGCGTTCGGGCCATGTCCAGGTACTCCTGTCGCCGTGCCCGGACCGCGGCGAGGGAGCCCTCCGGCTTTCGCTGGTAGAGCACCTCCGCCGGCGCATCCAGCAGGATCAGCGCCTTGGGGCGAGGATAGACCCGTTCGAGGAGAAACCCATGGATCCGGTCGCCCCACCGGAGCCACTCCGTCGTCCCCCGCACCCGACGCCTGTAGTAGTCGGGGTAGGGATGCCGGTCCATGATCACGACGTGGCCCCGACGAGCGCAGAGCTCCGCGATCAGCAGGCGGTACAGCTCCTCGCTGGCGCGCAGCGCCAGGGCCACCAGCGACTTGACGTGCCGGCGTCCGCGGTCGATCGCTCGAGCTGGGCGAGGTGTCGGGGGAGCCGTGGGCGGGCCCGCGTGATGCACCTCCCTGCCGAGCGCGCGCTTCAACCGAGTCCATGCCCGGGTGGACGGCAGCGCGTGGGTGACGGCGGAAGGATTGGAGCCCATGTAGATGTACCTGGCCCGCTCGCCGATGCGGTTGCACAGGCGTCGTGCCTGCGTCGACTTCCCCGCGCCGTCGGCGCCGACCAAGACGAGAATCCCTCCGGACACGCGGTTGACGCTCCTCGACGGGTGGGTCCCCGGCACGCCAGGCGACGGCTCCCAGGCCGGCGCATGCGGAGGCGGCGTCTCGCCGCCATCGACGTGCCCTTCCGAGATCCGCCCTGCAGCCTCCATGCCAAACCGTGGAGACGCGCCACGGGCTCCCCTGCCGAGCAGCCGCGACCCCTCCCGACGATGCCCGGAAAACGCCCGCCAGGCGGGCAGAATCCACAAACTTGTTCCGGAGGCCACCGGGAGTAGGGTAACTTTGAGGGTGGTTCTCGTCGGGCTGGATCGTCACCAACGTCCATGAGCGCGCGGAGCGGAATGGGCGGCCGTCGGGTCGCCCCGCTCGGTGAGCTCGCGCCCAGGACCACCACCTCACCCCGGTCACCCTCCGGAGGGCTCCCCGAGTCCGACCCCCATGGCCCCATCACGAGCGAGGAGCACAGCTACCGGCCGCGGGCGGCTGCCTTGGTCGCGGCGTCGCCGGCGGGCCGATACCGCCGGGTGGCGGGCGAGGTGGGCGAACGTCCGGCGGGTGGCCTTGCGCATCCGATGGATCGTGTTCCGCCGGCCGTGGCGGGCGGGCATCCGGATGCTGACGGGCGTCCGAATCCGGTGGGCGATCGCCCGCGTACGCTGGGGCGGGACCATGAGAGGGCGCGGCGGCGCCCGGCGTGGCGGGACCGCCGCGAGCCGGTTGCTCGCCTTCCGCGCACCCTACGGGCCGCCGAGACTCCGCGTGGTCGCCGTTTGCGTGGTCCTCGTCGCGGCTCTGGGGGTCGGATACGCCGGGCTGGGCTCGATCCCGATCGCGATCCACCTGCCCCTGACCGCTCCCGAGGCCCCTACCCTTCCCGTCCTTCCCACGATACCCGTCCGCTTCGACGGCCTCCCGCTCGCGGCGCACCTGGAGCGCTCGGAGGTTACCCAGGCCCAGATGGACGAGTTTCTCACGTCCCCGGTGCTGCGGGATCCCGAGTTCGCGCGCGCCGTCCACTCGTGGGTGCGATATTGGAGGGTGTCGGCCACCGATTGGTTCCCGGGCTTCCTCACTCGCATGGCGTGGATGGGGAGCACGGTGGATTCGGCGCTGGTGACCCACGGCTTCCCGCCGTCGCTGCGGTATCTCCCCCTCATCGAGAGCGGCTACAGCCCCGGTGTGACGAGCCGCGCCCGCGCGGTGGGGCTCTGGCAGCTGATGGCGCCGACGGCCCGCGCCCTCGGGCTCGAGGTCGACCCGTTGCTCGACGAGCGTCGCCACCCCGAGAAGTCGACCGCGGCCGCGCTCCGATACCTGGAGGCGCTCCACGACGAGTTCGACTCCTGGTTCCTGACGCTCGCCGCCTACAACTCCGGTCCCACGCGCGCCCGGGGGATCCTGCGGCGCCACGCTCCCGGCGTACCCGCCACCGACAGCCTCTTCTGGGCGCTCCGCTACCAGTTTCCTCCCGAGACCAGGGAGTTCCTCCCGAAGCTGTACGGCGCCATGTGGGTGGCCAGCCAACCGGAGGCGTACGGCTACGAGGCGCCGACCGTCGAGCCCTACGACTTCGACGCGGTGAGCGTGCCCGACCAGACCACGCTCGACGTCGTGGCGAGGGCCGCGCAGGTGCCCCACATCGACATCGTCCTTCTGAACCCGGAGTTCATCCGGGGGATCACGCCGCCGGACCGGAGGGTCATGGTGCGGGTTCCCAAGGGACGGGGGCGCATCTTCGACACCTACTATCCACAAATACCGCCCGAGGCGCGGGTGAGCTTCGTGGAGCACGTGGTCCGGTCGGGCGAGACGCTCTCCCAGATCGCGGGGCGCTACGGCGTGCGTGTCGAGGACATCCAGGCGGCGAACCCACCCGTGCGGGCCCGCAGCCTCCCGGTCGGCGTGCGCCTCACCGTGCCCGTGGCCCCGAGCGCGCGACCGACCGCGTAGGGGCGGTGCCGGGGCGGCACGATCCATCCCGCGCGCCACCGCTGTAACGTTTCCGGTGCCTGGGCCCATGTTGAAAGCGACATGGTGCTCGACGAGCGGACGGGGTGACCCACGGACGAGGACGACGCGCGGTTGGCCGCCGAGCTTGCCGGCGGGTCGCGCGTGGCCATGGGACGGCTCTACCATCGCCACAAGGACGCGGTCTACCGGCTCGCCTACCGGATCACCGGAAGGGGGAGGACGCGGAGGACGTCCTGCAGGACGTGTTCGTGGGCCTCGAGCGGGCGCTGGCCCGCTACGAGGAGCGCGGCCGGTTCAGGTCGTGGCTGCTGAAGGTGACGGCTCGGACGGCTCAGATGCGCATCCGCCGGCGTGGCGCCACGGCACTCGACAGCATGCCCGCGATCGCATCAGCCGGCGGTCCGCGAGCGTCCGGAAGGTCCGACGACGCGGCCATCGACAGGATCGTGGTGCGGGACGCGCTCGCCAGCATGGCCGAGTCGTACCGGGTCGTGTTCCTGCTCAAGGAGGTCGAGGGCTACCGGCACGGCGAGATCGCTCGGCTGCTCGGGATCAGCGTGGCATCGTCGCGCGTGCGGCTCCACCGCGCGTGGGAGTTCCTCGAGGAGCGGGTGGGCGGCTCATGAACACGCTCGGCTCATGATCACGCTCCACCTGAAGCGGCGGACGCTGCTGGCGTTCGACGCGCACGAGCTGGGGACCCGCGGCCGCCGCCGGGCGCAGAACCACCTCGCGGAGTGCCCGCGGTGCCGCGCGCGTCTGACCCGGCTGCGTGGCGTGCGGAGCTTGGCGGGCGAGGTCACGGCCCCCGATGCTCCGCACGTTCTGGGTCGCATCGAGGCCCGCCTCCGGTCCGGCGAGATCGTGCTCCTGCCCGTTCCCGATGTGCCCGCCGCGTCGTGGGGCACGCGGCCGGGCACGCGCAGGTCGGTCGTCGCGGCGGCTGTGGCGCTCACCGTCCTCGCCGGGTCCGTCGCCGTGGCGGTTGCCGTCTCGCCTCTGGGCGAGTGGGTCCGCACCCACGTGCCGGCGATCGGCGGCGCGCGTGCCCCCGAGCCGGTGGAGCCGATGGCGGGCGTCGCCGTGCCCGTGGGGCCCGCCGGCGTCGTGATCGACCTGCAGGGCGCATCCGGCGACGTGCGAGTCCGGATGTCCATCGCCGGCTCGGACCTGCTCGACATCGTCGGCGTGGGAGCGGCGGCGACGGCCGAGTACCGCTCGGCGGAGGGCCGCGTGACCGTGACGGGCCTCTCCAGTGGTGAGCTGCGCGTGGTGGTCCCGGCCGGGGCGGCAGGGGTGACGCTGATGAGCGGCCCCGATACGCTCGTCGCCGCGCGTCCGGAGGGCCTCCGCATGCCCGATGGATCGACGGTGCAGCAGACGGACCTCCGGCTCGCGGACCTGCTGCGGCCTGCGGGCGGAATCCGCCAGGAAGATCCGGAGGACGAGGCGGACGAGGGGCGCGAGGATCGCAAGGAGCGCGAGAAGGTCGAGGAGCGCGAGCAGGCGGAGGAGGTCGAGGAGCGCGAGGCGAGCGAGTGGGGCGAGGAGGTCGTGGAGCGCCAGTCGGGCGATGAGGTCGAGGAGTGCCTCGCGATTCCCGGCGAGTGTGCGGCATGACGGCCGTCGGTGGCACGTGGCGCATCGCGCTGCTCATGGCGATGCTTCAGCTTCCCGACAGCCTCTCGGCGCAGGCGACCGGTGTCGTCGAGGGCCGGATCGTCTCCGCGATGGACGGCTCGCCCATCGAGGGCGCCGTCGTCACGGCCGACTCGCTTGCCGTGCGCTCGCTCTCGGACATGCGCGGTGCGTATCGCCTGGAGGTCGTGGCGCCAGGGCGCTGGACGGTCCGCGTCGGGGCGGAGGGCTACACCGGCCGGAGCATCGTCGTACGGGTCCCGGCCGGCGGCACGGTCCGGGTGGACCTCGAGTTGGCGCGCGCGCCCTCCGCCGGCGGGACCGGGAGGATCGTCGGTACCGTACGCGAGGACGGCCGGCTCGAGCCGATCCGGCTGGCCGCGGTCGAGGTCGAGGGTCTACGCATCCGGGCGGTCTCCGACGAGAACGGCCTCTTCTCGCTGACGCGTGTGCCCGCCGGGGTGCGGGCCGTGCGCGTCCGGGCCCCCGGCTACCGGGACGCGCGGGCCATCGTGACTGTGCGGGCGGGGCGGACCGAGCAGATCGGCCTCCAACTCGTCAGAGACCCGGTCCTGCTCCCCGAGGTGCTCGTCTCCGGCTCGCGCTCGGTCGGCGCGCCGGACGTGGAGGCGCCGGAGGCCGTGGTGCTCGATTCGACGTTCCTCGACCTCGTTCCCACGGTCGTGGAGCGCGACGTCCTGCGCGCGGTCCAGGCGCTTCCCTCGGCCACGCCTTCGTCGGACTACTCGGCGGCGCCCTTCGTGCGAGGCGGCACGCCGGATCAGACGGCCATCTTCCTCGACGGCGCCCCCATCTACAACCCGTTCCACATCGCGGGCTTCGCCTCGGCGTTCGCTCCGACCGCCGTGGCGGCCACCGTGCTGCGCCCGGGCGGGCTGCCGGCCTCCGTGCCCTCGGCGCTTTCCGGCGTCCTCGAGGTCCAGGCGCGGGACGGCGGACGCGACTCCGTGAGGGTCGCGGGCTCGATCGGGCTGCTGTCCACGCACGCCACGGTCGACGGACCCGTGCGAGGAGGGCGTGGCGCACTCCTCGTGTCGGCCCGTCGCACGTACGTCGACGTGGCGACCGGAGCGGCGTCCGAGCTCGGCCTGATGGACCATGCCATCCCGTACGGTTTCTGGGACCTGCACACCAAGCTGACCCATGACGTCGGTCGCACCGGCTCCGTCAGCGTGACCGGCTACGTGAACCGCGAGTCCTTCGACGCGGAGCAGGACGGCGAGGCGGGGTGGGGGAACGACCTCCTCTCCACGCGGTTCACGGGTTTCGTGGGGGGTGGGGTCCGCGCGGAGGTCGGCGCGGGCACGAGCGCCTTCTCGGGGTCGTTCGCGCGACCCATGAGGGTCCACTTCCCGGGCAACGTGGAGGAGCGGTCGCGCCTGAAGGCGGGCCTCCGCACGTGGTTCCTCGACGGGCAACTCGTGCGCCGTGCGGGCGCGCACACACTCTGGGTCGGCGGCCGCTGGGAACGCACGGGCTACGCGCACCTCTTCGAGCCCGACCCGGGCGATTACGAATGGATCCCGCCGATCGAGGCCGAGGGATGGTACGGCCCCCTCGCCCTGTACGCTCGGGACATGTGGCGCGTGGCCGGGCCGCTCACGCTCGACGTGGGCGTGCGCGTGGAACGCCCCCGCAGCCGGGCGTGGTACGCGCTTCCCCGCGCCCGCCTCTCAGTGCAGGTCGGATCCGGCTCGGTGGCGGTGGCGGGCGGCCGCTACGTGCGCGACCGCTGGAGCCTGCGCAACGAGGAAAGTGTCATGGCGTCGGTCGCGGGCTACGACCTGCCCATCGCGACGCCGGCCGGACATCCCCCCCAGGAGGCGTGGGACGTGGTCCTGGAGGGTCGCTGGATCACCGGGGAGTGGCGGCTCCGTACCGACTTGTACGTAAAGCGTCTGGACGGGCTCCCCACGCCCCCGCCCCTCGCGGAGCCGGTGAACGGGCCGCTGATCCTGCATCCGGACTCTCTGGCCACGGGCTCGCTGGACGTCGGGGGCGTGGAGGTCTCGGCGGCCGGCCGGCTCGGCGGAACCAGCATCTCGCTCGCGTACCGGTGGCAGCGCGAGATGAGGACGCTCGGCGCGCTCCGCTTCACTCCCCGAACGCATCGCCCGCACCGCGTCGTGGCGCTCGCGAGTCACAGGTTCGGTGAGCGCGAAGCCGCGATCTCGGTTACGTGGATGAGCGGGCTCCGGTTCACGCCCCCCCTCACCTCGATCCCCCGCCTCGGGGGCGTGGACGCTTCAGGACGCCTCAGACCTGGCACCGACTTCCGGCAGGGCGCCGTCGTCCTGGCGGAGCCGAACTCCGCGAGCCTCCCCTCCTACCTACGCCTCGATGTGGACATGCGGGGCTCCTGGGACTGGACGCTCTTCGGTCGCCGCGGTGTCCTCGAGCCCTACGTGAGCGTGCTCAACGTGCTCGACAACCGGAACGTGCTGTTCTCCGAGGAGCAGCTCGCCCCCGCGGGCTTCAGGAGGAGCTTCGGTCCGCAGCTTCCCGTGCTCCCCACCCTCGGCGTGCGGTGGAGGTTCTGATGCGCAGGTGGCCCGGAGGTTCTCACGCGCCTGGAGACACGCGCGGTCTCGGATGCACCTCGCGGCACCCGCGTGGCTGTCTGGCACGCGCCGCCGCGCTCTGGGTCGCATGCGCGACCACGGTGGGGTGCGTTCGCGATCCTGTCGATGTTGCGTCGTGGGCCGAGGGCGACGTAGTGATGATCGGTTTGGTGAGCGCGGACACCGATACGGCGTCGGTGCTCTTGAGCAGGATCACGGCACGCGAGGCTCCGGAGGACGGCGCGATCCTCCGCCTGCAGACGCCGCACGGCGCGGTCGCGCTGGCCGCCTCCGCGGGGGATGCGTGCGGGCTCCCACAAGGATGGGCATGCTACCGCGGCGCGTACCCCGAGCCGCCCCGGCCCGGCGACGAGATCCGGATCGAGGGCGAGCTCGCCGGCGGCGAGCCCATCTCCGGCACGACGACCGTGCCCGACCCTCCTCGGCTTCTGCTTCGCGACGGCGCCGGAGCGCCGGTGGCCGATACCCTGCGCTCCACGGAGCTGCGCACGCCCTTCATGGAGCTCGACGAGCCGGCGGCCACGGGCTGGGTGTCGATCGGCGGTGGCAGCGCCCTGGCCGACGTCTGGGTCGCCGGCGCGCGGCGGACCTGCCAGGCGAGGGTCTTCGAGACGTTCGTCGACCTTCGCTACTCAAGCTTTGCGGTCGGCGTGGGCGAGCCCGAATGCGAGGGCGGTACGGTGGCCTGGGATTCGCTGGCGCTCGAGGTCCGAGTCGATGCTTTCGACCCCTCCTTCACCAGTTACTGGGAGCGCACCGCCGGCTTCACTCAGTCGCTGTTTCCGACAGAGGCGTCGTGGGGCGTGGAGGGCGTGTTCGGCGTGTTCGGCTCGTCCGCGCCCCGTCGTCTGGTCCTCGTCGTATCCGCGGTGGAAGGCGTGGAGCCGCATTGACGGTGCTGCGCCCCCGGGGCGGCGGCCGGCAGCCCCGACCTTCGGCAGCCCTCGGGCGGCCGAAAGCCGCGGCCCGTGACGAGCGCGTCCCCTTTCAGCTCCGCTTCCCCATCACCAGCGCGAACCAACCCTGCTCGTCCTCGACCCAGCGGTCCACGACCAGGCCCGCGCAGGCGAACAGCTCGTCGACCACCGCGCGGTCGTACTTCCCGCTGATCTCCGTGCGGATGGACTCGCCGGCGTCGAGAGACACCTCCGGTCCGTCGGGAAAGCGCACGAGCTGGTCGCGCTCGGCCACGAGGTGCATCTCGATCCGGCGCTCGGGCTGGTTGTAGAACGCGCGGTGACGGAAGCCCGCCGGGTCGAAGTCACTGCCGAGCTCACGGTTCAGGACGTTCAGCACGTTGCGGTTGAACTCGGCCGTGACGCCGCCGGCGTCGTTGTACGCGAGCTCGAGCCTCGCGACGCTCTTGTGCCTGCCCGGCGCCAGGTCGACACCCAGCAGCAGGCGGTCTCCGGAGCGCATGCACCGGGCGATCCGGGACAGCAGGTGGACGGCCTGCCTGGGGTCGAAGTTGCCGATGGTGCTGCCCAGCAGCGCGAACCACGCGGGCTCGGGAACGTCCACCGACAGCTCGAGCGGCCGGGAGATGTCCGCGACCTCGGGCTCGACCCGCAGGCCCTGGTACTCCACGCGGAGCTGCTGCGCGGTCTCGTGCAGGAACTCGCCGCTCACGTCCACCGGCACGTACAGCTCGCCGGTGCCGTGCGCCTCCATGGCGTCCAGCACCACGCGCGACTTCTCCGCGCTCCCCGCGCCGAGCTCCACGAGCCCGGCCGGCCGCAGCTCCTCGACCCACGGGGCCGCGCAGCGCTCCAGCAGGGCGCGCTCCGTGCGGGTCGGGTAGTACTCGTCGAGGCGCGTGATCTCCTCGAACAGCTCCGACCCCCGCTGGTCGTAGAAGTACTTCGGGGAGAGCTCCTTCTGGGCCCGACCGAGCCCCTCGAGCACGTCGCGGAGCATGACCTCACGGTCGTGCGGGTCGCCGAGCTGCTGGGCGGCCGCCGATGCCTGCTGGGCTCCCCTAGTCATCCCTGGCGCACCTCACTCCGCTGAAGATCTGCCTGCGGATGGGGTAGTCCCAATTGCGGAACGTGTTCCGCACGGCGCCGAAACGGGTGGCCCACGAGCCACCCCGCAGGACCTTGTACTCGTCTCCGAAGAACACCTCGGAGTACTCCGGATAGGGGAACGTGCCGTAGCCCGGATAGCCGCCGAAGTCGCTCGAGGTCCACTCCCATACGTTGCCGATCATGTCCCAGCATCCTATGGGCGACACACCTGCCGGGTGGCTTCCGACGCGGGTCGTCTCGAAGAGCAAGGCGTCGAGGTTCGCGCGCTCGCTCGTCGGTGCGTCGTCGCCCCACGGGTAGGCGCGCTTGGTGCGCGTGAAGGGGTCCCAGGACGCCGCCGCCTCCCACTCCGCCTCGGTCGGCAGGCGCTTGCCGGCCCAGCGCGCGTAGGCCTCGGCCTCCCAGTAGCAGACGTGGCTGACCGGCCGTAGGGGATCGAGCGCCACCGTCCGGTCCATGAAGCGCCCCGTCCATCCGGCCCCGCTCGGTGACCAGTATTTGGGTGCGCCGAGGCGCTCCTGCTGCTTCCACGCCCACCCGGCCTCGGACCAGACGTGGCGCTCGGCGTATCCGCCACCCTCCACGAACGCGAGGTACTCGCCGTTTGTCACGGGATGCACGTCGATCCAGAATGGGTCCAGGCGCACCTCGTGCGCCGGTCGCTCGTTGTCGTACGCGACCGAGCGGTCGTCGGTGCCGAGCACGACCTCGCCGCCGGGAAAGCGCACCATGCGGCCCGGCTCGGGGGCGTCCGATGCGACTCCCGGAGCTTCCAGCCCTCGCTCAGGCGTGTATGGTGCGCCCTGCTTGAGCTGCAGCGTCTGAAGGATGGTCTCGTTGTGCTGATACTCGTGCTGGGCCACCATGCTGAACACGAAGCCGCCCCGCAGCAGCGGCGTGGGTGCGCACAGGTCGAGGCTGGGCAGGCGCTCGAGCACGGCCGCGCGCACGCGTGCCAGGTATTCGCGGCATTCGGAGATGGTGGGAAGCGGGAGCGCATCGCGGGTCGCGCGCGGGTTCGTGAAGGGGTTGTAGATGCCCCGCAGGCCCTCGCCCGACACGTCGGACGCGTCGAGCTTCTCGAGCAGCCAGACCTCCTCGAAGTGTCCGATGTGGCCCAGGTCCCACACGATGGGGCTCATGAGCGGATCGTGCTGGCGGCGCAGGTCGTCCTCGCTCAGCGGCTCGACGAGGAGAAGCGTGCGCGCGCGCGCCTCGCCCAGGAGGGCGGTGATCTCGGCCGCCGTGAGCGGCCGCCCGGCGTATGCGCACATCGCGTAAAATGGAGGAAACGGGCCAGGAGGTGTAAGGTAGGTGCCCCCGGGGCCCGCGGGCGCCACGTCAACGAAAGGGGCGGCGGAGATGAACCAAGCGCTCGAAGCACGCGGCGTGGTGAAGCGCTTCGGCGAGGTGCTCGCGCTGGATTCGGTGTCGCTCGCCGTGGCGCCCGGCGAGCGCGTCGCGCTCGTCGGCGAGAGCGGCTCGGGCAAGACCACCCTGCTGCGATCGTTCAACCGAATGGTCGAGCCGGACGCGGGCGAGGTTCTCGTGGACGGCTCGTCCGTGGCGGCGCGCGACCCCGTCGCGCTGCGCCGCTCGATCGGCTACGTGCAGCAGGAGGGCGGCCTGCTGCCGCACTGGTCGGTGCTGCGCAACGCGTGCCTGGTGCCGTGGCTGAGCGGCAGCGCGCGCCCGGAGGAGCACGGCATGCGCGCGCTCGGCCGGGTGGGCCTGCCGGCCGAGGAGTTCGGGTCGCGGTGGCCTCGCGAGCTGTCGGGTGGGCAGCGGCAGCGGGTCGCCCTCGCGAGGGCGCTCGCCGGGGAGCCGCGGGTCATCCTGCTCGACGAGCCGTTCGGTGCGCTCGACGCGATCTCGCGGGCGGAGCTCCGGCGCGCGTTCGCCGAGCTCGCGCGAGCGCTGTCGGTGACCGTGCTGCTCGTGACGCACGACATCGAGGAGGCGTTCATGCTCGCCGACCGCGTGGCGGTGATGAAGGACGGGCACATCGAGCAGGTAGCCGAGCCCGCCGCCTTGCGCACTGCTCCGGATACGCGCTACGTGCGTGACCTGTTGGAGAAGGCGGGCGTACGGTGACCGCGTCGTCCCGCCGAGCCGGCCGCGCGCCGTCCCGCCCGACCGGGCGCGAGTGGTCCGGCCGAGCCGGCCTCGCGCGGCGCCGCCGGCCGCGGTGGGCGCGGCTGCCGTTCGCCCTCGCCGCGCTGCTCGCCCCCGCCCCCGGCCTGCTCGCGCAGGCCGCGTCCGCCGGCCCGGTCGTCGTCGGCACCAAGAACTTCGGCGAGTCCTACCTCTTGGGCGAGATGTTCGCGCAGCTGTTGGAAGCGCGCGGCTACACCGTCGCTCGCAGGCCCGGGCTCGGCGCCAGCGAGCTCGTCTTCCAGGCCCTGCGCACGCGGTCGATCGACGTCTACCCGGAATACACCGGCACCGGGCTGCTCGCGATTCTCGGGCGTGACCCGCCCGAGGACGCGACAGCCGCCTACCGCGAGGTTGCCGACGCGTTCCGGCGCGAATGGGACCTGCGATGGCTGCCGCCGCTCGGCTTCGAGAACACGTTCGCGATCACCGTGCGCGCCCGGACGGCCGACTCGCTCGGGCTCGAGACCATCTCCGACCTGGCCGCGGTGGCGCCGCGGCTCATCGCGGGGTTCACGCCCGACTTCATCGGGCGCGCCGACGGGCTCGTGGGCCTGCGGGAAGCCTACGGGCTCGAGCCCGGCCGCACGCGCTCCCTTCTGCAGGCGGTGAAGTATCGGGCGATCGCCGAGGGTGAGGTCGACTTCATCGACGGGTACTCGACGGACGGGTTCATCGCGCGTTACGACCTGACGGTGCTGCGCGACGATCTGGGATTCTTTCCGCCCTACGATGCGGCACCGGTCGTGACGGGTGAGCTCGTGCGCGAGCGACCCGACGTGGTGGCCGTGCTCGCCGAGCTCTCCGGCCGCTTCGACGAGGAGCTCATGCGCTCGCTCAACCAGCGGGTGGAGGTCGACGGCGAGCCGCTCCAGAGCGTGGCAGCCTACGGGCTGCGCGTGATCGGGCTCGTCGAGCGCGGGGCCGCGGGTGGCGTCGAGGGGCGTGGCTCGAGGGCGGGCCGCCCCGGCTCCGAAGGGTCGCTCCTCGGCTACCTGTGGGACCGACGGGCCGAGACGCTCCGTCTCACAGGACGCCACCTGTGGCTCGTGCTGCTCTCACTGACGGCGGGCATCCTTGTCGCCGTTCCCCTCGGCCTCGCGCTCGAGCGCGCGCGGCGCTCCGCGGAGACGACGATTCGCGCCATGGGGCTGCTGCAGACCATTCCGAGCATCGCGTTGCTCGCGTTCATGATCCCCTTCCTCGGCATCGGCGTGGCGCCGGCGGTGGTGGCGCTCGTCCTGTACTCGCTCTTCCCCATCGTGCGCAACACGTACACGGGTGTACGCGACGCGGACGCTGCCGCCGTGGAGGCGGCGCGCGCGCTCGGCATGACAGACGCGCAGCTCCTGGCGTACGTGCGGCTCCCGCTCGCCGCGCCGGTCATCATGGCCGGCGTGCGCACGGCGGCGGTGATCACGGTAGGAACCGCGACCCTGGCGGCCTTCATAGGCGCCGGAGGATTGGGCGACCCCATCGTGGCGGGCCTGGCGCTTTCGGACACGCGGCTGGTCCTGTCGGGCGCCATACCGGCGGCCGTGCTGGCCCTGCTGGTGGACGGGGCGCTTTCGCTGGTCGAGCGGGGCGTCGCTCCAGGAGGGCTGGGCGGCGGCGGCGGCGGCGCCTGATGACGGAGGCGGCGGGAAAGCGGCGCCCTGCCTGCCGCGCCCCGACACGCGCCCGGCTACTTGCCGGAGACCGTCCCGCCCCGCAGCATGGGTGTGAAACTGCCTCGGCCGGGCTTCCCCCCCACCCGGTCGGCCAAAGCGTCGAATCGCCACCGGGAGGGGTCCATGCGCAACTCATCGTCATTCTCGCTCGCCGTCGTGGCCGCGGCCCTGCTCACGCCGGCCTCGGTGTCCGCTCAAAACGGGTCGGTGACCGGCCGAGTGCTGGCCGACGACGGCTCTCCCGTGGCGGGGGCACAGGTGAGCATCCAGGGCACCGGGCTGGGCGGCCTCACCAACGTGCGAGGGGCCTTCCTGATCCTGCGGGTACCGCCGGGCGCGTACACGGTCGAGGTCCAGAGCATCGGCTTCGAGACGACGCAGGCGAGCATCACGGTCGTGGCCGGGCAGACGATGTCCCAGACCTTCCGTCTGGGCGAATCCGCGGTCGCTGTCGAGGGCGTGGCCGTCACGGTCGGCTCCCGTGCGGTACACCGCGCGGCCGACGAGCTGGCCGTGCCCGTGGACGTCTACACCCAATCGGAGATCATCCGCGCCTCGCCGCAGCTCGAGATGGGTACGATCCTGCAGGAGCTCTCGCCTGCGATCCACATGCCGAGGGCCCAGATCGCCGACCTCACCTCCGGGGTGCGGCCGTTCCAGCTGCGGGGCCTCAGCCCCGACCACTCCCTGGTCCTCATCAACGGCAAGCGGCGTCACCCCACCGCGGTCGTGCACGTCTTCGGCGCCGGCACCATGGGCTCCGGCTCGAGCGGCGTGGACATGAACGCCATCGCGCCGACGGCCATCGGGGGCATGGAGATCCTGCGTGACGGCGCGGCGGCGCAGTACGGCTCCGACGCCATCGCCGGCGTCATCAACCTGCAGCTGCGGGACGACGTGCACCGGCCCGAGCTCACGATGGCTCTGGGCCAGTACCGTCCGAGCGACTTCGACCCCGACGGACGCCGCGTCGAGCTCGGCGGGAGCTGGGGCTTCGCGCTGGGCGAGCGCGGCACGGCTGTGGTCGCGGGCATGTACAGCGACCGCGAGCGCACGCACCGCGCCGGTCCGGACCCGCGCGACCAGGTGGCGCTCAACGACGCCGACAGCATCGCGGACGTGGACGGCGACGGCGTCGGGGAGATCGTCGTCAAGAGAAACGGCGTGCGCCAGCCCAACCACCTCATCGGAGATGGCCTGGCCAACAACGGCGGCGCCTTCTGGAACGTCAACTACGACCTCGGCGAGGACCGCATCCACAGCCTGTACACGTTCGGCGGCTACACCTTCCGGCGCGACATCCACTCGGGCTTCTTCCGCCGCGGCATCGACAACCGCAACTGGCCGGCCATCCACCCTCTCGGCTTTCTACCGAAGTTCCGCGGCGACGCGCAGGACCTGATGACCGTCACCGGCATCCGCGGCTTCAAAGGCGACTGGGGCTACGACCTGAGCGCGCAATGGGACCGAAACCGGCTGGACACGGACATCTTCGACAGCCACAACGTGTCGCTGGGGCCCTGCCTGGACACCCCGTGCGCACCGGGCGAGGACGGTGTCCTGGGGACCGAAGACGATCCGGGCATCCCGAACAAGACGGACGTTTTCGCCGGCTCGTTGATCCTGAACCAGATGATCACGCAGGTGGACCTCACGCGTGGGGCGGAGTTGAGCGGCCTGCCGGTCCACATGGCGTTCGGGGCCAACTTCCGCGCGGACAACTTCGAGATCGTCGCCGGCGAGGGCGCGTCTTGGATGAACGGGTGGCACCCCGACCGCTCGGGCGGCATCGCCGCACCGGGAAGCCAGGTCTTCACCGGCTATCGACCCGACCAGGAAGTGAAGAAGTGGCGTACCAACGTCGGCGTCTACGCGGACTTCGAGAGCGACCTGACCGACGCGTTCCTGATGGCCGTCGCGGGCCGCTTCGAGCGCTACAGCGACTTCGGCTCGACGCTCAACGGTAAGCTCGCCATGCGCCTGCAGGCGTCCGAGCAGTTCATCGTGCGCGGCGCGGTGAGCACGGGCTTCCGCGCGCCGGGGCTCAACCAGGGCTACTACTCGCACGTGTCCACCGGCTTCCGCAACGACGGCTCCGGCAACCAGGTCGCCTACGAGATCGGCGAGATCCCGGTCGAGTCGCCCGAGGCGAGGGCGCTCGGCGCCGAGCCGCTCAGGGAGGAGACGTCCGTCAACTACAGCGCCGGCCTGGCCTACTCCCCCGCCGAGCAGCTCACACTGACGGTGGACGGCTACCTCATCGACGTGGACGACAGGATCATCCTCAGCGGCTCGCTCGACGACCCGATCGTGGCGAGCTTGCTGGCGGCGTACGGGGCGCCGACGGTCAAGTTCTTCACCAACTCCATCGACACGCGTACCAGGGGACTCGACGTGACGGCCCGATACCGGCATCTGATCGGGGACGACCGTTACCTCGAGTTTCTCGGCCAGTACAACCGGAACGTGCTCGAGGTACGGGGCATACACGTTCCGGACGTCATCGCCGAGGTTCAGGATCAGGTGTTCGACAGCGGCGACGAGTTCTCGATCGAGAACGGTCGGCCCAAGGATCGCGCGACGATCCGGGTGCGCTACGTTCACGGTGCGGTGACCGCGGCCATCGCGGACAACTTCTATGGGGTGCAGTCCTCCCGCCTGCAGGAGAGTCCCGATGTCTTCCTGCGCAACGGCCCGCACCGCGTGCTCGACGCCGAGGTCTCATGGGACGTCCACGATCGGCTCAGCCTGTCGATAGGTGCCGAGAACGTGCTCGACGCCAATCCGGTCGTCGTGCCGGAGGACTACAGCTTCCTCGGCATCTTTCCCTTCGAAAGCTCCTCGGGGCTGAGCATGAACGGCCGGTACGTGTTCTCGCGCGTA
>Ga0302046_10001383_pt1 | contig 22746 bp, 16 predicted proteins | sample RVTome_11_FD_200261 | JGI IMG/M metagenome (GOLD analysis project Ga0302046, IMG submission 200261) | Soil microbial communities from uranium-contaminated site in the Upper Colorado River Basin, Wyoming, United States - RVT147D111 (version 2) ... | reverse complement strand
GGCAAAGCGGTGACTACCATCGAAGGGATGGCGCAGGGCGCCGCCATGCACCCCCTTCAGGAAGGGTTTCACGCCGAGCACGGCTTGCAATGCGGCTTCTGCACACCCGGCATGATCATGCGGGCCGCCGAGTTGCTCGCCAAGAACCCGAACCCCACCGAAGAGGAGATCCGGTGGGGCATCGCCGGCAACCTCTGCCGCTGCACCGGCTACGTCAACATCGTCAAGGCCATCCAGTACGCGGCGGAGAAAATGCGGCAAGCAGAAGCCCGGCCGGTCCCTGCCGAAGCCGAGGCGTGATCGGGCGGCTTCACCTTGCTTCGACGTGCGTAGTGCATTCGCGGCCTGCAATCCCCTCCTGAATGTGAATCCCTTTTATCCGACAGAGGCATCTCATGACGCCCAGAACCTCCGCTGAAATCTGTGGCATGGGCCACAGCATGAAACGCAAAGAAGACCCGCGTTTCCTCCATGGGAAGGGACGGTACATCGACGACATCAAGCTGCCCGGCATGCTCTACCTGGACATCGTACGCAGCCCCTTTGCCCATGCCCGGATCAAAAGCATCAACACGGAAGCCGCCCTGGCCGTACCGGGCGTGTTGGCCGTGATTACGGGCGAGACGCTGGCGCAGTACAACCTCCACTGGATGCCGACCCTGATGTCGGACACGCAGATGGTGCTGCCGACCGACCGTGTGATGTACCAGGCCCAGGAAGTAGCCGCCGTCGTCGCCACCGACCGCTATGCAGCGGCCGACGGCGTCGAGGCCGTCGAGGTTGACTACGAGCCCTTGCCGGCGGTCGTCGATCCGTTCAAGGCGCTCGAACCCGGCGCACCGGTGCTGCGGACGGACAAAGAGGGTAAGACCGACAACCACATCTTCCACTGGGAAGCCGGTGACCGGGAGGCTACCGCCCGTGCTTTCGACGAAGCCGACGTCACCGTCAAGCAGGACATCTACATCCCCCGCATCCACGTCGCCTCCATCGAGACCTGCGGCTGCGTGGCCGACTTCGATCCTATTGAGGGTAAGCTGACGCTCTACATCACGTCGCAGGCCCCGCACGCGGTGCGGACGGTGGTGGCCCTGGTGGCCGGGCACGTCGGCCTCTCGGAAGAAAAGATCCGGGTGATCTCGCCGGACATCGGGGGGGGCTTCGGCGGCAAAGTGCCGGTCTACCCCGGCTACGTGATCGCTATCGCCGCCTCGGTGGTCATCGGCAAACCGGTCAAGTGGATCGAAGACAGGATGGAAAACCTCCAGGCCGATTCGTTCGCCCGCGACTACCACATGACGTGCGAGCTGGCGGCGGACCGGGACGGGACGATGAAGGCCCTCCGCATCAAGACCCTCGCCGATCACGGCTATGCCGATGCCGCCGCCAACCCGTCCAAGTTTCCGGCCGGCCTCTTCTCCATCTGCACCGGGTCGTACGACATCGACACCGCCTTTGCCGAGGTAGACGCCGCCTACACGAACAAGCCGCCCGGCGGCATCGCCTACCGGTGCTCGTTCCGCGTCACCGAAGCCGTCCACGCCATCGAGCGCATCGTCGACGTGCTGGCGCAGGCGTTGCAGATGGACCCGGCTGCGCTGCGGATGAAAAACTTCATCCCCGCCGATGCCTTCCCCTACCCGTCGGCGCTCGGCTGGGAGTACGACAGCGGCGACTACCACGGCGCCCTCCGGCTCGCCATGGACAAGGTCGGCTACGAAGCCTTGCGGCAGGAGCAGGCCGAGAAGCGTGCGCGCGGCGCGTTGATGGGCATCGGGATTTCCAGCTTCACCGAGATCGTCGGCGCCGGCCCGTCGAAGCACTTCGACATCCTCGGCCTCAAGATGTTCGACAGCTGCGAGATCCGGGTCCACCCGACGGGGAAGGCCATCGCCCGGTTCGGGACCAAGTCGCAGGGGCAGGGCCACGAAACCACCTATGCCCAGATCCTCGCCGAAGAGCTGGGCATCCCCGCCGCCCACATCCAGATCGAAGAGGGCGACACAGACACGGCGCCCTACGGCCTCGGCACCTACGCCAGCCGCAGCACCCCGACGGCCGGGGCCGCCGCCGCCAAAGCGGCTCGGAAAGTCCGCGACAAAGCGCGGAAGATCGCGGCTTACCTGCTCGAAGTCAGCGAAGAAGACCTTGAATGGGAGCCTGGCAAGTTCTTCGTCAAAGGCGCGCCGGAGAAAGCCACCACCATCCAGGACATCGCCTTCGCCGCGTACACGAACCATCCCCAGGGCATGGAAGCCGGGCTGGAGGCGGTCCATTACTACGACCCGCCCAACCTGACTTTCCCGTTCGGGTCGTACATCTGCGTCGTGGACATCGACAAGGGCACCGGTGAGGTCAAGATCCGGCGCTTCGTGGCCGTCGACGACTGCGGCAACATCATCAACCCGATGATCGTCGAGGGACAGATCCACGGCGGCCTGACCATGGGGCTCGCCCCGGCGATGTACGAGGAACTGGTCTACGACGAGAACGGCAACCTCCTCACGGGTTCCTTCATGGACTACCTGCTGCCCACCGCCGTCGAGACGCCCCACTGGGAGACGGATAAGACGATCACGCCGTCGCCGCATCACCCGCTGGGCGCCAAGGGCGTCGGCGAGTCGGCTACGGTCGGGGCGCCTGCCGCCATCGTCAACGCCGTCGTCGACGCGCTGGCTCACCTGGGCGTACGGCACATAGAGATCCCCATCACCCCACCGAAAGTGTGGGCTGTTTTGCAGGAGAAAGGGGTTGCGTAAAACGTGAGGCGTGACACGAGCCGAAGGCGACTGACCGAAGGTAACCGTGCGGGCGCTTCGTAAATCATGCCTATGGCCGGTCCCCCTGGTAACGACCTCGAAACCCTGGCGCACGGCTTCGAAGCACAGGGATACGTGACGGACGATGAGCTGGCGACGGTGATGTACCTGTTGCTCAAGCTGCGCCGCCCGGTCTTGATCGAAGGCCACGCGGGTGTCGGGAAGACGGAGGTGGCCCACGCGCTGGCCGCTTTCTTAGACGCCGCGTTGATTCGGTTGCAATGCTACGAAGGGCTCGACGTCAACGCCGCCGTCTACGAGTGGAACTATCAGAAGCAGCTCCTGGCGATCAAGATCCAGGAGGGGTCGAGCCGGACGGATACGGAAAAGGAGGCGCACATCTTCGGCGAAGCCTTTCTGCTGGCGCGTCCTTTGCTGCGGGCGATCACGGCCGAGGACGCCGCCCCGGTGCTGCTGATCGATGAGATCGACCGGGCCGACGAAGCGTTCGAGGCGTTCTTGCTGGAACTGCTGTCCGCCTTTCAGATCACCGTCCCGGAGCTGGGCACGATCAAAGCCCGGCACATCCCGTACGTCATCCTCACCTCGAACCGCACCCGCGAACTCAGCGACGCGCTGAAGCGCCGCTGCCTCTACTACTGGGTCGACTATCCCGACGCCGACAAAGAGTTGCGGATCGTGCAGCGACGGCTGCCGGGCGTCGACGCGGCCCTCGCCGCGCAGGTCGTACGCTTCGTCCAGGCGCTCCGGCCGTTGAAGCTTGCCAAAGCCCCCGGCGTTGCCGAGACCCTCGACTGGGTCCAGGCGCTCACGGCCCTGGAGAGGCACGCGCTGGACGCCGCCACCGTCGAACGCACCCTCGGCTGTGTGCTGAAATCCACCGAAGACATCGCGCTGGTCAAGGCCGAGGGCATCGACAGGCTGCTCCGACGGACGCCTTAGCGCAGGCGCCCAGGTGCGGTCATGAAGCGTCGGCGTCCTGGTTTCCGAGGCCCTCGCCGGCGGCACGCAAGGCTGTTACCAGGCTGGTGAGGAGCGCTTCGAAGCCTTGGTTGGGGCCTATGTTGACGAGTTTCACCTGTTCGAGCGGCAGCGCCTTGTAGATGGATTCCGCTTTGTCGAGGATAGCCAGTTCTACGTTGATGGGCGTCATGGACGCCTCCACGGCCAACCGTCCACGCAGCTGTTCCCGCTCGTGCTCCGCCCGGAGCCGGGATTTTGTCAGTTCGCCTTCCAACCGCCGTTGCTCCAGCTCCTGTTCAAGCGCCAGCCGGGCGCTACGGATCCGATGCTGTTCCTCGAAGCGTTTCTCTTCCTCCTGCTCCTGCTCCAGGCGCTTGCCGGCCAGGTAGACGGCACGATACGTCTCGGCATCGGCGTTCTCCTGGGCAAGCTCCGTCTCCTGGGTGATCCGTTGCTGCTCAATCTCCCGAGCCGTGTTCATTCGAATCTTTTCGGCTTGTTTATGCGTTTCCTGGCGGAAGGGCATCTGCAAATCATCAAAGAGGTTCTGGGAGAGAATGACTACGTCGGTAATCTCGACGGTCTCCAGCCATACGCCCCAGCCTTTGACGACGTCCTGCATGCTCTGGCGGATCTTGTTGCGCAGTTCCTCCCGCTTGGTGATGACCTCCTGGATCGTCGAGTTAGCAACCCGATGTCGAATGATGCTCTCCGCGAGGCGGGCAATGTTGTCATTGGCCTGCTGCGACTCTCCCGATTCGAGGTCCTCCAGGTTCTGATAGGCCTTCCACGGACCTTGATCCTCTCGATACACCACCCAGTTGACGAAGCCGCTTACCTCAATGCCCTGCATCTCTTTCGTGACCTGCTGGGCTCGAAACTGGAGCCGTTGAATAGATGAGGGAAACCGCACCACCTGCTGCCCCCATCCGCGAAAGGTCAAAAGCCCGATGCCGGCCTTCACCATCTTACCCTGGTGAATCACCAGGAGCCATTCATTAGGCCGGGCCACGATCCAGCGTGACCGGATCCACAGCCCCAGCAACAGCACGATAGCGGCGCTGCCCACGGTCAGGAAAATCAAGATCCAGTCGGTCATCCCGCGCTCCATCCGGTCTACGTGATTCATTGACGGGTCGCCTACCCCGATGCGTGCCTCGGAAAGCAACCGCTTCCTTCGACGGATACCTCGGAGCGTGCTCCGAGGAGGGTCATTACGGTTGAGCCTGCGTGTACAGGAATCAAAAGATATGACAAAAAAGATCCGTATCGTGGGCCGTATCGTTGATTTTTGCCGGTTTGTCCGGGCGCAGGGATTGCCGGTGGGCACCCAGGAGACGATCGACGCCCTCCAGGTGGCGGGCCTGGGTATTGTGACGGATCGACGCCGCTTCAAGCTGGCGTTGCGGGCGCTGTTGTGTACGTCCCGAGAAGAACGAGATCGGTTCGACGCGCTGTTCGACGTGTACTGGCATCCTACGCCCCGGCGACCGCGACGGGGGCGCCACGCGCCGGGCGCCCCCGTCGCGCGAGGGCAACACGCGGTGCCGCTGCTCGCGCTCGGCGCTGCTGCAAAAAAAGCGGTGGCAGACGAAGAGCAGGAGCGCACTTCGGGCGCCAGCACGCTGGAACGGCTTCGCAAGACCGACTTCTCCAGGGTGCCGGTACAGGACCAGGAACGCCTGGAACAACTTGCCCGGCAACTCTGGAAACAGATGAGCCGCCGCCTGACGCGCCGGTTGAAGGCGACGCATACCGGGCGCCAGGTGCACCTGCGCCGGACGATCCGCCGGAGTATCTCCTACGGCGGGGACCCCATCGCGCTCTGCTATAGAAACCGGAAAAAGCACAAGCCCCGGCTGGTCGTCTTGCTCGACGTGAGCGGGTCGATGGACCCGTACAGCGTCTACCTCCTGCGTTTCATTCACGCCCTGCAGCAGCACTTCGAACGCGTCGAGTCGTTCCTTTTCAGCACCCGGCTGATGCGTATCACCGACGTGATGAAAGCCCGCCGCTTGCCGGACTCCTTGAAGGCCCTCACCGCCGAGGCCGACGCCTGGTCCAGCGGCACCCGTATCGGGGCCTGCCTCCAAGACTTCAATATCACCTTCGCCCCACGCGTGCTCTCCCGAGACGCCCGCGTCGTGATCTTGAGCGACGGGCTTGACACCGGGACGCCCGACCTGCTGGACCGCGAGCTGCGGACCCTCAAGCGCCGGGCTCGGAAACTAATCTGGCTCAACCCGCTTTCAGGCATGGAGGGTTACGAGCCGCTCACACGCGGCATCCAGGCCGTGCTGCCGCATGTCGACGTCTTTACGTCGGCCCATAACCTGGAGAGCCTGCTGCGCCTGGAGGCGCATCTGATCGATGTTTGACGTCTTCTTCCGCAAGGCGAACGAGTTGAATGCCCGGGGGCATCCGTTTGCGATGGCCATCGTCGTCCGGCACGAAGCACCGATCTCGGGCAAGCCCGGCGATAAAGCCATCATCCTGGCCGACGGCACCATCGCCGGATGGATCGGCGGAGGCTGTACGCAGCCGGTGATCGTCAAAGAAGCCCGCAAGGCGCTGCAAGACGGCCGGCCCCGGCTCGTCCGCATCACGCCTACGTCGAGCCAGGTTGTCCTCAACGGCATCCGGGAATACGCCATGACGTGCCATAGCGGGGGCACGCTGGACATCTACATCGAACCGGTCATGCCCAAACCCCAGCTGGTGATCCTCGGCGCGTCGGTCGTAGCCCAGACCCTGGCCCGGCTGGGGAGCGTGCTGCATTACCACGTCGCCGTCGTCGCACCCGGGGCCGACCCCGCCCTGTTCCCGGAGGCCGACGCCGTCCTGACGCAGCTGGACCTGAGCGGCCTGGCGTGGACCGCATCGACCTACGTCGTCGTCTCGACGCAGGGAGACCACGACGAAGCGGCGCTGTCGGCCATCGCCCGGCACGACCTGCCGTACGTGGCTTTCGTCGCCAGCCGCAAGAAAGCCGAGCGCGTCTTTGAGCAGCTTGAGGCCGACGGCGTCCCGGCAGGGCACCTGGCACGGATCAAAGTGCCGGCGGGGCTCGACATCGGGGCGCGCACGTCGGAGGAGATCGCCGTGAGCATCCTCGCCGAAATCATCCAGGTCATGCGGGGTGTCCCGTCCGGTGCGCCGCCCACACCCGCCGCCGCAGGCGTGTACAACGAAACCCTTCAGATCGGTAACATGAGTTGCCAGCACTGCGTGCACACCGTGCAAACCGCGCTGGAAGGGGTCGAAGGCGTCTCGGTGCACACGGTGGACGTGGGTACTGCGTCGATCAGTTATGACCCCGAAGCCATCGACCGCCACCGCATCGTCGCCTCGGTGGAAGCAAAAGGCTATCCGGTGCTCACAGAAACCTGATGCGCCATGGTGTCGGCCATCGTCCTGGCCGCCGGGGAGTCCAGACGGATGGGCGCCGGCAACAAGCTGCTCTTCCCTTTCGCCGGCACGACGCTCGTCGATCACGTCGTGCGGACGATTTGCCGGGCGCAGACAGGTGAAGTCATCGTCGTGCTGGGGCACGAGGCGGACCGGGTGCGGGCTGCGCTCAGTACCCACACCGCGATCCTCGTACGCAACGGCCGTTACCCGGAGGGCATGACGACGTCCATCCAGACCGGGGTGCGCGCCGCGTCGGATACGGACGGCTACATGATCTGCCTGTCCGATCTGCCCTTGATCGAGCCTGACGAATTCAACCGCCTCCTCGCCGCCTTCGATCAGGCCGTCCAGGTCGACGGCCGGTGCATCGTTGTGCCTGTCTTCGAGGGGCGGCGGGGCAACCCGGTCCTCTTCGCGGCTTCGTATAAGCCCGCTATCCTGGCAGAACGCGAGGCGGAAGGCTGCAAAGCCATCGTCCGGCAACACGCTGCACACGTCCTCGAAGTGCCCATGCCGACCGACCATATTCTGCACGACATCGACACGATGGCGGCCTATCAGCAACTACAAGGCCGTATGTAAAGAGAACATGGAGAGAGAACCTCCGCTCTCCAAAGGCATTAACCGGGGCATCTTTTGGGCCGAGACCAGGAGGCGTTCTGCGCCATGCGCTCCTCATCGCATCCTTTTAGCGCATCACTTGTAAGCGTACCACCATGCCTTTACCCGTAGCACATGCCCTCGTCGGTGCCAGCGTAGTGGCTGCGATTGACCCGAGCCCATCCTCGGCCCGTGCCTGGAAACCGCTCCTGGCGGGCGCGGCCCTGGCCCTGTGCCCCGACCTCGACTATTTCTTCGAATGGGTGCTGCACTGGCCGGACGTGCATCGCACCTTCACGCACTCGTTGGTCTTTGCCCTGGGCGTCGGGGGGGTGCTGGTGCTATGGATGGGTCCGGCCCGTCGCCGCGAGGGGCTTGCCTACAGCCTGGCCTTTCTATCCCACACGCTGCTGGACTTCGCCACAACCCGGATTACGGAAGGGGTAGCGTGGCTGTGGCCGTATTCGATGAAGGGCTTCAAGCTGGGCTGGTTCAGCTTTTTCGAGTTCGAGCACGGGTTTGAAAGGGCCGGGTTGCTCCTCGAAAACCTGACGGCGCTGCTTCAACTCAGTCTCCTGGAGCTGGTGCTTTTTCTGCCGGTGTTTCTCTTGGTGCTTGCCGTGTCCAGGAAACGCCGGGCGGCCGAAGCACAGCCCGTCGCGGTGTAGGGATCGCTTACCGGAAACGCGTGCGCTCCTGTTCGAGCCAGCCTTCCAGGTCCGGATGACGCGCCGCGAGACGCTCGATCAGGTCTACAAGCGCCTCGCGATCCATGCCGTCGAGCATCGCCGATACGGCTGTAGACACCGCTTCGGCATCGTCCAGACAGGACAACAGGACGGCGACGATATGCTTGCACCAACTCCCGGAGTAATACGGGCACGTACAGGTGACGTCGGTGAGGCCGGCCTCGTCGTGCCGAAGCCGAACGCTGTAGGGCCGGTGATGGCTGCCCTGGACGAAGGCGACGACCTGTTGGGCATCGCGCCGTTCTACCGACAGCACGGCATCGCGCTCGTAATAGGCTTTGCCCCGGTCGTACGACTCGCTCGAAGCGTGGGATCGTATGGTAGACGCAGTCAGACCTGGTATCGGCATAAGAGTCGTGAAACGGGTTGGGTGGAGAGGACGATCCGACGATGCGTCTCCTTCGTCAGTTCCGTCCGTTCTGCTTATATTGACGGCAGCTTCGCGCACAGATAGCCCCGGATCCACTCGCCATGACGCCCCATATCAACGGCCTGCATCACGTGACGGCTACCGTCAACGACGCCCAGGAAGATCTCGACTTCTACACCCGGCTCCTCGGCCTGCGTCTCGTCAAAAAAACCGTCAACTTCGACAACCCGAGCGTCTATCACTTCTACTACGGCAATGCCGCGGGCACACCGGGGACGATCATGACGACCTTCCCCTACAAAGACAAAGGCGTACGCGTCGGCGCAAAGGGCGTGGGGCAGATCACGATGACCTCTTTTTCCGTGCCTGCCGCTTCCCTGGCCTTCTGGGAAAACCGCCTGGTGCACCAGGGCGTCCCGGTCCGGAAGGTAAAGCCGAGATTTGGAGAAGAAACCCTCACGTTCGACGACCCGTCCGGCCTGGTCCTCGCGTTGATTGCCACCGATCAGGACGACCGTCCCCCGTGGCCCACCGACGAGGTAGAGGCAGCCTGCGCGATACGCGGCATTCACAGCGTGATCCTGACGATCCCATCCCTGGCACCCACGCGGCGGTTGCTGGAAGACGTTCTCGGCTTTGGGGTACTCGGGGAAGCCGACAACCGGATGCGCTTCGGAGTGGGGAGCGGCAGCCCCGGCACCGTGCTCGACGTGCTGCACCTGCCGGACGCCCCGCGCGCCGTCAACGGCCTCGGTACCGTGCATCACGTGGCGCTGGCCGTCGGTACGGATGACGAACAGTACGCCCTGCGCGATGCATTGCTCGGGCTAGGCTATCACGTTACCGAGGTCAAAGATCGGCAATATTTCCGTTCCATCTACTTCCGAGAACCGGGCGGCGTGCTGCTGGAGATCGCTACGGAAGGCCCCGGCTTTATGATCGACGAAGACGCGCGTGCCCTGGGCCGGAGTCTCAAGCTGCCCCCCTGGGAGGAACCGCACCGAACGGCTATCGAAGCCGCCCTGGCCGACGTCACCCATTGAGCCTCCCAGAAAGCATATCCCGGAAAAGCGATGGAACCCCACGTCGGACAGCCGATAGTGACCCTCGGAAAGCCGCTCGAAGCGAGCCGGGCCGCCATGATCATGATCCACGGACGCGGGGCAGCGCCCCAAAACATCCTGGAACTCAGCGATGCCTTCGGCCATCCCGGCTTTACGTACCTGGCCCCGGCCGCGGCAGGCCATACCTGGTACCCCCACAGCTTCCTGGCGGATACGGCCCGGAACGAGCCCGGCCTTTCTTCCGGCCTTCAGGTGATCGAACGGCTGGTCGGCGAGGTGGTCCGCCACGGTATTGCGAAAGAAAACATCCTCCTCCTCGGCTTTTCGCAGGGCGCGTGCCTGGCCGCCGAGTTTGCCGCACGCCATGCCGACCGCTACGGCGGTGTGCTCATCTACAGCGGCGGCCTCATCGGCCCGCCGGGCACGACGTGGGTTTACGACGGGTCTTTTGACGAAACGCCTGTGTTTTTAGGATGCAGCGACGTCGACGCGCATATCCCCCGGCAACGGGTGGACGAGAGCGCCGCCGTCTTTGAACGCATGGGCGCCCGCGTGACGAAGCGCATCTATCCCGGCATGGGCCACTTGATCAATCAGGACGAGATCGACTTTACCCGCGCCTTGATGCAACAGCTGGCACCGGGCGAACCGGCCTGAGCCGGCAGGGAGGCGGCACGCGGCCAACACGGGAGCCGCCACCCCTAAAAAATTTGTGTAATGTTCGCGATTGGTGCAGTGCAACTCGTATGTTAGAGCGGGTTCGTTTTTCCCTCTAGCTCCTTTTTTGTCTTGATGCCAGAAAAAGCGCTTCCACCCCACCATTGCGATGTATGCTCATGAAACGCCTCCGAATCGGCATCCTCGACCTTGTTACGAAGAGCCCCACCCCCACGCTCTACGGCCGTGTGATGAACGGCAACCTGGCCAGCATCATGCCGCAAGCCCTGGGCGTCTGGTGTGAGGAAGCAGGCCATGAGGTGCATTTCGTATGCTATACCGGCTTCGAGGATCTCCTGGAGGAACTACCGACCGACATCGAACTCCTCTTCATCGGCGCGTTTACCCAGGCAGCCCAGCTCTCCTACGCCATCAGCACCATGTTTCGCCGGCGTGGGGTCATTACCGTCCTGGGCGGCCCCCATGCCCGCTGCTACCCCGACGATGCCCGTCGGTATTTCGACTATGTGCTCGGCTTTACCGACAAGCAGATCATCGACGACCTGTTGCGGGATTGCAGCCCGCACCGGCCGCTGGGGGTGCATATGGCGGCCCGGCAGCAGCCGGAGTATCTGCCCGGCGTCAAGGAGCGCTGGAAGTTCATCAAACCCACCATCGCAAAGACGGCAACGCACCTCAAAATCATCCCGATGATCGGCAGCCTGGGCTGTCCGTATACCTGTAGCTTTTGTATCGACTCGGTGGTCAAATACCAGCCCCTGAGTTATGACCAGATCCGGGAGGACCTGCGCTTCCTGGCCAAGGTCATCCCGGACCCCGTCGTGGGCTGGCACGATCCCAACTTCGGCGTTCGGTTTGACGATTACCTCTCGGTCATCGAGGATGCCGTACCTGCCGGTACCATCCGGTTTATTGCAGAGAGCAGCCTCTCCCTCCTCTCCGAAGACCACGTCAGACGGTTGCGCGATGCGGGTTTCCAGGCCATCCTGCCCGGCATCGAGTCCTGGTATACCCTCGGCAACAAGTCGCGGACCGGGCGTATTCAGGCGGAGGACAAAGTGCGGCATGTAGCCGAGCACATCAACATGATCATGCGCTACATCCCGTATCTCCAGGCCAACTTCGTCCTCGGCCTGGATGAAGATCAGGGCGCGGAGCCTTTCGAACTGACCAAGCTGTTCCTCGACCTCGCTCCGGGCGCTTTTCCCGCCTATTCGCTCCTTACGGCCTTCGGCGAAGCGGCCCCGCTCAACCTCGACTTCCAGCGGGCGGGCCGGGTGCTCGGCTTTCCGTTCCACTTCCTCAACAACAACCAGGCGATGAACGTCCGGCCCAAACACTACGCGTGGCCGGAATTCTATGACCATCTCATCGACCTCGCGAAGTACTCTTTCTCCTGGAAGGCTATCTACCGGCGGTTTATGGCGACGAAGATGGCGATCCCCCGCTGGATGAACGTGGTGCGTGCCGTCTCCTCCGAAGGCTTCGGCCGGATTAAGTACCACACGCTGATCAGAAAACAGCTGGACGCAGACCGCTCGTTGCGCCGCTATTTCGAGCAGGAGACGGAAGAAATTCCCGCGTTTTATACCGAGCGGATCCACAAGGAACTAGGGCCGCTGCGTGAATTCTTGCCCGAGGGCGCCCTGGTCCACGATCAGAACGCCTATCTGAAAAAGACGACCCATCCGGACTTTATCGCGCTGGCTACGATGTAGGCCGGGAGAAAATCAGCAAGACATATTATAATTAGGTACCTACTGTACGATCCTTTAAGGGTCTGCCTTGCGTTGGACATACCCTTGACCGGCCGGATCTGTACCCCATGAGACGTGATATCCCCCGTTGTAATGCCCCTTTCCTGTCTGTTTCAGGCGATTCTCACCCTACGTATCAGGATGAGTGCATAACCGGTAAGTCCTACGCTACACGACCCTTTTCAATCCTCTTGACGAACGCCTGATTCCTTTTTCGCAGCCCGGCTTTCGGTGTATTATCAGAATGAAAATGTCTGCACATCGTGAGCGAGGGCATAGCGTCCTGCGCTTCCCGGTTTCAGAAAACAACGAATCAATGCCTGTGCATCGGTGAATCGTACGACCACGAAGCAGACATCGTGAAGCGGAAAAACAGGCTTTGCCGGTGGCTCAGCGCTTGATACGTGCTAAAATGGCCGGATTCTTGCGTTATGACCGTGACGGAACGTGATCCTATGCATACGCTAGCGGAGAGAAAAGGCCCGGTAAGCCGCCGGATTCTCCTACAATACACCCCGGCGAATCTATCTCTTGCGAACCTGCTACCCAAACAGACTCCGCACCCGTCTCAATCGCTGCCGCAAAACTGAAACACACCCGCTATGGCCCGCCGAAAGAAAACAGCGATCTACGAAGAACGGTGGTTCTGGTTGTTGATCTTAGGCCTCATCGTGATCAGCATCTACGGCGGCATGCGTTCAGGGACGGTTCATAGCGAGAGCATCAAGGAGGATGAGATGGAAGCCATACTGCCTAACAGGACCAACACAGAGTCGTCTGATGAGGCGCTCAACGACGTGCACTGGGAAGATACCGGCGGTGCTGGGGGGTATTCAGCCAGTGTAGCGCAGGTTACGAAGCTGCTTCAGTCTGGCGTTATTAAACGCATCAATGAAAACACGCGCCAGCTGTACGTGAATGATGTGGTGTGGAAATTGTATACGTACGAGCAGAAAGATGAAGTCATTACCATCGTTCTCACCTATCTTGACTGGGTCAACCCGAACCAAAAAGGCAAAATCGATGTGCGCAGTTTTCGAAACGGGAAGCGACTCGCCGGGACGACCTAAGAAACGATCTCAAAAGGGGGTTGTCATCCCGAGCGGAGCGGAGTCGAGGGATCTCGCCCCGGAGGGCAAGCAAGGCCGTTGCGGCGAGATGTACTTTGTCAGTCGCCTTCGGCTCGTGTCTCCGCTGGCTGCGCTCGGTCGGAAGGACAGGCCGGGTGTTTTGAGATCGGTTGTCTTGTTTAGGCCAACAAAAACGACTGGCCTACTTCTATCGCCGGGTTCGGTTCAAAATGCTAAAGTCGAGCTAAGGTCGCCTATAACAACACGAGGTAGGTGAGCTTCACAACGCCTACCCGGTCATTCAGAATCACATCCCGGCGCGGATCGAAAAGCACATCCTCGTCACCGGCAAAGTGATACGACGTGTTGAAGACGAAGAAGAGGTCGCTGCCCGGCGTATGGATCCAGTCGACCCGAATGTTCGCCTGAAGGTCGCGCGAGAAGTTGTCGTACTGGACCAGGGCCTTGGCGAATAACTTCCGGCTCACGGCCCCGAGGACGGCAAGAGACAGGGTGGTCGCGTCGAAGCTGCCGTTGTCGATGGGCAGGTCGATGCGGGCATGGCTGAGGGTGCCGGTCAGTTCGAGATGGCGGGACTGGCGGAAGCCCAGGCTGCCGGCGAGGTCGGTGCGGTTGCCGTGGAAGAATTCGCCGGTAGATACACTCGCCGATCCGAAGAGGCGACGGCTGGAGTCGGTCTCTCCACTGAGGCGGACCTGATTGAACGTGTAGTCGCCGGCAGGAATCTCAGCGTCGGGCCGGATGAAGAAAGGCTCCTCCAGGCGCTCGAACTGACGGTCGAAGTCAACCTGGATACGGTCTCGCCGGTTGAACTCGGTGCGTGCCAGCACCTGCATGGTGGTGGTTTGCTTCTCGCCGTCCTGCCCTTCGATGTAATCGTAATCTCCCTGCAACGTGAACCGGCGGATCATCGGCAGCGCGGCGATCTCGACGACAGGGCTGTAGATCAGCCGCCCGGTGTACTGGCGCATATCCCGGCGACGCACGAAACCGAGGGCCGGGTTGTAGTTCCTGCCCACACTCGTGAAGGCCGCCTGGGCGCCGTACCGGTCGTTCTGCAGGCGCAGGCTGGCGAAGCCGGCGGCGTCGTTCAGGGCGTCCTGGGTATCCCAGACGTTCGTATACCAGGCACTGAACTGGCTCGAACTCCAGAAGCGGTACTGGGCATCGACACCCACGGCGCGGTTGTAATGGCCGTCTTCTTCGAGGTTGGTGAAGATGGCACCGGCCGTCGCGCGCGTAAACAGGTTGGTGCGGATCCGGGCGACGGTGTTGTTGGCCGAGCGCCTGCCCAGGATTTCCTTCATCCCTTCGCCCGTCTCGATATTGAGCACACCGACGGAGAGGGGCCCGACCTGGCCGGTCATGCGGGCGCCGGCCAGGATCTGGTTCGTCAGCCCGATGCGCCGGGAGAAAAAGGTCTGCGTGGACCGGGGGTTGCCGTGCTCGAAGAGGCCGGACCGCTCCAGAAAGAACTCGCGCTTTTCGGGGAAGAAGAGGTTGAACCGGGTCAGGTTCAACTGGACGTTGTCCGCCTCGACTTGCGCGAAATCCGTATTCACGGTCAGGTCCAGGGTAAGGTTCGAGGTGATGCCGTACTTGAAGTCCACCCCCAGGTCCCGCGTGAAGTCGTTGTCCGTCTCCTCGAACTGGAGGTCGGGGCGTACCTGCTGGACGCCGGTGATGACGTAGGGCTTGATCTCGATGTTCTTGCCGCGCCGGACGTTCTTGAGGCCCTTGAGCGTTCCGTATTGCGAGACCGCCGAGAGCACTCCGAAGCTGCTTCCGAACTCCAGCCCGATGGGCGGCCACAACACCCGCTCGTTCTTCCGGTTGATCATCCGCGAGAGCATGAGGCCGAAATTCAGATCCTCGCCCTCCGGAAAACGAAGCTGGCGGAACGGGATCGACACTTCCATCGACCAGCCCTCGTCGTCGATGACCGTCTCGCTCCGGAAGACCGCGTCCCAGGAGAAGCTGTCGATCGTCATGCCCTCGTCGGTAATCGTGGCGTCGTCCTGCGTCCCCAGCGCATTCATCTCGAAGAGATAGGCGTTGCGTTTGTCCTGGTAGGTGTCGAGGGCGATGTAGGCGTGGTCGTCGCGGTCGTTGCGTCCGCCTCGTTCCAGGTTCTTGGCCCGGATGAGGTGGGGATCGCGGTCGTAAAACTTGAAGGCGAAGTACAGGTAGTCGCGGTCGTAGGCGATGCGCACTTCGGAGCGTTCCGTAGCAGCCGACCCGTCATTCGGCCAGACCTGGATGAAGTCCGTGATCGGTTCGATGCCCTGCCAGGCTTCATCGTCGAGGTGGCCGTCGATGCGCGGCGGTGCCGTCTCAATGAAGACAGCGGTGACCTCGTAGGGCACCGGTTCCGAGGCAGGGGGAGCGGGTTGGGCAAAGACCGGAGTCATCGTCGCGAAGCTTGCGACGGCGAGAAGCAGGCGTACCACGGTTTTCATGCAAGGTGGGGGTATACATTCAACAGACGAAACGGGCCTACGGACGGAAGCCCGAGAGGATACAGTGAACCCTGCGGCTTATGAATAAAGTAGGCAACGGTTGCCCTGCCGGGCAACGCCTCGTGAAAAGACCGGAACCGGGCTCGCCCCCTCCACGGTATCCGGGCTAATCGAGAAGGTCGGTAACGGGCTGTGCGCCTGGCCCGTTACCGACCCTGGTAATGCATCTCCAAGCTCGCCGAACCCGCCCTATCCGAACGGGTGCGTTTCCTCAGCGGAACAACACCATCGTCCGGGCCGCTGAATAGGCCCCGGTCTCCAGGCGATAGACGTAGACGCCGCTGGGAAGCCCTTCGGCCTGCCACGTCACGGCGTGGGTGCCGGCCCCCAGGGGGGTATCGAGCAGCCGGGCTACCTCGCGGCTCATCATGTCATAGATGATAAGGCGGGCGTGTGCGGCCTGAGGCAGATCGAACCGAAGGACCGTCTCCGGATTGAACGGATTGGGGTAGTTGGGATGGAGGGAGTAGGTGGTAGGCACTGCGGCGGCATCGTCGATGGCCACATTGATCATCGGTTCAAACAGATACGCGGCTCCGGACGACAAGCCGGCATCATCATCACCGTACGCCCCGATGAGCATCCCCTCTCCGTCGAGCGCCACCGAGAGGCCGAAACCGTCGCCCGCAGCGGCGTCGTCGGGGACGATCTTGGCCTCCTGCTCCCACGCGGTGCCCTCCAGCCGGAAGAGATACGCCGAGCCCGTCACCAGGCCCGCGTCTGCGTTCCCCCAGGCACCGATGAGCGCGCCGTCCCCACTCAGCGACACGGCGACGCCAAAGTTATCATTGGAGGCGGCATCGTTTGCCCGCAGCTTAGCCTCCTCCACCCAGGAGGTACCGTCGAACCGGAAGACGTAGGCCGAACCCGATTCGCTGCGGTCTCCGTGGGCGCCGATGAGCGCGCGGTCGCCGTCGAGCGATACCGAATAGCCGAAGCGATCTCCGCTGCCGGCGTCGCCGGCGGTGAGCTTGGCCGTCTCCACCCAGGCGGTACCGTCAAACTCGAAGACATAGGCGGCGCCGGATACGGAGCCGTTGTCGTCATCGAGATAGGCACCGACGAGGATTCGGTCTCCACGCTGCGACACCGAAGCCCCGAACCGGTCGTTGACGGCGGCATCACTGGCTGTGAGTTTGGCCGTTTCCACCCACATCGTGTCCTCGCGCTCGAAGATGTAGACCGCGCCGGCGGCATCGCCGGCATCATCGTCTCTGCTGGCGCCGATGACCGCACGGTCGTCGCTCAGGGCTACAGAAGAGCCGAAGCGGGCATCTTCGACGGCATCCCCGGCCATCAGTTCGGCCTCTTCCACCCACGCGCCGCCGTCAAACCGGAAGAGGTAGGCCGAACCGGCGGTATAGCCGGCATCATCATCGCCGCTGGCGCCGATGAGCACCCGGTCTCCCCTGAGCGATACCGACACGCCGAACCGGTCGTCGAAGACGCCGTCGCTGGGCATCAGTTTGGATTCTTCAACCCATCGTGCGCCGTTACGCCGGAAGAGGTAGGCCGACCCGGTCGAGGTGCCGCCTGCTCCACCCTGGTAGGCGCCGACGATCGCGCGGTCGCCATCGAGCGACACCGAAATACCGAACACATCATCCGCCGCCGCGTCGCTGGCCGTCAGCTTGGTTTCTACCTGGCCGTAGGCCGTGCCGGTCAGGCCCAACAGAACACCGAGCCACAAAGCACTCCGTATGCCACGCCCTACACGGCGATGGCCGTCTTTCGTCATCCTGCTTTTCATGAGAAAATCGGTTTGGTTTAAGAACGACTGACACAGGAGGCGAGACCGTCAGCAAGCCGTTTATCCCGGGGCCGCAGGTGCAAAGTTCGGGGTTAACGATGCGGAAAGGCCTGCCTCTACCTCCCTGACAAGGGAAGCCGATGCAGGCCCTCCGTGGCCCAATCGCCAGGGGGGGCAGCGATCGTTTCTAGACATATCGGCAGCAGATTGAGAAAAGATAAGATGTTATCGAGGCCGTGACAAGGCGGCACGGTAGCTTAGGACAGCCCAGGGAAGTAACGATGCAGGAAGAAGCGGACGGTACACCGATGGGCCAGCCGCGCCGTCTCACCCCTGCGGTCGGCTCCGCCGCCGGAACTACGCTGATACGATCCTTGTCGCACACGAGGCCTGAGGTGATCCTGGCCGCAGGGTTCACCGATCTCGCCTGCCTTCGAACGGCGTGGACGCGACCTGCACAGCGCGCGTATCTTGGCCGAGCATATGCGACCCCGTCCGTAACCCACCGGCTTGGAGCAACAGGCCTATGCCGCCGCCAACTCGGTCCACCCTCCGCCGCGCCGCCGTGATGACGGCACTGATCGCCGCCGGCGAGGCCGTCTTCCTGCTTCCGTTCGTCGTGGCCCGGATTTTTCGGCCCACCTTCCTGGACGTGTTCGGGTTGACCAACCTCCAACTGGGCACGGCGTTCTCGCTCTATGGGGTCGTCGCTATGGTGTCGTACTTCGCCGGGGGGCCGCTCGCCGATCGCTTCTCCGCCCGGCGGCTCATGACCGTCGCGCTCGTGGTCACGTCGCTCGGCGGCGGCATCTTTGCCACGATACCCTCGTTGGGCGTGCTCACGCTGCTTTACGGCCTCTGGGGGGTGACGACCATTCTGTTGTTCTGGGCGGCCCTTATCCGGGCGACGCGGGAGTGGGGCGGATTGTCCGGCCAGGGACGCGCCTACGGCCTCCTCGATAGCGGACGCGGCCTCATGGCGGCCCTCCTGGCTTCCCTCTCGGTAGCCCTCTTCGCCGTCTTGCTGCCGGACGAGGTAGCCGCGGCCACGCTTGCCCAACGGGCTGCCGCGCTGAGCCGGATCATCTGGATCTTTACCGGCCTGGTGCTGGGAGTGGCCGTGCTGGTGTGGGTGGCCGTACCCGAGAACGACCCCGGCCGCCTTGCCGAACCCGACCGGGCGTTCACGCTGCAAGGGGTCCGCCGTGTATTGCGTATGCCCTCGGTGTGGCTGCAAGCGGTGATCGTGCTCTGCGCGTACGTCGGCTACAAGAGCACCGACGACTTTTCCCTCTTTGCCCGCGACGCCTTCGGCTACGACGACGTGGCGGCTGCTCAGATCGGTACCCTTTCCTTCTGGATACGACCGATCGCGGCGGTCGGGGCGGGTCTGCTGGGCGATCGCATCAGCGCGTCGCGCGCGATCATCCTGAGCTTTGGCGTCTTGATCGTGGGCAGCCTTGCCATGGCCCTCGGGGTGTTGCAGCCCGGGATGCACGGACTGCTCGTTGCCACGGTGGCTGGCGCCAGCGTCGGCATCTATGCCCTGCGCGGCCTCTACTTCGCGTTGTTCGCAGAGGCCCGGGTGCCGCTGGCCTTTACGGGTAGCGCGGTCGGGCTGGTCTCCGTGATCGGCTACACGCCCGACGTCTTCATGGGTCCGCTGATGGGGTACCTGATAGACCGTTCCCCCGGGGCGGCAGGCCATCAACACGTCTTCGGGGTGCTTGCCGTCTTCGCAGCCGTGGGCCTGATCGCTACCGTGCTTTTTCAGCGGGTATCCGGCGAGGGTCGCGGTGTGGCCACGGGCCGGCCTCCATCTCTCGTTCGGCAGGATCAACGATTCCATCAGGACGGGCTTCGGTCCCGTCGCCGGGCTGGGCGTCGAGACCGAGGTGACGGGGGGATTCTCCCTCTACCTTGAGTACTTCACGATGGTGGTACTCGACGATAACGCGATAGACCTGGCGGACCCGGGCAGCTCCGGCGACGTCACCGACACCGATGCCTTGTCGTTGTACAGCTTTGGCGTACGCAAGAAGCTAAGACGCTTCTCTCCCCGGCTGCGTTGACCTGGAGCCAGGATCGGGCGGCATCGTACAGCGGTGTTACGGTTGTCGCTCCCATGCCCCCGGTAGTTCTCTCGACCGCGCACAGGTGTCGGTAGCCAGCCTGAAGGACAGCGATAGCGCGTCCACCGTGTAGAAGTAGCGCCCTTCATTCGCGCAGGACTCATCAAGAAGACGAACGAGGTTATCATCGCCCTCGCTTCGGGTCATGTAGTACCCCGAAAGGTCGACCGTGTCTCCGTTGAGAAAGGCAAAGTGGATGGAGGTGGTGCCCTGCTGCGTCGCGCCCGGATCGGGCGTGAAGCGAAGAAACACGGTGTAGTCCTCGAATACGCGGGTGTACCCTCCTGTGATGATCGCCGCCTCGGGGGGCGGGCCGTCCGACGGGGATGTGCTGTCACATCCGGCAAGCAACACACAAGATGCAACATAAACACAACCTAAGGCACGGTGCATAGCCACTCCCCGTTCATCCGGTTACACCAAACGCCCCGCGCGATGCCGGAACGCTCACTAAAGATCGTTTCCCTGGACGAAGCAAACCGGGAAAAGAAAGTCCTTAGGATCCCGGTGCTTATTCCGACGGCAAGCCGACCTGCTCGCTCGTCTGTAAGTAGACGATAAGATCCAGCACTTCATCATCCGTCAACGTATCGAGCAAGCCTTCGGGCATCAGCGAGGCGGTTGTCACTTCGAGCGACTCGATATCCGACCGGTTGATGATGACGGCGTCCTGCCCGACGACCCGCAACGTGACCTGCCGCTCGCTTTCGCCGGAGATAATGCCGAGGTAGGTCCGTCCATCGTGCGTGGTGACGGCCACCAGCTTGTAAGCGTCCTGCACTTCTTCGCTCGGGTTCAGGATGTTGCTCAGGAGGTAGTCCAGATTGGTCCGGTTGGAGCCCGTGATGTCCGGCCCCACCTGGCCGCCCTCGCCGTACATCATGTGGCAGGCGCCGCAGGTACGCCGGAAGACCTGCCGGCCGTTCAAGGGATCGGCGGCAGCAAGCGCCGGCCCGGTGAGCAACGCCCGGTATTTCGCGTAGGCCGCTTCGTTGCGTAAGGCGAGGTCGTCAATAGGGCCCCACACTTCTACGAAGCCGTTCCCCACAACACGCCGCAGTTGCCGTGCGATGTAGGCGGGTATCACGCGCTTGTCGATCGTCTCGGCCTTGAGGGCTTCCGTCAGCGTCCAGCCGTACACTGGCCGCGAAGCCATCGTCTGGAGCACTTCGGCTTTTTCGGCCTCGCTGAAGCCGTCGAACCGGGCGAGTAAGGTCTCGCCCAGGTCTTCTTCCTCGAAGGCGGCGACGGCCCGGATGGCCTCGGTGCGCAAGGCCGGTTCGTCGAGCAGGCCCGGAAGGTACGCGACAAGTTCTTCCCGCCGCCGGCTCGCCAACCCGTTCACCGCCGTCCGACGCACCTCGATCGACGTGCCCGCATCGGCCAGGGATGCCAGCATGGTCTGCATGGCCTCGGCGTCGCCGAAGAGCTGCGCGATCTCGCGTGCAATGGGGGCGGTTTCGCCGGTCTGAAGCCGGTCATAGGCTTCCGCCCAGTTGGCCGGTGTTGCTACGTCCGAGCGGCCCTGCAGGCCGGCGCGCAGTCCCTGCAGCAAGGGCATCCGGGCTCCGCGCATCCGCTCGATGCCGGCGACGAGGGGTTCGAGGGCGTTGGCGTCCACCGCACGCCGGGCGATGAACGCCGTGATCATGGGGATCTCGCTTTCGCCGGCCAGGTCCAGCGCCCGCTCCGGGTCCTCGCCGGCCAACGGCTCGATGCCGAACCAGAGGAGCTTCGGGATGTTGTGGTCGTCTGCATCCTGGCTGTGGGCGACCAACCCTTCGGCCACCGCCCAACGGGCCTCGTTGTCGATGCGTTGCAGCGCAGCGGCCAGGTACTTCCGCACGACGGGCGACCGGTCGCGGTGGGCCATCGTAGCAAACCGGGCCAGCGCTTCCTCGCCCGGCGCGTGGTCTTCGCACAGCAACTGAACGGCCCAGGCGCGGATGTACTCATCGCGGTCAGAGAGGACCTCAACGAGCGTTTCGCGGTCGATCAGGCCTGATACGTGAAGCGCCCACAGGGCCTTCAGGCGTAGATCCGGGTTGGCTTCGTCTTCAAACATCTCGCGCAGGAGGGCCTGTGCATCCGCCGCGATGGGACGTTCGGCAGCACGGTGTTGCAGGATCACCCGGGCGCGGCGCGTGTGCCAGTCGCTGGCACGGCGCTGTAGTTCAGCCAGTTGAAGGTCGGGCAGGGTGTTGAGATCCGCGTAGCGTCCCTCCCAGTCTTCCGCGTGCGAGGCCGTGGGCGTGATCCGGAAGATGCGGCCGGTATCCTTGTCCAGCACATCCTGGCCGCAGATGTCGGCATCGTGCCAGTCGAGCACGTAGACGGCGCCGTCAGGGCCGACCTCGATGCTGAACCCGATCCACTGCGCGTTGTTGGCCATCAGAAAGTCGTCGCCGTGGCGGGCCACAAAACCGGATCCCTGGCGTTCGAGTACATCCGTGAGCACGGCGTGCTCGTGGATGTTGGCCATGAACAGCCGGCCGCGCTGGTCTTCGGGGAACGCATCCGACTGATAAACGCGTGCGCCCCCATGCGCCGACCGATGCCGATGGTCGACGATGTGCTGGATGTCGCTGTAGACGTACGGGTTGAAATGCCGGCCGCCCTGGCGCTGGTAGATGCCGCCGGGGATCACGTGGAACACGTGCGGGATGACGCAGGCGCTGATGAAGAGCTGGCCCTTGGCGTCGTAATCGATGCCCCAGGGGTTGCTGAAGCCGTGCGCAACCACCTCGAAGCGATCCTTGAGGGGATGGTAGCGCCATACCCCGCCGTCAATATCGACCCCTTCTTTTTCAAGCAGGTCTTCGGGGAACGCATCGCCCGGCCGGTATAGCCGGTCGTTGCCGTTCGGCTTTCGGATCTTGGAC
>Ga0302046_10001382_pt1 | contig 22751 bp, 17 predicted proteins | sample RVTome_11_FD_200261 | JGI IMG/M metagenome (GOLD analysis project Ga0302046, IMG submission 200261) | Soil microbial communities from uranium-contaminated site in the Upper Colorado River Basin, Wyoming, United States - RVT147D111 (version 2) ... | reverse complement strand
AACTGCACGTTCAGAACGTAGACGCGGTCCTCGACCTCCGGGTCGGCGTTGACGCGGGTGTAGTAGAAAGCCCGCTGGCGCAGGTTGCGATCCTCGCTCACCCGCTCCCAGGTGGCGCCGGCATCCGCGGACGTGAACACCCCCCCGTCCTCGGCCTCGATGATGGCATAGACGCGCTCGGAGCTCGCGCCCGAGACGCTCACGCCGACCTTGCCCCACGTTCCGGTGGGAAGGCCGGCGTTGCCGCTGAGCTCGCTCCAGGTGTCCCCGCCGTCGATGCTCTTGTGGAGTCCGCTGCCGGGCCCCCCGCTCTCGAGGCTCCAGTCCGTGCGATACGCCTCCCACACGCCGGCGTAGAGGGTGCGCGGGTCGTCGGGGTCGAGGGCCAGATCCACGGCCCCCGCACGGTCGCTCACGAAGAGGACGTTCTCCCAGGACTCCCCGCCGTCCGTGCTCCGGAAGACCCCACGCTCCCGGCTGGGCCCGAACGGATCGCCCATGACCGCAACGTACACGCGGCCGCAATCGTCCGGATCGATACGCACACGCCCGACCATCTGCTGGCCGGTGGGCGAGTCGAGGCCCATGTGCTCCCAGGTCTCGCCGGCATCGGTGGAGCGGTACACCCCGTCCCCCGGGATGACGTTCCCACGGAACTGCACCTCACCCATGCCCGCCCAGACCACGTCGGGATCGGCATGGCATTGGGCCAGCGCCCCCACCGAGGAGGTGGCGAGCTGCTGCCCGCTCACCGGAGTCCAGTTGGATCCCGCGTCGGTGGTCTTCCACACCCCGCCCCCCGTGGCGCCGAAGTAGTACTCCAGTGGCCGGGCGGGCGTCCCGGCGACGGCGATGGAGCGGCCGCCCCGATTGGGGCCGACGTTGCGCCACTCGAGGTCGCCGAAGAGCGCGGGATCGACAGCCTCGGAGGCCTCCTGGGCCGGGAGTGCAGCCGGGTCGACAAGAAACAGGCTGGCCGCGAGGAAGACCGTGGCGCCTACGGCGAGACGCGTGGTGGAGAAGCCCATGAGGTCCTTCCGTTCGTTCGTGCCGACGTGCCCTCGTGCCGCCCCGCTCGCAACGGGCGCCACCCGGAGGGTTCGAAGATTGGCGACGGAGAAGGGGTGCGACAAGCGCCCAGGGTGGGGGTGCTCGGCACTTCGGGAGGGTCAGTCGCTTTCCGCGTAGGCCGAGCGCACCGCGGCGGCGATACCGTTCGCGCGCGCCCAGTCCGGGTAGCGTGCACGGAGCTCCGTCTCGATGGTCGTAACGGCCTCCTCGACCGTTCGACCTTCCGCCTTGAGCTCCTCCGCGCGCGTCCGAATGGCCTCCATCACGGCACGGTTCGCCCCGATCAGCCCGCCATCGCCCACCGCCCCGTGGGCTGGAACCACCACCCGGGGGCCCATCGCCTCGAACGTGTCGAACGCTTCCAACCACGCGCGCATGCTCGACTCCTGGCGCGCGGCGAGGAACGACTCGTTCATGACCACGTCTCCTGAGAAGAGCACGCGGTCCTCCTCGACGAGGAGCCCGGTGTCGCCCCGGGTGTGGGTGGGCCCGACGGAGACGAGCCGTACCCGGGCGCCGCCGAGGTCCAGGACGTACTCTCCGTCGAACGTGATGTCGGCCGTGAAGACGGCCGCGTCGGACAGGAGCTCCGCGGTCACCTCCGAGCGCCGCGAGAAGCTCTCGATCTGCTCCTGTCCGGAGGCTGCGAACTCCCGAGCCTGAACGTTGGAGCTCACGTAGCGTGCGCCGTCGGGGAAGGCGAGGAACCCCGTGGTGTGCTCGGCGTGATGGTGCGTCGAGGCGACGTAGATCTCGCGGCCCGGGGCGAGCTTCCGCACCTCGGCCAGGACCGTCTCGCCGTTCCCCCGTCCGAGCCCCGGGTCGATCACCAGGACCGCTCGGTTCCCGGCCACGATGCCCACGTTGGGAACGAGCGGCACCTCGCCGTCCGGGATCACCCAGGTGTGGTCCCCCACGCGGACCGTGGCGTCCGCACGCACGAGTGGATCGGGCACCCCCTGGGCGCCTGCGCGTGTGGCGAGCGAACACAGCGCCGCGAGGGTTAGAACCGAGGCGGTGGCGCGCGGGTTCAATGGGGGCTCCCCGGCCCCGGGGCCGAAAGGCGTGGACGGCTCGTCGACACGGACATACTGCACGCAGCATGAGCCGAGGACAACGCCGCCCGGGGGCGCACGGCCTCGCGCCGGCGGGCGATGCACCTGCCTCGTCGAGAAGCTCCCGACCGATCTACCGGCCGTCGTTGTCGCGCGCGGGTGGCCGTTGCGAGGTTGCCAAGGCCGCGCGCAGGCCGTCGACCGTGGCCCGGTCCAGCTCGAGCACGATGGTGGTGAAGCTGTCGATGAGCGAGAGCACGGCCTCGCGCGGTCCCTCGATCCACTCCGCGCCGCCGTAGAACGCGTCCTCGCTTCGCTGTCGCTCCTCGATGCTCGGAAACGCGCGGATCAGGATGTAGGAGCTCTCGTCGTGCGCGGATGGTCCGGAGCCCACGACGTCGATGTTCCAGCGCTCGAGCATCGGCAGGCTCTCTTCCAGGACCAGCCGGTGGAACTCCTCCCGGGCGCCGGGCCGGAGGTTGTAGGACCGGAACTCGACGGTCGAGGGCGGCGCGGTCCGCGAGGCGGCGGCCGACGACGGCGCCGCGGCGGCGGCGGCCGGGTCCGGCAGCCGGTAGGCGCGGAGCTCGCGAATCATCCAGCCCTCGGTGGCTCGGTGCATGACGGCGAAGATCGAGAAGGCCCGCAGGACCGTCGAACCCTCGCCCCCTCCGGGTCCCGCGCGAACGATCTCGACCGTACCGTCGACGGTCCCCACCTCCGGTGCGACTGCGCGCACGTCCCGCACCGTCGTGACGTGACGAAGGTCCGCATCGAGTTGTGCGAAGCGCTCGACGAAGAACCGGTGGATCATCGCGCGCCCATCCAGGGATGGGCCGTCGCTCACGAACCGGAAGCTGCCGTCGGCGGAGAAGAGGTTGCTGAAACGCCCCGCATCGCGGCCGTTCCATGCCTCGTCCAGCGTCGACCAGAAGGCCCGGAGGGCCGCTCCGGCCTGCGCATCCGCCTCGTCCCGGGCCTGGGCACGAGCATCACACGGCGCCATTGCGAGGGCGCCGCCGATCGCGATCGCGGTCAGCAATCCGACGCCCATGTGCGCCGATCTCAACGCTCTCCTCCCGCCTTCATGATGGCCACGTAGATCCGCGGAGCCTCGTCGGGCGCTGCCCTCAACACGTAGCGCCAGCGCTCGCTGGCCCGCTCGATTCCATCCCCGTCCAGGTTCGTCCAGCGCACGTCCACGGAGTAGACGCGCTCCGCCAAGCGTTCCAGGCCCTCGACCTCGGGGCGAGTGGTTACCAGCTTCCTCTTCCTGTGCTCGGCGATGGCGCTCCGGAAGAGCGCCTCGACCTGGGCCGATCGCTCGACCGGCTGGAGCCCCCGATCCGAGACCACCAGGGACGGAACTCCCCACGACTCGACGATGACCGTCAGGTCACCGTTCCCGAGCGCTTCCCCGTATCGTTGAACGAAGCTCCGGATCCGGCGGTCGTTCTGTGCCGCGATGTGCGCTTCCGCCCACGGGTAGCATCGGTGGCCGGGGAGCCGATTCGCTCCGGCGGCCGAGCCCCCGCCGGGGTACCGCCGCGTCTCAGCGCGGAGAGCCGGGGGCATCGCTCACGCGTGTGAACGCAGCGATCCAGTTGGGCTCCCACGTCTGGCCGCCGTCGTCCGAGAACGCCTGCTCGAGGCGGAACGAGTCCCCTGCGATGTCCGAGAAGATGAAGCGCACGAAGATCGCTCGCCCGTTGAAGAGCTCCTGGTTGTAGAACTCGCCCCTGCCGTTCTCGAACCCGCCGATCATGGGCGGGCCCAGGATCCCGTCGCTGCCGTTCGCCCAGCTGATGCGCCACTGCCGGGACTCCGGGTTGTAGAGGCGCATGCTCAGACCCTGGATACGGCCGGTAGGGCCGCTGACCATCAACTCGCCCAAGTTCGCGCGGCCGTCCCAGACCCGGCGGACGACGGACGTACCCTCGTACTCGACCCACTCGGTGGAACCGGTCAGGGGATTGAGCAGCCTGGAAAGCCGCACGTCCCACGTGCCGAACTCGAAGTCGAAGTCGTGCTGCCCATCCCGCGGCCCGGTCGCCTCCGAGCGGCCTTGCCCCGACTGCGCGAGCGCGCCCGCGGGGTGCACGAGCGCGAGGGCGCACAATGCGAGGCTGCACCGTGCGAAGGTCCACCGGGCGAAGGTCCACCGGGCGAACGTCCACGAAACGGGGCTGCACTCCCGATGCCCGCGTGTGCGCTTCACGATATCTCTCCTGCCTGGAAATTCGAGCAGGAACATACCGCGGCGGCGCTGGCCGGACGTGCCGAAATCGGACCTGTAACCCACGTGCGCTCGAGCGCGGGAGACGCCGTCGGGCGCCGCCCTCTTCAGCCGTCGGACCGCAGCGCCTCCACGGGATTCCCCCGCGCGGCGCGCAGGCTAGGCGCCAGCGCGGCCAGCAGCGCGACCGCCGCGAGCAGCGCCGCGGCCGCGCCGTAGGTGAGCGGATCGGAGGCGCGCACCTCGACGAGCAGGCCGGTGAGCAGCCGGGAGAACACGTATGCCGCGAGCAGGCCGCCGGCCACGCCCGCGGCGACCACCCGCAGCGCTCCGCCGAGCATCAGGCGGACGAGCCGCTCGCGTTCGGCGCCGAGGGCGGCACGCACGGCCATCTCCCGCGTACGCTGGCCCGCGGCGAACGACATGAGCCCGTAGACGCCGAGGCAGACGAGGAGGAGCGCGGCGGCGCCGAACGTGCCGATGCCCGCGAGCACCATCCGCCGCTCGGCGGTCAGGCGGGCGACCCTGGCTTCCATCGAGCCCAGCTCCACGGCGAGCGACGGATCGGCGTCGCGGATCGCCTCACGGATCGCGTCGCCGAGCCGGGGCGCCGCCGTGCTCACCTTCGCCACGACCGTCATGGCGCCCGTCCAGGACGGGATCTGACGGTGGAGCGCGTACATCTCGGGGGCCGGAGCGTGCTCGAAGCCGTAGTGCCGCACGTCCCCCACGACGCCCACCACGGTCAGCCACGGAGCCGTTCCGCCGTGCATCCACGACTCCATGCTCGTAGCGCGCACCCGCTGGCCGAGCGGGTCCACGTCGCGCCAGTAGCGATCGGCCATGGACTCGTTCACGATCGCCACCCGCTCGGTGCCCGCGCCGTCCGTCGCGTCGAAGCGGCGCCCCGACAGCAGCGGGATGCCGAGCGCGTCGAAGTACCGATCGCTCACGACCCGGTAACCCGCGCCGATGTTCGGCTCGTCGCCGCCCGCGACCTCGATGAAGCCCGAACCGCCGTCGCTGGTGGGAATCCAGTTCCCGATGCCGACGTCGACGATGCCCGGCAGCGCGCCCACCCGTTCGAGCACCTGGTGCCAGTAGGCCACCCGCGCGTCCATGCTCTCCCGGTACGGAGCGGAGGTCAGCGTGACGTCGGCGGTGATGACGTTCTCCGCCTGGTAGCCCAGATCGCGCGACACGACGGCCTGGAACGAGCGCACGAGGAGCCCGCCGGCCACGAGCAGCGCGACGGCGAGCGCGATCTCCGTGCCCACCATGACCGCTCCCGGCAGCCCGCGCCCGCCCGACACCGCGCCACGGACACCGGACAACGCGGCCGCGGGAGCGCCCCTGCTGCCCGTCAGGGCGGGGACGATCCCCGCGAGCAGTCCCGAGGCGAGCGCCGCGGCGGCGCCGAAAGCGGCCACTCGCAGGTCGAACTCCACCTCCTGCGCCCGGGGCACGAGCGCCGCCACCCGACTCATGAGCGCACCGGTCGTGAGCCAGGCGATGGCCACTCCGGCTGCGCCACCGGCCAGCGCGAGGACGACGTGCTCGGTCACGGCGCGCCGGACCAGCCGGCCGCGCCCGGCGCCCAGGGCCAAGTGCACAGCGGATTCCTGCGCCCGCCGGCGCGCCCGCGCGAGACCGAGCCCCGCCAGGTTCACGCACGCGACCAGCAGGAGGAAGGCGACGGCGGCCGACAGGAGCACCAGATACGTCCGTGCTTCTCCCACCACGACGTCGCGGAGCGGCTTGACGTCGACGCCCCAGGAGTAGAGCGCCTCCGGATCGCTCTCCCGGATGCCACGGGCGATGCCCGACAGCTCGACGCGCGCCTGCTCGAGCGACGCGCCGTCGCGCAGCCTGGCGACGGCTTCGTAGTTGATGTTGTTGCGCATTCCGCCGCTCCCGGGCCGGTACGGGTGCGGCTCCCAGACTTCGACGTCCAACGGAAAGCCCTCGGCCTCGGGTACGACCCCCACGACCTCCCGCCGCCGGCCCGTCACCACCAGGTCGATGTCCCGGAGCGGCGTCACGCCTCCCAGGGTGCGCCGCCAGAGCCCCTCGCTCACCACCGCGAGCGACGCGTCGTTCTGGGCCTCCTCCTCGGTGAACCCGCGGCCGACCAGGAACGGAATCACGAGCGTGCCGAAGAAGGGTCCGGCCACCTGGGCGGTCGTCACGTAGAACGCGTCGTCGCCGGTGGCCACGGCGCTCCGGCGGACCGCGTGGAGCGCGGTGCCCTCGAGCGTCGAGCTTCCCTCCTTCCAGTCGACCCAGTTGGCCATCGACACCCTGGAGAACGAAGTGCCCTCCTCCTGCACGGACCACAGCGCGACGAGCTCCTGCGGGTCGGGGTGGGGCAGCGGCCGGAGCAGCACGTGGTCGGCGACCGTGAACATCGACGTGGTCAGGCCGACGCCCGACGCGAAGATCGCGAGCGCAACCGCGGTGAACCCCGGCGCGCGGCGCGCGTGGCGGAGCGCCAGCCGCACGTCGGCGCGGAGTTGCTCCCAACCCTCCCGCCAGTGACGTCGGCGGTCCCGCCGGCGGGCACCCGCGAGGAGGCGGCGCCGGGCGGCGGCCTCCCCGAAACGGCGACTGGCCTCCGCCCTCGCGGCGGCGCCGTCCATTCCGCTCGCCACGAGCTCCTCGGTGCGCATGGCCAGGTGCGCGTCGATCTCCTCGTCGACCTCACGCGTCACGGGGTCTCCCGGCTGAACGCCCCCCGGGCCGAGCCGCTTCCTGTAGGGCGCCACGAATGAGCCTCCTCCTTGCGGGGCGGACGTCGCGGGCTCAGTCAGCGCGCGTGGACGGTACGGCAAGGATGCCCGCCACGGACGCGGCGTACCGCTCCCACGTGTCGGCCTCGGCGGCCAGGTGTGCCCGGCCGTTCGCGGTGAGGCCGTAGTAGCGCGCACGGCGACCGTTCTCCGTGACGCCCCACTCGGCCTCGACCCACCCCCGCTCCTCCATGCGGTGCAGCGACTGATACAGCGCGCTGTCCTCCACGCCGAGCTCCCCGCCCGAGCGCGCCTCGAGCCAGCTGGCCACCCCGTAACCGTGGGTCGGCTCGATGCTCAGCGCCTTCAGGATCAGCAGGTCCAGCGTCCCCTTCAGCAGCGGCAGCGTTCTGGCCATGCGCGGTTCCGTTGGAGCTCGTCGACGGAGACGTTCCCCGCAGACTATACCCCGTATGTACTGAGGGTAGGGGCCCGGATCTGCGCCGTCAACCGACCGATCGACGGAGGAGGCTCAAAACCACCCCTTACGCTTGAAGTACCACAGCATGGCGCCCCCGGCGCTGATCATCGCCACCAGCAGCGTCGGATACGCCCAGGGGATCGAAAGCTCGGGCATGTAGTCGAAGTTCATGCCGTAGATGCCCGCGAAGAACGAGAGCGGAATGAAGATCGTCGCGATGATCGTGAGGACCTTCATGACCTCGTTCATGCGATTGCTGACCGCCGACAGATAGAGGTCCATGGCGCTCGAAAGGACCTCCCTCAGGGTCTCCACGGTGTCGATCGCCTGCACGGCATGGTCGTGAACGTCCCGCAGGTAGACCCGCGCGTCCGTGCCGATGAGCGCGATCTCCCCCCGGGTGAGGACGCCGATCGACTCGCGCAGCGGCCAGACGGCGCGCCGCACGATGAGCATCTCGCGCCTGAGATCGTGGATGCCGTGCATGACCTCGGGCGGCGGGTCGTGGAGCGCGAGCTCCTCGAGCCGCTCGATCTCGTCGCCCATCAGCTCCAGGATGCGGAAGTAGCTGTCCACGACGGCGTCCAAGAGCGCGTAGACCAGATAGTCCGGCCCTCTCGAGCGGAGCCTTCCCTTCGCCTCCCGCAGCCGTTGCCTGATCGGCTCGAAGACGTCGCCCGCGCGTTCCTGGAACGAGAAGACGTACCGGTTGCCGACGATAAAGCTGACCTGCTCGGCGAGGATCGCCTTCGTGTCCACGCGATAGTCGAGCATCTTGAGCACGATGAAGACGTAGTCGCCGTAGTCCTCCACCTTGGGGCGCTGTCTGGGGCTGAGCACGTCCTCGAGGACGAGACGGTGGAACCCGAAGTGTCCCCCGACCTGCTCCAGGATCGCGGGCTCGTGCAAGCCCTCGACGTTCACCCAGGTAACGGTCGGCAGCTCCGCGATGGGGAAGCAGAGGCTGATGTCCTCGACGACATCGTCCCGGAACCCGTCCTCATCGTAGTCGATGAGCCGGACTTGGACCTCGTCCACCTTCCTCGGTCCCTGCGGGACCAGCATTCCGGGTGGCGTGCCGGGGGCCTTGTCCACCGGAACCAGAATGCGGCCGACGATCGGCTTGGCCCGCCTGGGGGACCTGGGACGCCCCCTGGGCGCCTCATGCTCTTCGGACATTGCGGGCCCTCCCGGGCTGTGCTGATTCCTGCCGGCTCCACGCGCCCGGCTCGACCGCCGCGCGGTCGGGGATCAGTGGTCGTGGTCGCTTCGCCCCTGGTGGAACACGACGTGGATCAAGGTGCCGCTGACGAACGCCTGGTAGAGCTCGGTGCCGGCTCCGTGCACGGGGCCGAGCAGCTCACCGCCCGCGATGAAGCCGAGCAACGTCGCTGCCATGAGCCCGGCCACGCCGATGGCGGCGATGCCTATGCCGTGCCGCGGCCGGAGCAGCCACCAGATCACGAGCGCCACAGGTATCCTGTGCAGCACGACCGCCCAGCCGAACGCGGGCGCGACGCTCCCTTCGACCGGAACGAGCGCGGCGCCCTCGAGCAGCGCGTGCAGACCCAGCCCGGACATGCCCACCAGGATGGCCAGGTCGTCCGTCCGGTGCTCGAGCGCGTGGGAGGCCCGCTCGAACAGGGTCGGTACCAGGAGCCCGCCACCCACGGCGGCAAGGACCGGCCAGGCCGTGCCCTCCAGAGCGAACGGCACGACCTGCCACGCCACGAGCAGGGGCACCGCCGCGTACACGAAGCCGTCGACGGCCCTGACCGCCCGCTCGTGCCCGTGCAGGAGCGCGTATAGAACCGGGCCGAGGGCCGGTGCGAGGACCGCGGCGACGAGATAGCCCACGCTGTTCGGTGTCGGGCTAGCGGATCCCGACCACGCCCCTCACGGAGTCCACGAGCTTCGCCGAATCCCAGCCGGTGCCGTGGCGGAAGACGATCTTGGTACCGTGCAGGTTGCCGGCGGCCTCGAGGTCCCCCTCGATCACGACCAGGTCGGCCAGCTTGCCGGACTCGATGGTTCCCACGTCGTCGCCGATGCCCAGCACCTTGGCGCCGTTCGCGGTCATGATCCGGACGACCTCGGGTGCGGAGAAGCCGGCCTCGAGCAGGAGCTCGTAGTTGCGCTGGTCGCCGAGACCGGGTGGCGCGGCGCCGTAGCCCGTGGGGTCCACTCCGGCCGCGAGCAGGCCACCCGCCTCCACGAACGCGCGCTCGTACTCCATGGCCTTGGCGAACATCGCCGGGTCGATCGCGCCCCGTCCGGCGCGCCGCGCGATGGCGATCTCCCGCACCTCCTCGGCGATCTCCGGAGCGAGCACGTCGTAGACGCGCTCGTCGATGGGCGGGCGGCCGGACACGGATATCTCGTAGACGACGAGCGTGGACGTCATGGCGACGCCGTTGTCGATCATGTCGCGGAACGTCGCCTGGACCTCGGGCCCGTGCACGTCGAGATCGGCGTAGGTGTTGCGGAAGCCGCCCGGGCACTCGTCGGGCACCTTGTCGGGCGCGTACTCGCTGTTGGCGAACAGCCCGTGCTCCAGGTTGTCGATGCCCAGCGCGACCGCCTCGCGGTACCCGACCGAGCAGAGGTGCGCGGTGACCTTCACCCCGTTGGCGTGCGCCTCCTCGATGGCCGCGCCCAACTCCGCGCGCGAGATCCACGTGTACGCCTTGAACCAGTCCACCCCCTCCTCGGCCCAATAGCGCACGACGCGCCTGGCCTCCTCGGGACCGTTGAGCAGGGTCATCGTGCGTGAGCCCTGCTCCCCGGTGAGGTACGGGCCGGTCGCGAACATCGTCGGCCCGATGACGCGGCCGGCGTCGATCTCGCGCTTGAGGTTGAGCTCCTCGTACGGAGCCCGGGCGCCGGTGGTGCGGATCGTCGTCACGCCGGACGCCAGGTAGAGTCGCGAGCCCGAGAACGAGAGCTGCGCGGCGCGACCGTTGCCGCCCGTGTAGTAGCTGTGGTTGTGAAGTCCCACGAGCCCCGGAATGACCGTGTGGCCGGTCAGGTCCACGACCGTGGCGCCGGCGGGCACCGAGACCTCGCCCGAGGGTCCGACCCCGGTGATGCGCTCTCCCTCGATGAGGATCGTCTGATCGAGGCGAGGCGGCGCCCCGGTCCCGTCGATCACCCTCGCGTGGGTCAGCGCGACGGCCGGACCCGGGACGGCGACGAACTCGTCCAAGTCCTGAGCGTACGCCGGCGCGGCGAGCGCGAGCGTCGCGGCGAGCGCGAAGGCCCGCATGGCGGCCGATGATCTCATCTCTGATCCCCCTCCACGTCGAAGACGAACTTCATTCCGGACTCCAGGTGCTCGGCGATGTGGCAGTGAACCATCCAGCGTCCGGGGTTGGACAGCTCCAGCAGGATGTCCGTCGTGGACCCGGTCGGCAACAGCACGGTGTCCTTCCACACCAGATTGGTGTTGGGCACGCCGTTCTGCTCGAGGACCAGGAAGCGTTGCCCGTGGACATGAAGCGGGTGCTGCATGGCGTGGAAGGCGCCCCGGTCGTTGTGCAGGCGGATCTTCACGACGTCGCCCACCCGGAAGCGCCAGCGGACGTCCATGTTCTCCCGGCCGGAGCGCGTGTCCCTCAGGACCCATCGAATCTCGGCGCCCGTCGTCGCCCAGTTCATCATGGGCATCGTGCCGGTCCACTCGACGGGGTTGAAGTACACCCAGTCGTACATCATCGATTGCTCGATGACCATGGGCAGGCTGTCGACCTCGAGCGTGAGCGTGAGCTCGTGGTCGGGCTCGCGCGCGAACTCCGGGCGATACCTGTCGATGTCGGCCACGACATCGTCGTTCGTGCGCAGCCTGTGGAACGCGTGCGCGTGATCCGCGGCGGCGCGCGCGCCGGAGACCGCGATGGTTCCCAACGATCGCTTCTCCTCGAGGAAGACGCCTACCCGGTGGTTGATGCCCTGCACGTGGTTCGTGAGCGCGTACGCTCCCGGCTCGTCGAACAGGACCTCCACCACGTAGCGCTCGGCGGGCGCGAGCACGACGCTTTCGGACATGACCTCGCGCTCGAGCTTACCCACGTCGGAGCCGACGACCTTGATGGGCAGCGGCGCCGCGGTGGTGTCCGACGTCGAACGGAACGACACGTTGAACGTGCGCGTGTTGGACGCGTTGGTGAAGTAGAACCGGACGACCTCCCCCGCGTCCACGTCCAGGCCGTACTGGGGCTCGCCGTTCGTGAGGAAAACGTTGCCGAAGCGGCCCATCAGCATGTAGTTGGCCGACTCCCGGCCGAATGGCACGACGCCTCCGTTCGGCGTGTCCATCTCGGCCGCGGCCGCCGCCGAGGCCGAACCGCCGCCCTCCTCGACCAGCAGGTCGTCGAGCATGACGACCTCCTCGCGGCTCACCGGGCTGTAGTAGTCCTCCGCGCGTGGCTCCACGAGCAGGTTGCCCGCGAGCCCGAGCTCCTGCTGCACGTCCTCGCGGTGATGCGGGTGGTACCAGTAGATGCCCGCGTCACGGAAGAAGACCTGGTAACGGAAGGACTCCCCGGGCGGGACCGGGTCCTGGGTAACGCCCGGCACGCCGTCGAAGCGGTTGTCCAGCCGTACGCCGTGCCAGTGCACCGCGGTGGGGAACGGCGTGTCGTTCGTGAAGTTCACGAAGATGGTGGAGCGCTCGCGCACCTGGATCAGCGGTCCGGGAATCTGTCCGTTGAAGCCGAGCATCAGCAGCTCGCGGTCCGCGATCTCGCGCTTCACGAGGCCCGCCGTGAGGTCGAGCGTGCCCCCGTCCGGGAGCGTGACGACCTGACGCCGGCGAGCGAAGGGCACGTCGGAGAGGTCGGCGGAGAGGAGCAGGGGCGTGCCCCGGGGGCGCGCCGACACCATGCCCGGCAACATGGGCACGCCCTCGTAGCCGGGCGGCATCGTCCATCCACCGCCCTCGTGCCGATGCGCGGCGTCCATGTCCGTGGCGGCCCCCCCGCCGGCCATGCCCGGCGCCTCGGCCGCCGCCGGTGCCAGCGCCATGAGGTCGTGCGCCTCCATGAAGGTTGAGGGCGAGCGGCCGCGCATGACCAGAGGGCCGGCGCGCTCCGTCACGTCGGGCGAGACCTCGGCGCTGACGAGCACCATGTACTTGTTGAACGACACCTCGCCGAGGTCGTTTCGCCCGTTCGTCACCGGGCCGAGGTTGATCACGGGGTCGAACACCAGGGGCGTAGCCCAGGCGACGTAGGTCGTGTACGGTCCCAGCCAAGCCGGATCCGGCAGCCCGGCGATCCAGGCGGTGAGCTGGTGCCGGTGCCGCCCCTCCGGGGTCACGGTCACGCCGAACGGCGACCACGGACGAGCGAGCGCGACCACGCCGGCGGCGTCGCTCACGCGACCCGTGGGGAATAGGTCGACGCAATGGAGGTCGGACGCCGGCCGGTCCGGACGCCCACCCGAGCGCGCCGGCGCGGGCGCGCGTGCGTCGAACATGGACGCGCCCGTGGCGGGCGCGCGGTCCGCGCAAACGGGGTCGACGCCGGGGATCTGGGCGGAGGCGTGCGGGGGAAGCGACCACGCGGCCAGCAGGACGAAAAGCCCGCCGGCCGCGGTCCAGCGGGTGATCCGGCACGCGTGCGTGGCCGGCACGCGGCTTCGGTGAGGAGACTCGCGAGGAAACATGCGGGTAAGGATAAGCGGAAGTCGGGAGGCGGGCACCGTGACGGGGCCCTGAACCTGGCGGCCTTCTCGAGGGGGCGGACCGTGCGGAGCGCGTGGCTGTGGTGGAGCACCGGCAAGGACAGCGCGTGGGCGCTGCATCTGCTCAGGCGCACGCCGGGCGTGCGCGTGGAGCGCCTGATCACGACGGTCACCGCCGCGTTCGACCGGGTCGCGATTCATGGCACGCGCACCGCCGTGCTCGAGGCACAGGCCGCCGCGGTGGGCGTCCCGCTCCAGCGGATCGAGCTGCCCTACCCGTGCACGAACGAACAGTACGAGGCAGCGGTGCGGCCCGTGCTGGATGAGGCCCGGGGCGCTGGGGTCCGCGCCATGGCGTTCGGAGACCTCTTCCTCGAGGACGTACGCGCCTATCGCGAGGCCCTGCTCGGTGGAACCGGCATCGAGCCTCTGTTCCCGCTGTGGGGCCTCGATACCGCCGCGCTGGCGCGCGAGATGCTCGATGCCGGGCTGGAGGCGCGCGTCACCTGCGTGGATCCCGCCCGGCTCGCGCGAGAGCACGCGGGGGCGCGCTTCGATCGGGCGTTCGTGGACGGCCTTCCCGGCAGCGTCGATCCGTGCGGTGAGCGCGGCGAGTTCCACACCGTCGCCACCGCGGGGCCCATGTTCGGTCGCGCGCTCGAGGTGCTGGCGGGCGCCGTGGTGGAGCGCGAGGGGTTCGTGTACGCGGATGTCGAGCTCGCCTGAGCTCCGCCACGGGCGAGCTCATTCGGCCGGTTCCATGGCTGTCCGTCGACGATGCCGCCGTTGACACGCCGATGCCACACGTAGAATTTAGGAATACCTAAATCTCGGCTCCAGCCGTCCGCGGACCGCCACACCCAAGAACATCGACCCGATACTCGCGTGATCGACCCGGTACTCGCGCTCTCCGTCTTCGGCGCGCTCGTCGCGACGGCCGCGCTCGCGCTGTGGCCTCGCTGGGGCCTAGCCGCGCGTTTCCTGCGCATGTCACGCTCGAGCGAGCGCGTGCTGCTCGAGGACGCGCTCAAGCACGTCTTTACGTGCGAGCGGATGGGCCGCGAGTGCACCCTCGAGAGCCTGGCGGGCCAGCTCGAGATCTCCACGCACCGCGCGGCGGGGCTGCTGACCCGGCTGGGAGAGCTGGGCTTCGTCCGTACCAGGGAGAGCGGGCCGTCGCTCACCGACGCGGGCCGTGACTCCGCGCTGCGCCTGGTTCGAACGCACCGGCTCTGGGAGCGCTATCTCGCCGACCGGACGGGCGTGCCGGCGGGCGAGTGGCACGCGGAGGCGGAGCGCATGGAGCACGCGCTCTCCGACGAGGAGACCGAGGAGCTCGCGGCGCGCCTGGGGCATCCCCGCTGGGATCCGCACGGCGACCCCATCCCCACGCGGCAAGGCGACCTGCCGTGGGTCGAGCGGCTCAGCTTGGCCGGAGTGGACGCGGGGCGGACCGTGGAGATCGCCCACCTCGAGGACGAGCCGCGCGAGATCTACGACGCGCTCCTGGAGGACGGGCTCGGCCTGGGCGCTCGCCTCGACGTCATCGAGCGGTCCGACCGAGGCGTGCGGGTCCGCAGAAGCGGCCGCACGTGGCAGATGGACCCGGTCGTCGCCCGCAACGTGACCGTGCGCGTCCTTCCGGCCGGGGCGTCCGCCGACGCGCCCGTGGACACGCTCCTCGACCTGCGGCCCGGCGACCGCGGCCGCGTGGTCGACATCTCGCCCGCCTGCCGGGGCTCGCAGCGACGGCGCATGCTGGACCTCGGGATCGTCAAGGGCACGGAGATCGAGGCCGAGCTGGTCAGCGCGACCGGTGACCCGGTCGCGTATCGAATCCGGGGCGCGCTGATCGCGCTCCGGCGTGAACAGGCCGAGTGGATACGCATCGAGCGTGCCGCGGCCGTGGCGCCGGTGCCGGGCTGATGGCCGTGCTCTCGGTAGACGCCTGCGGCTCCTGCGCGCAGCACCGCGCGCAGAGCCTCACCCGTCTGGGGCTCAGCCCCGACAAGTGGGACTACCTGATCGCGCTCGCGGGCAACCCCAACGTGGGCAAGAGCACGGTGTTCAACGTGCTCACCGGCCTTCGACAGCACACCGGCAACTGGCCCGGCAAGACCGTCGTTCGGGCCGAGGGCGCGTTCGCCCACAAGGGCGATCGCGTGAAGGTCGTGGACCTGCCGGGCACCTACTCGTTGCAGGCCGGCAGCGTCGACGAGGAGGTGGCGCGCGACTTCATCCTGTTCGGGCGGCCGGACGTGACCGTGGTCGTCGTGGACGCGACGCGCCTCGAGCGAAACCTGAACCTCGTGCTGCAGATCCTCGAGATCACGGACCGGGTCGTCGTCTTCCTGAACCTGGTCGACGAGGCGCGGAGGCACGGCATCGCGATCGACGCCGCCAAGCTCGAGCGGGAGCTGGGCGTGCCGGTCGTGCCCGGCGTCGCGCGCGAGGGGACCGGTGTGGACGAGCTGCTCGACGCCGCGCACGACGTGGCGAGCGGCACGAGGCGCACGCGCCCGTTCCGGCTCGACCGCCACGCACCCGACGTCGAGGAGGCCGTCGCGGCGCTCGTTCCCGTGGTGGAGGAGGCGTATCCGGACGTGCCGAACAGCCGCTGGGTGGCGCTTCGGCTGCTCAACGCCGACGAGGCGGTGCGGGAGGCCGTGCGCTCGGGCGAGCTGGGCGCGCTGGCCCGAGACGACTCCGGCCGCGCGCTGGAGCCTCCTCCCGTGGGCGCGAGCGAGCGCCTGCTCGATCGGGCCGTGCGCCTGCGATGGGACCTGCCGTCGGACTTCCACGACCTGGTGACGGAGCGCGCCTACGGCGCGGCGGAGCGCATCGCGCGCGCGGTACAGGTGAGCGGCCTGAAGAAGGCGGGCTTCGCGATCGACAGGAAGCTCGACCAGCTGCTCACGAGCCGCGTCTTCGGCTTTCCGCTCATGCTGCTGATCCTGGCGGTGGTGTTCTGGGTCACCATCGCGGGCGCGAACGTGCCGTCCTCGATGCTCGCTACGCTGCTCATCGATACGGCCCATCCGTGGCTGAAGGGGCTGGCCGCCGCCGTCTCGATGCCCTGGTGGCTGGACGGCCTGCTGCTGGACGGCGTGTACCTCGCGAGCGCGTGGGTGGTGAGCGTCATGCTGCCCCCCATGGCGATCTTCTTCCCGCTCTTCACGCTGCTGGAGGACTTCGGCTATCTGCCGCGGGTGGCCTTCAACCTCGATTCGCTCTTCAAGAAGGCGGGAGCGCACGGCAAGCAGGCGCTGACCATGTGCATGGGCTTCGGCTGCAACGCCGCGGGCGTCGTGTCCACGCGGGTGATCGACAGCCCGCGGGAGCGGCTCATCGCGATCATCACCAACAACTTCTCGCTGTGCAACGGACGCTGGCCCACGCAGATCCTCATCGCCACGATCTTCATCGGCGCGCTCGCGCCCGCGCATCTCGGTGGCCTGGTGAGCGCGAGCGCCGTGGTGGGGATCGCGCTGCTGGGCGTGTTCATGATGTTCGTCGCCTCGTGGGGGCTCTCGCGCACCGTCCTGCGCGGCGAGGCGACGAGCTTCAGCCTGGAGCTTCCACCCTACCGGCCGCCGCGCGTGCTCCAGACGCTGTACACGTCCGTCATCGACCGCACGCTCATCGTGCTGTGGCGTGCGGTCGTCTTCGCCGTCCCCGCGGGGGCGGTCATCTGGCTGATGTCCAACATCACGTTCGGTGGCGTGAGCATCGCCGACCACGTCGTGGACTGGCTCGACCCGTTCGGCCTGCTGCTGGGCCTCAACGGCGTCATCCTGCTCGCCTACGTGGTGGCGATCCCGGCCAACGAGATCGTGATCCCCACCGTGTTGATGCTGACCGTGTTGACGGGGGGGCTGGCCGGGGGCGCGGGCGCGGGGGTCATGTTCGAGCTCGACTCGGCCAACGCTACCGGAGAGCTGCTGCGCGCGGGTGGGTGGACCCTCCTCACCGCCGTGAACCTCATGCTCTTCAGCCTGCTCCACAATCCGTGCTCGACCACCATCTACACCATCTACAAGGAGACTCGGAGCGTGAAGTGGACGACCGTCGCCACCATGCTCCCCGTCGCCATGGGCATCACGTTGTGCTTCCTGGTCGCGCAGGTGTGGAGGATCGCGGCGGGGTAGGCGCGGGCAGCTCGCCCGCCGGGGGCGCCGCGAGTCGGCGTCACGCCGTCGGGCTCACCCTCCCTGTCGGGCTAACCCTCCCGCTTGCCGGCCCGGTCCGCCCCCCGCATCCTGATCGTATCCGGGCGCGAGCACGCGCCGGGCCGCAGAGTCCCTGACGACCCGGAGGACGCATGAAGCAGATGGTGTGGCCACGCTCATGGATCGTGCTCGCGCTGACGCTGGTCGGAATGCTCATGCTCGGTGCCGCGCTCGAGGCCCGGCGCGACGCGGCCCGCATGGCCGAGGCGGCCGAAGCCTTCCTCGCCGGCCTCACGTCCGACCAGCGCGGCCGGACCGAGTTCGGGTTCGACTCGGACGAGCGGTTCCGGTGGCACTTCATCCCACCTGAGTCGTTCCCGCGCAACGGGCTGCCCCTCAAGGACATGAGCGCGGACCAGCGGGAGCGCGCCCACGATCTTCTGAGGAGCGGGCTGAGCGCGCGCGGTTACCTGACGGCAACCCAGGTACTCGAGCTCGAGGCGATCCTGAGGGACATGCAGCGCGGCGGCCGGATGGCGCGGGACCCGGACGAGTACCACTTCTCCGTGTTCGGCACTCCCAGTCGGGACGGCACGTGGGCGTGGCGCATCGAGGGTCATCACCTGTCGCTCCACTTCACCATCGTCGATGGTTCGGCGGTCGCGAGCGCGCCCGCGTTCATCGGGGCGAATCCCGCCGAAGTGAGGCAGGGGCCCCAACGGGGTCTGCGCCCGCTCGGCCGGGAGGAGGACGCCGCGCGGAGGCTGCTGAGGGCCCTGGACGACGACCAACGGGCGATCGCGATCGTCGACGACGTCGCCCCTCGCGACATCGCGACGGGCAACCAGCTCGAGGTCGACCCGCTGACGCCCATCGGCATCCGCGCGGATCAACTCGACGCGTCGCAACGGGCGCTTCTCATGAGCCTCATCGAGGTGTACACGTCGGTGATGGCGGACGACGTCGCCGCCCAGCGCACCGCCCGTCTGCAGGCGGCGGGGCTGGAGACCATCGCCTTCGCGTGGGCGGGTGGCCTCGACCGCGGCATGCCGCACTACTACCGGGTCCAGGGCCCGACCTTCCTCATCGAGTACGACAACACGCAGAACGACGCCAACCACATCCACTCCGTGTGGCGCGAGTTCGAGGGCGACTTCGGCCGGGACCTCCTGCGGGAGCACCTGCACGGAAGCCACCACGCCGACCCCGCCGAGCAGGCGGGATCCCCCCGGTAAACGGTGGGCGCGTCGAGCTTTCGCGTTCCCGCTTCTCGGTGTACATTCGTTGAGACTCGATTTCATTCTCATTTGCCGCCGCTACCGGCGGCCGAGGGACGCGGGTGGACAAGGTCGCGCCACGTTTGCAGCCAGCCGCCGAAGCGGTGGACCCCGAGGATCTGCGCCTCGGTGACATTCCGCTGCGCCAGACGGTCGAGCTGACGCGCATCGACCTGCCGGCCGAGCTGGCCGAGCCACTGTTGGAGCGCGGTGTGCTGCCGGGTTGCCGGATCTGCCCCGTGCGCGCCTCCCCCTCCGGCGATCCGATCATCTCCATCGACGGATCCTTGCTGGCGCTCCGGCGCGAGACGGCTGCCTGTCTCTGCGTCCGCTTGTTGGCCCAGCTCCAGGAAGCGAGCTGAGGCCGACCTTTCTCCGTGGTTGACCGCAGCCCCGCGACGCTGAGTGATGCGGGATCGGCTTCCTCCGGCGCCGCCCTGGCCAGCGCGCCCCCGGAGGCGCCGCTCGTCGCGCTGATCGGCCCGCCCAACTCGGGCAAGACCACCCTCTTCAACAAGCTCACCGGGCTCCGTCAGAAGGTCGCGAACTACCCCGGCGTCACGGTCGAAAAGCACGTGGGGCGCGTGCGCCTCGGGGTCGAGGAGCACGTCGACCTGGTCGACCTCCCGGGCGTGCACGGTTTTTCCGCGCGCACGTTGGACGAGAAGGTCACGAAGGACGTGCTCGAGGGTCGTGTGACCGGCGTGCGTGCGCCCGACGCGCTCGTCCTGATCGTCGACTCGACGCGGCTCGAGGGGCAGCTGATGCTCGTGGAGCCCGTGCTGGAGCTCGAGCTGCCGACGCTCCTGGTGCTGAACATGGCGGACGAGCTGGAGGACCGCGGAGGCAGCGTCGACGACGCGGTGCTCTCCCGGCGGCTCGGCGTGGAGGTCGTGCGCACGAACGCGCGCGCCGGCGCGGGTCTGGACGGCGTGAAGCGGTTCCTGGAGTACGTCGCCGCCCGTGGAGCGGGGGCCCCGGGGACGGAGCGCACGCTCAGCAACGCCTTGCGTGGCGTCTCGTTGCCCATGATGGACGCCTTCGCCGCGAGGCGCCGCCGCATCCGTGAGCTCGTCGCGGACGCCGGCTTCGTTCCCCCCGGCCCGTCCGGCCACAGCGAGCGGCTCGACGGGATCTTCCTCCACCGCGTATGGGGCCCTCTGGTGTTCCTGGCCGTGGTGATCCTGGTGTTCCAATCCATCTTCACATGGGCGGTTCCGCTCATGGACGGGGTGGAGCTGCTCATCACGACCTCGGGCGCCTGGCTCGCGACCGCGCTCCCGGATTCGTGGTTCCGGTCGCTCTTGATCGACGGCGTCTGGGCCGGGGTCGGCTCGGTGGTCGTCTTCCTCCCGCAGATCCTCGTCCTCTTCCTGTTCCTGGGCGTGCTGGAGGACTCCGGATACATGGCGCGGGCAGCGGTCATCGCGGACAGACTCATGTACCGTGTCGGCCTTCAGGGCCGGGCGTTCCTTCCGCTCCTGTCGGGCTACGCCTGCGCGGTGCCGGCCATCCTCGCGGCCCGCACGGTCGACGACGAGCGGGACCGGCTCGCGACCATCTTCGTCACGCCGTTCATGACCTGTTCGGCCCGGCTTCCCGTGTACGCGCTGCTCATCGCCGCGTTCATTCCGGCCGAGCCGCTCCTGGGGCCGTTCCTCGGGCGGCGCGCGGCCGTGCTCCTGGGACTCTACGGTCTCGGCATCGTCGCGGCGGTGGGCACCGCCTTCCTGCTCAAGAGGACGTTGCTGCGCGCGCCTCCGACCTCGTTCCTCATGGAGCTGCCGCCCTACCGGGTTCCGACGCTCCGCTCCATCGGGCTTCGACTGCTCGACCGCAGCCGCATCTTCCTGCGGCGGGCCGGCCGGATCATCTTCGCCGTGGCGATCGTGCTGTGGACGCTCACGCAGTTCCCGCGCGTGCAGTCCGGGCCGCCGCCCATCGAGGAGAGCGCGCTGGGCCGGATCGGCCAGGTCATCGAGCCGGCCATCGAGCCGCTGGGGTTCGACTGGCGCATCGGCGTCGGGCTCGTGACCTCGCTCGCCGCCCGCGAGGTGATCGTCGGCACGCTCGGCACCATCTATGGCGTGGAGGACGGCGGCGAGGCCTCGGTCGAGTTGCAGGAGACGCTTCGCCGGGACCTCACGCCCGCCTCCGCCATCGGGCTGCTCGTGTTCTTCGCGTTCGCGCTCCAGTGCATGTCGACGGTCGCGGTCATGCGCAGGGAAACCGCCGGCTGGAAGTGGCCGCTGCTGCAGTTCGGGTACATGCTCGCGCTCGCCTACCTGGGCGCGTTCGTGGCCGTGCGGGTGCTCTGACGAGGGGCCGCACGGCGCCTCGGGCGCGTCGGGGCGTCCCGGACGGACGTCACAGGCACAGGACGATGACGTCCCTGGGCGGTGACGCGCGCCGACGAGCCGAGGTGCCGGATCGTTGCCCCAGGGGCGTGAGACGCAGGAACGGAACTTGCTCCAGCGATGACGCACGTCCCCCCAACCCACACGTGATGCGGCATATCCGGACTTCTCCGGCGCGACACGCGCGTCATATCTTAGGGCTTGCCCTGATCGAGGCACTCCCCGCTACGGTCGCGCGAGCCTGCGGCACGTCGCTCCTCGCCGCACCATGCCCATTCCCGAACGCGGATGACACCGTAGATGAAGAAGCTTACGTTTGCCCTCGTGGCCGCGGCGCTGGTTGCCGGTCCCGCGGTGGCCTCGGCTCAGGGCTTCGGCGCGGCGGCCCGGGCCGGCACGCTGGGCATAGGTGCGGAGGTCGCGATCGGCCTCGGAGAATCCGCCGCCATACGCGGCGGCCTGGGCCTGGTCCCGTTCGAGCTCAACGCGACCATCGACGAGATGGCGGTGACGCTAGAGCTGCCCGACACGTGGTACAACGTAGGCTTGGACCTGTATCTCAACGGGTCGTTCCGCCTGGGTGGAGGCTTCCTGTTCAAGCCGGACGACCCGAGCCTGACCGGTGACTTCACGACTCCGCAGGAGATCGGCGACCGCACGTTCACGCCGGAGGAGCTCGGCACGCTGACCGGAGTGGTGGACTCGAAGGACAGCGCGCCCTACGTGCTCATCGGGTTCGGAAAGCACACCGCGAGCGGCATCGGGCTCTCCCTGGACGTCGGCCTGGCCTTCCTGGGCGATCCGGACGTGACGCTGGACGCGCAGGGCGGCACGTTCTCGGATCAGGCCGAGCTCCAGGACCAGCTCGATCGGGAGGCGCAGAACTTCGAGGACGACATGCGCACGTACCTGCGGTACTGGCCGATCCTGAATCTGGGGCTCCGGATCGGGGTCGGCTGAGTGGCGACGCCGGCTGAGCGAGGGGCCCGGCCGAGCGGCGAGGTCGGCTGAGCAGCGGGAGCGGGCGTGGCCACCGTCACCTCGGAGCACCGCTTCCTCGCCACGCGTTCCTCGGGCGACGTCTCGGCGATGCTCATGCGCCCGGACGGCGCGCGGGCGTTGCTCGTGCTCGCGCACGGCGCGGGCGCGGGAATGCGCCACGCGTTCATGGAAGCGGTCTCGGGGCGCCTGGCCGACCTGGGCGTGGCGACCTTCCGCTACCAGTTCCCGTACATGGAAGGCGGCCGTAAGGGACCCAATCCCGCGCCGGTGCTCGTGAAGACAGTGCGATCGGCGGTCGTGGCGGCGGCCGAGGTGGCTCCCGGGCTCGCCTTGTTCGCGGGCGGCAAGTCGCTCGGCGGACGCATGACCTCGACGGCCGCCTCGACCGAGGCCCTACCGGGCGTCCGGGGCCTGGTCTTCTTCGGGTTCCCGCTGCACGCGCCCGGCCGTGACTCGCCTGAGCGTGGAGCCCACCTGGCGGACGTGGGCCTCCCGATGCTGTTCTTCCAGGGCACGCGCGACAAGCTGGCGAATCTGGGTCTGCTCCGCCCGCTGCTCGAGGAGGTGCGGCCGCGCCCGGACCTCCATGTCATCGAAGAGGCCGATCACGGGTTTCACGTGCCCAAGCGCTCGGGCCGCACGGACGACGACGTGTTGGACGAGGTCGCGCGGACGTTCTCGAGCTGGGTGGA
>Ga0302046_10001381_pt1 | contig 22753 bp, 18 predicted proteins | sample RVTome_11_FD_200261 | JGI IMG/M metagenome (GOLD analysis project Ga0302046, IMG submission 200261) | Soil microbial communities from uranium-contaminated site in the Upper Colorado River Basin, Wyoming, United States - RVT147D111 (version 2) ... | reverse complement strand
AGCGCGGCGAGCCCGGCGGCGCCGGCCGGCTCCACCAGGAGCTTGGTCCGCTCCAGGAGCAGCCGCATCGCGTCCACGATCTCGGCGTCGCTCACGAGCACGATGCCGGCTGCGCTGCTCGCCAGAATCGCGTGGTTCAGCGCGCCGGCCATGGGCGCGGCGAGCCCGTCGGCCAGCGTCTCCACGGCGTCCAGGTGGATCGCCTCGCCCGCGGCCAGGCTGCGGTGCATGGCGGGCGCCCCCTCCGGCTCGACGCCCCACACGGCCGCGCGCGAGCCGGAGGCGCGCACCGCCGCGGCGATGCCCGAAGCGAGCCCCCCACCCCCGACCGGCACCACGATCGCGGCGGCGTCGGGCAGGTCCTCGAGAACCTCGAGCCCGCAGCTCGCGTGCCCGGCCACCACCTCCGGGTCGTCGAACGGGTGGACGAAGGTCAGGCCGCGCTCCTCGGACAGCTCCCGGACCTTGGCGAACGCGGCGCGCGCGTCTCCGTGGAGCACCACCTCCGCACCGTACTCCTGGCTCGCCCGCACCTTGGTGGGGGAGGCGTGCTCGGGCATGACGACGAGGCTCCGGACCCCCACCGCGGAAGCGGCCCAGGCGACGGCCTGGGCGTGATTGCCCGCCGAGACCGTGGCGACCCCGCGGGCGCGCTCCTCCTCGCTCAACCGCAGAAGGCGGTGCAGCGCCCCGCGCACCTTGAACGCGCCCGTCTTCTGGAGGTTCTCGCACTTGAGGAACACGGGGGCGCTCACGCGCGCCGAGAGCGTGCGGGACGACAAGAGGGGCGTGCGATGCACTTCGGACTCGATGAGCGACCGCGCCCGCTCGAGGACGTCCAGGGAGAGGTCGGGTGCGCCCATGGCCGGGCATCATGCCGAAGGCGCGTACGGTCCGCCACCCCGCACCGGAGCTACGTAAAACCGGGGGCATTCCTACGTCCTGAATGCGTTGCTCCTCGAACGTGTCGGGATGTACGTTTGCGGCGTGCCTCCCCGACCATTTGTCGCGATCTCCATTACGATCTCATCCCGCACGAGGATACTCCGATGAGCGTGAGACAGCTGGTGTTCACCCTGGGCCTGTTCGGGACGCTGTTCCTTGGCGGCGCGGCCCTCGCGGCGCAGCAGGGCACGATCACGGGCCGGGTGCTGGACTCGCAGACGATGCAGCCGCTCGCCTCGGCCCAGGTGTACGTCCGCGGAGGCGCCGGTACGCTCTCCAACGCCCAGGGGACGTTTCGCCTGGAGGTGCCGGCCGGCCGCCACTCCCTCGTGGCGGAGTTGATCGGTTATCAGTCCGTGGCCGTGGTGGCGTCGGTGGACCCCGGCGAGACCGTGGACGTCGAGCTGGCGCTCGGGCAGACCGCGCTGCTCCTCGACCCGGTCTCGGTCACCGCCACGCGGCAACAGACGGAGCGGTCGCTGTCGGCGCCCAGCCACGTCAGCGTGGCGACCGTGGAGGAAATCGAAGTCCGCGCCACGACCTCACCGGTGGACTACGTGAGGACGATGCCGGGCGTGGATGCGGTGCAGACCGGGATCAACCAGAGCAACACGGTGACCCGCGGGTTCAACAACGTGTTCTCGGGCGCGCTGCTCGTGCTGACGGACAATCGGTACGCCCGGGTGCCATCGCTCAGGCTGAACGCGTACAACATGATCCCGGCCACACCGCTCGACGTGGAGCGGGTGGAGGTGGTGCTCGGGCCGGCTTCGGCGCTCTACGGGCCGAACTCGGCGAGCGGCGTCATGCACGTCATCACCTCGTCTCCCATCGATCGGCCCGGCACGAGCGTCAGCCTCACGGGCGGCACGCGCGACCTCTTCGCGGGTGCCCTCCGCCAGGCGTTCCGCTTCAACGAGCGGGTAGGGCTGAAGGTTTCGGGGCAGTACTTCCGCGCGAGCGACTGGGAGTTCGTCGACCCCGCCGAGGAGCCCGTGCCCGGCAACCCGCTCATCGGCGCGCGCGACTTCGACGCGGAGCGCTGGGGCGGGGAGGCGCGGCTCGACCTGCGGCCGTGGGACGCGCCCGAGGACGGCGTCACCTTCACGTACGGAATCAACCAGCTCGTCAACTCGATCGAGCTGACGGGGATCGGCGCCGGCCAGGCCCGCGACTGGAGGTATCAGTTCGGGCAGGTGCAGGTGAGCAAGAGCGGGTTCTTCTGGCAGGCGTTCCTGAACGCGTCGGACGCGGGGGATACCTACCTGCTCCGGACGGGGCAGCCCATCGTGGACAAGTCCACCATGTTCGCCACGCAGGCTCAGTACGGCCTCACGCTGGCGGACCGGCTGGATCTGGTGGCCGGCGTCGACCTCAGCCAGACGACCCCAAAGACCGAGGGCACCATCAACGGGGCCAACGAGGACTCGGACGACACGCGTGAGATCGGCGGATACCTGAGCGCCACGTTCGCGCTCACGGAAACGGTCGACCTGGTGGGCGCGCTGCGCATCGACGACCACGAGCACCTCGAGGACCCTGTGTGGTCGCCGCGGGCGGGTCTCGTGGTCGAGCCGACGCCCGGTCAGGTCTTCCGCGCGACGTACAACCGGGCGTTCAGCACGCCCTCGACCAACAACCTGTTCCTCGACCTGCCGGCGGGTCAGATCCCCCTGGATCCGCTCCCGTTCAGCTACACGGTGCGCACGCTCGGCGTCCCGAGCACCGGCTTCACATGGGAGGAGCGGTGCACGGGCGGCGTCAACGACTACTGCATGTACTCACCGTTCGCGCCCGGAACGCAGCTTCCCGCCACGGGGGCCGCGCTCTGGGACGGCGTGCTCGTTCCGGCGGCGCTCGCCGACCCCACGCTCCAGGCCGTGCTGGCGTCGCAGGGTTGGACGCCGGCCCAGGCCGCCGCCGCGCTATCCCTGCCGCAGCCGGGGGAGCTCACCTCGCTCCTGCGCCGGTTCAATCCCGAGGACCTGGAGAACAACCCGTTCCTGCCCGATCCGGGCGCGTCGGCGGTCACTGCGATCGTGCCGACCATCACCACCACGTACGAGTTGGGATACCAGGGCTTGATCGACGAGAAGGTGAAGGTCGCCTTGTCCGGCTACCGGAGTGAGATCAAGGACTTCGTGGGTCCCCTGAACGTGGAGACGCCGACCGTCTTCCTCGACGGACCCTCGGTCGGCACGTACGTGGCCACGCGACTCATCGCCGGTGGCATGGATCCCGCCGTCGCGAGCGCCATAGCCGGCCAGGTCGCGCCGACGGCGGCCATGATTCCGCTCGGCACGGTCGTCCCGGATCAGCGTTCCGACTCGGACCTCATCCTCACCTACCGGAACTTCGGCGACGTCGAGCTCTGGGGCGCCGACGTGGGGGTGGAGGCGTACGTGACCGACCAGCTGGCGCTCACCGGCTCCTACTCCTGGGTGAGCAAGGAGTGCTTCGACTTCAACGACGACGGGACGTGCACGAGCGCGGTCGACATCGCGCTGAACGCGCCGACCAGCAAGGGATCGGTCGGGGTCCGCTTCGACGACCCCGGCACCGGGTTCACCCTGGGTGCGCGCGCCCGCTACAGCGGCGACTTCCCGATGAACTCCGGTGTATACGTGGGCATGGTGGATAGCTACACGGTGTTCGACGCGAACGCGGCCTACCGCGTGCCGGGCTACGAGGGCTTCATCGTATCGCTCACGGTGAACAACATCGCGAACGACGAGCACAGGGAGTTCATCGGGGCGCCCGAGATCGGCCGGCTCGCGCTCCTCAAGCTCCAGTACGAGTTCGGCGGGGGCGGGCAGTGAGCGAGGGCCGAGCCGACGACGGGGTGACCGCGGGCGGGAGCGGACGGTGAGCGTAGGCGACGTGGACGGCAAGGTCACGCTCCGCTGCGCGTTCTGCGACTCCCTCAACCGGGTGGTGCTCGCGCGCGCCTCGGACCGGCCCGCGTGCGGCAAGTGCGGCAAGCCGATGCTCCTCGACCGTCCCGTGAGGGTGCAGGAGCATGACTTCGCCCAGACGGTGCTGGGGACCCAGGCGCCCGTGCTCGTGGACTTCTACGCCGACTGGTGCGGGCCGTGCAAGCTCGTTGCGCCGCTCGTGGACGAGATCGCGCGCGAGCACCTCGGACGCATGCTGGTCGCCAAGGTCGACACCGACCGGGCACAGGAGGTCGCGCTCCGGTACGGGATCCGGAGCATTCCCACCCTGGTTCTGTTCCGTGGGGGCGAGGAGGTCGAGCGCAGCATCGGCTTCGAGCCGGAACGCGTGCGGGAGCTCGTGCGGCGCGCGGTGGCGTGAGCGCCGTCGTGCCCCCTGGCTCCACGCGGGAGGTGGAATGAGCAAGCGGGAGCGCCACGCGCAGATCCTCGACGTGCTCCGGGAGCACCGGGTCGCGAGCCAGGAGGCGCTCCGGGAGCTCCTGGAGCTGCGCGGTACCGAGGTCACTCAGGCGACGCTGTCCCGCGACATCCGCGAGCTGCGCCTGGTGAAGGTGCCCGGCGCGGACGGTGCGGGGTACTACTCGCTCCCGGAGGAGTGGGAGAGCACGCCGTCCCTCGACTCGCTCCTGCCCGCGCTGTTCCAGAGCGCGGAGGGTGTGGACAACCTCCTGGTCGTACGCACGCTGAAGGGCGGGGCGCAGACCGTGGCGGCGGGCATCGACTGGGAGGAGTGGCCGGAGGTGCTCGGCACCCTGGCCGGAGACGACACCATCCTCGTCGTGCTCCGGAGCGCCGAGGCGCTGCCCAAGGTGCATGAGCGGATCGAACGGATGGCCGATCCCTCCTCCGGCGTGTAGCTCGCCCGCGCTTCAGGTGCGCCCCCACGCCTCCGACACGACGCGCCCGGCCGCGGGGTCATCGACCACGAGTATCAGCCGGTGATCGTGGTCGCTGTAGAGTACCTCGATGTTGACGCCCGCGTCCGCCATCCGACGAGTCAGCGCGCCGAGCTGTCCGGCTTCGGCCTGGTCCAGCCGCTGAACCAGCACTTCGCGTTCCTCCAGCACGCGAACGCCCGCGGCCTCGAGGGCGCGGCGCGCGGCGGCGCCATCGTGGAAGAGAAGATGCGCGATGGCTCGTCCATTCACCACGAACGCGCTGCCGCCCTCGATGCTCACGCCAGCCCGGCCCAATGCCTCGCCTACCGCGGCGACGGCGCCGGGTCGGTGTTCGAGCGCGATCGCCAGATCCTTCATGACTCCTCCCCGTTGCGTGTAGGTGTGGCCGGGGAAGCTACCTCTTGCGTGCGTGGTATGCTTCGTTGTAGATCGAAGTATGGCCGTCCAGCCCAACTTCAGCGCCGTGGCCGCCCTGGTCGCCGATCCCACGCGCGGGCGCATGCTCGGGGTCCTGATGGACGGGCGGGCGCGGACCGCCACGGAGCTCGCACTCGAGGGCGACGTCGCGCCCTCCACTGCGAGCGCTCACCTGGCGCGCCTGACCAGCGCGGGGCTGGTCGCGGTGGCCAAGCAGGGGCGCCATCGCTACTTCCGCCTCGCCTCGACGGAGGTGGCGGGCGCCGTGGAAGCGCTGATGGGCTTGGCGGTCCGCAGCGGGCTCACGACGAGGCGTCCGGGCCCTCGGGATCCGGGCCTTCGCCGCGCGCGGGTCTGCTACGACCACCTGGCGGGTGAGGTCGCCGTTCGCCTACTTGAGCGCCTTCGGGAGGAGCGCCTGATGGATGGCGACGATGAGGCCCTCGAGCTCACCGCGGTCGGACAGGACTGGTGCCATCGTGTGGGCATCGATCTGGACGCCCTGCGAGCGAAGCGCCGGCCGCTGTGCAGACCGTGCCTGGACTGGAGCGAGCGAAGGACTCACCTGGCGGGTGCGCTCGGATCCGCGTTGTTCGCGCGCCTGCTCGCGCTGCGATACGCGCGACGAGCGACCGAGGGCCGTGGCGTGGTGCTGGCGCCGCAGGGCGAGTGGTTCATCGAGCACCTCGAGGCAGCGCGATGACCCGCGGATCCGGTTCCGTTGCATGCCGGCTGACGCCCCACGCCCACGGCCACCTCGTGGCGTGCGGGGAGTACTGAAGCGGGTGCGAGGCCAGGGTTGACTTCATGCATCCCCCATGCATAATTATGCTTCATCGTCAGCGGAGGTCGCGGCGAGCCACGGGCACCGCCGAAGTCGACGGGGTCCGGGGGCGGAAGTTCGGGGCGAGGTGGCCCCCCGGCATCCTTTGGCGGGAAGGGCCGGGCTTCCGACCCCCGGGCCTCATCTTCCGGGGGGCCCAGGCCGTCGGACCGCGTCGGCGAACGGATCGCGTCAGGGGGCGACCAAGCCGGAGGAGTGCGGCATGAAGATCGTTCTGGGCTATTCGGGCGGGCTCGACACCTCGGTCATCGTGCCCTGGCTGCGCGAGCGCTACGGGGCGGAGGTCGTCTGCATGGCCGGCGACGTCGGCCAGCGGGGCGGGCTCGACGGCCTGGAAGCCAAGGCGCGCGCCACGGGTGCTTCGGCCTTCTTCGGCGAGGACCTGCGCGAGGAGTTCGTGCGGAACTTCGTGTGGCCCACGCTCAAGATCGGGGCGGTCTACGGCCGCACGTACCTGCTCGGGACCGCGATGGCGCGTCCGCTGCTGGGTCGCCGGCAGGTCGAGATTGCCCGCACGGTAGGCGCCGACGCGCTCGCGCACGGATGCACCGGCAAGGGCAACGACCAAGTGCGCTTCGAGCTCGCATACGCGGCGCTCGCGCCGGACCTGGCCGTCATCGCGCCCTGGCGCGAATGGGAGATCCGGTCCCGCGAGGACGCTCTGGCGTACGCGCGCTCGCGCCGTATCCCGCTGGGTGGGATCGACGAGACGAAGCTCTACTCGCGCGACGAGAACCTGTGGCACATCTCGCACGAGGGTGGCCCGCTGGAGGATCCCGCCTTCGAGCCGGAGGAGTCGATGTACCTGTGGACGGTCGCGGCGGAACGGGCGCCGGACCGCTCGCAGCACGTGGAGATCGGGTTCGAGGCCGGCGTGCCCACCGCTGTCGACGGTCAGCCGCTGGGGCCGGTGTCGCTACTCGAGACGCTCAACGACGTCGGCGCCCGCCACGGGGTCGGACGCGCGGACCTCGTAGAGAACCGGCTCGTCGGCATGAAGTCTCGCGGCGTGTACGAGACGCCGGGTGGCACGCTGCTGCACCTGGCCATCAAGGACCTGGAGTCGATCACCATCGACCGGCGGGCCGAGGGCCTGAAGGACCAGCTCGCCCAGCGATGGGCCGACTTGGTGTACGAGGGCCGGTGGTGGACCCCGGAGCGCGAGGCGCTGCAGGCCGCGTCGGACGTGCTGTCCAAGCGCGTGACGGGATCGGTGAAGCTCACGCTCTTCAAGGGGTCCGCGCGGGTGACGTCGCGTACCAGCCCGGTCTCGCTCTACCGCGAGGACCTGGCCAGCTTCGGTCATGCCGCCACGTACGACCACGCCGACGCGGAGGGCTTCATCCGGCTGTTCGGCCTGCCGATCCGCGCCGCGGCCGCGGTGGGAACGAACGGGGCGCGGCCCGAGGGAACGAGCGGGGCGCGGCCCGAGGGAACGCCGGAGGGATCCGTGAACGGCGAGCTCAGCCGGCTTCTCGAGGAGGTCGCCAAGGCCGGGGCGGCCTGACGGCTCGCCGGGGGCCCGCGGGCGGACCTAGCTGCCGCTTCGTCCGGCCTGCCCGAGAGCGGGCGATGCCGTAGGTTTGCGCGCATGACGACCGATCGCCCGAACCGCGAACCAGGGGCGGCTCCGCACCAAGACGCGAGGGCGCTCTGGGGCGGGCGTTTCGAGGGTGATATGGCTCCGGCCATGGTTCCGTTCAACCGCAGCCTGGGCGTCGATGGGCGGCTGTGGCGGGAGGATGTTCGCGGAAGCGTCGCGTGGGCGCGTGCGCTCGGCCGCGCGGGGGTGCTGGCGGAGGAGGAGACCCGGACCCTGCTGGACGGGCTGTCGCGCGTGGCTGACCGGATCGGGACGGAGGGTCTGGCGAGCGCGCCCGAGGAGGACGTGCACTCGGTCGTGGAGCGCATGCTGCGCGAGGCCGTCGGCGACGTGGCGGGCAAGCTGCACACGGGCCGCTCGCGCAACGATCAGTCCTCCACGGGCGTGAGGCTCTACGGCATGGAAGGGGCGGCGCGGCTGACGGCGGAGCTCGCCGGACTCGCCGGCGCGCTGCTCGGGCTCGCCGAGCGCGGAGTCAACGTCATCATGCCGGGCTATACGCACCTTCAGCAGGCGCAGCCGGTGCGCGCGGCGCACTGGGCGCTCAGCCATCTGTGGCCGCTGCTGCGCGACGCCACGCGCGTGCGCGCCGCGCGCGAGGCCGCCGCGGTGCTCCCGCTCGGCTCGGGCGCGCTGGCGGGCTGTCCGTTCGCCGTGGACCGCGACGCTCTGCGCGCGGAGCTCGGCTTCCTCCGTGTCAGCGAGAACTCGATCGATGCCGTCTCCGACCGCGACTGGATCTGCGACCTGACCTACGCGGGAGCCATGATCGGCGTGCACCTCTCGCGCCTCTCGGAGGACCTGGTGCTGTTCGCGTCCACGGAGTACGGGTTCGTGCGGTTGTCCGACGGCTACAGCACGGGCTCGAGCCTCATGCCGCAGAAGCGCAACCCGGACGTGGCCGAGCTGGCGCGCGGCAAGTCGGCCCGCCTGGTGGGCAATCTCGCCGCCGTGCTCACGCTCCTGAAGGGCCTTCCCACCGGCTACAACCGGGACCTCCAGGAGGACAAGGAGGCGCTCTTCGACACGCTCGACACGCTGTTCCTCACGCTGCCCGCCATGACCGGTGCGATGGAGACGGCGGAGCTGCGTCCCGAGCGCATGCGCGCCGTCATGGACGCCCAGCTGCTCGCCACGGACCTGGCTGACTACCTGGTCCGGCGCGGCGTGCCCTTCCGGACGAGCCACGAGGTGGTCGGTAGGCTGGTACGCAGGGCGGAGGGGCGGGGCGTGGCGCTGTCCGAGCTGGGCACGGAAGACTTCGCGGCCGAGCACGGGGCGTTCGGCGACGACGTGCTGGCGGTGTTCGACTGGGAGGCGTCCGTGGACGCCCGCGACACCGAGGGCGGCACGTCGCTCCGCTCCGTGCGCGCGCAGATCGAGCGGGCGCGCGTGGGGGTGGCGGAGCTCCGCGGCTGAGCGGGGCCCCTGCGCGCCACTCGGGGGCGCGAACGGTCGGCTCCAGGGCGCGAACGGTCGGCTCCGGGGCGCGAACGGTCGGCCCAGGGGCGGTCCCGGCCCCGAAGGCGCGGTCCCCCGCGACGCCCCGCGCCACTCGCGAGGCCCGCGAGGCCGCGCCGCCCGCGAGGCCGGTCGCCTCAGTCCGGAAGCGTCCGCCCTGCCGCCTCGACGAACGGACGCAGCGCGGTCATGAGGCAGTCGAACTCCTGAAGGTCGAGCGACTGGTCTCCGTCCGAGGTCGCCGTCTCCGGGTCGGGGTGCACCTCGATCATCAGCCCGTCCGCGCCCGCGGCGATGGCCGCGTACGACAGCGGCGCGACCAGGGCGCGGCGTCCGCCCGCGTGCGAGGGGTCGGCGATCACCGGCAGATGCGTCTCCCGCTTCAGCACCGGTATCGCGGCGAGGTCGAACGTGTTCCGGGTCTCGGTCCCGAACGTCCTGATCCCCCGCTCGCACAGGATGACGTTGGAGTTGCCCTGGCTCATGACGTACTCGGCGGCAAGCAGCAGGTCCTGCACGGTGGCGGACATGCCGCGCTTGAGCAGGACTGGCCTCTGCAGTCGGCCCACCTCGGTCAGCAGGGAGAAGTTCTGCATGTTACGCGCACCGATCTGCAGGACGTCGGCATAGGACGCCACCAGCTCGACCTCACGCGTGTCCATGACCTCGGTAACGACCGGCAGCCCGGTCTCGGCGCGGACCTCGGCGAGGATCTCGAGCCCCTTTTCCCCGAGCCCGCGGAACGAGTAGGGCGACGTGCGCGGCTTGAACGCCCCGCCACGCAGCGCGCGCGCCCCTGCCGCGTGTACGCTGCGTGCGATCTCCACCATCATCTCGCGTCCCTCGACCGAGCACGGGCCGGCGATGACCATGACGTCCTGGCCGCCGATATCGACGCCGCCGAGCGCGAGGCGGGTCGGGCCGGCGGCGAAGTCCCGCGAGGCCAGCTTGTACGGCTTCAACACCGGGAGAACCGACTCCACCCCCGGGATGGAGAGCAGGGGCACGTGCTGCAGGCGCTCCTCGTCGCCGACGCAGCCGATGACGGTCCGGTGCTCGCCCTGCGACAGGTGGGTCCGGAGGCCCAGCGACTCCACCCGCTCGCGGATGTGGTCCAGCTCCTCCTGGGTCACACCCTTCCTGGTGATGATGATCATGCGCCGTTCCTCGGGACTCGGGCCCGGTGGGGAGGTGCAGCGCGAGCCCGTGACGACAAGAGGCCCCCGACCGTGTCGGGAGCCTCGTCGGCCGCGGCGCGGCTGCGGCAGGAAAGGATGGCCCGGCGTCGGGCGTGCTGTCAACCGGCACCGCGCCGCTGGAATCGGCTCCGGGGCGCGGATACATTCCGGCGCGCCCCGGCCGGGATCGCGTGCGTGGCGCGCGGCCCCGGCCCGCTCCCGCAGCTCGCCGGAGGCGACCATGCCAGCCACGACCACCGAGGGGCTCAAGCGCCGGGCGGCCGAGCACGCGCTCGCCTACGTCGAGCCCGGCATGGTGTTGGGACTCGGAACGGGGAGCACCGTGGCTCACTTCACCGAGCTGCTGGGCGATGCGCTCCGTTCGGGCGAGCTGTCGGACATCGTCTGCGTACCCACGTCCGAGCGAACGGAGCGCGCGGCGCGCGCCGCGGGCATCGAGCTGGTCGGCCTCGGTGACCGCCCATCCCTCGATCTGGCGATCGACGGCGCGGACGAGGTGTCGCCGGACGTGGACCTCATCAAGGGCATGGGTGGCGCGCTCCTCCGCGAGAAGATGGTCGCGCAGGCATCACGGCGGTTCGTGGTGATCGCGGACGCGGGCAAGCAGGTGGAGCGGCTCGGCACGCGCTCGCCGCTGCCGCTCGAGGTGGTGGAGTGGGGCATCCAGGCCCACGTGCGCTTCCTGCGCGCGCTCGGGGCCGACGTGGAGGTGCGCAGCGGCCGCGGCGGCAAGCCCGCCAGGAGCGACAACGGAAACCTGTTCCTGGAATGCCGCTTCCCGGGGGGCATCGAGGATCCTCTCGGGCTCGAGCGGATGCTCGCCGGCCGGGCCGGCGTGGTCGAGACCGGCCTCTTCCTGGGCCTGGCGTCCGAGGCCGTGATCGCCGGCGAGGACGGCGTGCGGCTCCTGCGGAGGGAGCCGTGAGGATCGCCCCCTCGATCCTGTCCTGCGACTTCTCGCGTCTGGCGGAGGAGATACGCGCGGTCGAGGCGGGCGGCGCGGATTGGATCCACGTCGACGTCATGGACGGCCACTTCGTGCCGAACATCAGCATCGGGCCCGTGATCACCCAGGCGGCGCGGCGGTCCACCGACCTGCCCCTGGACGTCCACCTGATGATCGAGGGCCCGGACCGCTACCTCGAAGCGTTCGTCGAGGCCGGCGCGCACGTGCTCACCGTTCATCGTGAGGCGTGCCCACACCTGCACCGCACGCTTGAGCGGATCCGGGAGCTCGGGGCCCGCCCCGGAGTCGCCATAAACCCGGCCACGCCCGTCGAGAGCGTGCGGGAGGTGATCCCGCTGCTCGACGTGCTGCTCGTGATGTCGGTCGATCCCGGCTTCGGCGGCCAGCGCTACATCGCGGCGAGCACCGACAAGCTGAGGCGCGCCCGCCGGCTGCTCGACGACCTGGGATCGCGCGCCGAGCTCGAGGTCGATGGGGGCGTGGGCCCGGAGAACGCGGCCGAGGTGAGGGGCGCCGGTGCGAGCGTCCTCGTCGCGGGCTCGGCCGTATACGGGCACCGGGGTGGCCCGGCCGAGGGCGTGCGAGCGCTCCGTCGAGCGGGGACGGGCTGAGCCGCGGCCCCGCCTGGCCGGCCTCCCGCCACCCCACGCAACGATGGCGACGGCAGCGGCCAAAGACTACACTGGAAAGCGGCTCCGACCTCCCCGAGTTCCAGTGACCCCATGACCGATTCCCGAACGATCGACCCACATGCGCTCGACCGCCTGCGCGAGTGGGGCGGCCAGAAGCTGGCCGGTCAGATGGTCCGGCTGTTCCTGGAGAACTCCGGGACGCGCATGGACCAGATCCGGACCGGCGCCGAGAGCGGCGACATGCCCGAGACCGAGCGGGGGGCGCACTCGCTCAAGTCCAGCGCGGCCAACGTCGGGGCCGAGCTGCTGCGGACGCTCGCTACCCGCATGGAAACGGCGGCGCTCGAGGAGGAGCCCGAGGTGGCAAAGCGGCTCCTTCCGGAGCTCGAGGCGGCGTACGCTGCCGCGATGGACGAGCTCGCCGCCATCGAGGAAGAGATGATCAGGACGGGCGCGGTCACGGGCGATGAGGAGGTCGGAGAGGGAGAGCCGATCATCGAGGAAGGGATGCCCGAATGAGCCAGCGGATCGCCGTCGTGGAGGACAACCCGGACAACCGGATGCTCGTCCAGGCGCTGCTCGAGGACCTCTACGAGATCTCAGAGTACGAGAGCGGCGTGGATGCCGTGGACGGCCTGCTGCACCACGTGCCGGACCTGGTGCTGCTGGACATCTCCCTCCCCGAGATGGACGGGACCGAGGTCCTGGCCTGGATCCGCGAGCAGGAGGAGTTGAAGGACGTGCCCGTCATCGCGCTCACGGCGCACGCCATGGCCGGCGACCGGGAGAAGTACCTGGCGGCGGGGTTCAACGACTACGTGACCAAGCCCATCATAGACGAGGACGTCCTCATTGAGGCGATCCAGCGTTGCCTGAGCCCCACGAGCTGAGGTCTGGCCCCGATCACCTGGTAGATGCGCTGGCGGAGGCACCTCCGCCCCCGTTCGCAGACGCGGCTGACGGCGAGCCGGCCGTCCCCGACCGAACCATGGAGCGAGGCGCCCTCTACGCGGTTCTCTTCGCCCTGCTCGTCTCGGGCTCCCTGCTGCTCCACGACAACCTGTACTGGGAGACGGGCACCGCCACGCATTCCGTGCTGGAGGCCATCGCCACCGTGCTGGCGTTCATCGTCGGCGGATTGGCGCTGGTGCGCTACTACAGCCGCAAGCAGATCACCTTTCTCCTCATCGGGACCGGCTTTCTCGGTGCCGCGCTGCTCAACCTCAACCACGCGCTGATCACCAGCGAGGTGCTGATCAACGCGCGCGGCGCGATCGACGCGGGGGTACGCCAACGTCCGGGCGACCTGTTCGCCTGGAGCTGGACCGCCGAGCGGGTGTTCCTCTCGCTGTTCCTGTTCGTGAGCCTGCTCGCTTGGCGTCAGGAAGTCAGGGAAGGCACGACGGACACCCGGCCGGAGGGCGCGGTCTACGGCACGGCGCTCGTGCTGACGGTGCTCAACCTGCTGTTCTTCGAGTGGGTTCCGCTCCAGCAGGCGACGTTTCCCACGCACGTGCTGAGCCGCCGCGCGGAGCTCGTCCCGGCGCTCTTCTTCCTGCTGGCGTTCCTCGGCTTCCTCCAGAAGGGCGACTGGCGGCGCGACCCCTTCGAGCACTGGCTGCTGGTGTCACTGCTGATCTCGTTCATGGCCCACGGCGGCTTCATGGCGTTCTCCGATCAGCGTTACGATGCCATGTACGACGCAGCGCACCTGCTCAAGATCGCGAGCTACGTCGCGATCCTGACGGGGCTCCTGTTCAGCGTGTACACGACGTTCCGCAGGGAGGGCCAGGTGCTCGGCGCGCTCACCCAGAGCAACGCCGCGCTGGCCCGCGAGATCGCGGTCCGCGCGCGCACGGAGCAGGCCGTCAAGGAGAGCAGCATGCGCCTGCAGGACTTCCTGGACAACGCGAACGACCTGATCCAGAGCGTGTCGCCGGACGGCCGGATCCTGTACGTCAACAGCTCCTGGAAGCGGGTGCTCGGCTACACGGACGAGGACCTCGAGCGCACAAAGCTGTTCGACATCGTGCACCCCGCGCATCGCGGGCAGCACGAGAGCGAGCTGCGGCGGGTGCTCGAGGGAGGCGAGCCCGATCGGTTCAACGTAGAGTACGTGGCGGCGGACAGCCGCATCGTGATCCTGTCGGGCAGCGCTCAGGCGCAGTACGTACGTGGCGAGGCCGTGGGAACGCAGGGTATCCTGCGGGACGTGACCGAGCAGAGGCTGGCGGAGCGGCAGCTCGACGAGTCCCGGGCGAACCTGACGGCATTGGTGGAGAACACCGGTGACTCGATCTGGTCGGTCGACCGCCAGCACAGGCTCATCACGCTCAACTCGGCGTTCGCGCTCGCCATGGAAGCCCGCACGGGCTCCGAGCCGCGCGTGGGCCAGCTCCCCTCGGAGGTGTTCGCCCCGGAGGACGTCGCGTCGTACGAGGCCATGTACGACCGGACCCTTTCGGGGGAGCGCCACGTCGCGCTGCGGACGGACGAGGTCGACGGTCAGCTGCGCTACTTCGAGCTGTACGCGAACCCCATCCAGTCGCTCGAAGGCATCTCCGCTGCGGTAGTCTTCGGTAAGGACGTCACGCCGCGGGTGCGCGCCGAGGAGGCGCTGCGCGTGGCCAAGGACGAGGCCGAGGCCGCGAACAAGGCGAAGAGCCATTTCCTGGCCAATATGAGCCACGAGCTCCGGACCCCGCTCAACTCCGTCATCGGCTTCACCAACATCCTGCTCAAGAACAAGGGCGAACGGTTCAGCGAGAAGGACCTCGGGTTCCTGCAGCGGGTGCTCTCGAACGGCAAGCACCTGCTGGCGCTGATCAACGAGGTGCTCGACCTCGCCAAGGTCGAGGCGGGCCGCATGGAGCTCGTCATCGAGGAGGTGGACCTCGCCGAGCTGGTGGTCGAGACGGTCCAGCAGCTCGAGGGCCAGGCGCGGACCAAGGAGGGCGCCGTCGCGCTGGTCGCGGACGTCCCCGAGGCCGTCGCCGCGGTCGAGACCGACTCCGCGAAGCTGAAGCAGGTCATCATCAACCTCGTCGGCAACGCGCTCAAGTTCACCCACGAAGGATCGGTCACGGTCCGGCTGGAGCTCGCACCCGACCGCCGAACCCCAGTGGCCATCGCGGTTGCGGACACGGGCATCGGCATCCCGGCGGAGCGCCTCGAGGCGATCTTCGAGGCGTTCCAACAGGCGGAGGCGGGTACGTCCCGCAAGTACGGCGGCACGGGGCTGGGCCTGGCGCTGTCGCGGTCGATCTGCCTGCTCATGGGCTACGACCTGATCGTCGACTCCCAGGTCGGGAGGGGCTCGACGTTCAAGATCGTGCTCGGCGAGCGCGCGCTGCGCCCGGTCAGGGTGGACGAGGAGGAGGGCGCGCCGGGCGAGCGGCAGGCCGTTCCCGCGGAGCTGGTCGGCGCGGGGAGCGTGTCGTCCGTGGCGCAGCTCGCTTCCGCCGAGCGGGGCTCGGGGCGGTCGGCGGTGCCAGGGCCGAATGAGAACGACGTCGACGAGGAGGGAATGGCGATGCCCCCAGCCGCGCCCGGCCGCCAGGGGTTCAAGGTCCTGGTGGTCGACGACGAGAAGGACTCGCGCGTGCTGATCGCGCACTACCTGGAAGAGTTCGGGTGCGAGGTGCTCACGGTCACGGGCGGCGAGGAGGGCATCGCCGCCGCTCGCGAGCACGCCCCGGACCTCATCACGCTCGACCTCATCATGCCGGGCATGACCGGTTGGGAGATGCTGAAGCGCCTCAAGGGCGACGCCGACCTGCGACGGATTCCCGTGGTGGTGGTGAGCGTGGTCGCGGGCGAGGGTCGGGGCCGGCTGCTCGGGGCCGTCGACCTCGTCACGAAGCCCTTCGAGCGTGACGACCTGCTCCGCGTCGTCTGGCGACACCTGGGCCGGAAGCGGGCCGGCCGCGTGCTGGTCGTCGCCGACGCCATGCGCGTCCGAGCCAAGCTCTCGGACTTCCTCAGGGAGCGCGGTCTGGAGGTCGTGACCGCGTCCGACCCTGTGGACGGTCTCGAGGCGATCCGGCTCGAGGCACCCGACGCGCTCGTCGTCGACCTGAACGGGGCGCCTTCGGCCAGTACCTCCTTCCTGGGCAAGGTGCGCCAGAACCGCATTCACGCCGGACTGCCCGTGTTCGCGCTGGCCGACGCGGACCTGCCGGACCAGGAGCACGCCGCGCTGGGCGCCCTCGCGACCGTGGTGCTCCCGAGGGATCGAGGGCTCGAGGAGCTGAGCGACCTGCTCGACACGCTCTTCCCGCGCGCCGGACGCCAAGAGCCCTCGGCGTGAGTGCGCCTCCGCAGCGTCTGCTGGTCGTCGAGGACGATCCCGAGATGTGCTACCTGCTGGCGAGCCTCCTCGGTAGGGACGGGCGGGAGGTGCTGACGGCCGAGCTCGGAGCCCAGGCGGCCGAGCGGCTCGCCCGCGGCGACATCGATCTCGTCGTTCTCGACCTGATCCTTCCGGACATGGACGGCCGTACCCTGCTCGGCCAGATGCGGGCCCGGCCGGAGACCGCCGTGACGCCCGTTGTGGTGGTGACGGCGCGGAGCGGCGAAGACATCCGCCAGGACTGCTATGCGCTCGGCGCCGACGCGTTCACCGAGAAGCCGTTCGACGCCGAGGCGTTCGCCGAGGAGGTCGATGCGGTGTTGGGGCGCTCCACGGAGCGCCGGCGGGCGAGCCTGAGGGACCACCTCAGCGGACTACTGAACCGGGCCGGCCTGCACGACGTCTGGGACGGCGCCGACGTCCCCCCGGCGCTCGGGCTCGTCCAGCTCGACGGCTTCATGTCCTTCGTGGAGCGCTGCGGGTGGAGCGCGGGGGAGCAGGTCGTGCGAGATCTGGCCGGGGCGGTGAGCGCGGCCGCCGGTGATGTGGCGAAGGCTGCGCACATGGGAGGGGGAGAGTTCGTCCTGGTCGCCGCGGCGACGGCGTCGGCCGCGCTCGCCGACATCGCCGAGGACGTGCTGGCGGCGGTTCGGACCCTTCCGCTCACGGATCCCGCGGGCGATCCGGTCAGGCTCACGGCCACGGTTGCGGTCCTGCGCCCGTCGCCGCAGACGTCCCTGGAGGAGGCCCTGGAGGCGGCTCGCCGGCGGATCTTCCAGACGCGGGAGCGTGGGTGGGACCGGGTCGTCGCCGACGACCCGGAGCCCGGTACCGTCGTCGCGCGGGTGCTGGTCGCCGAGGACGACGAGATCTCGGCGACGATCCTCCTGCACCGGCTGCAGAAGGAGGGCCTCGAGGTCGTGCGCTTCGACGACGGCCAGCAAGCGTACGAGGCCGCGCTCCGCGACGTGCCCGACCTGGTGATCCTCGACGTGAAGATGCCCGGCATGGACGGGTTCGAGGTCCTGGAGCGGCTCCGCGGCACGGCGGCATACGCCGGTGTCCCGATCATCATGCTGACGTCCATGGGGCGCGAAGCCGACGTCGTGCGCGGATTCGAGCTGGGCGCGGACGACTACATCCTCAAGCCTTTCTCGCCGGTCGAGCTGGCTGCGCGTGTGCGGCGGCTCCTCGCGCGCGGACGGTCCGCATCGGCGGTCTAGCCGGCGTGCTGCCCGTGCCGCTCCAGGTCCCCGTGGCCCCGACGCTCCAGGACGCGGGGCTGCTGGCGCTGATCGCGGTCATCGTCGCGCTCCTCGTCGTGACGCTCGCCTTCTCCGCGTACACGGTGGTCCTGCGCCTCCGGCACGAGGCGCGGCGGCGGCTCCGCGCCCGCCTGGCCGGGGCCTGGGAGGGTCCGGTGCTGCGCGCGCTGGCCGATCCCGACCTGGCGCCGCAGGTGCACGGGGCGGTCGAGGCGAGATACAGGCTGCACTTCGTGCAGTTCGCGCTCGAGTACAGCCGCAGGGTACGCGGCGAGGAGCGGCGGACGCTGCGCGCGCTGGCACGGCCCTACCTGGCGCCGCTCGCAGGACGCGCCAGCAGCCGGCGCGCCGAGGTTCGTGTGCGGGCGGTGCAGACGCTGGGGGCGCTCGGGCTGCCGGGATACGAACGTGAGGTCCTGGCCGGTCTCGACGATCCCTCGCCCGTCGTGGCGATGGTGGCCGCCCGGTCCCTGGCGCGCGCGGAGTTTCCCGAGCATGCCGCTCCGGTCCTGGCGCGCCTTCACCGCTTCGATGGCTGGAGTCCCCGCTTCCTGGCGGCGATGCTGGCGGCGATGGGCCCGCAGATCGCCGGCGAGCTGCGCCGCGGCCTAGCCGACGAGGGCCAGCCCGCGTGGGTACGGGCCGTCGAGGCGGAGGCGCTACGCATACAGAAGGACCTCGGTGCGGCCGACGTCGCCGCGCGGCTGCTCGGACAGCCGCAGGATCCGGACCTCCTGATCGCCGCGCTTCGCCTGCTGGAGGTGGTGGGGCGGCCCGAGCACGCGGCGGCCGTGCGAGCGCTTTGCGGCTCCGCGCACGTCATGGTGCGCGCATACGCGCTGCACTCGCTCGGCACGCTGGGCGACGAGGGCGACGTGCCCCGCCTGATCGAGGCGATGGAGGATCCCTCCCCGTGGGTCGCCATTCATGCCGCGCGTGGCGTGCGCCAGGCCGGTGCCGAGCAGCTCCTCGCCCACCTCGCGGCCTCCGATCACCCGAGCGCGCTGCTCGCGGCGCAGGTGATGGAAGAGGGCCGGGTGGCGTGAGCGAGCTGCTCTGGGCCGCGGTCCTGGCGTTCAACTACCTGGTGCTCTTCTACTTCATCGCGCTGAACACGGTCTACCTGGGCACGAGCTTTCTGGCGTTCGGTGCGCTCCGGCGCCACGCCGTCCGCATGAAGTCGCTCGACCTGACCGACCTCATCACGTCGCAGGCCGCGCCGCCGATCACGTTGCTCGCGCCGGCCTACAACGAGGGGCGCACGTGCGTGGAGTCCGTTCGGTCGCTCCTCACGCTCGAGTATCCCGACTACGAGATCGTCGTCATCAACGACGGGTCCACGGACGGCACGCTCGAGCGCATGACCGAGGCGTTCGAGCTCGAGGCGGCGAGCCGCGTCCCCACCGCGGACCTGCCCACGGCGGAGGTGCGCCAGGTGCTGCGCTCACGGCGCTACCGCACGCTATGGGTGATCGACAAGGCGAACGGCGGCAAGGCCGACGCGCTCAACGCGGGCATCAACTTCTGCCAGACGCCGCTCTTCTGTGGCATGGACGCCGACTCGCTGCTCGAGCCGCAGGCCCTGATTCGCGTCGTGCGGCCCTTCCTCGAGGACGGGGCCACCGTGGCGGCGGGAGGCATTCTGCGCATCGTCAACGGTTGCAAGGTCGAGCGGGGGAGGGTGGTCGACGTGCGTCTGCCGGGCAGCCTGCTGGCGCGGTTCCAGGTGCTCGAGTACCTGCGCGCGTTCCTGTCCGGACGCATGGGCTGGGACGCCATCGACGCGACTCTGGTCGTCTCCGGCGCGTTCGGGATCTTCAAGCGCTCCGCGGTGGTGGACGCGGGGGGCTACGCGACGGACACCGTGGGCGAGGACATGGAGCTGATCGTTCGGCTGAGGCGCCACTGCGCCGAACGGGGCGTGACGTGCCGCGTCCACTTCGTGCCCGACCCGGTGGCGTGGACCGAGTGCCCGGAAAGCATCAGGGTGCTCGCCCGCCAGCGCGACCGCTGGCAGCGCGGGCTCCTGCAGTCCCTGATGCGCCACCGCGTGATGCTCTTCAACCCGAGGTACGGAACCGCGGGCGTGATCGCCTTCCCCTACTTCTTCTTCCTGGAGATGCTCGGGCCGGTCATCGAGCTGCTCGGCTACGTAGCGTTCGTGGCGCTCGTCCTGGCCGGAAGGGCCGAGCTCCTGTTCGTCGTGGCGTTCCTGTGCGCTTCGGTGGTGCTGGGCATGGCGCTCTCGATCTCGGCGGTGGCGCTCGAGGAGCTCTCGTTCCGCCGCTACCCGCGCTTCCTCGACCTGCTGAGGCTCTTCGGGCTCGGCTTCCTGGAGAACTTCGGCTACCGGCAGCTGAACGCGTTCTGGCGGCTCCGGGGGACGATCTCGGCGTTCCGCGGGGTCACGGGTTGGGGCATCATGACGCGAAAGGGCTTCGCGGTGAGCGACCGGGAGACGGCGACCTGAGAGAGGCGCTGCTCGCCCTGATGCCGGGGCCGGGTGTGGCGCTCCAGGCTGGGCTCGCGGGGCTCCTCGTCGGCGTGGGCGGCGCCGTGCTCGCGTCCAAGCTGCGAGCTCGCGGCACCGCGGTGCCGTACACGCGAAAGGCGTTCCACCTGGTGATCTTCACCGCCGCCGGGGTGGTGCACGGCCTGTGGGGGCTGCCCGGCACGAACACGTACGGGGTGGTGGTCGCCACGCTCGTGCTGCTCGCGGTGGCGCGGGGAGACGGCGACCCGTTCTACGAGGCGCTGGCGCGGGAGACCGACCGACCGCGCCGCTCGCTGTTCATCGTCCTCCCGTTGGCGACGACCGCCGCCGGCGGCCTCGCGAGCGCGCTGCTCGCGGGGCCCCTGGCGGCGGTGGGCTACCTGGTGGCGGGGTGGGGGGACGCGGTGGGCGAGCCGGTCGGGCGCCGGTGGGGCCGTCACCCCTACCGTGTGCCCTCGCTCGCGGGCGTGGCCGCCGAGCGCACGCTCGAGGGCTCGAGCGCCGTCTTCGTGGTGAGCTGGGTCGCGGCTGTGCTCGCGCTCCTCGGACACGGCTCGCCGTCCGAGGCCGTGTGGGTCGGCCTGGCGTGCGCGGCGGCCGGCACCCTGCTCGAGGCGTTCAGCCATCACGGGCTGGACAACCTGACGGTGCAGGTAGGGGCGTCGCTGACCGCGGTCTGGCTGATGGGCTGAGTAGAGCGGCCGTGTCGGGACAAGCCCGTGGCGCCTGCCGGGATACTCCCGGACGTTCGGGGGTAGTGCGACCACGCGTCGGGGCCGGCTCACGAGCGCTCGGCACCCGGCCGCCCCCACCCCCGCTCGAAAATGCGCCTCACCTATCGCACGGAGCTCTCGGGCCACACGCCCGATGAGGTGTTCACCTGGCACGAGCGGCCCGGCGCGCTGGAGCGGCTGACGCCGCCCTGGGCCGACGCCGAGGTGACCCGCAGGGAGGGCGGCATCCGGGAAGGTGGCAGGGTCGTCCTCCGGATTCGGCGGGGGCCGACGACGTTCCGGTGGGAGCTGCGCCACAAGGACTACGAGCCCGGCCGCGGCTTCGCCGACGAGCAGATCTCGGGTCCGCTCAAGCGCTGGCTGCACACGCATCGCTTCTCGAGCAACGGGAACGGAGGTGCGGTCGTGGAGGACGAGGTCGAGATCGAGCCTCCGCTGGGTGCGGCCGGTGCGGCCCTCGGGCCGGGCCTGGTGCGGCGCGAGCTGGGCCGCCTGTTCCGCTTCCGTTACCGCAGGCTCTTCACCGACCTGGCGCGTCACGCCGAGCACGCCGAGCGGCCTCGCCTCACCGTGGCGGTCACCGGCGCATCGGGCCTCATCGGCACCGACCTTCGCCACTTCCTGACCACGGGCGGGCATCGCGTGATCTCCCTCGTCCGCGACCGGCGCCGGCTCGCGGACGATGCCATCTACTGGAACCCGGCCACTGGCGAGATCGACGCGGAGGGCCTGGCGCGCGCGGACGCGGTCGTGCACCTGGCGGGCGTGTCGCTGGTCGCGGGCCGCTGGACCGACGCGCGCAAGCGCGCCATCGAGAACAGCCGGGTGAACGGCACCGCGCTCATCGCACGGACCATGGCGGAGCTCGGCGGGGAGGCCCCGAGGGTCCTGATCTCCTCCTCGGCCGTCGGATACTACGGTGATCGGGGCGGCGCCTCCCTGGACGAGAGCGCACAGCCGGGCGAGGGCTTCCTGTCCGAGGTCTGTCGGGCGTGGGAGGCCGCCGCGCGCCCGGCGGAGGGGGCCGGTACCCGTGTCGTGCTCCTGCGCACCGGGCCTGCGCTCTCGCCAGCGGGGGGCATGCTCGGCAAGATGCTCCTCCCGTTCAAGATGGGCGTCGGCGGCCGACTGGGCTCGGGCAAGCAGTACATCAGCTGGATCGACCTGGACGACCTGGTGGCGCTCATCGTGCACGCGATCTACACGGAGTCGCTCACCGGCCCCGTCAACGCGACCGCTCCGCACCCGGTCACGAACGCGACGTTCACCTCCGCGTTCGGGCGCACGCTCGGCCGGCCCACCGTGGTCCCGGTGCCCGCGCTGGCGGTGAAGGCCGCGTTCGGCCAGCTCGGCACCGAGGCGCTCCTGTGGGGCCAACGGGTGATGCCCAAGAAGGCGATGGGCTCCGGCTTCGCGCACTTCTACGAGGGCGTGGAGGAGTCGCTGAGGTTCCAGCTGGGGCGGGGGGAGTAGGCACGGCGCCCGGGGCGCCTCACCCCCGGGCGATCTGCCCGTCCTCGGCGAGCCGGGGGTAGGGCCGGCCCGCGAGCCGCCGCTTGGCGGCGAGCGAGGGGTACGCCCACTCGAAGAGACGGCGCTCGAACTCGTCCGGTGGCAGGCGGCTGGCCCCGTACATTTCGGCTGCCTCGCGCTGCCTCTGGGCCTCGAAGAGGAGCAGTGAAGCCGCAACGGAGACGTTGAGCGAGTGTACCATGCCCCGCATCGGGATGCGCACGCACCGGTCGGCCAGCGCGAGCCCTTCGGGCGAGACGCCGGCCAGCTCCGCGCCGAGCACGAGCGCGACCGGAGCCGTGTAATCGACCTCACGGTAGTCGGCGGCGTCGTCGGACGGGTGCGCCGCGACGATCCGGAACCCGCGCCCCCTCAGGTGGCGCCCGGCCGCGGCCACGGTCTCGTGCCGCCGCACCCAAACCCACTTCGTGGTCCCGGCGGAGGTGCCGTGGTGGAGATCCAGCCCCTCGTCG
>Ga0302046_10001380_pt1 | contig 22800 bp, 21 predicted proteins | sample RVTome_11_FD_200261 | JGI IMG/M metagenome (GOLD analysis project Ga0302046, IMG submission 200261) | Soil microbial communities from uranium-contaminated site in the Upper Colorado River Basin, Wyoming, United States - RVT147D111 (version 2) ... | reverse complement strand
GCAGGTGGCCGAACTCGAACTTGGTGTCGGCGAGAATGATGCCGGTGCTGCGTGCGACGTCGCGGCCGCGCGAGTAGATGGCCAGGCTGCGCTCGCGCAGCTGCTGCGCCAGGGACGGCCCGACGTTCGCCGTCATCTGTTCGAACGTGATGTTTTCATCGTGACCGGTCTCCGCCTTGGTCGCCGGCGAGAAGATCGGCGGATCCAGTCGCTGACTCTCGACCAGACCGGCCGGCAGCCGTTCACCGGCCAGTGTGCCCGATTGACGGTACTCCTTCCATGCGGATCCCGAAATGTAGCCGCGCACCACGCATTCGATGGGCACGACGCGTGTGCGCTTCACCAGCATGGAGCGCAGCGCCCACACGGCGCGCTGCGGCCCGAGCGCCGGCAGGTGGCCAGCGATCTCGTCGGAGTCGGCACTGATCAGGTGGTGCGGCGTGATGTCCTCGAGCTGCGTCAGCCACCACGCCGTCAGCTGCGTCAGCACTGCACCCTTGTACGGGATCGGCTGGGTGAGCACGACGTCGAATGCGCTGATCCGATCGGTGGTGACGATGAGCAGTCGGTCGTCGCCGACATCGTAGATGTCGCGGACCTTGCCGCGGCCGACCAGCGGGAAGGGAAGTGTGGTCCGTACGGTCGTGGTCGGCGTCATGCGCGCAGTTCCGGCGTCGACACGTGAGAGTCAGTGGAGTCGAGCAGGGCCTGCACGTGGTCGCGCAGGAACGCATCCACCTGTTCTGGTGCACGGCCGACGTGCAGTGCCGGATCGAGCAGCGTGTCGAGTTCCTGGCGTGACAGTCCGAACGAGGTGTCCGCGGCGATGCGGTCGATCAGATCATTGCGTTCGCCCGCATCCCTGGTCCGTGCCGCCGCCGCCATGGCGTGCTGGCGGAACCGCTCGTGCAGGTCCTGCCGGTCACCGCCGAGACGCACGGCCCGCACGAGAATCGTCTCCGCCGCAAGGAACGGCAGCTCATCCGTGATACGGCGACGGATCACGCCCGGGTGCACGACCAGACCCTGCGCCACATTGTGATAGAGAATCAGAATGGCGTCGATGCCGAGGTACGCCTCGGCAATGGCAATGCGGCGGTTGGCCGAATCATCCAGCGTCCGCTCGAACCACTGTGTCGCGGCCGTGAAGGCCGGATCGATGGATAGTGTGATCACGTGGCGCGCCAGTGACGTCATCCGTTCCGTGCGCATCGGGTTGCGCTTGTACGGCATCGCCGATGAGCCGATCTGCTCCGCCTCGAACGGTTCCTCGACCTCCTTCAGGTGCTGCAACAGTCGAAGATCGTGAGCGAACTTCGATGCCGACGCCGCCGCACCGGCCAGTGCAGCCAGGTACGCGTAGTCCGCCTTGCGCGGATAGGTCTGACCGGTCACGGCGTAGAGTCGGCCGAACCCGAGCTTCTCCGCGATGCGGCGATTCATCTCGTCGACTTTCGCGCCATCACCCCCGAAGATCTCGAGGAACGACGCCTCCGTGCCGGTCGTCCCGCGCGCACCACGGAACCGCAATGTCGCCAGCCGGTGATCGATATCCTCGAGGTCGAGCAGCAGGTCCTGGATCCAGAGCGTGGCCCGCTTGCCCACCGTCGTCGGCTGCGCCGTCTGGAAATGCGTGTAGCCCAGTGTCGCGACCGCGCGGTGCTGGCGCGCGAATGCGGCCAGCGCCGCAATGCAGGTGACCATGCGTGCACGCACGAGCTGCAGTGCCAGACGGTGCTGCAGCAGCTCGGTATTGTCCGTGACGTAGGCACTGGTCGCACCGAGGTGGATGAACGGCCGTGCGGCCGGTGCGACTTCGCCGAACTGGTGTACGTGCGCCATGACATCATGGCGCAGGCGCCGTTCCAGCTCGGCCGCCCGGCGAACATCGATGTCATCGAGGTGCGCACGCATCGCTTCCAGCGCGGCGGCCGGAATCGCCACGCCCAGCTCCGCCTGGGCCTCGGCCAGTGCGAGCCAGAGCCGGCGCCACGTGCCGAAGCGGAACGCGTCCGAGAAGATGCCGCTCATCTCCGCGGATGCGTAGCGCTCGACCAGCGGATTGCGATACGACGTCGAAGGCGGTTCGACGTCGTCGCCCCGAGCGCCGGGTGTGGTTTCCGCCGGTTCCACGACCGTGCTCATCCGCTCATCCGATGTAGAAGGACACCGAGTTCAGCTGGCCGCTCCGTTCGAACACCATGTATACCCGCCCGGACAGGCGCCGCAGCAGCGATGCGGCTTCCTGCGCATTCGTCACACGTGTACGGTTGAGCTGTACGACCAGGTCGCCTTCCTGCAGCCCGAGCCGGAGCGCGGTGTCCGACAGTCCGACGATCAGGGCGCCCTGCTCGTTGACCAGGCCGCGCTCGGAGCGGATCGCCGCTGTCAGTGAAATGAACTCGAAGTCCGAGCCGGCGCGGATGCGTTCGGCGCCGAGCGACGGCAGGTCCTCTGTCGCAATCCGGTAGGTGCGCCGCGCGCTGCCGCTCGATGCCACGACCTCGAGCGCCTCACCCACGCGACGGTCCAGCAGCCTCGCCTCCCAGTCCAGCGTGCTGTGGACGGGGCGGCCGCCCACCGAGTCGATGGTCATCCCCGAACGCAGGCCGGCGCGGGCCGCAGGTGAGGAGGGTACGACGTTGCCCACTTCGATGCGTGAGCCGCGACCGAACGCGTTCGCGTCCGATGCCCGGACATCGAGGCCGACCCATACCCGCCGGACGCGTCCATCGCGCGCCAGCTGTTCGGCAATGCGGCGGGCGCGATCGATCGGAATTGCGAAGCCGAGGCCGACACTGCCGCCGGACTCCGAGATGATCGACGAATTCACACCGATCACCCGGCCCATTGCGTTCACCAGTGCACCACCCGAGTTGCCGGGATTGATGGACGCGTCCGTCTGGATCATGTCGAGGTAGTAGCCGCGCGAGCCATCGCCCGGAATGATGTTGCGGCCCACGCCGCTGACTACACCGACAGTGACCGTCGGCTCGGGGTTGGAGAGCAGGTAGCCGAACGGATTGCCAATGGCGATCACCCACTCGCCGATGACGAGGTCATTGGATGTGCCGAGCGGTGCGACCGGCAGATTGCCTGCACGTGCATCCGTGATGCGCAGCAGGGCAAGGTCCGTGACATCGTCCGTACCGACGATCTCCGCCGGGTAGCTCTGGGCATTCGGCAGTGTCACAATGATCTCGCTGCCGCCGCTCACCACGTGCTCGTTGGTGAGCACGAGTCCGCTCGCGTCGATGATGAAGCCGGAGCCGAGACCCTGCACCTCGCGCGAATAGCCCCGCCCGAAGAAGAACTGGTCGAAGAAGCTGTTCGGCCGCACCGTCTCGCGGCGGCGCACGTGCACGCTGACCACGGATGGCGCCACCATTTCGGCGGCGCGGACGAGCGCCGTACGGCGGCCGTCCGTAACCGAATCGTTGACGACATTGCGAACGCGCTGCGCTTCTTCTGCTGCAGGCATGAATGCGGCCGCATCCGCGTCGGCCACGTCTTCGCGGGCGGCGGAATCGGTCAGGGCCACGAACGGAACGGTGGCCGCGGCCAGCAGGAGCAGTGCGGGGATGATCAGAAACGCGGCGCGCCCGCGTCGCCGTGCGCGCGCAGCTGTGGCCCGTCGTGCTGCACCTGCTGGCCGGCTGGCCAGTGCGACTGCGACATGCATGCCGTCATCCATCGGCTGCATCGGCGTCTGCAATCGCGAACCGGGGAGAGACTGGCAATTCGTCGTTCCGATCGAGTTCGCTGTCATTGTAGTAGACCTTCGCCAGGAACAGGCCGCATGCGGGCGCCGGCGGCGACGTCTCGAGCCCGGCCTCCCCCTGCAGCAGGCCATCGATGTCGGACGCAGGCCGCCGCTCGCGCGCGACGTCCACCATCGTGCCGACCATGTACCGCACCATGTGATGCAGGAACCGATTGGCCGTGACTTCGTAGTCGACCCCGTCCCCGTGCCGTTCGGCCCACACCGAGCGGATCACCGTGCATTGCTCGCCGCGTTCCGGCTGACCTGACCTGGCGAACGCGCTGAACGAATGGCTGCCTTCGAACCGGCGCGCAGCATCGTGCAGGCGAACCGGATCGAGGACGATCCCCAGCGGCCAGCACCAGCGGCGGCTGAACGGCGAGCGCGCCGAGGGCCGCGTGACCACACGGTAGACATACCCCCGTGCGACCGCATCGTACCGCGCGTGGAAATCGAGTGGGACTTCCTCTACTGTAGCGACCCAGATGTCGCCGGGCAGCAGTGCGTTGGCGGCGCGCTCGAGGTCGGCCGCCTGCCACTTCACCGGCAGGATGGCCGACGCGACCTGACCCGTGGCGTGCACGCCGGTGTCCGTGCGGCCGGCAGCAACCGTGGTGACGCGCCGGTCGGCGAGACGCGACAGCACGCGTTCCAGCTCGTGCTGGACGGTGCGCACGCCCGGCTGAATCTGCCAGCCGTTGAACCGCTCGCCATCGTAGTGCAGCGTCAGACGGAACCGGCGGCCGGCCGGATCGTGGCTCGACGGTGTGCTCACAGGCGGAAGGTACGGGTCGCGCAGGGGCTGTCAACTGCTGTTGCAGCCCATACATGCAGCTCACGTCGAGGCCCTGTCACGGAACGATGCCAGGACCTCGAGCACCGTGTCGATGTCCGCGTCGGTGTGGTCCGCATTCACCTGGAAGCGGATCTCCTCGTCGCCGCGCGGCACGACCGGATACGCGAGTCCGGTCGCGAGCACGCCGTTCGACCCCAGGTGCGCGACCAGCGCGCGGGTGCGCGCGGTGTCCCGTACCATCAGCGGTACAATCGGATGCGCGCCCGCAATGATCTCGAAGCCGAGTCGCACGAGGCCGCCCTCGAAGCGCTGCGTGAGTGCGCGCAGCCGGTCCAGCAGAACGCGGCCCTCCGCGCTGTCGAGGATCGCCAGTGCACGCAGCGCTGCAGCCGCTTCACCCACCGTGATCGGGTTCGAGTAAATGTACATGGGTGATGTCTCGCGCAGGAACCGGATCGCTTCCGCCGGCGCCACGACGTAGCCACCGTTGACGCCCAGTGCCTTGCCCAGCGTCGCGACCAGCACGTCGCTCGTCGCGTTCGTGAACTCCTCCGTGCCACGGCCCGTCCGTCCGAACGCACCCACGCCGTGCGAGTCATCCGTGATGACCAGTACGTTCTCCGGGTAACTCGCATCGTGACGCGCCGCGATCTCCATGATGCGGTCGAGCGGTGCATGATCGCCGCGCATGCTGAAGATGCCGTCCGTGACCACGACCGCGCGCGCCGCCTTGCCGGCCGCACGCGCCAGCGCCGCGTCCAGCGCGTCCATGTCGCAGTGCCGGTAGATGATCTTCTCCGACGGCCGCGCCAGCCGCATCGCATTGATGATGCAGTTGTGGTTCAGCTCATCGCTCACCAGTACGGTCCCGTCCGTGATGAGTGGAACGATCACGCTCACGACCGTCGCATACGCCGAACTGAAGATCATGCCCGCATCGCGACCGTGAAACGCGGCCAGCCTCGCCTCCAGCTCCACGTGCGGCGCATACGTCCCGCTGATGAAGCGCACCGCACCCGGACCCGCGCCCCACTTCGCCGTCGCCGCCTCTTCCGCCTCGATCACTTCACGCCGCAGCCCCATGCCCAGGTACGAATTCGAGTTCATGCGGATGAACTCGCGGTCACCCTCACCATGCAATCGGAAGCGCGGCCCCCGTTCGCCCGAAGGCGGAAGCACCGCCTCGACAACCGACTCCCGTCCCTTGGCCGTCCCATGCGTCTCGAGACCGGCCACCTGCTGAGCCAGCACAGCCTTCAATCGATCGATCGGCATGATCCCGTCATCCATTCCCCGTAACACACCCGGAACGCCATTCATCCGTTCAATCCGTTCCCCAGCCTCAGCCCCGGCAACCAGCCCGAGCAACGCAGTGCAATCCGTTACAACCCAGCGCTAGCCCCGGCCCTGGCCCTGGCCCCTCCCAGCAGTCCGCGCCAGCTTCACCCCCATCTGTTCCAACATATCCACCGTCATCCGCTCCAGTCCGTATTCGGGCCTCCAGCCCCACTCTTCGCGCGCCGCCGTGTCATCGATACGACGCGGCCAGGAATCGGCGATTGCCTGGCGTACCGGATCGACCCGATACGAGATGCGGAACTCCGGCATGTGCACGCGTAGCGCATCGGCGAGCACGGCCGGCGTCAGCTGCATGGCTGTGACGTTGAATGCATTGCGATGGTGGAGTCGTGCACCGTCCGCTTCCATCAGCTCCATCGTCGCGCGGATCGCGTCCGGCATGTACATCATGTCGTTCTGCGTATCCTCGGACAGGAAGCAGGTGTAGCTGCCGGACTCGATCGCCTGATAGAAGATCTCGACGGCCCAGTCGGTCGTGCCACCACCCGGTGCGGCGACGTGCGAGATGAGTCCGGGAAAGCGCAGGCCTCTCGACTCCACGCCGAAGCGAACCCAGTAGTAGTCGCACAGCAGTTCGCCAGCGACCTTGGTGACGCCGTACATCGTGCGCGGCCGCTGCACCGTGTCCTGCGGCGCCGGATCGCGCGGAGTGCCCGGTCCGAACGCCGCGATCGAGCTGGGTGCGAACAGTGCGCACTTCGCTTCCCGCGCCACCTCCAGCACGTTGTACAGCGTGCCCATGTTGAGCGTGTACGCTCGCTGCGGATCCTCCTCGCCGCGCGCCGAAAGCAGTGCCGCCAGATGATAGACGGAATCCGCACGATGCTCGCGTACCACGCGCGCCACCGCGTGCACGTCCGTACAGTCCAGCCGGCTCCACGGGCCCGCATGGCGAAGATCCGCGGACGGTTCCCGCACGTCCGTTGCCAGCACGGCGTCGCTGCCGTAGACCGCGCGCAGTGCAGGCACCAGCTCGGTTCCCACCTGCCCGCCCGCACCCGTCACCAGGATCCGCTTCATGTTCGCTCCGCAAAGCCCGCGATCGGGTCGCCTGCGGCCCGCGGTACGATACGGCCCCGCTGCGATCATGCAAGCGCGCCGGCCGCGCGCCGGCGTTCCAGCGCAGTCCATCCGGGCGACTGGCAACGGGTCGCGATTCCCCTGGCTTCCCGTCGGCACGCCTATCCGTCCTGTCGCCCGCAATGGGCCTGGTCCACTGCACATGGGGATGCCGGATGGTGCAGCCTGCATTAGCTTGCTCGGCTCCGGCACCATCAGGGAGATCGCGGACGGCGGTCCTGCGCGCATCGCGCCACGACCGACAGACCCGAACACAGTCGAATGGCAAACGAACCCGACGGCAGCACCGGCCCGTCCTTTCCGGACCTGCTCGGCCGCGTCATACGCGGCCAGCATCTCGGCATTGACGATGCCGAACTGGCTTTCCGCGCCATCATGGAAGGACGCACGACACCCGTGCAGACCGCCGCATTCCTCGTTGCACTACGCGCCAAGCGCGAACACCCCGCCGAGGTTGCCGGTGGCGTCCGTGCACTCCGCGCCGCCATGGTGCCCGTGCACGCCCATCAGGTCGACGAGCTGGTCGACACCTGCGGCACCGGCGGTGGCGCCGTCACCACCTTCAACATCTCGACCGCCGCGGCACTCCTCGCCGCCGGCGCCGGGGTCCGCGTCGCCAAGCATGGCAACCGGTCGTTCACCTCACGCTGTGGCAGTGCCGATGTCCTCGCCGAACTCGGCGTCGTCATCGAGCTCGCGCCGGATGCCATGGCACGCGTACTCGAAGAGGCCGGCATCGTCTTCATGTTCGCGCCGCTGCTGCACCCCGCCATGAAGCACGTCGCGCCCGTCCGTCGTGAACTCGGTGTCGCAACCGTCATGAACATCCTCGGCCCGCTCACCAATCCCGCCGGCGCTCGCCGTCAGGTCGTCGGTGTCGCCGATCCCGCTCTCGTCGAGTTGATTGCAGGTGCGCTCGCCGAACTCGGACACGTCCATGCTCTCGTCGTGCACGGCGAACCCGGCCTCGACGAGATCAGTCCCATTGGCACGACCGATGTCATGGAAGTGAAAAACGGTGTGGTCCGGCGTTATGCACTGCGACCCGACGAACTGCTGGAAGGCTTCCGCTCCGATTCGATCGACGATCTCGCCGGCGGCGAGCCTGATCACAATGCCCGCATGGTCGCGGGCGTTCTCGCCGGCAACGTACACGGTACTGCCCGCTCCGCCGTCCTGCTCAATGCGGGCGCCGCCATCTACATTGGCGGCCGCGCCGAGTCCATCGCCGATGGTGTGCGTGCCGCTGCGCATGCACTGGACAGCGGCGCCGGCACGGCTGCACTCGACCGGCTGCGCGCAGCGACCCTCGCGGCGAGGGCCTGAGCGCCGCTGACGCGCGACCTCAGTTCGACGATACGACCGCCCGCAGGGTCCAGGGCCCGAGGATCGGTCCACCCTCGACCCGCAGCACCACCAGCGTCGTGCTGCGCCGGTCGCTCCGCCCCACCACAAATGCCGTCCGCCTCATCAGTACCTCCGGATGACCCCGACCACGATGCCCTGAACCCGAACATCCTGCGGCGCAAAAAACATCGGCGGCATGGTCGCGTTCGCGGGTTGCAGCCGGATGCGGCCGTCCGCTTCGCGATAGAACTTCTTGACTGTCGCCGAATCACCATCCACGAGTGCGACGACCATTTCACCGTTCTGTGCCGTCGGCCGCGCATTCACGATCACGTAATCGCCATCACGGATCTGCTCTTCGATCATCGAATCGCCCTTCACACGCAGCACGTAGTGCTGGCCACCGCGCCGGAGCAACGTCTCGGGCACGGCGATCGCTTCGGCGTCCTCGATCGCCTCGATCGGCGCACCCGCCGCGACGTTGCCGAGCAACTGCAGCTCGATCGCCGACACCGTGGTGCCCGCATCGACCAGCTCGATCGAACGACTCGCGTTGTAGCTCTTCCGGATGTATCCCTTGAGCCGCAGATTCTCGAGATGCTCGTGTACGGTCGCGAGCGACGTGTAACCGAAGTGTTCGGCGATCTCCTCGAAGCTCGGCGGGTACTCGTTGGCAGCGAGGAACGACTCGAGAAAATCGAGGATCTCCTTCTGTCGCTTGGTCAGTGGCATGGTGCGCGGCTCACGGTCCCGGAAGTTGGGGTTGGTCCGCCGGCCGAGTGCCGGCAGCCTTACCGAAGAGGAACCGAAGGAGAAGATACCCGAAAGTGAACCGAACCGCAAGGGTCTCGCCCGGCGACTTCCTGGATCGGATCGTCGCGGCGAAGCGGGAAGAGGTGGCGGTGCTGGCCGGCCGCCGGGCCAAGCTGCGGCAGGCTGCGGAGCGGATGGGTCCGGCGCGTGCTTTCGCGGCCTCGCTGGTGCGTCGCGGCGAGGTGACGCTGATCGCGGAGTACAAGCGGCGATCACCGTCGGCGGGAGTGCTGGGCGCCGGTGACCCGGCGGAGGTGGCGCGCGGGTACGCAGCCGGTGGCGCGGTTGCGGTGAGCGTTCTGACGGATGGTCCACATTTCGATGGTGGGCTGGCGGACCTGGAGGCGGTACGGGCAGTGGTCGACCTGCCTGTTTTGCGGAAGGATTTTCTGCTGGACGAAGTGCAGGTGTGGGAGTCGCGAGCGGCGGGTGCGGACGCTGTGCTGCTGATCGTGCGGATCCTGGACGACGCGCGGTTGGTCGGGCTGCTGGAGCTGTGCCGGGAGCTGCGTTTCGGGGCACTGGTGGAGGTGCACGAGGAGCGGGAGCTGGAGCGGGCGCTGGCCGCGGGGGCGGCGCTGATCGGGGTGAACAACCGGGATCTGGTCACGTTCGAGACTGACCTGAACGTGACGTTGACGCTGGCGCCGCGTGTACCTGCGGACCGGGTTCTGGTGGGCGAGAGCGGTGTGGCGGGGGCCGGCGACGTGGATCGGCTGGGCGAAGCGGGTGTGGATGCGGTGTTGGTCGGTGAGGCGCTGATGCGATCGGGCCCGGCGGCGAGCGGGTCGCTGGTGGGCCGGCGGAAGCGGCCGCGCAACGAGCTGGCGAGCTGGCACGCGCCATTCTGCTGATGCGGGTGAAGATCTGCGGGTTGTGCCGGCCGGAGGACGCGCGCGTCGCGGCCCGGACCGGTGCGGAATACGGCGGTGTGATTCTGGCGCCCGGCGGTCCGCGCTCGCAGACCATCGCATCGGCGGAGCGGATTCTCGCAGCGGGGCAATCGCTTGTGCGGGTCGGTGTCTTCGTGAATGCGTCGGTCGACGACGTCAAGGCCGCTGCACGTGCGCTGGATCTGTCTGTTCTGCAGCTTCATGGTCGGGAATCGCCGGCGCTTGTCGAGGCGCTGCGCGGTGCGGGATCCTGGCGGATCTGGAAAGCGATTCGTCCGCGGAGCGGCGAAGCGTTCGCCCGCGGCCTGGAGCGGTATGCGCCGGTCGTTGACGGCATCCTCGTCGACGGCTGGAGCGGATCGGTCGCGGGCGGCGGCGGCGTCGCGTTCGACTGGTCGGAAGTCGCCCGGCACCGGGACCGGATTCCGTCCGGCACGGAGTGGATCATCGCGGGCGGACTGACAGCGGAGAACGTGGCCGGTGCGATTGCGGTACTGGGCCCGGACACGGTGGATGTGAGCTCCGGCGTCGAGTCGGAGCGGGGTGTGAAATCGGCAGCGAAAGTGCGTGCGTTCATCGAGGGTGCACGCGCCGCTGCCATCTCACCAGGCGGGCAGGGGTCTGCATGAGCGCAACGACCACGGGTACGACTGCGACGGACCGCACACGCTTCGGCGCGTTCGGCGGGCGCTACGTTCCCGAGACACTGGTCGCGGCGCTCGAGGAGCTGGCGGAGGCATACGACGCTGCGCAGGGCGATGTCGCGTACTGGACGGAGTTCGAGTCGCTGTTGCGCGATTACGTGGGCCGGCCCACGCCACTCTATGCGGCCGAGCGACTCGGCGAAGCGGCCGGCGTGCCCGTGTGGCTGAAACGAGAAGACCTGAACCACACCGGCGCCCACAAGATCAACAACACGCTGGGTCAGATCCTGCTCGCGCGCCGGATGGGCAAGCGCCGGATCATTGCCGAGACGGGAGCCGGCCAGCACGGTGTCGCCACCGCGACGGTCTGTGCGCTGTTCGGGCTCGATTGTGTGATCTACATGGGTGCGCAGGACGTCCGTCGTCAGGCGCTGAATGTCTACCGCATGCAGCTGCTGGGAGCGGAAGTGCGGACGGTCGAGTCGGGGACGCGCACGTTGAAGGATGCGACCAACGAGGCCATGCGCGACTGGGTGGCCTCAGTGGCCGATACTCACTATATCATCGGGTCGGTCGTTGGCCCGGACCCGTATCCTCGACTGGTTCGTGACCTGCAGTCGGTGATCGGACGGGAAACCCGTTCGCAATGCGAGCAGCATCTGGGCCGCTTGCCTGCGACGGTCGTCGCCTGCGTGGGTGGCGGATCGAACGCGATGGGCATCTTCCATGCGTTCGTGAACGATGCAGACGTTGCCCTTATCGGCGTCGAAGCCGCGGGTGAAGGCATCGAGACGGGCCATCATGCGGCCTCGCTCTGCGAGGGCCAGCCCGGCGTGCTGCACGGGTCATTCAGCTATCTGCTGCAGGACGCGGCGGGCCAGGTCGCACCGGCGCACTCGGTCTCGGCCGGGCTCGACTATCCCGGTGCAGGACCGGAGCACGCCTGGCTGAAGGAGAGTGGTCGCGCCCGCTACGCCAGTGTCACGGATGCAGAGGCGCTTGCTGCATTCGAGCGACTGGCCCGGCTGGAGGGGATCATACCGGCGCTGGAAAGTGCACACGCGGTCGCGTGGGTGCTGCGCGAGGGTGAGCGCGGCGTGGTGCAGGGGCCGGTCGTGATCTGTCTGAGCGGTCGTGGCGACAAGGATGTGGAACACGTCGCGGCGCTGAAAGGCGTCGCATTGCATGGACGGCGCACGGGCACGACGTGAGCCTCGAAAACCCAACACCTGACAACGGCAGGACGGGCCGGTCCCCTACCGACCCGGCGGCGGCGCCATCCGCAAATGTCACTCGACCGGCATCTTCCGGTGCTGGTGCGGCACGCGGACCGGTAGCGTCGCAACCGGTGCTCGCATTCGAGGACTGGAGCGAGGCGCCGCTGGCGGACAACGAAATCGCCGACCTGTTCCTCGCGCTCGAGAAGGCGATACGCGCTCGCCGCCTGTATCAGGAGAACAATCCTGTTCTGCAGGGCTTCGTCGCGGGCGCAAAAGCGGTGTTCGGCAGGCTCTGGGACCGCGTACCGTCACTGACCGTTTCCGTCGAAGAGCGATCGTTCCGCTGCTTCGGCAAGGAATTCCCATCGAAGGAAGAGCGCGACGGCCTGCCCTTCCTCTTCTTCCGCGATGGCGTGCGCGTGCTGACGTTCCTGCCCGGGTTCGAAGAGGAAGTCGAGCTGTTCCTGCACGTGATCGACCGCGCCCGCCACATGGGTCCGCGCACGACGGATGACATCGTCACGCTACTCTGGGAGGAGGAGTTCTCGGCGTTCCAGTACAGCTATGTGGACCTGCTCGCGGAGGGCGGTGCGCTGCCCCAGGCGCCGGGCGGCACGCCGCCGCCGGTCGAGCGCGGCCGCCTCGAGCGCGTCGTTGAAGGCAGCGAGCCGGAGCCCGTACCGCCGGCCGTGGAAGCGGGCGAACCGCCCGTCCCGCAGATCGTCTCGACACAGAACTTCGTCGAAACGGCGTATTTCCTGGATGCCGATGAGGTCGAGCGGCTGTACCAGGACGTGGATGCGGAATGGAAACGCGACGTGCGTTCGGATGTGCTCGACGCTCTCTTCGATCGACTCGAAGACTCCGCATTCGCCGACCGGCACGGCGAGATCCTGCGCATCCTCGGCCAGCTGCTGCCCGCGTTCCTGGCCCGTGGCGACCTGCACAACGTGACCAAGATCCTGGTCGAGGTTGCCGAGATTGCGGACAATGAAGGGCTCGGGCCCGAGGAACGGCAGGAAATCGAGCGGCTGCTCAAGGAGCTGAGCGACGCGCAGGTGCTGTCGCAGTTCCTGGCTTCGCTCGAGGACGGGACGATCAGTCCGAGCGACGAGGAGCTGGCCCTGTTCCTCTCCTACCTCGGCGCCGAAGCGCTGCCGCTCCTCATCCGCACGGTCGAGAAAACGGAATCGGCTCGCCTGCGTGATCGCATGGCTCCAGCGCTGGACGGCGTGGCGAAGAAGCACGCCCGCGCCGTCGCATCGCTGGTTGCTGCGCCCGATGAGAAAGTCGCGCAGGGCGCCGCCCGCATTGCCGGCCGCATCCGTCTGCGCGCTGCAATCAACAATCTCATCACGCTGTTCCGCAAATCGGATGCGGTGGGTCGCCGGATCACGATCGAGGCGCTCAGCGCGATGGGCGATGCGGGTGCATTGGAAGCCGTCCAGGAGGGCTTGGGCGACGCGGACCGCGAAGTGCGCATTGCGGCTGCGCGCGGCCTCAGTACGACGCGCACACCGGCGTCGCGCGAACGGCTCAAGACGCTGGTGCGCGGCCGTGCCCTCCGTGATGCGGACCTGACCGAACAGATGGCCATCTTCGAGGCGTATGGCGCAGTCGCCAACGAGGAGGACATCGAGGTGCTCGACAAGCTGCTCAACGGTCGACGTCTCCTGACGAAGGAATCACCCGAGATCCGCGCCTGTGCTGCCATGGCGCTCGGCCGCATTGCCGCGCCCGCCGCCCGCACCGCGCTCATGGAAGCTTCGCACGACCAGCACCCGATCGTGCGCAATGCGGTTTCGCGCGCCATGGCGCAGCCGAGGACCGGATGAGCACCGGCGCCGCACCACTCGTTCACAGCGAGACCGTGCTCCAGCCGCTGGGCCGCGGCATGATCACTGCCCTCTACGCGGCGTCCAAGGCGTTCAAGTTCTATCCGCTGGAGAACGCCACGGTGCAGAACGCGCTCGATCAGCTGCACCGCATTGTGAGCCGGATTCTGGATCGCGAAGACACCATCGCGCTGCGCCTGGTAGGCGATTTCATCTTCCTGAACGAGGCGAGGCTTCGCCTCGACCTGTCCGACTACGTTTCGTTTTCCTACGTGGCCGGCCTGTTCCGCAAGCATGGAGTGGGGCAGGTGACGATGGGCGCCGGTCTCGAGCGAAATCATCTCGTGCCCTTCCTGTCGCTGCTGGTGGAAGATGCCGCGGGTGGCGAAGAAGCGTTCGAGCAGTTCCTGGCCCGTCTGGAATCGACGCGCGCACAGCACATCGAGGTCGATCCGGTCAAGGAGATCACGGAAGACCTCGGCGTGGAGGCCGACGACCGCGCCAAGGAAGCGGCCAAGGTCACGTATTTCCAGTCCGTGCACGTTGCCCGCGAAGTGCTGACGGACGCGCGCCTCGGCCGAGCCGTCAACCTGCGTCGTGTGAAACGGGCGGTCCAGTCGATCGTCGACCAGGTGCTGAACAACGAGACGTCGATCCTCGGCATGACGTCACTGCGTGACTACGACGAGTACACGTTCACGCATTCGGTCAACGTCTGCATCATCAGTGTGGTCATCGGTCAGCGTCTCGGTCTGTCAAAGCTGCAGCTCTACGAGCTGGGCCTGGGCGCGCTGTTCCACGACATAGGCAAGCAGCGCATCGATTCGGCCATCGTCACGAAGGCGGGTCGGCTGACCAACGAGGAATGGGGCTGGATACGGCGGCATCCGGCGGAAGGCCTGCTGGCGCTGTTCTGGATGCGCGGACTGGCGGATGTGCCGTACCGGGCCATGCTGCTTGCGTACGAGCATCACATGAAGATCGACCTGACAGGGTATCCGAAGAACAAGCGGCCCCGCAATCCGACGTTGTTCAGCCGCATCGTCGCAACCGCGGACGGGTTCGATGCAGCGACGTCGAAGCGCAGCTATCAGCACCAGCCGTGGCCGGCCGATGAAGTGCTGCGCGAGATGCGCGACAACCCGAAGCGCGGCTTCGATCAGTTGCTCGTCAAGGCCCTGGTCACGGCGACCGGTGTGTTCCCGCCCGCTACGGTCGTCATCCTCGACACCTTCGAGATGGCCGTCGTCGTCACCCGCAATGCGGATCCGAAGCGGTTGCACCAGCCGGTCGTCAGGATCATCTCGGATGCCATGGGCATCATGCTGGCCGATCCGTTGACGGCAGATCTATCGGAGATCGATCCCGCGACCGACAAGCCTCGCCGGACCATTATCAAGACTGTGGATCCGGAACGTTTCGGGATCCGTGTCTCCGACTACTTCGTCTGACCTCGTGACTGTCGTGCGCGACCCGCTCGCCGCGCGCTTCCATGCGTGGCGCGCCGCACGACGTCGCGCCCTGATCCCCTACCTCACTGCCGGCTACCCGTCACCGCAGCACACGCCCGGACTGCTGGATGCGCTGGTGCGTGCTGGTGCCGACATCATCGAGCTGGGTGTTCCGTTCAGCGATCCCGTCGCCGACGGGCCGACCATCCAGCGATCATCGCAGCGCGCCATCGAGCACGGCGTCTCCCTGCAATGGACGCTCGCTGCACTGCGCGCGTTCCGCGACCGCCACGATACGGCCGTCGTGCTGTTCACCTACCTGAATCCCGTGCTGCGCTACGGCGTCGACCGCTTGCTCGAGGATGCGCTGGACGCCGGCGCACGGGGCCTGCTCGTGACGGACCTGCCCGTCGGTTCGGATCCAGAGCTGGAAGCGCGGCTGGAGGAATCGGGACTCGCGCACATTCGCCTCGTCGCACCCACGACTCCGCTCCCGCGCGCCGCCCGCATTGCCCGCAGCGCACAGGGGTTCCTGTACTACATCTCGCGCACCGGTGTCACCGGTGCGACACAGCGGTTGCGTGAGAGTCTGGGCGCGGAAGTCGACGCGTTGCGACGCGTGAGCCCGGTCCCGGTCGCAGTCGGATTCGGCATCTCGTCACCTGACCAGGCCGCCGCAGTCGCGGCCGTCGCCGACGGCGTCGTCGTCGGCAGCGCACTGATCGATGCCATCGATCGCGGCGGCGTTGCCGAGGCCGAGCGGTTCATTGCCTCGCTCCGTGCCGGAATTGACGGTGCTGCTCGAACAGCCTCCCTGTAACGGCGGGAACGGGCCGGGAACGGCCTGAACGACCGGGCGGATGCCGGGGCGGGTCCACGGACGTCCGCGCGGGGGCAGGTGTCCGGGCGGACGTCCGTTCAGGGGAGGACGTCCGGGATTGCCACCTGCCCGGAGTGGTGAAGCTGGAGGCCGCCGCCAGCCCGCACGCCCCCCGACACCGACGGGCTCCTCCTGAAACCCACGCCTGACCGTCCCGCCAATCCCGGACGTCCGCCCTTCCACCGACGTCCGCCCGTACATCAGCCCGCGCGCCGACGTCCGTGGACCCGCCCCGGCATCCGCCCGGCCGTTCCCGCCGTTCCCACTGGTGTTCCAGGTCGTTCCCGATCCTGATGAACCGTTCAGTTCCACTGCATCCGTTCTTCAACCTGCGGATCCGGTTCCACGAAGACAGTCCGGGTACGCTCGACCATGACCTGGCCGGGCGGCGCCCTGCGCGGCTTGCGAACGTATTTGCGGCGGGTCCAGTCGACGGCGACCGTACCCGATGTGCGGGCGCGGCTGTGCAGTGCGGCGAGCGCGGCCGCCTGCACGATCTCGGCCGCCGGCGGGTTCTCATCACGGCGGCCCCAGCGCAGCACGACATGAGCGCCCGCGACGCCTTGCGCGTGCATCCAGATGTCATCCGGCGATGCGTGGCGCAGCGTCAGCTCGTCATTGGCGCGGGCGCCTCGCCCTACCCGCACTTCGAGGCCGCCACTCGTGCGATAGCGACGATAGGGCAGTGCGAGCGGGGCGGCGCGTGCACCGGTGGCGACCGCAGCGGGAAGGAAGGGCAGCGCCGCATCGAGCGGTGCTTCATCCCGCGCGATACGATCGCGCACGTCGATGAGCCTGGACCGTTTCGCTTCCGCTTCACCGATGAGTCGAGGCAGTCGCTCGGCCGCACGCTCGCGCTTCCGTGCCGTGTCGAACATCCGGTTGGCGTTGGCTGCCGGATCGAGCTGCGGATCGAGCACGACGCGCACGTCCTCCCCGTTCCAGTCCGCGAGCACGATTTCGGACATGCCACGCCGCACCTCGCGCAGATGCGAGAGGATCAGGTTGCCGGCATGCCGGGCACGATCCGCTTCGTCCCGGGCGCCGGCCAGCTGCGCGCGCATGCGTTGCGCCTGCTTTTCCACGTGCTGCGCACGCCGGTCGAGCGCGCGCAGTACGGCATCGCGATCGGTTGTCGTCGATGCGACCACGGCTGCGGACTGTGCGAACGCGGTGAGCAGATCGGGCATCGTCGTCGCATCCACCCCCGGCAGCGGCACCGGGTACGGCTGGCCACCATCGATCTCGAGCAGCACGGCTTGGCGCAGGTCTGCATCCACTACCGAGCGGTATCGTTGCCATGCGGATTCCAGGACGACGGGATCCGCGATGTCCGCGGCTTCGCCGAGGATCGCCAGTGCATTGATCGGACTGGTGTACGCGACGCCGGCCAGCAGTGCCCGCTCGCGCGCGGCCGGCGGCGCCGGCGCGAGCAGCGCGACGAACGCATCGCGCTCGAGCGGCCGGTCCCAGCCATCGCGCGGTCGCGCTGCCGGCGGCTCCCACATGCGTCCCGTATCCGGTCGGGCCGCCAGCTCGGCAATCACTCGCCCGTCAGCCGCCAGCAGTACGGCATTGCGGCGGTTGGGCAGCAGCTCGATCCAGAGCTGCCAGCCGCGGAGCGGGCCATCGCCTCCCACTTCCAGGTCAAAGACGAGGATGCGATCGTCCGGCAGTGCCGAGACGCCTGCAATACGCGCGGCCCGCGGCATGGTCACGCCCGCCTCGCGCGTTCGTGCCGGCTCGACCGTGAGCGCGCCGGCGCGCGGATCGAGGTCCCAACGCAGCGCGTTCCGACCCACGTTCACGACGACCGTGCGACGCTCGGGTTCGAACCGGATCCAGTGAACCCGGCGTCCGCTGCAGCGAGAAGTCAGCTCGGCGGCGAGCGCGCGCACGAGCAAGGCGTCGTACGTTGGCGGTTTTGACACGCTTCGATGATGTAGATAGCTTGCAATGGCCGTCAACGAACGGCGAGCGAGGGGGCCGGACAGGCTGCGCGCCCGCGTGTCCCGCGCGTCCCTCGCCCCGACGCGCCCGCCGTCGCTCATGGGAACCGGATCGGACGGGATGACGACCGAGCCACGTGCGGATCGACGGGTGACGGTTCGAGACCTCCTCGACATGAAGAAGCGCGGCGAGAAGATCGTCGCGCTCACTGCATACGACTACCTGTTCGCCCGCCTGCTCGATGAATGCGGTGTCGACATCATCCTGGTCGGCGACTCGCTCGGTCAGGTCGTTGCCGGCTACGACTCCACGCTGCCGGTCACCCTCGACGAAATGATCTGGCACGCCCGTGCCGTCCGGCGCGGCGTACAGCACGGGATGGTCGTCGTCGACATGCCGTTCCTGACCTTCCAGGTGAGTCCCGAGGAGACGCTGCGCAACGCCGGTCGCGTGCTGAAGGAAACGGGGGCGGAAGCCGTCAAACTGGAAGGCGGTGACGACGAGGCATGCCGTCACATCCGCGGGCTGATCCGCGCCGGTATCCCCGTCATGGGCCACGTCGGGCTGACGCCGCAGTCCGTGCACGCGCTGGGCGGGTACCGCGTTCAGGGCAGAGACGACCTGGCTGCGCAACGGCTGCGCGAAGATGCCGCGCGGCTCGAGGATGCGGGCGTGTTCGCGATCGTGCTCGAACTGCTGCCCGCCGCTCTCGGTGGCGAGATCTCGAAAGCGCTGCAGGTACCCACCATCGGCATCGGCGCAGGCGGTCATACGGACGGGCAGGTGCTCGTCCTCTACGACGCGCTCGGGCTCAACGACACGTTCCGACCGAAGTTCCTGCAGCGGTTCGCCGCCATCGCCGAGGAGGCCCGGCGCGGCATACGCGGCTACGCGGAGGCGGTACGCGCCGGCCGGTATCCGGACGCGGCGCATTCCTTCGAGTGATCACGGTCACGACGCGTGCCGAGCTGCGTCGCGAGATCGACCTCGCGCGTGGCGAAGGACTCCGCATCGGCTTCGTTCCCACGCTCGGCTTTCTGCACGAAGGTCACCTGTCCCTCGTCGATCGGGCACTGGCCGCCGCCGATCGGGTCGTCTTGTCCGTTTTCCTCAATCCGCTGCAGTTCGCACCGGGCGAGGATCTTGCACAGTATCCGCGCGACATCGACCGTGACATGCGCATGGCCGAGGCACGCGGCGTCGACCTGCTGTTCGTCCCTGACAGGAACGAGATGCTTCCCATCGAGCCGGCGATCTTCGTCGATGCACCCATTCTCGCCGGCCGGCTCTGCGGCGCGTTCCGGCCCGGCCACTTCCGCGGCGTGCTCACCATCGTCGCGCGGCTGTTCCATCTCGTGCGCCCCGACGTCGCCGTCTTCGGGCAGAAGGACTACCAGCAGCTGACCCTGATCCGACGTATGGTGCGCGACCTCGATGTGCCCGTCGAAATCGTTGCCGGTCCCGTCGTGCGGGAAGCCGACGGCCTCGCCCTCAGCTCACGAAACGTCTACCTCGCGACGGCCGAACGTGCCGACGCCGTGCTCCTGCACGCTGCGCTCGTGGCCGCACAGCACGCATTCGCCGCCGGCACGCGCGACGCCGCCCGCCTCATCGGAGTCGCCCGCGAAACCATCGCCCGCGGCGCGACCATCCGCCCGCAGTACATTGAACTCGTCGCACCCGACACACTCGACGCGGTGACGCAGGCGAGGGGTGGCGACGTCATCGCGATTGCGGCCCATGTGGGCGGCACTCGCCTCATTGACAACCACGTTCTGACGGAAACGGCCGTATGAGAAGGATGCTCTGTCGTGCCAGGATCCACCGCGCAACCGTGACGGACGCCGACCTGAACTACGAAGGCTCCATCACCATCGATCCGGTGCTGCTCGATGCCGCTGGCATTCACGATTACGAGCAGGTGCAGGTCGCCAACATCAACACGGGTGCACGATTCGACACGTTCGCCATGCGCGGCAAGCGCGGTTCCGGCCAGGTCGTCGTGAACGGTGCTGCCGCCCGGGTCGTCGCACCGGGCGACATCCTCATCATCTTCTGCTACAGCTCGTACGAGGAGGATGAGCTGGACCGGTTCCGGCCGCTCCATATCGATGTCGACGAGACCAACCAGATCCGTGACGATGGCCGCCGCACGGCTTGAGGACGCAGCCGCCGGCCGCATGCCGCCGTGGGCCATGGTCACGCCGCGTCGTGTACAACACATGGAACGTGTGGCCGCATTGATGGACGAGTGGGCCGCAGCGACCGGCCACGATGATGCCGGGCGGGCTCGCTGGCGCGCCGTCGCGTTCCTGCACGACGCGCTGCGTGACGCGACGCCCGATCGGCTGCGCCCCTGGCTGCGCGCGCCGTTCACGGACCTGCCGGGTGAGTTCCTGCACGGTCCCGCGACCGTCGTCCGCCTCGAAGCGGAAGGTATCGACGACCGCGAGCTGCTCGCTGCCATCTGCTATCACACGCTCGGTCATCCGCGCCTGACGCCGTTCGGACGCATGCTCATGGCCGCCGACTTCCTCGAGCCCGGACGCCGGCAGCACGTCGAGCTGCGGGCCGCGCTGCGCGATCGCATGCCTGCCGCGCGCGACGCCGTCCTGCGCGAGATCGTCCGCTTCAAGATCGAGCGCAGCCTGAACGCGAACGCGCCTGTTCGCCCCGAACTGCTCGGGCTCTGGAACGCACTGCTCGATGACGACGAAGCACGCTGAAGGTGTCGCGCTCCTCGCGTCGCTGGCACTCTGCCTCGCGTTCCTCATCTCGTTCGTGACCGGTCTCGGGTTCCCCGCCGGCGCGCCGGGCCGCACCTCGCCCGGACCCGCGCCAGCGGCCCTGGATCCGGGCGTCGATGCGCGCGGCCGCGTCGAGGTGCACAACGCGTCCGAGCGCATCGGCCTCGCGCGCGAGGCCATGGCGAGGCTGCGCAGTGCCGGCTTCGATGTCGTGGCATGGGGCAATGCACCGGAGGAAACGCCCGACTCGACGATGGTGATCGATCGCATCGGCAACCCGTCACTGGCGCGCGCAGTCGCAGCTGCGCTCGGTATTGACCGTATCCGCACGGTGATCGATTCCGTGCGCTTCGTCGATGCCAGTGTGATCGTCGGAGTCGACTGGAACCCGCGCTGAGGCATCAGCGCGCGCTGAGCTGCACCATGCGCAGGTAGGGCCGCGGCGGGCGCGTCGCGTGCTCCGCCCGCAGCTGGCCGCACGCCGCCGCAATGTCGCGCCCGCGCGGCCCGCGTATGGTCGCGCGAACACCTGTGTTCGCGAGGATGCGGGCGAACTCCCGCTGCCGTGGCACGGGCGACGCGCGCCAGACGGCGCCCGCCACGGGATTGTACGGGATCAGGTTCACGTGCGCGCCGAATTCGCGCACCAGCTCTCCGAGCTGCCGCGCGTGGCCGGGCGCATCGTTCACGCCTTCCAGCAGAACGTACTCGAACGTGATGCGCCGGCCGCCCGCCGCGTCGAACGCGCGCAGCGCGGCCAGCAGCTCGGGCAGCGGGTACTTCTTCTCGATGGGCACCAGCTGTGCCCGCAGTGCCGGGTCCGCCGCGTGCAGTGACACAGCGAGCCGGAACTGCTCGGGCCTTGCCGTCAGCTCGTGGATGCCGGGCACGATGCCGACCGTGGACACCGTGATGCGGCGCGCGCCCAGTCGGTAGGCACCGTTCAGCAATGTAAGAGCCGGCTGCAGCGCGGGATTCGCCAGCGGCTCACCCATCCCCATGAACACGATATTCGTGATGCCGCGGCCGCCGTTCGCTGATGCCCAGCGCCGCGCACTGCGGAACTGCGCCACGATCTCACCCGTCGTCAGCTGTCGGCGATAGCCGGACCAGCCGGTCGCGCAGAACACGCATGCCATGGCGCAGCCCGCCTGCGAGGACATGCAGAGCGTGAGCCGCTCGCCCGACGGAATCAGCACGGACTCGATGGTCTCGCCGTCCGCCAGCCGCCACAGGTGCTTGACAGTACCGTCGTCCGATGTCGCCGCTGTTGCCAGCGCCACGGTCGCGAGATCGAACGCTGCTGTCACTGCTTCGCGCTCCGTAACCGGAAGGTCGGTCATTTCGTCGAATCCGGTGACGTCACGCTCGTACAGCCAGGCAAGCGCCTGCTTCGTGCGGTAGGCGGGCAGGCCGCGCGCCCGGAAATGGCGCGCGAGCTCCCGCTCGACGCGCTCTGCGGGAAGGTCGAGGAGATCCCGTCGTTCCGGTGGCTGGCCGGGAGCCATCAGAATGTCAGTCCGAGACGGAACGAGTAGATCGCACCCAGGTCATTGGGCATTTCCTCACGCAGCACACCGAGACCGTAACGGCTGAGGCGCAGTCCCAGCCCGAGTACGGGATTCCAGGTGTGCCCTTCGGCGCCCGGCTCACCCGCGACACCGGCGGAGACGCGCACGTACGCGCGCCAGCCTGCGCCGATCGCCGCACGGTGTGCCACGCCCCTGTAGCGGCCGGAGCCCGACGCGCCGTACTCCAGCAGCGCTCGCCAGTCGCTGCTCGCGCCCAGCGCGCGTTCCGTCGACGCACCCGCGAACCAGTCCGTCCCGGCTTCCTCGACCCGTGCGCCCGCTGCGACCGTCGCCTGAAATGCGGCCAGCGCTGGAAGGCTCGCGCGGAAACCAGCCGTCAGCCCGACCACGTTGTCGCCGCCGATGATTTCCGCCGTGCGCGTGTACTTGATGCCGGCCCCGACCGCGAGCGACGCTCCGACTGTACGCACGAGCGCGAGGCTCAGAACGT
>Ga0302046_10001379_pt1 | contig 22810 bp, 18 predicted proteins | sample RVTome_11_FD_200261 | JGI IMG/M metagenome (GOLD analysis project Ga0302046, IMG submission 200261) | Soil microbial communities from uranium-contaminated site in the Upper Colorado River Basin, Wyoming, United States - RVT147D111 (version 2) ... | reverse complement strand
TCCCCACCGCCGCCCCCGTCCTCGCCCCGGCCCGCGCGCCTCCCGAGCTGGACTTCGCCGGGTAGACACCCCCCGTCGGCACCACGTCCCAACCGGTCCCAGGAAGGCCGGCATGCCACTTCGTTGACCGAGGCCTGAATCCGCCAATCCACGCCCTCCCGGCGCCTGCGGCCCCCCGCCCGGACGGCCTTCTCCCCGACACAGGCAGCGTCACCCGCGCCTGCAGGCGCCCTCCGGGTTACCCCGGAGCGGGGAGGGCTCAGGACGTCATGCGCTTGGACTTCCTATCCCCATCCCCATCCCCCTCGCCGCCGTCCCACACGAGGTAGGTCGTGCGCTCGCAGGGGTTCTCCGCGGTGCTCTCGCCGACGAGCACGCCGTCGCGCACGGACCAGAAGCGCGGGTCGCCGCGCCAGCGGGTGAGGTCGGGGGCGAGCCGCTCGACGTCCCCGCTCCTTTCCCCGAGCGTTCCGCAGGCGGCGAGGCTCGCGAGGAGGAGCAAGGCGAGCTTCGCTGCTCCTCGGACGGGGACGGGCCTGGGCACGCCCCCAAGGGTAGAGCAAGCGCGCGCGCTCGCCACTGGGGAGGAAGCTGCCGCATGCGTCCGCGGGAGGGCGATCCGTGACCCGTCTACGGTTCCCTCGGCCTCGAACTCCTCGGTACAGAGGACGCGGGCGAGCCGGGAGTGCGCCCAGCGCTCGAGGGAACCGCGTCCGCCGGAGCTCGCTCCCGCTCGCGCAAGAGCTCCTGCATCGCCCGCTCGACGCGGCCGCGCACCCAGGCCTCCGGGCCCGGGGACCCGCGGTAGTGGAAGGCGTCGTGGGCCACGAGGGCGGCGGTGCGTGCCCACAGGCGGCGGAGAGTCGGATGGGCACGGGGAAGCCCCCTCCGGTGTCCCACGTCTCTGCACAACCCCTCGATCCCGAGCGGGTCCTGCGCCAGGAGCAGCGCGAGCAGATCCCGCGGACCGCGTGCCTGCCCTGCTCGGCGACCCAGCCTCAGCGCGAGCGCTGCGTGCAGCCCGACGATCGGGCGGGGCTCGTGATCGTCCGTGTTCGTGCTCATGTGCGTCGTTGGAGCGCAGGGCAGGAACGCGGGGAGGACGGCGCGTCCTACGCCGCCCTCCCCGTCCCACACCAAGTGGGAAAGAGGAGATGGTTCCTCCGAAGCCCAGTCACCCCGCAGGAGGCGGATCGACCTCCGCGGCACGACGAATCGCCGATTTTTTTTTGGTCGCCGCGAGCGGCTCTGAGGCGCTTGAGCTCAGCGCTTCCCGAGCCACCCCGCGCGCCGGAAGACGAGCAGCAGGCCGGCCGCCAGCGTCAGCGTCGCGATCCAGAACGCGAGGTAGCCGTACCTCCAGCCCAGCTCGGGCATGTTGCCGCCCCGGCTGCGGTCGAAGTTCATCCCGTAGACGCCGGCCAGGAACGTCAGCGGGATGAAGATCGTGCTCACCACGGTGAGCGTGCGCATGATCTCGTTCGTGCGCTGGTTCACGTGCGTCAGGTAGACCTCGGAGATGTTCTCGACCAGACCGCTGTAACCGTCGACGACCTCGGAGAACTGCAGCAGGTGGTCGAGCGTGTCGCGCAGGTACGGGAGGACCGACTCGGGCAACGGGAAGTCGGGGTTGCGGTGCATCTGGCCGAGCGCCTCGCGCAGCGGGAGGATCGCGCGGCGGAAGACGGCGAACTCGTGCTGGATCCGGTAGCAGTCGCGCAGGATGGCTTCGTTCGGCCGCTCGAAGACCTCCTCCTCCAGCGCCTCGAGCCGGCCGGCATAGGCGTCGAGCACGGGGAAGTACCCGTCGACGATCGAGTCGATGATCATGCAGGCGAGGTAGGCCCCGCCGCCGCCGCGGATGTTGGCGCGTCCTTCCCGCAGCCTGTTGCGCAGCGGCTCCAGGCAGTCGCCGGGCCGCTCCTGGAAGGAGACGACGCGGTTATGGTCGAAGAACACGCTCACCTGCTCCCACAACAGGTCTCCTTCGCCTCCGAGCGTCACCATGCGCACGGCGACGAACACCGTGTCGCCGTAGCGGTCGGCCTTCGGCCGCTGTCCGACGTTGACGACGTCGGCGAGCGCGAGCGCGTGGTAGCCGAGTCGCTCCCCCAGCTTGCGCACCAGGCTCCCGTCGCCGAGCCCGTGCACGTCGATCCACGTCGTCCGGTCCGGACGCATCGCCGCGACCAGCTCGTCGACGTCTTGGGGGCTGCTCTCGGACAGCTCCTCCTGGTTGAAGGAGAGCACGGCTGCGACGGGCTTGATCGCGCTCTCCGCCACCTCGACGGATCCGGGCGGGGCGCCGGAGGGGGTATAGCGTCGTCCGAAGAGGGAGGTCTTCATCGGCATCCGCTCAGGCTGACGCGCGGGCTCGCGGCAACGCCTCGCGCAGCGAGCACGTCCGCGACCCGCTCCGCGGAGCGCCCGTCGAGCGGACCGACCAGCTCGCGCGTGAGCGCGAGCCGCTCCTCGCTCCCCGCGGCGGGCGCGTCGAGGCAAGCCGGCACGAGCCGCGCCAGGTCGCGGTAGCGCTTCGCGTGCGCGGCGAGCCCGTGGAAGCGGCGCAGGATCGGCCTGTCCACGCGCTGCCAGCGCCGGTACCAGAGCGGTCCGCTCTTGGTCCAGTGGTAGGCGAGGAAGTCGGCCTGGATCACGGGCTTGCCCGTGGCCGCGAATTCGTACAGGACGGCCGACACGTCGCTGATCATCACGTCCGCCGCGTTCATGTAGGGGACCGCGTCGTAGCTCTCGATCGGGACGACGTGGACGTTGGGCGCCTCGGACCACAGCGCCATCTTCCGCCGGTGGCTCGAGCGCTTCGAGCTGTGGTGCGAGAGCTGATGCGGCTTGACGATCAGGTTGTAGTCCGGGAAGTGCGCCGGCCAGTCGTCCGCCATGTTGGGGAAGGAGCTGGGCGAATGCGTCGGCGCGTAGAGCACGGTTGGCTTCTCCGGATCGAGCCCGATCCGCGCGAGGTCGGCCGTCGGTCGCTCGCGGTCGGTCCACAGGAGCGGATCGATCTTCGGGTAGCCGACCTGCACGAGCGGGGCGTCGGGGAAGAGCTCGCGCACGCGCCCGGCGTAGTAGTCGCCCTCGATGAAGCGCACGTCGAAGCCGTTGAGCTGCGGCTCCCACAGGTCGGTCTTCATCCCGATGCCGTGGTAGAGCTGAGCGGTCCTCGTCCCCTCCGGCAGGTGCTGGGCGAGGCCGGACCCGCGGCCGAACACGACCCAGTCGGGTCGCTCGCGCTGGTAGAGCGCGAGCCCGTCCTCCTTCGACTCGACCCACTCGGTCGGCAGCTCCTCGCGCTCGAAGCCGCGGCGGATGCGCTCGTGCAGCGCGCCGCGGTTGTGGTAGGCGACGAAACGGGTCTCGACGCCGCGTTCGCGAAGCACGCGCTGGACGGGAACGAACTGGGTGAGGAAGTACAGCTCCCGGGCGTCGAAGAAGATGCGCATGGAGGGCGGCGGCCGGGCTGCAAGATAGCCGCGCCGCGCCGGGTCATCCATGCGACGCTTCCGCGCGGTCGCGCGCTCCGGGGCGCCCGATGCTAGGCTCGCCGCCATGCGCACGAAGGGGACGAGGGCCTGGGCCTGGCTCGCGGCGCTCCCGCTCCTCGGGTGCGCGTCACCGCTCCCTCGCGGCGGACCGGAGGTCTCCTACGCCTACGACGAGGAGGAAGGTGCGCTGCGGCGAACTGCTCGTCTCGGCGAGTCGCCGCGCTGCCGCATCCTTCACAGTGGCCATCCGTCGGGTGGTGCGACGACCGCCTTCATCTTCGCCGCGGTCACCGGCAAGATCGATGTCCGGGAGGAAGCCTCATGAGCTTCGCCCCGCACTTCACGGCGACGAACGCGATCACCGCAGCGCTGACGCGGATCGAGCGGGCGCGAGGGTTCCTCGAGGCGGCGAAGCTCTCCGAGGAGTGGGTGCGGCGCATGGGCGAGCGGGCGCTGGTGCTCGAGGCCCACCACACGACCCACATCGAGGGGACGCGGCTGACCTTGGAGCAGTCCGCGCGCCTGCTCGCCGGCGAGACGGTGCCGGAAGCCGACCCCGACGATACGCGGGAGCTCCTGAACTACCGGTCGGCCTTCGAGCTCGTCTCGGAACACCTCGACGACGGCGGGCCGATCACCGCGGGACTGGTGCGGGAGATCCACCGGCGGCTGGTCGAGGGAGTGCGCGGGGACTCGGCGGCGCCGGGCACGTACCGGAAGGTGCAGAACTACGTCGTGAACTCCGCTACCGGAGAGATCGTGTACACGCCTCCGCCGGCGCACGACGTGCCGATCCTGATGAGCGAGCTGGTCGCCTGGCTCAACGATCCGGGCGACGTGCATCCCGTGCTGGCGGGAGGGATCGGTCAGTTCCAGCTCGTCCACATCCACCCCTACCTCGACGGGAACGGCCGGAGCTCGCGCCTCCTGTCGACCCTATGCCTCTACCGGGCCGGCTACGACTTCAAGCGGCTCTTCACGATCAGCGAGTTCTACGACCGCGACCGCCCTGCCTTCTACCGCGCGATCCAGAGCGTCCGCGAGCGGGGCATGGACCTGACCGGTTGGCTGGAGTACTTCACGGGCGGCCTCGCGACCCAGCTCGACGAGGTCAAAGCGCGCGGCGAGCGGGTGATCCGCAGAGACTTGCTCGCCAGGGAACTCGGCCTCTCCGAACGCCAGGCCCTCGCCGTCGACCATGTGATGGAGCACGGGCAGCTCGCGATCCAGGACTACGAGTCGCTCTGTCCGGGGGTGAACCGGCGCACGCTGCAACGTGATCTCAAGGCCTTGGTGGAGAAGGAGTTGGTGACGGAGCACGGGGCGGGACCCACGGACCCGACCCGACACTATCGTCCCGGCAGAGCACTCCAGAGGCCTGGCGGAGAGCTGTGACAAGCTGTGACATCGAGCTGTGACATGCAGCGACGTCCCGCTGTTACCCATGTGCCAGGTTGCACAACTCTGGAGCCAAGTTCCACCTCGCCTGCTTCGGCCGGCGAGCGGGCTCAGGCTACCGCCCTGCGGCCGTGAGCGCGTTCCTCGAGGACCCTGACTACTGGTCCGGCGTGAAGAGGGTGCATGGCCGGTTCAGATGAAGGGCCCACCGCGTGGGCGCCTCGCCGTTGTCTTCGATGCACGCGGTGAGCGACAACAACCGGCGCCCTTGTTATCGCGAGCGCAACTAAGAGAACCATGGCACGACGGAGCCAGAGGCATCCGCCCGGTCGCAAGACGCAGGCGCCGGGAGGGTAACCTCGGCTACATCCCGGAGCCCCGGAGGAGCCGCCGGCCGCAGGAGTTCAAGTCGAGGCTTCCACGCGGCCGCGCGCGCGGGGGCGAGCGATGCTAGGCTCGCCGCCATGCGCACGAAGCGGACGAGGGCCTGGGCCTGGCTCGCGGCGCTCCCGCTCGTCGGGTGCGCGTCCCCGCTCCTTCGCCGCGGACCGCAGATCTCCTACGCCTACGACGAGGAGCAAGGCGCGCTCGGCGTCCTGGTCGACGGGGAGCTCTTCACGCGCTACTTCGGAATCGCCAAGCCGAAGCCCTACTTCTATCCGTTGCTCGCGCCCGGCGGGCTGCCGGTGACGCGCGGCTTCCCGTTCGAGGAGCGCGACGGCGAGGAGCGCGACCACCCGCACCACGTCTCCCTGTGGTACGCGCACGGCGACGTCGACGGCCGCGACTTCTGGCACGGCTCCGACCCGGAGGCGCACATGACCATGCGCACGTTCCCGATCCCGGACGCCGCGCGGGAGGTCGAGACGAGCCAGTACTGGATCAGCCGCGAGCAGGTCCTCGCCACCGACCACCGCAGGATCTCCTTCGGCGCGACGGAGTCCGCGCGCTGGATCGACTTCGAGATCACGATCGAGCCCGAGGGCGAGCGGCTGACGCTGGGCGACACGAAGGAGGGCACCTTCGCGCTGCGGCTCGCGCCCACGCTCCGCGTCCAGGGCGAGCGCGCCGCCGGCTCCCTGCTCGACAGCGAAGGACGCGAGGACGCCGCCGCCTGGGGCAAGCGCGCGCGTTGGCTGGCCGCGCGCGGACCGGTGGAGGGCGTGGACGTGACGGTCGCGCTCTTCGATCACCCCCGCAACCCGCGCCACCCGACTTGGTGGCACGCGCGCACCTACGGGCTCCTGGCAGCGAACCCGTTCGGCGCGCACGACTTCGAGGGCGCGCCCGAGGGCTCCGGCGACCTCGTCCTGCGCGCGCCGACGACATTCCGCTACCGGGTGCTGGTCGCGCTCGGTCGGATGAGCCCGGAGGAGCTGGAGGCGGTGTGGGCCTCCTTCGCGCGCGAGTAGCACGGCTCGAGACGCCCGCGGAATCGTTCACCGCGTCGCCTCCGCACTCCATTCGCGGCGCAGCGTCCAGTGCTTGTAGAGGTAGAAGATCACGGGGTAGACGAGCAGCTCCATCAGGAAGCTGATGGTGATGCCGCCGATCAGCGGCGCGACGAGCCGCCGCGTGACGTCGGCGCCGGTGCCGGTCGCCCACAGGAGCGGCATCAGACCGATCATGTCGGTCGCCACCGTCATGGTCTTCGGGCGGATGCGCTTGACCGCTCCCTCGTGGATCGCCACGAGCAGGTCGCTCTCGTCCCGCATGCGTCCCTCGGCCTTGAAGCGATCGAAGGCGTTGTCGAGGTAGAGCAGCATCACCTGCCCCGTCTCCGCGTCGATGCCCAGCAAGGCGATGATCCCCACCCAGACCGCGAGGCTCATGTTGTAGTCGAGCGCCCACAGCGTCCAGAATGCCCCGATCAGGCTGAACGGAACGGCCAGCAGCACGACGCCCACGCGGAACCAGCTCTTGTTGGAGACGTAGAGCAGGAGCACGATCAGCGCGAGCGTGATCGGGATCACGACCTTCAGGCGTTGATTCGCGCTCTCCAGGTACTCGAAGCGACCCGACCAAACCCGCGTGTACCCGGGTGGCATCGGCACCAGCTCCTCGGCGACTCTCTTCGCCTCGGCGACGTAGCCGCCGAGGTCCCGTCCGGCGATGTCGACGAAGATCCACGCGGTGCGCTGCGCGTTCTCGCTGCGGATCATCGGCGGACCGGGCGTGAAGTGGATGTCCGCGAGCTGGCCGAGCGGGACCTGCGCGCCGGTCGGCGCCGCGACGAGCACCTCGCGCAGCGCCGGGACGTCGTCGCGCAGCTCGCGCGCGTAGCGGACGTTCAGCGGATAGCGCTCGAGCCCCTCGACGGTCGTCGTGACGTTCATGCCGCCGACCGCGGTCAGGACCACGTCCTGCACGGCGCCGACCGTGAGTCCGTGGCGCGCCGCCGCCTCGCGATCGACGTCGACGTCGAGGTAGTAGCCGCCCTGCGTGCGCTCGGGATAGGCGCTCAGGGTTCCGGGGATCGTGCGCATCGCGCTCGCGGTGCGTTCCGCGACGTCGGCCAGCACCTGCAGGTCGGGGCCCAGGACCTTGATGCCCACCGGGGTCTTGATGCCGGTCGAGAGCATGTTGATCCGGTTCTCGATCGGGTACGGCCAGGCGTTCGCGACCCCGGGCAGGCTGACGGCCTGGTTGAGCCCCTGGTGCTGCGTGCCGTCGGGATCGATCCAGCCGAAGACGAGCTCCGGCATCGTGATCGGCCGCGTTTCGGGCCAGAAGGACTTCACGAGCGGCCACTTCAGCCAGCGAGGCCAGCCGCTGAAGAAGTGCTCGACCTCGCGCGGCCGCCACTTGTCGCGGTCGGGCTCCAGTTGCACGACCGTCTCGATCATCGACAGCGGCGCCGGGTCGGTCGCCGTGTCGGCGCGACCGATCTTGCCGTGGACGCTGAGCACCTCGGGGAAGCCCTTGATCAGCTTGTCCGTCTGCTGCAGGAGCTGTTTGCTCTTGCCGACGCTGATGCTCGGGTCCGTGGTGGGCATGTAGAGCAAGTCGCCCTCCTCGAGCGGCGGCATGAACTCCGAGCCGATCCGTGTGATCGGGTAGTACGTCGATGCGCCGAGCACGAGCACGATCAGGAGCGTGATCACGGGATGACGGAGCACCCAGTGGAAGAACGGCTCGTACACGGCCATCGACAGGCGATTGATCGGGTTCCTCTCCTCGACCGGGATCTTGCCGCGGATCAGGTAGACCATCAGCACCGGTACGACGGTGATGCCGAGCAGCGCTCCTGCCGCGATGGCGAAGGTCTTGGTGTAGGCCAACGGCTTGAAGAGGCGGCCGGACTGCTCGCCCAGCACGAAGATGGGCAGGAATGCGACCGTGATCACGAGCAGCGAGAAGAACAGGCTCGGGCCGACCTCCTGGGCTGCCGCGAGGATCACCTCGGCACGCGGGCGCGGCACCCCACCGGCCGCCACGCGTTCCCTCTCGCGCTCGATGTGCTTGTGGGCGTTCTCGATCATCACCACGCCCGAATCGACCATCACGCCGATCGCGAGCGCGAGACCGCCTAGGCTCATGATGTTGGCGTTGATCCCGAGCAGGTTCATCAGCAGGATCGAGGCCAGCAGACCGATCGGGAGGACGAGCACCGCGACGAAGGCGCTGCGCACGTGCGCGAGGAACACCAGACAGATCAGCGCGGTGACGAGCAGTTCCTCGATCACGGCCTTGCGCAGCGTGCCGACCGCTCGGTCGATCAGCGCCGAACGGTCGTAGGTCGTCTTGACGAAGACGCCGGCCGGGAGCCCGTCCTCCAGATCGGCGAGCTTGCGCTTGGCGTCCTGGATGACCTTGAACGCGTTCTCGCCAAAGCGCGACACGACCACGCCGCCGACCGCCTCGCCGCGTCCGTCGAGCTCGCCGACCCCGCGCCGTGCCTCGCCGCCGATCTCGAGCGTCGCGACGTCGCCGAGCAGGATCGGCGTCCCCTCCTCGCCGAGACCGACCACGACCTTCGATAGGTCCGCGAGCCCGCGCAGATAGCCGCGGCTGCGGACCATGTACTCGCTCTCCGAGAGCTCGACCACCGAGCCGCCGACGTCGTTGTTCGAGCGCTCGATCGCCATCACCACGTCCTCGAGCGACAGCGAGAAGGCCTGCAGTCGCTGTGGATCGAGCACGACCTGGTACTGGCGCACGAAGCCGCCGATCGGCGCGACCTCGGACACGCCCTCGACCGCGGTCAGCGGGTAGCGCAGGTACCAGTCCTGCAGGCTGCGGAGCTGGGCCAGGTCCTGGTCCGCGCTGGTGAGCTCGCGGTCGTCGAGCGGACACTCGCCAGGCTGCTCGAACCCGCGCACGCGCATGAGGTGCTCACGCCGATTCTCTGGCACGTCATCCATGGACGCATACCAGTGCGTCTCGCCCTCGTGCTCGTCCTTCCAGATCCCCTTGGGATGGTCGGCGCAGTACCAGCCCGGGTAGAGCACGTACTGGTACACCCAGCCGACCCCGGTCGCGTCGGGTCCGAGCTTGGGCTCGACGCCCTCCGGCAGACGGTCGCGCGCGAAGTTGAGGTACTCCAGCACGCGGCTGCGCGCCCAGTAGAGGTCCGTGCCGTCCTCGAAGAGCACGTACACGAAGGACAGCTCGAACATGCTGTAGCCGCGCACGACGGTCGAGCCTGGCACGGAGAGCATCGCGCTCGCGAGCGGATAGGTGACCTGGTCGTCGACCACCTGCGGGTTCTGGCCCGGGTACTCGGTGACGACGATCACCTGGACGTCGGAGAGGTCGGGGATCGCGTCGAGCCGGATGCGGTACGTGCCCCAGATCCCGAGCGCGGTGAGGATCGCCGTGAGCAGCAGGATCAGGAACCGGTTCCGGATCGAGTAGGCGATGATTGCTGCGATCATCGGTGAGCTTCCCCGTTCCCCGGAACGACGGGATCGGCGGCCTCTCCGGGGATGGACAAGGCTTGTTCCATCTCGCCGCAGGCCTTCATCGTGGTCGCGTAGTACGGGTTCGCCACCTGCTCGCTGCTCTGCAACCAGCGCCCCCGTACCATCGGGCAGCGCAGGACGAACAGGCGCGGTACGAGCTCTCCGCTGCGCGGCGAGCGTTCCGCGAGCCGGATCGCGGCGTCGCTGACGGCCGCGAAGAGCTTGCGCTGCTCCTCGATCGGGTACCCATCCATGGCCGTCGCGCTCCCGGCGAGCGCCTCGGCGAGCAGCGACGCGTCCTCGCCGGAGGCCTGCCCGTGCAACTCGTGCGCGGCCTCCACGAGCCGCGACACGTCCACCGGATCAGCGCTCTCCTGCGGCTGCCCGAGCACCCGCGCCACCTCCAGGTAGGCGGCAAGTGCCGCTTCCACGGCGCTCTTCCAACCCTCCGAGACGTCCGCGAGCACGCTCGCGGTCGCCTCCTCCCCTACGCGCTCCGGAGCCGGCCCGGCCTTCTCCTGGAGGAAGCGCTGGATCGCTTCCTTCATGCGACTCTCCGCGTCGAGCAGGAACTGGCCGCTGACGACGACCTGCTCGCCCGGCGCGAGGCCGGAGAGCACCTGGACGATGCCCCCGTTGCCACTCGCGCCCATCTGGACTCTGCGCGGCTCGAAGTGGCCCAGGTCGAGCGCCACGAATGCGATCTGGCGCTCGCCGGTGTCGATGATCGCCTCGCGCGGCACGACGATCGCGCGCGGCGCGATCTCGACCTCCAGGCTCGCCGTCGCGTACATCCCTGGTCGAAGGGTCAACGCCTGGTTGGGGAGAGCCAGCCGCACCATCACCGTTCGCGTCCTCGGGTCCACGTGAGGGTGGACGAAGATCACCTCGCCCTCGAAGACCTCGCCGGGGAATCCGTCGACCGTCGCGGTCACGGATTGGCCGAGTCGCACGAGGGGCGCGTCCTTCTCGAAGACATGTGCCCCGAGCCAGAGCGTGGTGTGGTCGACGATCCTCAGCGCGAGCTGACCGGCCACCACGGCCGCGCCGGCGTTGACCAGCTTGAGCACCACGTGACCCGTCGCGGGAGCGTGGAAGGTGATGGCGCGCGGCGCGGTCTCGAGCATGGCGAGCTCGGCGACCCGTTCGCGGGCGAGCCCGTAGAGCTCGAGCTTGCGCGTCGCCGCTTCGAAGAGCGCGTCGGCCTGAGAACGGCTCGCGAGCGTCTCGCCCATCTTGCGCGCTCCGATCAGTTCCTCCACGGCCACTTGCAGCGCCGGGCTGTAGATGTCGAAGAGCGGATCGCCCTCCTCGACGTGCTTGCCTTCGAAGTCGGCGTGGATGCGATCGATCCACCCGTCGACACGGAGGTTGACGTCGGTGCGGTTGGGCTCGACTTCCTCCAGGTAACCGACGGCCCGTATGCGGCGCGTCAGGGGCGCCTCGCTCACGGTGGCGACGCGCAGGCCCATGTTCTGCACGACCGTCGGATCGATGACCAGCGCCGAGCCGGCGGAGACCTCGTCCGCGTACACGGGCACGAGGTCCATGCCCATCGGGCTCCTGCCCGGACGATCCGCGATGAACGGCGGGTTCATCATCGGATCCCACCAGTACTTGACCTCGCGTTCGCCGCTACTGGCTGGATTCGCCGCGCCGGAGCCCGCGACCGGCGTCAGTGCCATGCCGCAGATCGGGCAGGTGCCGGGCCGGTCCTGGATCACCTGCGGGTGCATGCCACAGGTCCAGAGCTGGTCCGTCTCGGCGGAGGACGCGGTCGCGGCCGTCGGGTCGGCCTCCAGGCCGAGCGCGTGGCGAATCCGCGCGTTCCACAACACACCGGCAGCCAGCCCGGCTCCGAAGACGATGGGGAGAACGAGCCGCCGTGCTGCACTGCGGATCGAACGGTTGATGGGGTGCGCCTTCATGGGCGGGGGTCCTCGTTCTCGGTGTAGAGCGTTTCCAGATCGATCCCTGCGAGCTGCTCGATCTCCGCGGCGCGGCGCTCGCGCTCGATGCGCGCCTCGGCGACGACCAGGCGCACGTCGAGCAGCGTGCGCTGCGTTTCGACCAGCTCGAGCAAGTCCGCGCTGCCCGCTGCGTAGGACTGCCGCGTCGTGTCGGCCAGGAGCTGTGCCGCCGGGAGCACGCTTCCTGCGAAGAGCTCGGCCTCGCGCACGCTGTTGCGCAGCACGACGAGCGCCGCGACGAAGCTCGCCGCGCGTTCGCGCCGCGTCTGGCGCTCCATCGCGCGCGTCTCTGCGAGCATCGCGCGCGCCTCCTCTATGCCGCCACGGATCTCGGGCAAGCTCGTCGGCAGCATGACCGCGACGCCGACCATCTGGGAGACACTGCCCATCAAGCCCGCGAAGGGATTGAAGTTGGGCAGGTACATCAGCCGCGCGAGCTCGAGCGCATCCTCGCGGCCGGCGACCTGCTCGACGAGTGCCGCCAGCTCGGGGCTGGCGTCCACGCCGAGCGCGAGCACGTCGGCGTCGTCGGCCGGGAGCGGACGCGGGTCGGGCAGCGCTTCGCCCACCTCGAGCGGAGCATCCGGCTCGCGCGCGAGCATGCCGTTGAGCATCGCGCGCATCGCCTGCGCATCCGCTTCGACGTCGAGTACGCTGTTCTCGGCCTCGCGCACCTCGATGTCCGCCTCGAGGAGGTCGCGCTGCGGCGCCCCGGCCTGGACGCGTGGCCCGGCGGTCCCCGCCACGAGGCGCAGCAGCTCCAGATCGGTCCGCGCGATGCGCAGTCGCTCCTCGGCGAGCGCGAGATCGAGCCAGGCGTCGAGCACCTGCCGCTGCAAGGCGAACTTCGCGGCCCGGAAGCGCTCTCCCGCCGCACGCGCGTCGGCCAGGGCGACCTCCGCGGCCTTACGCGTCTTGACCGGTAGCTGCAGGTTCTCGGAGGCGTCGAAGGCCAGGCTCACCGTCGTACGGTCCCAGGCCTTCATCGAATCGTCGGAGAACAGGTAGCTGAACGACGGCATCAGGTCCGTGTTCGGCCAGCCGGCCGCCATCTCGACCCGCTCGACAGCGGCGCGCCACTCGAAGTAGGAGGCCTCGAGATCGCCGTTGGCGGTGAACGCACGCGCGAGGATCTCGCGCCACGTCGGCCGTACGCCCAGTTCGGGGAGATCGCGCTCCTCGACCGGTCTCTCGTAAGGCGCGCCCGCGGCCATGACGCGCTCGCGTTCGCCGTCGTAGCCGGCGGGCGCGAGCACGCAGCTCGCGAACCCGAGCACGACGAGGGGAGCGGTGCTCAGGAGCGTCGCGCGCAGTATGGTCCAGTTGGTTTCCTTCGTCATCTCTTCACGTCGTTCCGGGTCGATGGTGGTCGCTCGCGCACTCGGCCCTCGACCGACGCGCCCACGAAGGGAGCCCGAGCGAACGGTCCGAGCACGCACCAAGAGCCGCGCCCTCCGCTGAGGGCTACGGCCGCGACATCAACACCGGAACGAGGCGTTGAGCACGAAGAGTGGTGGCGAGGATGCCTTCGGCGGCCGGCGTCGAAGGACGCGAGGCGCGACCATCGCGGGCGGCGCCGCGACCTCGATCGGCGAGGTCGAGAGCACCGCGCAGGCGGCGAGCTCGTCGAGCACCGGACCCTGGGGAGCCTTGGCCGCCGGAGCCGTGACCTCCACGCAACCGCAGCCGTCGTCGGGCGAGCAGGGCGCAGCGGGAGCGCGCTCCTCGCCGGCGGCCTGAGGTCCGTGACAGGACGCGACCGCTTCGCCGGTTCTCCCGCCGGAGCAGTGGCTGCCCGACTCCGTCGAGATCAGGGAGCACCAGCAGATCGACCGGCCGACACCGGCGAAGACGAGCAGCGGGACCAGGAGCCACGCGGCTCGGCGGATCCAGCTCGGTCGGCGAATGCTCATCGTCAGTCCTTCGACTCCTACCCCTGGTGTAGTCAAGTTCCTTCCGCCGCGCCAGGGGTCTTGCTCTCGGGCACCGTTCGGAACGGGTCGGAGCTCGAGGCGGTCGAGGTGGCCGCCCAGATCCGGACGTTGTCGATGCGGCCGACGTCGTCGAAGGACCCGAACCCGACGGCCCCGAGGCCGTGGGTGAGGTCGTAGGCCTCGAGCACCGGCGTCGTGAGATCGTCCAGGAAGACGCGGATCCGCCCCTGCCAGCGCTCGAGCCGCACGTGATGCCACTCGGCCTCGCCCCAGTCCACGCCCCGAGCCGGCGCGGGCGTCAGCGGCCGGCGGTCCGCCTCGTTCACCAGGAACACGTTGTGAGCGTTCCGGTCGGGAGCCGTCGCCAGGTGCGCGTAGTAGTAGTTCGCGCCGTCGACGAAGCCGAAGAAGAGGCACAGGTCGCGGTGTCCGTACTCGCGGCCGGTCTGCATCACGTCCGCCTCCAGCACGAAGTCGTCGAAGCGCAGGTGGCGCAGCAACGCGATGGAGAGCGGCGAGCGGTGTGGCGGCGCGTAGCGGCTCGGGCCGACGAGGTCGAGCGTGCCCTCACGGTTCCACACCCAGGGCGCGTCGTCGCTGAAGACGAAGTCGTTGCGGTCCGTCTTGCGCTCGAAGTCCTGCCGGTAGTGCAGCACGAAGCCCGGCGGAACGCCGGCGGGCTCCGGCGTCGCGGCGCAGGAGTGCAAGGGTCCGGCGACGAGGTACAGGAGGCCGAGCCGCCTCATCGCGGAGCGTCCGCACCCGAAGGAACGCGGCTCTGCCGCGTTCCGAGGCAGCGGAAGCGCGACGAGCTCCCGGATCGGAATCGTGGCGGCACGGCAGGATCCCGATCCGCGGGAACTCATACCTCGTCCGGCACGACGAAGGGCGCGCGGTATTCGCGCGCCAGGAGCTCGTTCGCGCGTGCCTCCTCGAACCGCTCGGACCGCGGGTCCAGCCCGAGCCACGGACCGAGCACGGCCGGCGTGCGCTCGAGGTCGACGCCGTTCGCCTCGAGGTGCGCCTGCATGCGCTGCCAGGACTCGCTCAGGTCGCCGCGGGCACGCACGCTCTCGCGCACCTCTCCCGGATCCGCCTGGCGCCCCAAGAGGTGCGAGACGTTGCCCATGTGGCACAGAGCGCTCGAGACGTGCCCCTCGCGGATGTCGGCGCGCGAGTCCTCGACGCGCCGGCTGCGCACGAGGTCGACGAAATGCGCGAAGTGGTAGGATGCGCCCTGCCAGCGCGCGACCTCGCGGCCGTGCTCGTCGAAGGCGACTGCCGAGTCGTAGTTCGGGACGAGCAGGTGGCCGCCCCGGCACTGGACGACGACGCCGATGCTCGCGCCGCGGAAGCGGTCCATCCCGTTCCCGTTCCAGGAGGCCTCCTGTGCCGCCCGGTCGCGCGGCAGCCCGCGCACCTCGAAGAAGAGCGGCGCCTTCTCGTAGTCGCACAGCACGATCTGCGTGTTCGGCGTGTCGCCGTCGTCGTCGTAGCCGAACCGGCCGCCGATGCTCATCACGCGCGGCGCGAGGTCCTTCTCGCCCAGCGCCCAGCGCGCGATGTCCATCTGGTGGATGCCCTGGTTGCCGACGTCGCCGTTGCCGGTGTCGAACACCCAATGCCAGTCGTAGTGCAGGCTCCGCCGCCGGAGCGGCCTCATCGGCGCCGGCCCGGTCCACAGGTCGTAGTCGACGCTCGCCGGGACCTCCTGCGGTCCGTCGACCTTGCCGATGCTCTGGCGCGGCTTGTAGCACAGCCCGCGCGCGAGCTCGATCGGCCCGAGGTTCCCGGCCCGGATCCACTCGATCGCCTCGGCGATGCCCTCGCTCGAGCGGCACTGCGTGCCGGTCAGGACGACGCGCCGGTACTTGCGCGCCGCCTTCACGATCTGGCCGCCCTCCCACACGTTGTGCGAGACCGGCTTCTCGAGGTAGACGTCCTTCCCCGCCTGACAGGCCCAGATCGCCTGGAGCGCGTGCAGGTGGTTCGGCGTCGCGACCGAGATCGCGTCGACGTCGCCGCGCTCGAGCAGGAGGCGCAGGTCGACGAAGGTCTCGACCGGATGTCCCGCCCGCTCGTACTCGGCCGCACGCTGCGCGAGCACGTCGCGGTCGACGTCGCAGATGGCGACGACGTTCACGTTCGGGACGTTCCAGTAACCCTTGACGTGCGCGTCGCCGCGGCTGCGCACGCCGACCACCGCGATACGCACCTCCTCGCCGGGCGCCCTCCGGCGCGGGCGCGGAACGGAGCGACAGGCGAAAAGCCCGAGGCCGAAGAAAGCGGTCGAGCTCTGCACGAACGCGCGACGAGTGATCATGGCGGCCTCCGGGGGAGGAGCGACGGCGGGTCGGACCTCCGGGATGATAGGGCACCATGGCTCGGATCGCCGCCTTGCTCCTGGGCGCGCTCGACGACGGGCTGCGAGCGCGACCGCTATTCCTCGCCCGAGCCCTGCAAGCGCTCCAGGTCGGCGAGATCCTGGAGCCTCCCCGCGGAGCGCTTGTTCTGGATCAGATGTCGGCGCGAGAGAACGGGAACCTCGAGGTCGCCGAGGCGTGCCTCGACCCGTTCGGACCAGGCCTGGCCGAACTCCACGCCGTCGATCTCCGTGATCACGTCGACGCGAACGGGCGGGACTCCGATCTGGAAGATCAGCCCCGGCGCGGTGAGGTCGGCCTCCGTCAAGTCGTGCAGCGGTGCGCCGAAAGCCCTCAGCGCTCGCAGGACCCGCGGAGCATTGCCGGCGTCGGGCCGGATCCACACGTCCAGGTCCTTGGTCGCGCGCACGTGCCCGTGGACGGCCAAGGCATGGGCACCGACGACCAGGTACTCATCGCGGAGAGTCCGCACCCGAAGGAACGCGGCTCCGCCGCGTTCCGAGGAGGCGGACGCGCGACGAGCTTCCGGCTCGGAATCTTGACGTACCGTCAAGATTCGAGGCGCTGGAGCTCAACTCCCTGGCCGTTGAATGCGGACAACAGATCTCTGAAGTCGCGGTTCATCGTCTCCCTGCCAGGCGAGGCACAGGCGTGTGAGCTCCTCGACGACTTCGAGGCGCCGGCCGGGCGAGGTGCCGGCCCAGTCGTCCTCCGGGGGAACGGGTTCCCCTCGCCGCACGACGCGCGCGGTGATCCCTGGGCGGAGAGGAGTCGCGTCCATTGGTGGATTCTATCGTCCAGGGAGCTCGATCGAGGCACAGCGTCGCAACGCTCCTCCTGACGGATGGCGGACCATTCCCGAGCGGCGAGCCACTGTCCGCGGAGGCCAGGCGGCGGCTCGGGCCTTCGGGCATGATGGTCCGCGATGACACGGATCGCCGCCGTGGTGCTCTGCACGCTCGCCGCGGGCTGCGTCGCGTCCGCGCCGCGCAGCTCGATCCTGGTCGCCCACCTCGCCGGCGGCGACGGAGCCGTGGCGCTCGAGCCGATCCGTGCCGCCTTCCGCGAGGCGAACCCGGGCTACGACCTCTCCTTTCGACCTAGGACGCGCGCCATCGTCGCCACGGACGCGCCGCTTGTCGTCTTCGTGCACTGCGGCGAGACGACTGGGTCGGTGGGCGCGGCCGACTCGGCGCTCGGCGTGGGCGACGTGGTGCTGCTGCGCGCCGGCGAGACGCTCGACACACGCGACGGCGTCGACGCGCTCGTCTTCCGGCTCCCGGGCCAGCTCCCGGCCGACCTCCCGAGCTTCCTGCGCCCCGACTGGGACCCGCGCATCACGGACCAGCCGGGCGGCTGCGCGACCGAGACCGGCGCCTACCGGCGCATCCTGCTCACTTGGATGGCGGAGAACGGCCCTTACCTGTGCAGCGCGCTCAACGCGCATCGCGTGCGGATCATGGACTCGTTCACCCACTACCACCCCAGGAAGGGCGGCTTCGACGAGCTCTACCTGGTCCAGATGGCCCAACCAGGCGCGCGCGTGCTGACGAGCGACGCCGTCGCGGCGATCGAGTCGCGCAGCGTCCGTGCGGAGGAGGCGCGCGAGCTGTTCGACGTCACGCCGCTCCGCGCCGGCGATCTCGTCTGGCTCCCGCGCGGCACGATCCACCGCGGCCTGGGTGGCGTGTTGGCCCAGGTGATCGCCGTCCCCGGCTTCCGCCCGGGCACGGAGATCGGCGTCGACGCGCACCTCGCGGCGCTGAACGAGCGGCTCGGGCTCACGGGGGACGCGGCGCTTCCGGTGCACGAGTGAGCTCGCGCAAGGAACCTCGAGGATGCGACAGATTGCCCCAGACTGCCCCGGTGCTGGTGCGTTTCGCCCCAGCGCGCGCATCTCGGCTCTGCCCAGGCGTTTACGGCGCATCGCACCGGGCAGTGGGGCGATTCGCGCCGCTGCCGGAAATCGATCGACCGACCGCCGGGAGGGGCGGGGGAACGCGCCGGCGGTTGTCCCCGCACGACTTGCGGCGTCCGGCGCAAGCGGGCCGGCGCGGGGAACGATGCTTGCCCAGAGCGGTGCGCGAGCGCGGCTTTCTTCCGAGCTCGCTTCATCCCCTGATTCCAAAGGAGATCCAATGAGACGTGTCCTGATCGGGCTCGCGGCGCTCTTGGCAACCGCCTCGTTCGCCAGTGCCCAGCGCGATTGTTGCTGCTTCCTCGCCAACGACACCGACGGCGACAACCACAGCGACTGCACCAACGAGGCCAACGCGGCTGCCTGCACGGCCGCCGGAGGCATCGCCTTCGTGGCGGGCGCCTTCTGCCCCGACGACAAGAACCAGCCGGCACCAGACAGATGCTTCCTGAAGCAGGGCGGCCAGAAACAGTTCCTCGCTTGCGACATCCTGGCGGGCCCGGTGGTGGTCACGCTGCCCTACGTGCCCACGATGTCGCCGTGGGCCATGCTGGTGACCCTGTTCGCGGTCCTGTCCGTCGGGCTCTTGCTGCTGCGTCGTCGCGTGGCGGCAACACACGCGGCCTGACCCGGCGGGGATCCCGGCTCGCAGGGGCGCCGTTGCGCGCCGGCGCGAGGGCCCGCGGTCCTCGTTCGCACGCGCAGCCGGGATCCCCGTCCTTTCCCGCGACTGCGGTCGGCACGCGCGAGTGGTCCACGCGAAGCCCCATCGCCCGAGGGTCGACGGGCCGGCCTGGTCCGCGCGGCGTACCGGGCGCATGTCTCGGGACCAACCGCGCCCGCAGTTCCTTCAGTCAGTGCGGGTCGCTGTCCAGGTTCCCACCCCGCAGCTGGTCCCGCAGGTAGACGATCACGGCCTCGAGGACCTCGGGGTAGAAGCCGCCGCGCTTCGAGACGCCGTTGATCACGAGCGACGGGGTCGAAACGATCGCCGCCTGCTTGCACAGCGCGACGTCCTCGGCCACGCGCCGAGCCGCCTCCTCGCCGTCGACGCAGATCCGGAAACGCGGCTCGTCGATACCCAGCTCCGGGAGGAGGCCGAGGACGTCCGCGGGAACGAGGCGCTCCGGGTCGAAGCGCGTCAGTACGGCCTCCTGGAACGGCCAGAAGCGCTCCTGCTCCTCAGCACACTCGGCTGCGCGGGCCAGCCAGCAAGCGTGCTCGTGCATACGCGTGGGCACGCTGGGGTTGCAGTCCGAGTTCACCGGCGAGTTCAGGAAGGTCAGGCGCAGGTCCTCGGGGAAGCGCGCACGCAGCTCGTTCAGCTTGCGCTCGGTGATCCGGCAGTAGCGGCACTGGAAGTCGCCGGCTACGAGCACGTGGATCGGCGCGTCCGCCGGACCGATCGTCGGCTGTCCCTCGAACAGGCTCATGTCCACGTCGGGCCGGCCGTCGACCAAGAGGCCCAGGAACGTCTCGGCCTGCTCAAGGCCTTGGCGCTGCACGCGAACCAAGGGCTCGAGCGTCGTGGTCAGCGCGGACGCCGCGGCGGCCAGCGTCACCAGCGCGAGCCCCAGCTGCACCACCGTGCGGTAGTAGCCGGCCTCGTCGAGGGCGCGGAACGACGGCAGGACGTCGCGCAGCCGACCGCGGATGGACGCGGCGCGCAAGAGCAGCCAGAACCCCACGAGCAGGCCGAGGTTGATCCCGTAGCTGGCGAGACACCACGGGCACAGACCCTGGAGGGCGAAGAGCATCACGCTGCCCAGGTAGGCGTCGAACAGCACGCCCAGCCCGACCAGCAGGACGCCGGCCTTCAGGAAGCCCACCCGCGTGGCACCGCGGAAGACGGCGTTCCCGACCACCAGCGCGAACACGACGATGTAGAACAAGAGCCCCCAGGCCGAGACGGGCAGTCCGAAGAGCCAGGCGCTGTCGTGGGCCAGCACATCGCCGCAGCTCCAGCGCCCGCCGGGGCTGCACAGGAGTCCCTCGACGACTCCGCTCTCGTACAGCTCGGCGTGCTCGAGGGTCAGGTGACGCGCGATGGCCATGCCGCCGCACGACAAGAGGAGCAACGCGAAGCTCATGACGGTGCGCATGGTTCCCTCGTGTCCCGGGCCGCGCCGCGCGTCGCCGACGCCGGCGGGTTGCGAACCGGGTGTACGGCCATCCTAGGTGTTACGCCGATCGCCGGCGAGCGCGGGCGTGACTCGCATTCCGCCCGACCGGGCGCCTCCGCGCGAGTCCTGCGCCCAGCCCGCGGCCTGCGCTGCGGCTCAGGCAGATCGAGGCGGCGCTCTCGACGAGACCGCTCTGCGCAGCGACGGTTCCAGGTAGTCGCCGGCGCGGGTCTGGACCTGGGTCAGCGCGTACAGCGAGAACGGCTCGTGGCCCACGGGATGACGGCTACCTCGGCCCGGCGCCGATCGACCTGTCGGCGGAGGACCAGCGCTGCTCGCCGCGGACCGGCTCGCGGAGGGAATGGGCACCGATGCGAGCCGAGCGGGACAGCGCGACGCTGCCCTGGAGGTAGCAGAGCACTGCGTCCGTGGCCTCCGCGGTCGAGACTCCCGGGTGCGCGAGGTCGCGCGTGACGATGCCGGCGTCCTGGGCCGCGGCGACGGCGCTCTCGATCCGGCCGGCCTCCTCCTCCAGGTCGAGGGAGTGCCTGAGGAGCAAAGCGGCGGACAGGATCGCGCCGAAGGGGTTGGCGATTCCGCGTCCGGCGAGGTCAGGCGCGGACCCGTGCACGGGCTCGTAGAGCCCCGGTGCGTCGCTCCCGAGGGAGGCCGACGGAAGCAGCCCGAGCGAGCCGGCGAGAACCGACGCCTCATCGGTCAGGATGTCGCCGAACAGGTTCTCCGTGACGACCACGTCGAAGTCCGCGGGACGCGTCAACAGGTGCACCGCCATCGCGTCCACGAGGACGTGCTCGAGCTCGAGCTCGGGGAACTCCGCGCGCACGACGCGCGTCGCCGTCTCGCGCCAGAGCCGGGACGTCTCCAGCACGTTGGCCTTGTCCACCGAGGTCAGCTTGCAGCGCCGCGCGCGCGCGAACTCCGCCGCGATTCGAACGATCCGCTCCACTTCCCGGATCGTGTAGGCGCACTCGTCCACGGCACGGCCGTCCGCCCGGCGCTTCTCGCCGAAGTAGAGCCCGCCGGTCAGCTCGCGCACGAACAGGATGTCGACGCCGCAGAGGCGCTCGGGGACGAGCGGCGACCGGCCGGGTCGATGGGACGCGGCCCGCACCGGGCGCAGGTTCGCGAACAGGCCCAGCTCCTTGCGCAACGCCAGGAGGCCCTGCTCGGGACGCACCTGCGCACCATTGTCGGACCAGCGCGGTCCCCCCACCGCGCCGAGCAGGATCGCGTCCGCGGCGCGGCAGGCGCGCAGTGTCTCCTCGGGCAGCGGCGTGCCGCAGGCGTCGAGCGCGGCGCCGCCCACGAGAGACTCCGTGAAGAGGAAGGTGTGGCCGCCCGTCTCGGCGACGGCGCGTAGGACGCGCAGCGCGCCCGCCGTGACCTCGGGGCCGACGCCGTCCCCCGGCAGGACGTGGATCGCGGCTCTCACGAGCGCGACCTCTCGTGGCGCGCAACGGCCTGCGTGTGCGCGAGCAGGTAGTCGAGCTCGTCCTCGCCGGCCAGCAGGGAGCGGCGCGCGAAGGGGTCGAGGGGGAACGGGACCGCGGCGCCTCCCTCGTGACGCAGCGTGAGCGCCTCGACGTCGACCTCGACCCGCGACCACGGCGAAGAGACGAGTCGCGCGTGGAGGACGTGGTGGATCTTCACCGGAACGAGACCGTTCTTGACGGCGTTCGCCGCGAAGATCTCGGCGAAGGAAGTGCTCACGACGGCTCGAAAGCCGAAGCCCTGGAGCGCCCACACCGCGTGCTCGCGCGAGGATCCGCAGCCGAAGTTGCGACCGGCGACGAGCACGCGGCACTCCGCGGCGCGCGGATCGTCGAGGACGTTGCTCGGGTCGGCGCGCCAGTCCGCGAACGCGTGCGCGCCGAGGCCCGCGCGAGAGGTGGTCGTGAGGAAGCGCGCCGGGATGATCTGGTCGGTGTCGATGTCCGCCCGATCGAGCACGAGGATGGGCGAGCAGAGCTGTTTGACGGGTTCCATGAGCGGGTCACTGTCAGTCGAGGAGCTCGCGCGGGTCGGTCAGGGCTCCGGCGAGCGCCGTGGCGGCGGCCGTGAGCGGGCTCGCCAGGAACGTGCGCACTCCCGGCCCCTGACGGCCGGCGAAGCTCCGATTGCTGGTGCTCACGACCGAGCGCCCGGGCTCCCCGCGATCGCCGTTCATGGCGATGCACATGGAGCACCCGGACGCGCGCCACTCGCAGCCGGCCTCGCGGAAGACGTCGGCCAGCCCCTCCGTCTCGGCTTGCTCGCGGACGCGCTCCGAGCCGGGCACGACGAGCGCGCGCAGTCCGCGCGCGACGCGCCGGCCGCGCAGGAGCGAGGCCGCGGCGCGCAGGTCCTCGATCCGGCCGTTGGTGCAAGAGCCGAGGAACACCTCGTCGATCGGGTGTCCCGCCAACCTCTGCCCGGGTGCGAGACCCATGGCGCGCAGCGAGCGTGCCAGCTCCGGATCCTCGCCCGCCGGCACGCAACCGGTCACCTCCGCGTTCTCGGCGGGGCGCGTACCGAAGGTCACGCGCGGCGTCACGTCGGCAGCGTCCAGGCGCATCGTCCGGTCGAAGGTGGCGCCCGGGTCGCTGCGCAGCGCGGACCAACGCCGAGAGGCCTCGTCCCAGGCCGCGCCGCGCGGCGCGCACGGGCGACCCTCCA
>Ga0302046_10001378_pt1 | contig 22815 bp, 20 predicted proteins | sample RVTome_11_FD_200261 | JGI IMG/M metagenome (GOLD analysis project Ga0302046, IMG submission 200261) | Soil microbial communities from uranium-contaminated site in the Upper Colorado River Basin, Wyoming, United States - RVT147D111 (version 2) ... | reverse complement strand
GGGCATGACGCGCGCCTATCGACGCGATGTCATCCGGTCGCTGCCCGTCACCGAGGACGGCAAGGAGTTCCATCTCGAGGTCATCCTCAAGGCGACCGCATTCGGTTACCGCATTCGCGAGATCCCAGCGATCCTCGAGTGGAAGGAGTACAAGCTGAGCGGCATGCGCGTGGAGCGGAAAAGCTCATCGCGCGTCGGCCGGCTCATGATCTCGCACAGCCTGTTCAGCCTGTTCGCCAACCCCGTACACTACGTGTGGGGCATGGCACTCATCACGCTGGCGCTCGCCTTCGGCTTCTTCGTCTGGGCCGTCATTGCGCTCATCATGGACTTCACGGCCGCATTCGCGGCGCTGCTGAGCGTGTCGCTGGTGCTGCTGGCGATCCTGCTCTTCGTCATGGGCGTCGTCGTGCGGCAGGGCAACATGGTGCAGCGAGAGCTGTGGATCCTGCAGCGGGCGCAGCTCGCGGCAGGCGGCGGCATGCTCACCAACGAACAGCAGCAGGCGATACGCAACGAGCCGCGCGCCGGACCGCCGCCCACGGAACCCGGCCGCGAGCCGGTGACGTCGCCCGCCGGCCAGCAGCGCTGAACCCGACAGCGTCGCATACGGATGGACCATGCGCACTCTCACGGTTCTCTCCATGGCCGGCCTTCTGCTCGCGGGTCCCGCAGCCGCGCAGGAGACCCGCACGAACGGCCCGACCGACCGCGCCGTTGCCCTGACGTTCGACGATCTGCCCGCCGTCTCGACACGTGCCCAGCTGGACGTCTGGTCCATGATCACGGACAGTCTGCTGTCCGTACTGCAACGGCACCGCGCGCCGGCCATCGGGTTCGTCAACGAGAACAAGCTGGAAGTGAACGGACGTCTCGACGATGAGCGAGTCGAACTGCTGCGCCACTGGCTGGGCGCCGGCCACGACCTCGGCAACCACACGTACGCGCACCGCAGTCTGCACACCACACCGCTCGTCGAGTACGAGCAGGACATTCTGCGGGGTGAGGTCGCATTGCGCGAACTGCTCGGTTCACGCGGCCGCACACCGCAGTGGTTCCGCCACCCGCAGCTGCACACCGGCAGAACCCTGCCGGTCAAGCGCAGGCTTCACGGTTTCCTGACCAGGTTCGGCTACCGCGTCGCACCCGTCACCATCGACAATCAGGAGTGGATCTTCGCGCGAGCGCACGACCATGCGCTCGACCGCGGCGACGCCGCACTCGTCCACCGCATCGAATCGGCCTACCTCGCCTACATGGACACGATCTTCGGCTACTACGAGAAGCAGGCGGTCGCAATTGTGGGTTACGAGCTGCCGCAGATCCTGCTGCTCCACGCCAACCGGCTGAATGCCGCGTGCCTCGACCGGCTGCTCCTCATGATGCAGCGCCGGGGCTACCGTTTCATCACGCTCGAGCAGGCGATGCGCGATCCCGCGTACGACCGGCCGGATATCTACACGGGCCCGGCCGGCATCACGTGGCTGCACCGCTGGGCGTTCACGGACGGACGTGGCGGTTCGCTTTTCGCCGGCGAACCCGAAGTTCCCGGCTTCATCTCCGATGTCTCCGGAATCCGTGGTCAGACACCGTTCTGACATGACGCACTGACGGCCGGGAAGAGCAGGGCGTGCCGCGCCGTCGGCCCATGCCCGATCCGTCGTATGGCAGTCAGGCCACCCGGGTCCGGGCGGCGGCCAGCAGCTCGAGCAGCTCGCCGGTTCGGATCTCGTAGCGTCTGGTGCAGAACTCGCAGGTGACTTCCGTGAAGCCGCGCGCGCGGTCCTTGTCCAGCAGGCCGCGCATCTCGGTTTCACCCAGCAGCAGAAGTGCCCGCTCGACACGCTCGCGCGAGCAGGGACAGTGGAAGCGGACGGGCACGCGGTCGAGCACATCGAAGCCATCCGCAAAGATCCGCTCGAGCAGGTCTTCGGGCGATTCACCGCTGCGCAGCATCGTGGTCGGATGGGGCAGTGCACGCACCTTCTGCTCGATCTCGGTCGCCGCCGCGTTGGTCACACCCGGCAGCATCTGGACGATGTAGCCACCGGCTGCGACCACGTTGCCTTCGCGGTCGACGAACACGCCCAGTCCGACGGCGGACGGTGTCTGCTCGCTGGATGCGAGGTAGTGGGCGAGATCTTCACCAACCTCGCCGCTGACCAGCTCGACGACGCCGACGTAGGGATGGCGCATGCCGAGATCGCGTGTGACCGTGAGCCGGCCGGCCGTACCGACCACACCGCTCACGTTCAGCTTGCCGTTGTCTTTCACCTGGTCAATGCCCGTCCGCGGATGCACGACGAGCCCGCGCACTTCGCCGTTCCCCGTCGCCGTGGCGAGCAGCATGCCGGCCGGCCCATCACCCAGGACGCGTACGGTGACCGCGTGCGCCGCCTGCTTGAGCATGGCACCGAGCATCAGTGTTCCAGTCGCGAGCCGGCCGAGCGCGGCCGTCACGGCGAGGTCCGTGTCGTGGATGCGCCGCAGATCCTCGACGAGGCGCGTCGCATCAATGGCGAACGCGCGCACGAGGCCGTCATGCGCCGTCGCCCGCACCAGGTAGTCTTCACGCATTTCGTTCATCCGTGGTTTCCCATCATGCCGCGCCCATTCTCGTTGACGCGAAACGAAACGGCCCCGTGAGTGCCGGGGCCGCGCTTCGAATCGCCAGCGGTCCGCTCTGACGCGGCCGTCCTCATTCCTCGTCCTCGGGTCCGATCGGGCCACGCACCAGCGCGAGGATCGCCGCCTGCGGTACGACGAGATAGCGCTCGTTCTCGAACGTGATCTCGACCGCTGCACGCCGGAAGAAGATCGCCCAGTCACCGACCTTCGCCTGCACCGGCAGGTACTTCGCTTCGCCGCCCGCGATCTTCCACGGTTCCTCGTTCAGCTCGGTCGGCGCCGAGATCGGTGTGCCCGGCCCGGTCGCCAGCACCCGCCCGCTCTGTACCGCCTGGTTGTCCACCGCCGAGGAAGGCAGGTACAGACCGACGTGACTCCGCTCCTCGCCTTCTTCCGGCTTGATGAGGACGCGGTCGCCCACCACGATCAGCTGCTTACGACTCTGTTCCATACACTCGAATATCGACGGATCCACGGAACCGGGCAAGCAGTCGTCCCGTCCCGCCATTCCCGTGCGCCGATCTGACGGACACCGTGCCCGCATACCAATACCACGGGAGGTTCCATGTCGCAGGACCGCAAGGATCGCCAGGACCGCCGGCGCCGGAGGCCGGCCGCGCGAGGTCCGTACACGTTCTACCTCGACGCGTCGCTGGTCGAGCGCGCGCGCCGCGAAGTCGGCGAGACCGACGTCGTCCGCAGCATCGAGGCAGCCCTCGAGGCCGTCGTCGATTATCAGCTCTGGGTTCGGGAGGTAGCAGCGGGGCGGCGGGATCCCGCGGCTTGAACGAATGAGGTCCGGGGCTGCGGCTGCGGCTACGGCCGGGGTTTACGGATTGAACGGATCAACGTTGCTGGTGCTGGTGCTGGTTGCCGGGCCGGAGAACGAAAACGGAATCGGTAAGCGGGGATTCTGCCCGCGGTCTGACTGCGGGTGTGTACAGGCGGGTTGACGGCGGGTAGGGGTGGAGGTGGAGGTGGAGATGTTCTCACTCGGCGGGCTGGGGGACCTGCGTGCGGAAGATCACCCGCCACCGGTCATCGTCGCGGAAAAGGACGTACATGTCGATCCCGCTCTCGCGGTGCGTTTCGCTGCGGAACTCGTAGACACAATCGAAGCGGCAGGTCACGATGGCGCTCGCGCCGATCACGTCGATCATTGGATCGTGCTCGTTGTATTCGTGCATCGTGGCGGAGGCAAGGAAGTCGCGGTAGCTCTGCACACACAGGTCGCGACCCTGGACACGCGCGTCGCCGCCCGGCTGCATGAACACGACGTCCTCGTGCAGGAACGGCACCATGTCATCGACGCGGTTCTCCCGCCACGCCGCATTGATCTCCGCAATGGCCGCCGCCACCAACCTCGAATCACCCGTCATGCCCTCAATCCGTTCCTCCGTTCCCCAGCCCCAGCCCCAGGAACCAGCCCCGGCACCGCCGTTGATCCGTTCGATCCGTTAAACCCCAGCCGCAGCCGCAGCCCTCGCCGTAGCCCCTCAGAGCGCACGATCAACGGCTACCCAGCCATCGCACTCCCACCCGATGCAGCGACCCGAACAAGTCGTAATCCTGAAAGGCATAATCGATGGAGATGGGTCCGAGCGAGAGGCCGCCACCGAGCAGGAGGTTGCCCTGGCCGTTTTCGCCCGCGCCACCGTTGTAGCCGACGCGGCCGACGGCTCCGACGCGTGAATCGCCACGCGGCAGCAGGCCGGCTTCGATGCCGGCCAGAATGCCGCTGTGGCCGCTCGCGGTTTCCGCGACGAGATCGGCGGATGCCACGATGCCGATGCCGGTCGGTCGCACGAACTCGTACATGGTGCCGACACGGAACTCGGTGGGCAGCTTCGCGCTTGCCAGTCCGCTGCCGGTGAGCGAGCCGCCCAGGTTGCGGACGGCGGCGCCGAGCGTCAACGCATCGAACGTGTACTGCGCGCCGATGTCGACGAACGGAGCAGCACGCGCGGCTTCTGCGAGTGATGTGGTGATGATGCCGAGGCTGGCACCCAGACGCAGACGGTCATTCATGAGCGGCAGCCCACCGCTCAGGCGAGCGGCCATTTCGGTTGCACTGACCGTGCGGCCCGTCGGCATGCCCGTCTGGCCACCGAAGTCCGGATCCGGCACGTACTCGTCGATGTCGCCGAAGTCGAGGAAGATCGCCGATGCGCCGAGCGTGAAGCGGCCGAGTCGCACTGCAGCGGCACCGGTCGCCACCCCGATTTCTGCCACGTGCTGCTGATAGCTGAGCGATGCCGCCGCGCCCAGTCCGGCAATACCGGCCGGATTGTAGAAGAGCACGTCAGCATCGCCGCTGGCGCCCACGTACGCACCCGACAGCGCCGTCGCCCGCCCACCTGCGAACATCTGCAGCACGTTCCCCCCGGTCGTACCCGCACCCTGCGCGAATGCACGTTCCGCAGCACCGAGCGCCAGGCCGGCCGCCACCGTTCCAGTGATGAATCTGTTCATCCGGATGCCTGTCCTCATCTCACGTCTCCTGCTATCGCGCCGTGACCCGTTCCCCGGCACAAGCACCAGAAACCAGCACCAGCACACCGTTTCATCCGTTCAACCCCGGCCGTAGCCGTAGCCCCAGCCGTAGCCCCTGATCCGGTCACAACCGATCCGCCAGAAGAACCATCAGCTTCTCCCGCAACGTCTGCCCCTCGACCTGGAAGATGACGAGATAAACGCCCGGCGCAACGCGAGTGCCCTCGTCATTGCGCAGATCCCAGCGTGCGAACGTGTCGCCGCCGATCTGGCCGCAACGCAGTGTGGCATCGCCGCAGAGGTCGATGATGCGCCGGCCCTGAATGGTATAGACGGCGGCCGTGCGCGGTGGCGATGCGAAATTGAAGACGACAGCCGTTTCGCGCACGGGGTTCGCACTGAACGTGAGAACCTCGGCCGGGCGCAGCACTGTCGTGGCGGCCGTACCACTGGCGACGGCGACGATGGCGGCATCGATCTGGTCGACTGCACCCGAGCGCACACCTCGCGAATGCAGCTCCTGCGGGACGAGCGTCGCGTCGAACGTCGCGCCGTTGGGCGCAGCACCGGAAAGCTCGACGGCGAGGAAGAACGGAGCGACGAGGAACGGCTGGACGCGCAACGAATCGGGCGCAATGATGACGCGCGTGCCTGCGGGTGTCAGGGCTGTGGCGAGCGAACCGACGACGGGATCGGAGGCGTCGAGTGTACCGCTGCCGTTGCCGTCGCGCACGAGCAGCAGTCGCGCACCCTGGTCATGGCCACGCACGTCGAACCCGATCGCCGTGATATCAATGGCTTCCAGTCCACGCGCTTCGAGATTGAGCTGCAGCAGTGGCAGCCGGGTGCCGCGCGTACCGAGCAGCGGCTCGGCGCTCGCCAGTGGTTCGGCCTCGAGACCGAGGGTCGACGGCTCATCATTGCCCAGGGCGAGCAGTGCATCGCGCACGTTCAGCTTGCCGAACCCCCACCAGTCTTCCGGCCGTCCGCCCGGCGCAGTGTCGTACGTGCGCGTAGTGAACACATCCTGCATGGCGGAGCCGGCGAGCATGGCCTTGACGTCTTCCGGCGTGAGCAGCGGGCTCTGGCCGAGCAGTACGGCAATGGCGCCGGTCACGTGCGGTGCAGCCATGCTGGTGCCTTCCCGCGCGGCATGCACACCACTCGTCGCAACACGGTTCTGCGAGATCGATGCATTACCGGAATGTGCGGAAAGCACACCCAGACCGGGTGCGACGATTTCCGGCTTGAGCCGGCCGTCGCGGGTCGGGCCGGCACTCGAGAAGCGGGCCATGTCGCCCAGCTCTTCACGCTGGGTGTAGCAGATTGGATTGGCGGAGACAATACTCGGCCAGCAGAGCCGGCTGACGAATGCGCCGACGGTCACGGCGCGCTGTGCGTTGCCCGGCGATCCGACAATGAAGCGGTTGTCGAAGCCGGCCCGTCCGGTCGCCGGCGGGCCCGCGTTCGCGTAGATCCACATGTCGTACGGCGACCCGGATCCGGCGGTCGCCGGCGTGATGTGGATGCGCCACACGCCGGCTGCCGGTACTGCGCTCGTGCCGCAGCCGTTGATCTGGATGATGGCCTCGACATCGCCATTACCGGAATTGATGCCATCGGAGCCATTGTCGATCTGGATCCGGCCCTGGGTGTTGTCACTGATGATCTCGCTGCCGCGCGTCGCCGCCGCCGCCGATCCGTCCGGTCGGACCACGCCGATGGTCAGCTGGTCCGCGTCCTCGTACCAGAAGCTGATGTTGATGTAGTTGCCGTTGCAGCGGTCGGCATTGGGCGAGTACGGCGTGATCTCGATCTCGAACTCGCGTGTCGCCGTGCCGGTCGCCAGGCCGCGCGCGTGGATCAGCCGGCCGCCCAGCGGTGGTGTGGTGTTGCCGTTGATGCCGTTGTTGCCTGCCGAAATCACGACCATGAAGCCGGGTCCGGACAGCGCATCGATCATCCGTTCGTAGAGGCGAGAGCCATCGTGCGGTCCGAACTGTCCGCCCAGTGAGAGATTCGCCACGATCGGCCGGTTCAGCCGCAGGCCTTCCTGACGCATCCACGTCAGGCCGTCGATGATCAGGTTCTCGAAGAAGACGCCCGGCCCGCCATTGACGATGAGCAGGTCTGCGCGCGGCGCCACGCCAGCGTACAGGTTCAGCATCTGGCCGCCGTCGCCGGCCGAGCCATCGCCCGCGGCACTGCCGGCGACGTGCGTGCCGTGGCCGTTGTAGTCACGCTGGCTGCAGCCCGACTGGCCATTCGTGTCGATCGCCTGCTGCACTGCTGCCGGTGAGCAGTAGACGCCGCCGGAAAAGCCGACCGGCGGTGTGCCGAAGCCCGTCTGGTCCCAGAGCCCGACCACGCGCGTCTGACCCTGCGCGTCGATGAAGTCATCGTGCATGAAGTCGAGGCCCGTGTCGTACACGCCGACGATCGCACCCTCTCCCGTCGCGCCCCGCCATTCGCCGTTCACCAGCTCGCGCACGTCCTCGACCTGGACGGCGCGCGTGCTCGAATCGTTCCCCAGGCGGAGCGCGCGCGCAGCCTCGACCGCCACGATGTCCGGCGCCGCGGCGAGCGCCTCGAGCGCAGTGAGCGGAACCCGTGCGGCGACATAATCGTCGACAACGGCACCGACCACCCCGCGCAGGGCGCGGATCTGCGCCAGCGCCGCGCTGTTGCGGACCTGGATGAACACGCCGAGCATCGGCTCTTCCAGCGCACTGCCGCGCTGCAATGCGAGTGATCCACCGAGCGGCTGTGATTCCGGCGGGGACAGCGGATCGATGCGCAGGCGCTGCAGGATGCGGTCACGCAGCTGCGGCCGGGTCAGCTCGGCGAGAACGGGCTCGAGCTTGCGGACCTGCTGCGCGGCTGTCGGTTCCGGCAGGAGCCCCGCAATCAGCAGGAGGCCCGGTGCAACGCGCTTCACTCTGCGAACGTTCAGCCTCACACGGTCTCCAGCCACGCGTACCTGCCCTTCAGCGTCTCCAGCGCAAGGCGGTACGTCGGGCCGTCGTCATTGTGGAAGACATCACGGAACGAGCGCGCAATCCGGTGACGCGCCTGACCACAGAACGCGTCCGCCAGCTCCACCGGACCGCGCTCGGCCGGATTCTCCTGCACCAGTGTGCGGGCGCGAACGCACGCGGCCGACATGGCGAACAGCTCGGCGCCGACGTCGACCAGCCGGAACAGCACGGACTGCCGCTTCTCGAGCCGCGGCCCGAACTTCGCCATGGCGTAGAACAGCATGCGGCCGAGCTTGCGGCTGGTGCGTTCGACGTAGCGGATGTGCGAAGCCAGCTCGCCGTAGTCGCCGAAGCGCGGCCAGCGTCCCCAGCCGACGGCGAGGCCGGGGAACCAGCCGGCCATGTGCATGCCGAGACCGGCGGCACCGCTCAGTTTCGCGCCGGTGCCAGCCTTCGGATCGACCATGGCGCCAGCTTTCTGCAGGTGCGGATCGACGGCTTCACGCGCAATGAACAGACGCATGATCTCGCTCGATCCCTCGAAGATCGTATTGATGCGCAGGTCGCGCATGACGCGCTCGACCGGGATCGCGGGTTCGCCGCGCGAGCGCAGCGAATCGGCCGTCTCGTAGCCGCGTCCGCCACGGATCTGCATCGTCTCATCGACAATGTGCCACGCTGCCTCCGAGTTGTACATCTTGGCGATCGCCGCTTCCAGCCGGATGTCGGAGCGACCCGCATCGGCGAGTCCGGCCGCCAGCTCGTTGATCGCATCCATCGCGAATGCGGTCGCAGCGATCCAGCCGATCTTCTGCGCAATCGCATCATGACGACCGACCGGCTGGCCCCACTGCACGCGCTCGCTGCTCCATTCGCGCACCACCTTGAGGCACCACTTCGCTGCCGCTGCCGTCGTCGCCGGGATGGTGAGACGACCCGTGTTCAGCGTGATCAGCGCGAGCTTCAGTCCCTTGCCCTCACCCCAGATGATGTTCTCACGCGGGACCCGCACGTCGTGGAACCGGATCACTCCGTTCTCGATACCGCGCAACCCCATGAACTCGAGCCGGCTCACCAGCTCGACTCCCGGCAACTCCGCTTCAACAATGAACGCCGTGATCCCGCGCCGGCTGCCATCCTTCGACGGCGTCCTCGCCATCACGACCATTACGTCCGCAATCGGTCCGTTCGTGCACCACAGCTTCTCGCCGTTCAGGATGTACGTCTCGCCGTCCTCCGCCAGGTCCGCCGTCGCCGCCATCCGCGCCGGATCCGAGCCCACATCCGGCTCCGTCAGCGCGAACGCCGAGATGTCGCCCTGCGCGAGGCGCGGCAGGTACTTCTTCTTCTGCGCCTCCGTACCGAACATCTTGAGCGGCTGCGGTACGCCGATCGACTGATGCGCCGACAGCAGCACACCCAGCGCACTGCAGGATGTGCTGATGTGCGCGATGGCCCGGTTGTAGCTGGTCTGTGACAGGCCCAGCCCGCCGTACTCACGGGGGATCTTGATTCCGAACGCTCCGATCCGCCGCAGCCCGTCGATCACCTCGGACGGCACCTTCCCCGTCCGCTCGATCGCATCGCCATCCACGGAGCCGCAGAACTCCTTCAGCTGCGCCATGAACCGGGCGCCCCTGGCCTGCTCCTCCGGATCCGCCGCCGGCCACGGATCGATCAGGTCCAGCCGGAGCCGCCCCAGAAACAGCTCCCGCACGAAGCTCGGCCGCGACCACTCCGTCTCCCGCGCCGCCTCTGCGACCTGCCTCGCCTCCTGCTCAGTTACGCCACCGCCCGTACGAGCCGTATCCGTCGCCACTGTACTCATCGTCCATCTCCCATCCACGAACGTTGCCCCGATCCCCGCCCGCTTCGCCCCGCAATGCTCCGGAACACGCACCCGCGAGTCCCCATCCCTTCGATGAATATGGATCCCCGCTCCACCCCGTCCGGGGTTCCATGCCGCTGCCGCGTCCGGCTCTCCGTTCCTGCCCGTCCTGCCCGTCCGCCGTCGCCGGTCCGGTCGCGACCCTGTTCCCGGTCCGGTCCGGTTGCGTTACCGGGCGTCAGCCCAGGATGTACTTGGCAATGGTCTGCATCTGCATGTTACTGGTCCCCTCGTAAATGGTCCCGATCTTGGCGTCACGGTAGAGCTTCTCGACCGGGTACTCGCGGGTGAACCCGTAGCCGCCGTGGAGGTCGATGCAGAGGGAAGTGATCTCCTGGGCGACCTCGGAGGCGAAGAGCTTGGCCATGGCCGCCTCCACGATGAACGCGTGACCGGCATCCTTGAGACGGGCGGCGTTGTAGACCATGAGGCGAGCGGCTTCGAGGCGGGTGCGCATGCCCGCGAGCTGGAACTGCACGCCCTGGAATTCGGCAACGGGCCGACCGAACTGCTCGCGCTCGCGCACATAGCGGAGCGTGTGATCGAGCGCGCCCTGGGCGAGTCCGATCATCTGGGCGCCAATCCCGATGCGTCCTTCGTTCAGCGTTTCGATTGCGATCTTGTAGCCTTTGCCGACTTCACCGAGCACGTTGCCGGCGGGAACGCGGCAGTCATCGAGGATGAGCTCGGTGGTCGACGATGCGCGGATGCCGAGCTTGTCCTCTTTCTTGCCTACGGCGAAGCCGGGGAACTCGCGTTCGACGAGGAATGCGGTAATGCCGCGGTAGCCGGCGCCGGGATCGACAGTGGCGAAGACGAGGAAGAGGCCGGCTTCGGCGCCGTTCGTGATCCAGAGCTTGCGCCCGTCCAGCCGCCACTCGCCGTCGACGGCCGAGGCGCGCGTCTGCAGTGCGAAGGCGTCCGAACCCGAGCCCGCTTCCGACAGTGCATATGCGCCGACGACGTCGCTCGAGAGGCGTGGCAGGAACGCCGCCTTGAGCGCTTCCGTACCGTAGCGGAGAATGCAGTTGTTGACCAGTGTGTTCTGGACGTCGACGAACACGCCCACACTCGGATCGACGCGCGAAAGTTCTTCGACGATGAGAACGGCAGTGAAGAACGACGCGCCCGCACCGCCCAGCGTGTCCGGTATCTCGACACCCATCAGTCCCAGCTCGAAGAACTGCGGAATCAGGTCCGCATCGAGCGACCCCGCCCGATCCATCGCCGAGACCCGCGGCGCAATCGTCTCCTCCGCGAACTGCCGCACCGTATCACGGAACATCTGCTCTTCTTCCGTGAGCACCGTGAGCGGCGGGCGCGCGGATTCCGCGAGAATGGCCGGCATGACGCGACTCCTGGGTGGCTCGGGTTGTCAGGGTCGGGACGTTCTTCATAGTAGTTTCGGGTTGGGAGGCGGTCCAGTGGAACGGATCAACGGTGTTGCTCGCCTGGTCAGCCCGGCACCGGAAACCAGCCCCGGCAACGCGTTCGATCCGTAGAAGCAGAAGGAGCGCCGACCGGTCACCCGGTGGCGCTCCTCTTTCTTCCGCAACCCGACGCGATGCCGTTGTGTGAGACGCGGCGCGTGCGGACAGGCTTACGATGTGTTGTGTCGGCTACGCGCCGATCTGGCGATCGCTTGCCCGTGTCGGGTTACGCGAAGTACTCGAACTGGCCAAGGGATCACCTCCTTCGTTGAGTGAACGCGAGGGCGACTCACCAGCGGGCTCGAAGTCCCGCGGTCCGCACATCGACCGATCCGGGATCGATCCGATCGGTGGCGGCCCAGGGCCCGCGCCTTGCGCAGGCTCGCCACAACACTAAGCGGACAGGCCGCTGCGGGCAAGCGTTGCGGCTCTGCGCCCTTGCCCGGCTCTCTGGCCGGGCTCCACTTTGCCGTCCGTGACCTCACGCCCGTCCCGCTCATGAAAGACGACGAACGGCTGCATTCGATCGTCGAACTGGTGCGTCGCATCCGGCACGACGCCAACGGGCCTCTCACGGTCGCACTCGGCCACGTGCAGCTGCTGCTCGGCGATGCGCCGCTCGATCCGGACGTGGAGCAGTCGCTCACCGTCGTCGAGGCCGAATTGCGCCGACTGATTGTGGTGTTGCGCGGCCTCGATGCCGTGCGTGGCGCCCCGGACGACCACGCCTGACGTCGCAACGCCCGCCTTGACGCTCCCTGCGGGTGCCGCCATTCTCTCCCGCGTCCGGAACGGCGCGACCATCGCGGGAGGCCGAATGTCCCAGATCCCGACCGACCTTCTGTACACGGAAGAGCACGAGTACCTGCGGGCCACAGGTGATGAAGGTGTGTACATCGTCGGCATCACGGATTACGCCCAGGGTGAACTGGGCGACATCGTGTTCGTCGAATTGCCGAAAGTGGGTGAGAAGTTCGGTCGCATGGATACCTTCGGCACGGTCGAAGCCGTCAAGGCCGTGAGCGATCTGTATTCCCCGGTGAGCGGTGAGATCGTCGCAGTCAACGATGCCCTCGCGGACAATCCGGGTGTCGTCAATTCGGACCCGTATGGCGAAGGCTGGATGATCCGCATCCGTGTCAGCAACCCGTCGGAGCTGGATCAGTTGCTGGGCGCGGAAGAATACGGCCGTCACGCCGGCGGGTGACCGCGTGGCGGCGCGCAGCCGGTCTGCGCGCTCCCTTCACGACGTCGGCGAGGACGCAGCAGTGGACTGGCGCCTGATCGTTCACGGTCCTGCGGATGGCGCGTCCAACATGGCCATCGATGAAGCGCTCTTCCAGGGCGTTCAGGCGGGGGGCCGGCCGGTCCTTCGCCTGTATCGTTGGAACCCATCCTGCCTCTCGCTCGGCCGCAATCAGCCGGCGCTCGGCGCACTCGATCCCCGTACCGCAGCCGCGCGTGGCATCGACATCGTCCGGCGACCCACGGGTGGCCTTGCCGTGTACCACGACCGGGAGCTGACCTACGCGGCGTTGCTGCCCGCTGGCCGGTTCGGTCGGCCGCGCGCAACGTACGGCATGCTCCATCGCGCGATTGCTGCCGGAATGCGTGACCTCGGTGTGACTGCTGACGTTGCGCAGGCGACGACGCAGCGGCCACGCGCCCTGCACACTGCCGCGCTGTCGTCGCATCCCTGCTTCGACACGACGGCGCCGGGCGAAGTGCTCGTACGCGGCCGCAAGCTGGTTGGCAGTGCTCAGCGCTGCGAGGGCCGCACGATTCTGCAGCACGGCTCGATCCTGATCGAGAGCGGTCAGGTCGTCGTCGCCGAATTGCTGAACGGCGAGGCACGCGCGACAGCGGCCATTGGTCTGGCCGACGTACTCGGTCGGGTACCCGATGTCGATGCTCTCCAGGATGCGGTCGTACACGGCTTCACCAGCGAGTGCCGCATCACGTTCGAACGGTCGGACCTCGAGCATCACGAACAGTGCCGGGCCGCAATGCTGGCGGAACGCTACCGGAGCGACGCATGGACGTGGCGCAGGTGATCCGACTCCGTCGCGCAGCCGCAGTGGCAGCGCTCGTCGCGCTCCACGCGCTCGCCGCATGCGGCGGTGAGGTGGGTCCGGCGGGCGGCGGCACCATTGTCGTCGGAATGCGCTCGGATTTCGGTGGCTTCAACCCCATCACGAACTCGGACCTGTACACGGGCGAGCTGATCAACTTCGCTCTGTTCACCCCGCTCGTGCAGTACGACGCCGACCTGAACGTCGTTCCCCATCTGGCACAGTCGTGGCAGGAGCACGGCGACACGGCGGTCGTGTTCGAGCTGCGCCGCGATGTGCGCTGGCACGACGGCCGTTCCGTCACGGCGGAGGATGTCGTATTCACGTTCGAGCGCGCGAAGGATCCGCAGACGACGTCGCCGCTCCTCGGTCCGGTGTTCCTGCAGCACGTCGCGGCCGCCCAGGTCATCGACAGCTTCACGGTGCGGTTCCGCTATGCCCGTCCGCACGCGCAGGCGCTGGAGGATTTCTGGTGGGCGCCCGTGCCCAGGCATCTGCTCGAAACGATACCCGCTGCCGAGCTGCGCAACGCTGCGTTCAACCGGCAGCCGGTCGGCAGCGGCCCCTACCGGCTGGTCGAGTGGCGCGCGGCCGAGCGGCTCGTGCTGGAACGCAATCCGGACTACCCGGAATCACTGGGCGGACCGCCACCATCGCAGCGCGTCGTTCTGCGCATCATTCCGGAAGCCTCTACGCTGCTGACGGAGCTGGTGCGGGGCGGCGTGCACGTCGACATTCCGGTCGTGCCCGACCAGGTCGATCAGGTCGGCGCGGAATCTGCCCTGCGGCTGTTCGCCTATCCGGGCCGTACACTCTACTACATCGGCTGGAACAATGCGCGTGCGCCGTTCGACGATGCGCGTGTGCGGCGTGCTCTTGCGCTCGCCATCGATCGCCGCGACATCATTGCCGCGCTGCTGCACGGACAGGGCGAGCTGGCGGAGAGTCCGATCCCGCCCTGGTCGCCCGTCCACCCGGGCGGGGTCGCACCCGTCGCGCAGTCGATCGACGACGCCGTGGCCCTGCTCGAGCTGGCTGGTTGGCGCGACCGCGACGGTGATGGCATTCGCGAGAACGCCGAGGGTGCGCCGCTCCGCTTCGACATGCTGTCCAGCGACGACGTCCTGCGCCGCGCCGTCGTCGAAGTGCTGCAGAGCCAGCTGCGCCGGGTGGGAGCGGACGCGCGCATTCGCATTGTAGAGTTCCAGACGATGATCGCCGATCACCGCAGCCGCAACTTCGACGCGATCTTCACCAACTGGATCCTCGACAACTTCCAGGTCGCCGCGACGCCGCGCGCGTTGTTGCACTCGGCGGAAGCGGACCGGGCCGGCTCGCCCAACCGCAGCAGTGTGCGTGATGTCGAGCTGGACCGCCTGATCGAACAGGGCGAAGCCGCCACGGATCCTGCCGAGCAGCGTCGCATCTGGCATCAGTTCACAATGCGACTGCAGCAGCAGCAGCCGGTGACGTTCATGTTCTGGCTGAACGAGTTGGCGGCCGCGCACAGCAGTGTCACAGGCGTCGAGATGGATCCGCGGGGCGAGTTCCTGACCGTGGCGCGGTGGTCCGTGATGGAACGGTAGCCCGGCGTGGCAGCCTTCGTCCTCCGCAGGCTGCTCGGGGCGGTGCCGCTGCTGCTCGGCATTGCCACACTCATCTTCTTCGTGCTGCACCTCGCGCCCGGTGATCCGACCGCATCTCTGTTCGGTCCGCAGGTCGCACCGGAAGTCATCGAACAGACGCGCCGCCACTTCGGTCTCGACCAGCCGATCCACGTGCAGTACGTGAAATGGCTGGCCGCCACGGTCACCGGCAACTTCGGCTGGTCGCTCAATCAGGGCCGACCGGTCGCCGATGTCGTCCTCGATGCACTGCCCAACACCCTCGTCCTCACCATCACATCCATCGTGCTGGTGTTCCTGCTGGGCACGTTGATCGGCGTCTACCAGGCTGTTCGCCAGTACAGTACGGGTGACAACGTGCTCACCGTGGTTGCGCTCTTCTTCTATTCGATGCCCGCCTTCTGGCTGGCGCTCATGATGGTCCTGATCTTCTCGCTCAAGGCATATCAGTGGGGCTGGCCCATCCATTTCCCGCCGACCGGCGTCACGGACATCAATTACGAGTTCCTCTCACCGGCGGCGAAGCTGCGCGACCGGCTGGTCCATCTGGTGCTGCCCGTGACCACGCTCACGCTCGCATTGGCCGCCGGCATTGCGCGCTACACGCGCGGCCAGATGCTCGAGGTCGTCCGCCAGGACTACATCAGGACGGCGCGCGCCAAGGGACTGCCCGAGCGGACGGTCATCCTGAAGCACGCACTGCGCAACTCATTGCTGCCCGTCATTACACTGCTCGGATTGTACCTGCCGTTCCTGTTCAGCGGCACGGTCTTCGTCGAGTACATCTTCGCATGGCCGGGAATGGGCCGCGTGATCGTGGAGTCCATCGGACGGCGCGATTACCCGGTGATCATGGCGACGAGTTTCATTTTCGCTGCGCTCACCGTGGTCGGGAACCTGCTCGCGGACGTGCTCTATGCATGGGCCGATCCGCGCATCCGCTATGAGTAGGACGCGCCTGATCTCGCTCCTCGCGCCCGGACTCGGGCACCTGCTGGTTGGCCGCCGCGCGGCCGCCGCCATCCTGCTGCCGGCCTGGCTCCTGCTCGTCATCCTCGTCATCGGCGCATGGCCGCGCATCGTCGGCGTGCCGCGCACCGGCTCGCTCGATGACTGGATCGCGCTCGGCACACTCGCCACCGCGCTGCTCGCCGTCTGGGGCTATGCATACTACGACCTCCAGCGACCAGCACGCGCCGCCGACGCCGCAGTGTCGCAATGGCGTATTGCCATGCGTCAGTTCCGGCGCAACCGCCTCGCCCTGATCGGGCTCGGCTGCATCATCCTGCTCTATCTGGCCACGCTGCTCACGCCCTTCATTGCACCGTACGATCCCATTGCGCAGCGCGACATTGCGCAGACCAGTCTGCTCCCGCCATCGGCCGACCACTGGTTCGGTACCGACCGGTTCGGCCGCGACATGCTCAGTCGCGTGCTGTACGGCGCGCGCATCTCGCTCGCGATCGGCTTCATCGCGACAACGATCAGCATCACGGTCGGTACACTGCTGGGCGCGATCGCAGGGTATGCAGGTGGAAGGATCGATGCCGCGCTGATGCGCTTCACGGACATGGTCCTGGCGTTTCCGCGGCTGGTCCTGCTCATTCTGATCGTCGCACTGTTCGAGCAGTCGCTGGTCGTGATCACACTCGTGCTGGGCCTCACGCAGTGGCCGACCACGACGCGCATCGTGCGCGGCGACGTGCTGAGCCTGCGCGAGCGCGAATTCATCCAGGCCGCCCGTGCGCTCGGCTTCGGCCACGTCCGTATCGTGCTCCGCCACCTCGTGCCCAATGTGCTGGCGCCCGTCATCGTCTCCGCCACGCTCGGCATCGGCAACACCATCGTGATGGAGGCCGGGTTGTCTTTCCTCAACCTCGGCCCGCCACCGCCCACACCGACGTGGGGCAACCTCGTCGCCGACGGCAAGGACCGGTTGTTGAACGCATGGTGGATCGCGACCTTCCCCGGCATGGCGATCGTCCTCGTCGTGCTCGCGTTCAATCTGGTCGGGGATGGATTGAGGGATGCTCTCGATCCTCGGCTGAGGACTCAGGGATAGGGCTACGGCTACGGCTCGGGTTTGACCGATTGAACGGATTTACGGCGTTGCTGGGGCTGGTTGCTGGTGCTGGGGCTGGGGAACGGAATGGACGGATCAACGGATGAACGGATCAACGGATGGACGGATCAACGGATGAACGGTCTGCCGGGGCTGGTTTCTGGGGCTGGGGAACGGATCAACTGATCACGCGCCCGACTCGCTCCCGGGTGCGCCGCATGCATGCTCGAACGGTGTTCGCTGCACGCACGCCGGGTCCGATCGAGAGGCCGCCAATCGTAGCGACACCGTGGAGCACGCATGCGTCCCCGGGCATCAGCACGGCAACCAGCCCGAGGAACGCCGTTCATCCGTCCAATCCGTCAAACCCCAGCCGTAGCCGTAGCCGTAGCCCTCTTCCCTCGTCATGAAAAAAAATGAGCCTGCTCACCGTAACCAGTCTTGCCACCCACTTCCGTACCGACAGGGGTCTGGCGCGCGCTGTCGACGGCGTTTCGTTCGCGGTGGATCGAGGTGAGACGCTCGGGATCGTGGGGGAAAGCGGGTGCGGCAAGTCGGTCACGTCGCTATCGATCATGCGGCTGGTGCCGGATCCACCGGGCGAGATCGGGCCGGGCAGCTCGGTGCGTTTCGATGGGCGGGAGCTGCTCGAACTGCCGGAAGCGGAGATGCGGAAGGTGCGTGGCAATGACATTGCCATGATCTTCCAGGAGCCGATGACGTCGCTCAATCCGGTATACACGGTGGGCGAGCAGATCGCGGAATCATTCCGGCTGCATCGGCATGCGAGTCGTGCGCATGCGTGGGCGCGTGCCGTCGAGATGCTGCGGCTGGTCGGGATCCCGTCAGCGGACCAGCGCGCGTACGACTATCCGCATCAGCTGTCGGGCGGCCAGCGCCAGCGCGTAATGATCGCGATAGCACTGTCGTGTGATCCGGACCTGCTGATCGCGGATGAGCCGACGACGGCACTGGACGTCACGATCCAGGCGCAGATTCTCGAGCTGCTGGCGGGTCTGCAACGACGACTGGGCATGGCCATGATCCTGATCACGCATGACCTCGGTGTGATCGCACAGGTCTGTGATCGTGTGGCCGTCATGTACGCGGGCCGCATCGTCGAGGAGGGTCCGGTCGGCCGCATCTTCGACGATCCGCGCCATCCGTACACGCAGGGTCTGTTGCGGGCACTGCCGCGCATCGACGAGCCGGCGCATGAGCTGGCCGTCATTCCCGGTCAGGTGCCGAGTCCGACCGCCTGGCCGACCGGCTGCCGGTTCCGCCCGCGCTGTCCCTTCGCATGGGATCTCTGTGCGCTGGAAGAACCGGAGCTGCTCGATGCTGCGACCGGACACCGCACACGCTGCTGGCTCGAGCGGCATCCGCAACGGCGTGCGAGCGGCGCCGGCTTCGTCGCCGGCAACATCCAGGTTGGAAACGGTCATGCCTGACGACGACGACGCGACGCCCGTGCGCGAACACGCGCGTTCCTCGCCGCCCGTCGAGCTGTCGCCGGCGAAGGGTGACAGCGACACGCGCGGCCGCACGCTGGACAGCGTCGAGCCGCCTGCCGATACACTGCTCCACGTGCGCGGGCTCGAACGCTACTTCGAGATCCGGCGTGGTGTCTTCGGCCGCGCGGCCGGTCATGTCCGCGCCGTGGATGGCGTCACGTTCTGGGTGCGCCGCGGCGAGACGCTCGGACTGGTCGGTGAATCGGGCTCCGGCAAGACGACGGCCGGCCGCAGCCTGCTCCGCCTGATCGAGCCGACCGGCGGCGAAGTCCATTTCGATGGCCAGGACGTGCGCGCCCTCGATCGCAACGGATTGCGCAGGCTGCGACGTCGCGCTCAGATCGTGTTCCAGGATCCGTACGGCTCGCTCGACCCGCGCATGACCGTCGGTGACACGGTGGGCGAAGTGCTCCAGGTGCACGGCCTGGCCCGCGGCCGCAATGCGGCCATGCGCATTGCCGAGCTGCTCACACTCGTCGGACTCGCGCCCGAGCATGCGGATCGCTACCCGCACGAGTTCAGTGGCGGCCAGCGCCAGCGAATCGGCATTGCGCGGGCATTGTCGGTCGAGCCCGAGTTCGTCGTGTGCGACGAACCGGTTTCCGCACTCGATGTGTCGGTTCAGGCGCAGGTGCTCAATCTGCTGCGTGAGCTGCAGGTGCGGCTCGGTCTCGCCTACCTGTTCATCGCGCACGACCTCGGCGTCATCCGGCACGTCAGCGATCGCATCGCCGTGATGTACCTGGGACGCATCGTCGAAACCGCCGATGGCGCAACGCTGGTGCGCACGCCACGCCATCCGTACACGAAAGCGTTGCTCGCCGCCGTGCCCGCGCCCAGGCCGGTTCCCAAGGACGGCCGCCGCTCCGTCGTGCTGAGCGGCGACATTCCCGACCCCGCCGCGCCACCACCGGGCTGTCCGTTCCATCCGCGCTGCACGCATCCGCTGCGTGACGCGGATTGCGCGCGCATCCGGCCGCCGCTCGCGGAGAAGGCAAAGGGCCACTTCGTCGCGTGCATCAAGGAACCTTCGTTCGACCCGGGCGGTACGCCCGCGAGTTGACACTCCCGCAGGCCCGGGATACCTTGCGACCCGCTTGCCGACCGGCGTAACCGGCTGTCGTGCAGCCGCTTCCACCACCATCGAGGCCACCCTGATCAGACTCACCTCCCTCGTGCTGATGGCGCAGGACATCCCGCCCGTCCAACCGGCGCCGAATTTCTTCCAGTGGTTCATCAGGACGGTGCAGGATGGCGGCCCCATGATGTGGCCGCTCGGTGCGTGCGCGATCATCGGCCTGGCCATCATCGGCGTGAAGCTGTACGAGCTGAGCACGAAGACGGCACGCACGCGCACGTTCCTGCGCCAGGTCGACGGCCTCATCGCGGAGCGCAAGCTGGTGGATGCACTGGCGCTGGCCCGCTCATCGGACTCGCCCGCCGGCCGCATCCTGGCCGCCGGTCTCGAGCGCCACGATGAGGGTTCCGAGCGCGTCATGAAAGCGATCGAGAACACCGGCCTCATCGAGATGGCCGGTCTCGAGCGCGGACTCGTCTGGCTCGCCACCGTCTCCAACGTGGCACCACTGCTGGGCTTCCTGGGTACCGTCATGGGCATGATCACCGCGTTCACCGCCATCGAGGCGGCCGGTGAGGTGGAAGCGACACTGGTCGCCGCCGGTATCAAGGTGGCTCTCGTCACGACGGCGGCCGGTCTCACGATCGCGATCCCCATCAACATCATGCACAACTACTTCGTGACTCGTGTCGACCGCCTGGTGATCGACATGGAAGAGACCGCGCAGAAGATGATCGATGCGGTGCACGCCGCGGAGCGCGCCCGCAAGAGCTGAAGGAAGCCCGTGCCCATCACTGCCACACTGCCCGCGCGCACATTTACGCGCGCCGCTCTGCTGACTCTGCTGTTCGCGGCGTGCGCGGGTGGCCGTGGATCGGGCGGGCCGGAAGCGCCGGATCCGCGTGAGGATGGCCCGCTCGCCGGTCCACTGCGGACCTACCAGCAGATCGGACTGGTCGCCGGGCCCGGCTATTTCCCCGCTGTCGCCGGGTTCTCGACGATTGCCGGGCCCGCCGATTCCACCTGGGTCCTCTTCGGCCTGTCACTGCCCAACAGCGCGCTGCGCTTCCAGCGTGATCCCGGCGGCTTCGTCGCCGATTACAGCGTAACACTCACGTTCGCGACGCCGGATTCGCAGATCGCGCGGCGAGTGACGCGCGAGGAGTCCGTTCGCATCCCGACGTTCCAGGAGACGGGCCGCACGGACGAAAGCATTGTCTTCCAGCATCTCGTGGCCATCGCGCCCGGCACCTGGGTCGTCACGGTGCAGGCAGGTGACGTCAACAGCTCGCGCGGATTCCGTGTGGTCGACACGCTGATCGTGCCCGACTACACGGGCGAAGGTCTCAAGCTGGCGCAGCCGGTCATTGTCTACGAGGGGCGAGGCCGGACCCGGCGCGACTCCGTCCCCGACCTGATCCTCAACCCGCGCCACACGATTCCATACGGCGGCGAAGCACCACGTGTGTACCTCGAGGTATACGGCGCCACTCAGCCGGCACCCGTCACGGTCGCCGTCACCGATGAGCTGGGCAATCGCGTCTGGAGTGCGCGCACAACGATCCAGGAAGGTGATCAGGCGCTACGTCGCACCATGATCGAGCTGCCGGCCGGATCGTTGCCGCTCGGCAAACTGCATGTCGAGATCGAGTCCGCCGATGGCGCACGCGCTGCCACAGCGCCCATCATCATCAGCATCTCGGATCAGTGGATGGTCGCGAATTTCGATGAAGTGCTGATGTTCATCGAGTACATTGCGACGCGGGCGGAAATCGACTCGCTGAAGAACGGTTCACCCGCCGAGCGGCGCCGGCTCTGGGAGGAGTTCTGGGCAAGGCGCGATCCGCTGCCTGCGACACCGGCCAACGAGTACCGCGACGATTTCTTCCAGCGCGTCCGTTACGCTACCGAGCAGTTCTCCGAGATCGGCGGCCAGCCGGGCTGGCGCACCGATCGCGGCGAAGTCTACATCGTGCTCGGCCAGCCATCCTACGCGCAGGAGCGCTACCTTGGCAGGACCGAGTTCGTCGGACGGCCGAACGCCTGGGAGTGGCTGTACGAACAGGCACCGGGCGGCCGCCTCGTTCTCGTTTTCCTCGACCGTACCGGCTTCGGCCGCTACGAGCTTTCGCCATCGTCGGAAGCGTCGTTCCGCGGCGTCGCCGAACGCATGAAGCCGCGGCCGGACCGATCGCGCTGACAGCGCAGCCCGATTCCGTGGAACGCCCCGCACGAGCCGCACTGTCACAACCGGGCGTCTCGTATGGTTCATCCTTGATGGGCGCGTCGTTCGCATGAAGGACGTGCCCGCTCCCGTTTCCGTTTCCCGGCACGCTCGATCACTGATGCTCGCGCTGGCTCCACTGCTCGTGGCCGCCGTCCTGTTGACGCCCGCACTGGCGCACGCACAGGTCATTCTCGGCGTCGTCCTCCAGGAGGGTGTGCGGGATCCGGTGCCCGGCGCCGAGGTCGCGCTCATCGCACGCGACGGCCGCCAGCTCAGTGCCGTGCTCGCCGACAGTGCCGGTGTCTTCCGTGTCGTGCCCGTGACACCCGGTGATTACACATTGCGCGTGCGCAGCATCGGTCATGCCGACTACCTCTCCAACCCGATCGAAATCGATCGCGGCGAAACCGTCGAAGTCGAGATCCGTCTCGGTCGTGTCGCCATCCCGCTCGATCCGCTGGTCGTCACTGCGCGAACCCGCGATACCGGCCGCATGGCCGGTTTCAACGAGCGCATGCGGACGCAGAGCTTCGGCCGCTTCCTCACGCGCAATCAGATTGAACGGCGAGGTGGCAGCCGTACCAGCGATCTGCTGCGCAGTGTGCCGGGCGTGTCGATCGTTCCGGTCCGTGTGCGCGGGCGATCCGGACCCGAACGTCACATTGTCGCCATGCGTCGCGGCACCGGCGTCTGCGAGCCGGGCATCTTCATTGATGGTGTACGTGTCCGGCAGTTCCCCGAGGCCACGATCGATGATCTGCTCGGTCCCGAATCGCTCGAGGCCGTCGAGGTCTACACTTCGTCCGCCGGAGCGCCCGTG
>Ga0302046_10001376_pt1 | contig 22830 bp, 26 predicted proteins | sample RVTome_11_FD_200261 | JGI IMG/M metagenome (GOLD analysis project Ga0302046, IMG submission 200261) | Soil microbial communities from uranium-contaminated site in the Upper Colorado River Basin, Wyoming, United States - RVT147D111 (version 2) ... | reverse complement strand
CGTGCCCAGGAAGGACAGGAAGTGGCCGGTGTCGACGCGCGACGGATACTGGGCGCCGGTATTGTAGGCCAAACCCTGCTTGTCCCTGAGCTCCGAGAAGAGGCGGCCAGCCATGCCCCCGCCCAGCACCGTGGTGAACACCTTGACCGCCGGGTAATCCGGGTCGGTGAGCGGCGGGGCGAGGCCGCCGATCAGGATCTGCGCCTGCGCTCCCGCCACCTGGGTCACCTCGCGCGAGGCCTGGGTCGCCGGCGGCCTTGGCAGCGTCATCGCCGGCGCCGTGCCCGGCGGCATCCCGCCGAAGAGCCGCTGCGCCTGGGCGACCAGCTCGGGCCCCTTCACGCGCCCGCTGACGGCCAGCACCATCTCTCCCGGGACGTAGTGACGGCGGTAGTGGGCGAGGAGGGCCGCGCGGTCCAGCCGCTCCACGCTCTCCTTGAGGCCGAGGGCGTCCCACGCGTAGGGATGGGAGCCGAACAGCGTGGCCCGGAAGCGGTCGAAGCCGGCGTCGTACGGCTTCTCGCTCCGGTTGCGGATCTGGATCAGCAAGAAGTCCCGGACCGCCGCGATGGTGCCGTCGGGCAAGGAGGGCCTGAGGACCACGTCGGCCACCAGCTCCAACATCTCCACCCAGTGGCGGGAGAGCGCGGTGGCGGCGATCTCGGAGAAGTCCACGTCGCCGTAGGCGTCGATGCTGCCGCCGATCCGGTCGGCCTCGCGGACGATCTGGGTGCCGTCGAGTGAGGCCGTGCCCCGCACGACCATGAGCTGGAGCAGGTTGGAGAGGCCCGCCGTGTCCCGGGTCTCGGTGCGGGTCCCCATGCGAACCATGAGGGAGACGGCGGCAACCGGGGCGACGGGGTTCTCCCGCACGAGCACGGTGAGGCCGTTGGCGAGGCGCGTGCGCGAGACCTCGCGCGGCTGGCCCGCCGCCGGCGCCGCCGCCGTCAGGGCGGTCGCCAGGGCCAGGAGGAGGGCGAGGGTGGTGGGCACGGGGCGCGAGCGCGGCGGGCTCATTGGCGGGTCTCCTTCCGGGGCACGAAACCGAGCCGCGCGTAGCTCGTGCGCGAGAGGATGCGTCGCGCCGCCTCCTGGATCTGCTCGCGCGTGATCTGGCCGAGGCGGGCGACGTAGCGCAGTTCCTCCTCGAGCGTCCAGATGGTCTCGGCGATGCCGTAGGCGTTGGCCAGCCCCTCGGAGGTCTCGATGTCGAAGGCGTGTTCGGACTCGGCCTTGGTCACGGCGAGGCGGCGCTCCTCCTCGGTGACGCCCTGATCCTGGATGCGCGCGATCTCCTCGAGGATCATGCGCTCGACCTTCTCGATGTCCCCCGCCTCCAGCTCGGCCCGGATGGTCACGATGCCGCCGCCCTGGAGCGCCGCGTAGCTCATGTCGATGCTCGTGACCAGGCGATCGCGGTCGCGCAGGGATTGGGCCAGTCGCGAGCTCTCGCTGTCGGCCAGGATGGTGACAAGGAGGTCCAGGGCGTAGCCCTCGGGGTCGTCCGACCGCGGCGCCAGCCAGCCGAGGGCGAGGAAGGCCTGCTGTTCCGGTCGCTGCGCCGTCCGCCGGACCATCCCCGTCAAAGGGCCGGGGGGCGGCGCCGGGGTGCGCCGGTAGCTTGCGCTCGGCACCTGGCCGAAGGTGCGCTGGACGACCTTCCGCACGTCAGCCGCCTTCACCGGGCCCACCACCACGAGCGACATGTTCTCGGGGGTGTAGTGCCGCTTGTAGAAGCCCCGCAGGCGCTCCCGGGTGGCGGCACTGAGGGTCTCGCGGCCGCCCAGGAGCGACCGCCCATAGGGATGGTCGCCGAAGACCAGGGTGTGGATCTGGCGGATGATGGCGGTGCGGGGGTTGTCCTGCTCGATGTTGGCCTCCTCGAAGATGACCTCCCGCTCGCGGCCGATCTCCTCGGGGTCGAACGTGGAGCGGAAGGCCATGTCGGCCAGCAGCTCGACCCCCATCTCCAGCGCCTCGCTGGGCAGCGTCAGGTAGAAGGTGGTGTAGTCGAAGGACGTGACGGCATTGGAGCGCCCGCCCAACCCCTCCACGGTCCGGTCCACGTAGCCCGGGCCCCACCGGTCCGTGCCCTTGAACAGCATGTGCTCCTGGAAGTGGGCGAAGCCGAGCTGATCGGGGGCCTCGTCGCGGGTTCCCACGCCGACCCAGAGGTAGATGGCGACGATGTCGCCCGCGCGGTGGTCCTGCATGATGAGCCGCATCCCGTTCGGGAGCACCTCCCGCGTGGGCGGGGCGAGGTCGTTCTCGTCGGCTCCCGCCCGGCTCGATGCGGTGGTCGCCGGGACGCAGCCGGTCGCCGCCGCCGCCACCACCAGCAGGGCGATCCACGCTCCGCGCCATCCTCCCATCCGCTCGCCGCGTCTGTCCATGCTCATTCCACCTCGCAGACCTCCAGGAGGTCCGGTCCGAAGCTCTTGATGAGTCGCTCGCCATGGCTCAGCGCGTTGATCCCAGCGGCGCCGCCGCCGATGATCAGCAGGTCGTAGCGCTCCATGATGCCTCCGTCGTGGGCACGGCCGCGTCGGATGGCCGGGTCACGGTCAGACGGCGATGGTGGCGCCGGACACCACCTCGGCGCGGTCCGAGGCGAGGAAGGTGATCACGTCGGCGACGGCGTCGGTGCTGACCCATCGGGATCGGTCGGCGTCGGGCATGGCCCGGCGATTGGCCGGCGTGTCCATGGTGCTCGGCAGCACGGCGTTCACCGTGATCCCGCGCGTCACTTCCTGCGCCAGGGCCTGGGTGAGGGTGATGATGCCGGCCTTCGCCACCGTGTAGGCGATGAACCCGCCCATGGGCGGGACCACGGCCCGCGAGGCGATGTTGACGATGCGACCGAAGCCGGCCTCGGTCATCGAGGGCAGCACCCCCCGGCAGCCGATGAAGGCGGAGGTCAGGTTGAGCGCGAGCAACCGTCTCCACTCGGCCAGCGACGTGGAGAGCAGGTCTCCGCCCGTGAACCCGCCCACCCCGTTGACCAGGATGTGCACGCGGCGGTAGCCCTCGAGCACGCCCTTGACGAAGTGCCCGAAGGCCGGTTCGTCGGCCACGTCGGTGTGGACGGCGTAGAGCCGCTCCCGCATCTCCGGGGTGAGGGTGGCCCGGAGCGCCTCCAGCTCCTCCGGCGCGATGTAGGGGACGCAGACGCGGGCCCCGGCGGCCAGAAAGCGGCGGGAGACCGACTGGCCCAGCGCTCCCGTGCCGCCGGTGATGATCGCGACGCGCCCTTCCATCCGTGGCGCGTCCATCACGCTCTCCCTCGCGACCGCCCGGGCGATAGGCTGCCGCCGGTTCTCACCGCTGTTCGGCCACGGAGTCGGCGAAGGCCGCGAGCTGGAAGTCGAGCTCGGTGATGCCCCCGGCGTCGTGGGTGGTCAGGTCCACGCTGACACGGTCGTAGACATTGAACCATTCCGGGTGGTGCCCCATGGCCTCGGCCCGGAGCGCCACGGCCGTCATGAAGGCGAAGGCCCGAGTGAAGTCGGCGAAGCGGAAGTCCCGGTGGAGCTTGCCGTCCTTGACGGTCCAGTCCCGCAGCGCGCGCAGGCGGGAGGCGACCTCCTCGTCGGCCAGGCGGGTCGGCCGCATGGGGGTTCCCCGTCCTACCCCTCGGCGCCGGTGACGACGGCCGAGCGCTGGATGTCCTCGTACCTGATTCGACTCACGTCGAGATCCTCGAGATTCGCGAGCAGCCTCTTGAAGGTCTGGTCGAAGCCGGGAAGGGTCTTGCGCTGGCGGGTGAGGGGCGTCGCCCGGGACAGCACGAAGCTCTTCACGTAGGGGTGATGGATGCCGCGCTTCTTCAGCCTGGCCACGACCTTGCTCAGCGCCTCGTCGGCCTCGGCGACGAGCTCGGCGCGCTCCTCCCGCTCCGTCAGGGTCTTCGGGAGGGCGCCCTTGAGGTACCTGTCGACCCGGCGCAGGATGGGCGCGAAGGCGCCCCCCGCGAAGCGCTTGTTCCGCTCGTACAGCAGGCCCAGCGTGATGAAGTGGGCCGCCTCGAACTGGAAGGCGTAGTCCTCCTCGCTCCGGCCGGGCTCCTCCGCCACCAGCCCCCGGTACATCCGGATGACCTCCAGCGATTTCTCCTTCAGGTTGTGAGCCTTCTCCGTGTTGAGCGCCAGGATCTGGAAGGCCACCTCGTGCTCGGGCACCACGATGGCGGGGACCATCCCGGCCTTGAGCCTGGCGAGGGCCGTGCGGCGGTGGTTGCCGTTGGGCGTCCAGTAGACCCCCCGCCGGGGCGACATCACCACGATCGGGTCCACGAAGCGATCGATCTTCCTGACCACCTCGGTGAGGCGCTTGACGTGGGTGGGCGAGAGGTCGCGCTGGTACGGGGTGGGCTCCACCCGGTCCATGGGGAGCAGGCCGAAGATCTGCCAGTGGCCGCCCACGGGCTCGCGGTAGAGGCCGAGGGTGCGTCCGCCATCGCGCTCGACCTGCTCGGCCAGCTCGAGCGCGGCCTTCGACGGCTGCTCGTCCGGATGGATCGCCCACCGCGTCATCTCGTCGTGCCCCGTCATGCCCGCCCCATTATGCCCGAGCCCACGCGACAATGGGAACCGGCTTCAGTCTCCGTGGTCATGGGCGATACGGTATCATCTTCTCCATGCCCGGCAAGACACCGAACGGGCTCGCCGCCCCGTCGTTCGTCCGCGACATCGCGTACCACCTCAAGCACTCGCTCGCCAAGGAGAGGTACAGCGCCACGGCTCACGACCGGTTCCTGGCCCTCGTCTACGCGGTTCGCGACCGGATGATCGAGCGCTGGGTCGAGACCCAGGAGGCGTACCACGATCGGAATGTCAAGCGCGTCTACTACCTGTCCATGGAGTTCCTCCTCGGACGGTCGCTCCTCAACAACCTCGTCAACCTGCGCGCGGACTCGGCGTGCCGGCGGGCGATCGAGAGGCTCGGCATCGACTGGGACGAGATCCTCGAGATCGAGTCGGACGCCGGGCTCGGGAATGGCGGCCTCGGCCGCCTGGCCGCCTGTTTCCTCGATTCGCTCGCCACGCTCGGCTACCCCGCGATCGGCTACGGCCTCCGCTACGAGTACGGCATCTTCCGCCAGTCCATTCGCGACGGCGCCCAGGTCGAGGAGCCGGACAACTGGCTCCGACTGGGGAACCCCTGGGAGTTCGCGCGGCCCGAGTACATCTTCCACGTGCAGTTCGGCGGCCGCGGCGAGGACGGCTTCCGCTGGGTGGACACCCACGAGGTCCTCGGGGTGCCCTACGACATCCCCATCGCCGGTTACGGCGCGCGGAACGTCAACACGCTCCGCCTCTGGTCGGCGCGCTCGGGCGAGGAGTTCGACTTCGAGGACTTCAGCGAAGGCGACTATGCCGCGGCCGTGGAGCAGAAGGTCGCCGCCGAGAACCTCACCAAGGTGCTCTACCCCGACGACCGCGTCTACGCGGGCCGCGAGCTTCGCCTCCGCCAGCAGTACTTCCTGGTCTCGTGCACGTTGCAGGATATCCTGCGCCGCCACCGGCACGACCGGAACCCGATCGAGCGCCTGCCCCGGAAGGCGGCGATCCAGATGAACGACACCCATCCCTCGCTCGCGGTGGCGGAGCTCATGCGGCTCCTTCTCGCGGAGGAAGGGCTCGCATGGGAGCAGGCGTGGGAGATCACGCGGGCCACGCTGGCCTACACGAACCATACGCTGCTCCCCGAGGCGCTGGAGCAGTGGCCCGTCGAGATGCTGGAGCGGCTCCTGCCGGTGCATCTCCGGATCATCTACGAGATCAACCGGCGGTTCCTCGCGAGCGTGTCGCGGCGCCATCCGGACGACCCGGACCGCCTGCGACGGGTGAGCTTGATCAACGAGGAAGAGCCCCGCCGGGTGCGGATGGCCCATCTCGCGCTCCTGGGCTCGCATTCGATCAACGGCGTGTCGGAGATCCACACCCGGCTCCTCCAGACGCGCGTCCTCCCGGACTTCCACGAGATCTTTCCCGAGCGCTTCAGCAACAAGACGAACGGCGTCACGCCGCGGCGATGGCTCCTGATGTGCAACCCCGCCCTCTCGGCGCTGATCACGGAGCGGATCGGGACAGGCTGGGAAACGGACCTCGACCGTCTCCGCGGGTTCGAGCCGGCCGCCGGGGAGGCCGCGGCGCGGGAGCGGTTCCTGGAGATCAAGCGGAAGGCCAAGGAGTCGCTGGCGGCGGTCATCGCGCGCGACCTCGGCGTCACCATCGATCCCGACAGCCTGTTCGACGTCCAGGTGAAGCGCCTCCACGAGTACAAGCGCCAGCTCCTGAACGTGCTCCACATCGTCCTGCTCTACAGGCGCCTTCGCGACGAGCCCTCCATGGACATCGTCCCGAGGACGTTCATCTTCGGCGCCAAGGCGGCGCCGGCCTACTGGGCCGCCAAGCGGATCATCCGCCTCATCCACTCCGTGGGCCGGGCGCTGGAGAGAGATCCCGCCGTGCGGGGGCGGCTCCGGGTGGTCTTCCTGCCCGACTACCGCGTGTCGCTGGCGGAGCGGATCCTCCCGGCGGCGGAGCTGTCCGAGCAGATCTCCACGGCCGGCTTCGAGGCCTCCGGAACCGGCAACATGAAGTTCGCGCTGAACGGCGCGCTCACGATCGGCACGCTCGACGGGGCCAACATCGAGATCATGGAGGCGGTGGGGCCCGAGAACATCTTCATCTTCGGCCTCAAGGCGGAAGAGGTCGCCGCCATCCACGCGGGCGGCGGCAACGCAGGAGGTGACGCGTACGAGGCCGACTCGGAGATCCGCGCGACGGTGGACTTCCTCTTCTCGGGCCACTTCGACGGTTTGGCGCCCGAGGAGCTCGGCAGGATCCGGCAGGCGATCCTCACGCGGCCCGACAGCTACCTCCACCTGGCCGACCTCCGCTCGTATGCGGAGGCGCACGAGCGGGTGGCGGCGCTGTACCGCGATCCGCACGCCTGGGCGCGCAAGGCCATGCTGAACGTGTCGCGGATGGGCCGCTTCAGCTCGGACCGCACGGTCCGTCAGTACGCCGAAGGGATCTGGAGCCTCGAGGCCCTACGGATCGGGAAGTAGGGCGGAAGGGCGTCCGCCCGCCCTCCACGCGCCCGGCCGGCGCCTCAGGCGGGCGCAGGGCGGACCGCCGCCGCCCGACGCCGGAGGGCGTCGCGGATGGAGCCGTAGATGCCGAGGGGAAGGAAGATGATGCAGAGCACGAGCACGAGGCCGTAGATCGTCTCCGCCATGCCGATGAGCTTGAGCCCGAAGACCACGCGCAGGTACTCGGATAGCGCGATGGTCAGCGCCGTCCCCACGGTGGCGCCCGGGAGCGAGTACATGCCCCCGAGCACGACGGCGAACACGATGCGGAGCGACACCCCGATCCCGGCCAGCGTCTCCGGGTTCACGTAAGTGAAGTACTGGGCGTAGAGGACGCCGCCGAGGGCGGTGAGCGCCGCCGACAGCACCGTGATCCCGAGCTTGAAGCGGGTCACGTGGATGCCCACCGAGGCGGCGGCGGTCTCATCCTCGCCGATGGCCTCCAGCGCCGCCCGCGTCATGCTGCGGTCGATGCGGTGCCAGATGTAGAGCCCCGCCAGCCAGACGCCCACGGCCCCGTAGTAGAAGACGCGCTTGTCGGCGAACTGGATGGCCGCGAGGCTGGCGTCGGTCGCGGCCGGCCGCAAGGTCACGCCCAGGGAGCCCCCCGTCCAGTCGCGCTCGGCGATGATCAGGAGACGGACGACCTCGCCCACCGCCAGGGTGACCAGCGCGAAGTAGTGCCCCACCACCTGGAAGCGGAAGCACGGGTAGCCGAGGACCAGGGCCATGAGGGCGGCCCCGGCGACGGCCACGATGGCGCCGACCCATGGCGTGAAGCCGAAGAAATTCCAGAGCAGGGTCGAGGTGTAGGCGCCGAGCCCCAGGAAGGCTCCGTGGCCGAGCGAGACCAGGCCGAACCGCCCCATCAGCGACCAGGCGCCGCCGATGAAGGCCCAGATGAAGATCTGGACCAGCACGTGCAGCACGTACTGCCGCATCCCGCCCATCGGGAGGAACGGCACGACGGCGATGAGGCCGAGCAGCGCGCCGCCGATGACCCGCGTCACCGTCAGTCCCGCCGGGCCAGGATGCCGCCCGGCTTGACGAACATCATGACGATGAAGATCACGAAGGCGATCACGTAGCCCATCTCGGTCGACAGCACGACGCCGCCCACGGAGATGATCTCGCTCATGATGAAGGAGGCCACGAAGGCGCCCACCATGTTCCCGAGGCCGCCCAGCACGCAGATCATGAAGGTGAGGGGGCCGAAGGCGGCCCCGAAGTAGGGGTGCACCGAGTACTGGATGATCAGAAGGGCCGCCGCCAGCCCGGCCATGGCGCCGCCCACCGCGGAGGTGACGATGTAGACGCGCTGCGGGTTGGCGCCCATGAGCCGCATGGCGTCCCGGTCCTGGGCCACCGCCCGGATGGCGGTGCCCATGAAGGTGCGGGTGAGGAAGAGGTAGAGGCCGATCATGGCCAGGATGGAGATGACGAAGGCGATCAGGCGCGCGAAGGAGAGGAACATGCCCCCCACCTCGATGATGGGCAGGGTGAGGCGCACGGTGCGGTGGTCGGTGGTCCAGAGGAAGGTCGCGAAGGACTGGATGAAGAAGAGGAGACCGCCGGTGGCCAGGAGCTGGTTGATGGGGGCGCTGGTCAGGATGGGCGAGATGATGAGCACGTGCACCGCGACGCCGAGCAGCCCGCCGAGCCCGATGGCGGCGAGCCCGGCCAGCCACACGGGCCAGCCGTAGCTGGCCACCAGGAAGTAGACGGCGTACATGCAGAGCATGACCAGGTCCACGTAGACGATCCAGACGACGTCGAGCACGCCGAAGATCAGGTTGAGCCCGAGGGCGAGGAGGGCCAGCACGCCGCCCAGGAGGATGCCGTTCAGGGCCGCCTCGGCGAGGAAGATGGGGTCGATCACGGCTCAGCACAACCGTTCCCCTCGCCCCCGGAGGGGGGGAGGGGCAGGGTGAGCTGACGAATCCCTCTCCCCTCTTCTGAGGAGAGGGGCAGGGTGAGGGGGGAGTCGAGGTCACAGCCCCACATACGCCTTGCGCACGAACTCCTGCTCGGAGAGCTGGTCGGCGCGCCCCTCCATCTTGATGCGTCCGACATCGAGGAGGTAGGCGCGGTCGACGAGCTTGAGCACCTGGCGGACGTTCTGCTCCACCACGAGGATCGTGTAGCCCTCCTCGCGCACGCGCCGGATGAGGTCGAAGAGCCGGAGCACGATGACGGGCGCCAGCCCCATGGAAGGCTCGTCGAGAAGGATGAGCTTGGGCCGGGACATGAGGGCGCGCCCGATGGCCAGCATCTGCTGCTCGCCGCCCGAGAGGCTGCCCGCCCGCTGCGATCGGCGCTCGGCCAGCACGGGGAAGAGGGCGTACACGCGGTCCAGGCTCTCGCGGAAGGCGCGGCGGGCGGCCGGGATGAAGGCGCCCATCTTCAGGTTGTCGGTCACCGTGAGGGCGGGGAAGATCCGTCGGCCCTCGGGCACGTGGGCGATGCCGTGGGCCACGATGTCATGGGCGGGCTTCCCGCCGAGCGACTCGCCCTCGAAGAGGAGGCCGCCGCTCCGGAGGGGCACCAGGCCGGAGATGACGCGCATGAGCGTGGTCTTGCCGGCCCCGTTGGGCCCCACCACGGCCACCGCCTCCCCGGCCGCCACCCGCAGGCTCACGTCCCAGAGCGCCGTGAACTGCCCGTAACCCGCGGTGACGGTCCGGAGCTCGAGCATTCAGGCCCTGGTCCGGCGGCCAGCCAGCATTCGCGAACCCGCCGCGTGCGAGGCATGCGGCGCCACCCGCCCGGTTGCCCGAGTTCGTGAATCGTTCGCGCTAGGCGAGGACGATCTTCTCGCCAAGGTAAGCCTCGATGACGCGCGGGTCCTCCGCCACCTCGAGCGGCTTCCCCTCGGCGATCTTCTCGCCGTGGTCGAGCACCACCACCCGGTCCACGACCCGCATGAGCGTCGCCATGATGTGCTCCACCCACACGACGGTGATCCCGAGGTCCCGGCGGATGCGCTTGAGCATCTCGGCGGCGCTGGCCATCTCCGCGGGATCCAGCCCGCCCAGGCTCTCGTCGGCGAGAAGGAGGACGGGGCCGGTGGCCAGCGCGCGCGCCAGCTCGAGCTTCTTCAGGCCGGCCGCCCCCAGGAGGCCCGTGGAGGCCGCCTCGCCGGTTGGGAGGCCGACGAGCTCCAGCATCTCGCGGGCCCGGCGCCGGGCCGCTTCCTCGCTCTGCCGCTCGTTGCTGCCGTAGTGCGCCGCCACCGCCACGTTCTCGAGGATCGACAGCTTGCGGAAGGGGCGGGGGATCTGGAAGGTCCGGGCGATCCCCCGGTGGCAGATCTTGTCCGGGGTGAGCGAGGAGATCTCATCGCCGCGGAACCGGATGGAGCCGGCCGTCGGGGTCAAGGCGCCCGAGATGCAGTTGAACATCGTCGTCTTGCCCGACCCGTTGGGGCCGATGAGGCCGAGGATCTCGCCTTCGGTGACCTCGAAGGAAACCGCGTTGAGGGCCGTGAACCCCCCGAACCGCTTGGTCAGCGCCGAGACGGTCAGCACGGGCGGGAGGGACCCGTCATCAGGGGGAGCGCACCCTCCCCCTGATGGCCCGCGTCGACGAGATCAGCGCGCGGCAAACGGCGAGGAGGCCGGCAGCGGCAGAATCGGAGTGCCGGAGGCGATGATCTGGGGCCAGACGTGCTTGAACTGGCCGTCGATGATCTGGTAAACCGCCGCGATCGCGCGCTCGTTCTGCCCGCGCATGGGGTGGCCTTCCCCGTAGAACTTCACGCCATAGCCCTGCATGGTTCCGCCCTCGGGGATGTCCGTCTCTCGGGCGGCCTTGGCCAGCGCCTCCGGGCTCCAACCCCCGTGCTTCTGGATTGCCCGCGGCAGCACGTCGTTCAGGAGGATCCACATGTTGTTGAAGCCCATGGAGACGTGAGGGGCGATGCTGCTGACCGGGATATTCGGCTCGAACGCCTTGTAGCGCTTCACCATTTCCTGCGTGAGGTCGCTCAGGCCGCCCGCCTTCAGCTTCTTCGCGTCGATGAGCTGGGAGGCCGGCGGGTCCACCGTGTGAAAGGCCTCGACCTCGTTGCCGAAGGCCTCCTTCAGCTTGTCGAGCTGGCTGTGGCCAGCCCCGTGGCCCACGTAGGCGCGCACCCTGAGCCCTTGCTCCTTGCTCTGGCGCAGGAACAGGTTGATGTCCGGGTTGTAGCCGGTGTGGAAGAGCACGTCGGGCCGGGCCGCCCGCAGCTTGGTGACCAGCGACGAGAGGTCGGCGGCCTGGGCCGAGTAGCCCTCCTTCAGCACGACCTGCATGCCCTGCTTCTTGGCCTCGCCCTCGTTGGAGGAGGCCACGCCGGCCCCGTAGGGACCGTCCTCGTAGATGATGGCCACCCGGAGGTCCTTGGGCGCCTTCTTGAAGCGATCAGGGGAGTAGTTGGCGATGTACTGCACGGAGGCCACGCCGAAGAGGCCGCTGTTCGTCTGCGGGCGGAAGGTGTACTGGAGGTTGCGGTCCTTGACCACCGCGTCGGCGATGGCGGTGGTGATCCAGAGAAACCGCTTCTGCCGGTCCACCTTCTCCGCCAGGGGGACGGCGTGGGCGCTGGAGTAGATGCCCGCCAGGATGTCCACCTTCTCCACGTTGAGCAATCGCTCGGCCTCGTTGATGGCCACCTCGGCCTTGGACTGGCTGTCGCCGTCGACCTGCACGATCTTGTACTTGCCGAGCACGCCGCCCTTCTCGTTGATGTAGTCGATCATCATCTTCGCGCCGCGCCAGCAGTTGAGCGAGCCGGCGGCGGAGAAGGGGCCGCTGTGGTCGTACAGGACGCCGATCTTGATGGTCTGGCCCTGCGCCCAGGCCGGGGCCGAGGGCGCGGCGGGCACGCTCAGCGCACCGATCAGGAGGAGCACCAGCGCGGTCCGGCGATATGTCATGTGAGAGCCTCCTCTGCGTTCACCGTGCGGAGTTCGCCCGCGATGCGGGCCTCGGGGCGCGGAAAGCGCCCCACCTTAGCACGATCTCGTTTCGAGGGTCAACGCCCGAGGCGCTCGGCGAGGACCAGCCACTCGAGCCCCCGTCGCCGCTCCACCGATTCGGCCGGCGGGCCGGGCTCGGCCATACGGGAGTGGGCGTAGAGGCCCTCCCAGAAGTCGGGCCGGCTCACCGCCGGACGAGCGAGCCCCATGTCACGCGCTGGAAGTTGCGGATGGCGCTCTCGGCACCCGCCTCGCGCAGCTCCGCCTCGCTGTGGGCCGTGGTCACGCCGATGGCCCGCATGCCTGCTCGCCGGGCCGCCTGCACCCCGACGAGGGAATCCTCGAAGACGAGGCAGCTCGAGGCGGGCTTGCCCAGCCGCCGCGCCGCCGCGAGGTAGACCTCGGGATCTGGCTTGCCCTTCCGGACGTCCTCGGCCGTCACGATCACGCTGAAGAACCGCCTGATCCCCACCTCGACGAGCAGCCGCTCGGCATCGAAGGAGGTGGCCGAGGTCGCCACCGCCCGGGAGATGCCCCGGCGGCTCAGATCCTCGACGAAGGCGAACGCGCCGGGGATGGCCTGGAGGCCCTGCCGGACGAGCCCGAAGTAGAGGTCCCGCTTGCGCCGCGCCATCTGGCTCGCCTCCACCGGGGTGACCGGGCGGCCCAGCACCAGCGGGACGGCCTCCTCGGCGGGCCGGCCGATGGTGAGCCGCCAGTACTCGGGCTCGGCCGGCCGCTCGGCCAGCTCGTCCAGGAGGGCCTGCCAGGCCGCCCGGTGGTGCGCGCCGTTGTCGACGAGCACCCCGTCCATGTCGAAGATGCAGGCCTCGGTCATGTCGCGGCCCCTCGTGGACTCAGTTCGACGTGGGGGAAGCGCCCGCCGCTCCCCCCAAGTCGCTATCCTCGGGACTGGCGGGGCCCAGCCCGCCGAAGCCCCTCCGGGTCGCCCGGCGCCCCACACCCCCGCGCCGGGTCATCCCTGGTCGATTGCTTCACGCGCTCTCAGCGCAGCCGGTAGAGCGGGGCCAGGAGCTGGAAGGTCTCGCGGGCGGCCCGCGCGTAGTCGGCCGGCTTCCAGCGGGCGGCCTCCTCGGTGGAGACCACGCGGCCCAGCACGAGCTGGCCATCGCGGGTGCGCACGAGCTCGTCGCCGAGCCCGGCGACGGTGCCCGCCCCCAGCTCGCTCAGGATGGCCGCCGGTGTCTCGTCGTGCTCGTTCTTGAACCAGGCCAGCCCGCGGGCCCGGCGCAGCACCGGCACCAGCCGGGGCGCGTCCCGCTTCCAGGCGGCCAGCCAGCGCTTCTTGTCCGCATGCTCGGGCCCCGCCTCGAACAGGAAGCGGACGGCCCTCCGCGAGACGGCCACCTTGAAGTGGGGGTGCTTCTTGTACCCCCGCTTGTCCTGGCAGAAGGCCACCCAGGTGTCGTCGGGCGGGTTCACGGTGCGACGGGCGTGCCTGGCCACATGGATGAATGCCTCGCCGCCGCCGATGCGCGCCACGTCGGGGAGCAGGTCGCGGCCGGCCGCCTCCAGCTTGGGTCGGATCCGGCTCCTGATCGCCGCCATCCGGGGGGCGAAGCCCGAGATCTCGAACACCTTGAAGTCCGATGCCGTGAAGCCGGGGAACGCCATGCTGACCTCCTTCCAGCCTCCGGGTCCGGGTCCGGCCGATCACTGCGCGGGATCGAGATGGATCGCCAGCGCGCGCGCGAGCGTGCCCGTCCGGTTCCTCACGTTGTGCTCCTGCCGCGCCGCGCGCCAGACAGCCTGGCCCGGCTTGAGCGTGACCGTCCCATCGCGCGTCTCCTCCAGCAGCTCGCCCTCCAGGATGTAGAGGATCGCGGGGCCGGGGTGCTGGTGCCGGCCGGTTTCGGCGCCGGGCTCCCACCGATCGTGCCGGACGTGGAGCTCGACCTTCCGCGGGATCTCGTCGGTGGCGCGCTGGAGCAGCACCTCCGCCCACATCCTGGGCGGACTCTGGGACGGAGCGCTCCCGGCGGAGAACCCCGCCGCGGCTCCCGCGAGGAAGGCGCCGGCCCACGCCAGCAGACGGCGGCCGCTCATGGGTAGGTCACCTCCGGGTCCGGCGGGAAGATGGGCCGGCGGACGCGCTTGAAGTCGAAGCGCGCCAGGTCGGAGGAGGTCAGGCCCGGTGTGTCCAGCTGGGACATCATGGCCAGGAACCGTCTCACGCGGGAGTCTCCTTCCTCGCGTGGCGCCGGCGCGCGCTCGCGAAGTACAATGGGCGCACCCCGATCAGGGAAGGAGCGATCCATGAGCGACGCCGCGTACTTCCACAATCTGAGAGAAGGCGGCATCGTGCGCCAGCTCACGGAGGGGATCCGGGCCCGGGTCTTCCCCGGCATCAACCTGATGCTCTCGGTGGTGGAGATCGAGCCCGGCTCCGTCTCCCCGGTCCACACCCATCCCAACGAGCAGTGGGGCGTCTGTCTCGAGGGGGAGTGGATCCGCATCCAGGACGGCGTCGAGCACCATGTCAGGGCCGGCGACTTCTGGCAGACACCCCCTAACGTTCCCCACGGCGGCCGGGCGCTGGACCAGCGCGCCATGGTGCTGGACATCTTCTCGCCGCCCCGCGAGGAATACAGGCAGGCCGGCGCCGGCTACCGCTAGCGCTTCGGCGCTCACGAGGCCAGCATCCGCGCGCCCGGCAGGCCGATCAAAACGGCCCGGATGCCAGGCGGCGTGGAGGTTCGAGCTGAGCTGATCGCAACGACTGAGGCGCACATGGCCGTTCGAGCCGAGCCGCGGGGCGAGCCACAAGCGAGGAGCCGCGGCGAGGCGAGGCCCGAGTCGATCTGGCTCGTCATGCGGCCCGGCACCCTGCGGGCGCGCGTGGTCTGGGCGAAACGCGTTGGGACGCACTACAGCTTCATGTGGGGATCGAGCCAGTCGCGCAGCCCGTTCCCTATGAGGTTGATGACCAGCGTGGTGATGAAGATGGCGAGCCCCGAGACCCCCCCGTAGTGAACAGCGACGTCCGTCCTTGCGGTCACGGCCTTCATGCGGCCACCCGGATCCTCGGGTCGATCAGGCCCACGATCAGGTCCACGATGAGGTTCACGGTCACGATGACCAGGCCAGCGGTACCACCGCGCACTGGACCACCGGGAAGTCCTGGTTGCGGATGGACTCGACGGTGAGCGTGGCCACCCCGGGCCAGGCGAAGACGGTCTCGGTCACGATGCCAAGCCAATGATGAGGGCCACATACTAGCCGCGCGCGGCCTCCTTGTCCAGGGCCGTGGCGAGGTCCTGCGAGGTCCTGCCCGGGACGAGCGGAGCGGCGCGGCCGTTCAGGTTGACAACCCTCCGCCCGCATCGCCATAATTGGTTGCTTTGACGGCGCGATCGACCGCTCCATCGCTCTTTCTCGTCACCGGCGGGGCAGGCTTCATCGGGTCCCATCTGGTCGAGCGGCTCCTGGCCGAGGGACATCGCGTGCGAGTTCTCGACAACTTCTCGACGGGGAGCCGCGACAACCTGGCCTTCGCCCGCGGCAACCGGCGTCTCGAGGTGGTCCGGGGCGATCTGGCCAGCCGGCGGCTGGTGGAGCGGGCCGTCGCGGGCGTGGCGGCGGTGTTCCACCAGGCGGCGATGCGCTCGGTGCCGCGCTCGGTGGCCGACCCGCTGGGGGCCCACGCCTCCAACGTGACCGGGACCCTCCACCTCCTCCACGCCGCGGCCGGCCAGCGGAGGAAGCCCCGCATCGTGTACGCCTCGTCGTCCTCGGTCTACGGAGAAGCGCCGAACCTGCCCAAGCGCGAGGATCAGCCGCCCGCTCCCATCTCGCCCTACGCGGCCACCAAGGTCGCGGGCGAGCTGTACGCCTCGGTGTGGAGCCGCATCTTCGCGGTGGAGGCGGTGGGGCTGCGCTACTTCAACGTGTTCGGCCCCCGCCAGGACCCCAAGAGCGAGTACGCCGCCGTCATCCCCCGGTTCATCCTGTGGGGCCTGCGCGGCCAGCCGCTCCAGGTCCACGGCGACGGGACGCAGTCGCGGGACTTCACCTATATCGACAACGTGGTCTCCGCCAACCTGCTGGCCGCCGGCGCCGATGTGGCCGCCGTGTCCGGCAAGGTCTACAACGTGGGCTGCGGCAGCCGCACCAGCCTGCTCGAGATGATCCAGCTCCTGGAGGGCCGGCTGGGGCAGAAGCTCGGTCGCCGTCACACCGCGCCGCGGGTCGGGGACGTGCCGCACACGCTGGCCGACATCAGCGCGGCGAAGCGGGACTTCGGATATCAGCCTCTCGTCGAGTTCGAGGAGGGGCTCCGGCGAACGGTCGATTACTTCACGGGGAGGAAATCATGAGGGGATGGCGTGGTCTCGTCAGCGCGGGTCTGGCGCTCGCCGTGCTCGTCACGGCGGCGCCGCAGGCGCTCGCCCAGCAGCACGGCGGGAGCCTGGTGGTGCAGGTCTCCACGGAGCCGCCGGGACTCGACCTCACGGCCAGCCCGGCCTCCGCCATCGCGATCGTGGTGCACTACAACGTCCAGGAATGCCTGGTCAAGGTCGACCGCAACGGCAAGCTGGTCCCGTGGCTCGCCGAGCGCTGGTACACCACGGACAGCCGGAACTACACGTTCTTCCTCAAGAAAGGTGTGCGCTTCCACAACGGGCGGGAGATGAAGGCGGCCGACGTGAAGTACGTGCTGGACAGGGCCCTGAACCCGGAGACCAAGCACCCCCACCGGGGCCGGTACGAAGCCATCTCCAGCATCATCGTCAAGGACGACTACACGATCACCCTGACCCTCAAGGAAGTGGACGCCAACTTCGTCCTGACCCTGGCGCGCCAGGACTCGGTCATCTATCCCCGCGAGGCGGTGGACACGCTCAAGACGGCGCCCCTGGGAACGGGGCCCTTCACGGTGGCGGAGTGGGTCCGGGGGGACCGCATCGTCCTGGCCAAGAACAAGGATTACCACGTCACGGGGCTGCCCCATCTCGACAAGGTGACCTACCGGTTCATCCCGGATCCGAACTCGGCCCTGGCCGCCCTGAAGGCGGGCGACATCGACGTCTCCGCCTTCGGGCTCGGTCCCGAGAACGTGCCCGACCTCAAGAAGGACGGGCGCTTCCAGGTGATCCTGGGCGACACCACCAACGACGTGATCCTGTCCATGAACAACTCCAAGAAGCCCTTCTCCGACAGGCGGGTGCGGCTGGCCGTCACCCACGCGATCAACAAGGAGGAGGTGCTCAAGGGGGCCATGTTCGGGCACGGCAAGGTCCTCGGCTCCAACGTGGATCCCCTGAACCCCTACTTCGTGGACCTGTCCAAGGAGAAGCCCTACGACCCGGCCCGGGCCAAGAAGCTCCTGGCCGAGGCCGGCCATCCCAACGGCTTCGACGCCGTCCTCAAGGTGGCGCCCCAGTATTACTACACGGTGCGGACCGGCGAGGTGCTGGTGAACCAGCTCGCCAAGGTCGGCATTCGCGTCAGGATCGAGCAGATCGAGTGGGGGCAGTGGCTCTCCCAGGTCTACCGCGATGCCAACTACGACATGTCCATCATCGGGCACGCCGAGCCCTGGGACATCAACAACTACGCCAATCCCAAGTACTACTACCGCTGGGACAACGCCGAGTTCCAGAAGCTGTTCAAGGAGTCCGAGGTGACCGTGGACGACACCAAGCGCCGGCAGCTCTACGTCGCCATGCAGAAGATGCTGGCCGAGGAAGCCCCGGCCGTCTGGCTCTACATGCACCCGCGGCTGGTCGTCACCAGGAAGGGCGTCACCGGCATCTGGAGGGATCTGCCGATCTCGTCTCTTGACCTCTCCGAGGTCGCCTGGCAGAAGTGAGCGGCCGCTAGCCGCGGATCGGGATGAGCGCCAGAGAAAAGAGCTCGCCTGGATCGAGCGCCGGCTTCGCCGGCGCCGCCGTTCCTGGGGGAGGCTTCGGAGGGGGCCGTCGAGGGCCCCTCCGATCGTTCTAGCCCCCGCCGTTGCGTCGCTACATCCTGAGGAGGGTGGCCGCGCTGGTGGCCACCCTGTTCTGCGTTTCCGTCCTGGTGTTCGTCGTGGTCCGCGTCCTCCCCGGCGATCCCGCGCTGATCATCATGGGCACCGAGGCGAGCCCCGAGGCTGCCGCGCGCCTGCGGGAAGCCATGGGCCTGGACCGGCCGATCCCGGTCCAGTACCTCGAGTGGGTGGGCCAGGCCTTGCGCGGCGACCTGGGCCGCTCCATCCAGTACGACGTGCCCGTTGCCAGCCTGATCGTGTCACGCCTCTCCGTCAGCCTGCCCCTGACCCTGATGGCCGCCCTCGTCATGGCGCTCCTGGCCATTCCCTGCGGAGTGTTCGCAGCGACGCATCATCGCCGGTGGGGGGACTACCTGGCGATGGTGCTCTCCCAGATCGGGATCGCGGTGCCTGGCTTCTGGGCGGGGCTGCTCCTGATCCTGCTGTTCTCGGTGCGGCTCGGCTGGTTCCAGTCGGGCGGGTTCGACGGCTGGAGCCAGGGGGTGTGGCCGGCGCTGAAGGCGCTGCTCCTGCCCGCGGTGGCCCTCGGGCTCTTCCAGTTCGCGGTGCTGGCCCGCACGACGCGCTCGGCCGTCCTCGAGGTGCTGCGGGAGGAGTACGTCAAGACGGCGCGGGCCAAGGGCGCGGCCGAGCGTTCGGTGCTCTTCCGCCACACCCTGCGGAACGCCATGATCCCCATCGTGACGGTGGCCGGCATCCAGCTCGGCCAGCTCATGGCGGGCAGCATCGTCCTGGAGTCGGTGTTCTACCTGCCCGGGCTCGGGCGCCTGGCCCTGGGGGCCATCAGCGCGCGTGACCTGCCGGTGGTGCAGGGGGTCGTCCTGTTCGTGGCCTCGCTCATCGTGGTGATCAATGTGGCGGTGGACGTCCTCTATGGGCTCCTCGACCCCCGCATCCGCTACAACTGACGCGACCGGAGCCCCGGCAATGATGGCCGGTCGCTCCATCCGGCCGTTGCGCCACGCGACGTTCACGGCGGGGCTAACCATCACCGTGCTCCTGCTCGCCACGGCCGCCACGAGCCTGGTCTACACCCCGCGCGATCCGCTGGAGATGTCCATCACCGGCCGCCTCCAGGGGCCCTCGGCCGCCAACCCCCTGGGCACCGACCAGTTCGGGCGGGACCTGCTCTCGCGCGTCATGAGGGGGGCCGTCACCTCCATCCTGGTGGGCGTCATAGCGGTGGGCATCGGGATGGGTGTGGGAGTGACCCTGGGCATGCTGTCGGGCTACTTCGGGGGCTGGCTGGACGAGGCCTTCATGCGGGTCATGGACGCCGTCCAGGGGTTCCCGGCCATCCTCTCGGCCCTGCTCATGTCCGCCGTCTTCCGGCCCAGCCTCACCATCAGCATGATCGCCATCGGCGTGGCCTTCCTCCCCGTATTCGCCCGGCTCACCCGCGGCAGCTTTCTCGAGCTCCGGGACCGGGAGTTCGTGCAGGCGGCCCGGGCCCTGGGGGCCGGGGACGCGGCGCTGATCGGGCGGCACATCTTGCCCAACACCCTGTCTCCGCTCATCGTCCAGGCCACCATCAGCTTCCCGGTGGCGATCCTGGCTGAGGCGGCGCTGTCCTACCTCGGGCTCGGCACCCAGCCCCCGCATCCCTCCTGGGGGCTCATGCTCAAGGAGGCCCAGGCCTTCCTGTCGCTGAACCCGTGGTACGCCATTTTTCCCGGCACCGCGATCGCCCTGACTGTGCTAGGGTTAAACTTGCTTGGCGATGGCCTTCGTGACTTGCTGGACCCGAAGCTGGCGAGCTAGCGTCCAGGCTGATCCTTCTCACTCGAAGAGGAGACTCGTACGTGCTCCGACCGCTATTCGCTGCGCTCGTGACGATCCTGGTGACCCAGGCCGCCGTGATCACCACCTCGGTGTACCTGCACCGCGGGCTGGCCCATCGCGCCCTCAAGCTGCATCCCGTCGCCGACTTCCTCTTCCGGCTGATCCTCTGGCTCTTCACGGGGCAGAACCGCCGGCAGTGGGTGGCCGTGCACCGGAAGCACCACGCCTTCGCCGACCGGGAGGGGGACCCGCACAGCCCCCGGGTCCACGGCTTCTGGAAGATCCAGCTCGGCAATGTCTTCTACTACATCCGCGAGGCGCGCAACGCCGAGACCCTGGCCCGATGGGCGCGCGACATCAAGGATGACCGCTGGGACCGGCTGATCTTCAACCACGGCAACATCGGCGGCCTCACCGGCATCGGGCTGGCGATGCTGGCCCTGGGCCCGGTCTGGGGGATGGCGGCGGCGGCAGCCCACCTGATCCTCTACGTCTTCTTGCTGGCGCCGGCCATCAACGGGCTGGGGCACTGGTGGGGGCGGCAGAACTTCGCCAACAACTTCGCCACCAACATCCGGGTGCTCGCCTGGTTCACGGGCGGCGAGAGCCTGCACAACAACCACCACGCCTATCCCTCCAGTCCCAAGTTCAGCATGGCCCGCTTCGAGTTCGACCCGAGCTGGGTCGTGATCAAGCTGCTCGTCGCCGTGCGGCTCGTCTCGCTGGTCGGCGACAAGGTGAAGCTGACGTAGGCAGGTTCGCCGCTACCGCGTGAGGCGCCCGATCCCCCGGGGCGCTCTGGCTCCATCGGTGGTAGCCTGGCCGCGGAGCGGCCTGGCACGGGACGAGCGATGATCGAAGGGCTCGAGCACAACCTCGACTATTGCGCGCGCCGAATCGCCGAGCTGCAGACCCCGTCCGCGCGCTAATCAGTGGCCAAAGGAGCCTGGCCCACTGCGGCACTGGGGTAGAATGGTGCGCATGGGCGCGGCGACATGAGCCTGCTCCAGGAATACGACGAGCTTCTCCGGCATCTCCTCGTCGAGCTCACCGCCACGTACGGCCCGAGACTCGTCGCGTGCGCGGCCTTCGGCTCCGTCGGTCGCGGGACGCCGCGGCACGACTCCGACATCGACCTGCTGCTGGTCATCCGGGATCTCCCGCGCGGCCGCACGAGCCGCGTCGAGGAGTTCATTCCCGTCGAGGTCCGGCTCGAATCGGCACTGAAGACGGCCGAGTCCAGCGGGGTGCGGGCGACGCTTTCCCCCGTCTTCAAGACCCCCGAGGAGGTCGAGGCGGGCCGTGAAGCGTTCTTCCAGGAGGAAGCGGTGGAACGCACTGCGCACGACCATGTCTTCGTGGCCGAGGCGAACCGGCAGCCGGATGCGGCGAGCTTGGAGAGCGAGCTGAAAGAGCTCCCGCAGCTCGCCGGCCAGATGGACGGCGAGGCGATCCGAAGGAAGCTGCGCGAGGCCGTCGCGTCCTTCAGCCGATGACGGGCGCGTGTGCCCGTGGTGGCCGTATGGCGCCGCGACGCGCGAGACGCCGCTCGTCGATCGGCGGCTCGCCGAGCCGCCACGCCACGCTCTGACGCCTCACCGCGACGTGAGCCTCGTGGACCGAGCTGGCATCGAGACCGTCGTGCGCGCGCTCGCCGATGCCGACGGCGGCTAGCCCTCTGCTGCGCCGGGGCCTGCTGGCGGCCTTCGTGGTCGGGCTCGGCACGTCGATCACGCTCGCCCAGACGGCGCTCGCGTTGCTGGTCCTCCGCTGGCTCTGGCGGATGCGCGATCCGGTCAGCCGGCGTGAAGCAGAGTCGCCGCTCTGGGTGCCTGTCCTGGCCTTCTCCGGAGCCACCGTGCTGTCGGCGCTGGCCTCCGCGGACCCGGCCCTCAGCCTCTGGCAGTCCAAGGACCTGTTTCTCGTCCTCGCGTTCTACGTGATGGTGGACAGCCTCCGCCGGACGGAGGAGGCCGAGCGCCTGGTCCATGCCCTGGCGCTGGTCGGCGGGCTGGTCGCGGTCCTGGGCGTGCTCCAGGTCGAGCTCTGTCCGACTCCGGAGCCCCCGCGGGGCTCGCCGGGATGGCTCCTGATCAGGTGCGCGCGTGCCCGGGCCTTCTTCAGCACCACCATGACTCTCGCCGGTGTGCTCAATGTCCTCCTGCTTGCGACGCTTCCAGGGCTGCTCTCCGGCGGCTGGCGGCGCGGCTGGCTTCCGGTCGCTTGGCTGGCCATGCTGCTCGGCCTGTCGGCGACCTACGTGCGTGGTGCCTGGCTGGGCTTTGCGGCCGGAGTGCTGGCCATGCTGCCCGCGATCCCCAGGTTGGCGCGGGCGCTCCTGCTCCTCGGGCTCGTCACCCTCGTCGGGGGGACCCTCATCGCCGCCGACACCCCCATTGGAAGGCGGGTCCGCAGTATCGGCCACCCCCAGGAGACTGCCTCGTTCATGGAGCGCACCTACATGTGGCGCAGCGGGATCGCCATGTGGCGCGAGCACCCGTGGCTCGGGGTGGGCCCGGGGCGGATCAAGCTGCTGTATGAAGACTTCGCGCTCCCCGAAGCGAGCAAGAAGCGCACCGGTCACCTGCATAACACCCCGATGCAGATCCTCGTCGAGCGCGGCCTCCTCGGCCTCGCGGCATGGCTCTCGATCTGGGCGGCCTTTTACCGACGGGCGGGAGCGGTGCTCTGGGGGCTCGCGCCCGGGCAGACGGTGGAGCGGGCCCTCGTGGCGGGCAGCCTGACCGCCGTCACCGGCTTCCTCGTCCACGGGCTGTCGGAGTACAACTTCGGGGACTCCGAGACGGTCATGGTGGCGTGGGCGATCATGGCCCTGCCCTTCGTCGCTGTCCGGCCCGCGGGGGCCAACGAGGGCGATCCGCCAGGTGGCCGGGAGCGCGGCGGGGCGTAGTCGCGGGCGCGCTCACCAGATCGAGTGCGGCTCGGTCGACGAGCGGACCTTGACGAAGTACTGCTTG
>Ga0302046_10001374_pt1 | contig 22846 bp, 22 predicted proteins | sample RVTome_11_FD_200261 | JGI IMG/M metagenome (GOLD analysis project Ga0302046, IMG submission 200261) | Soil microbial communities from uranium-contaminated site in the Upper Colorado River Basin, Wyoming, United States - RVT147D111 (version 2) ... | reverse complement strand
TCGCGCCCACAAGGCCAGCCTGGTGAACCTGTCGCGCGTGACGGCGATCGTCCCGTGGTTCGGCGGACGCTTCAAGCTCGCGATGGACGATCACGCCCAGAGTGAAGTGGCCGTGAGCCGCGCCCAGGCGCGGATCCTGCGCGCGCGCCTCAGATGGTAGAGGTCGCGCCGACTTGACAGCCGCGCCGGCCACTTCCTACGAGCCGTAACACCCCTCGCGATTCCACATGAGCGTCGTCACCATCACCCCCGCGAGCACTACGCCGAGCCCGCTACGCCTGGCCTGTGCGCTCGGCGGTTCCCTGGCGCTGCACGCGATCCTCCTGCTGATGATCTTCTTCGACGTCGCGGGCCTCGGCGGCGGCTTCGGCCTCGGCGTTGGCCCGGGCTTCGGCGTCGGCGCGGGCGGCGGCGGCGGCCTCGGGGAGAAGAAGCGCCGGCAGATCTTCTCGCTCGAGGACCTGCCCGAGTTGGTACGTCCGGACGACACCGAGGATCGGCTCGCCAAGCTGCTCGAGCCGCAGCGCCGCCACGCCATCACCGTGCCGCAGACGCGGGCGCCGCGCCGGACCAAGGGCCCCGTCGTCCACTTCTCGCGACCAGTGAAGCCGCAGGGCGCCTCGGTCGACCTCTCGAAGCGTTTCGCGTCGGCCGGCGCCGGCATCGGCGGCCTCGGCCTGGGCGGCGGGGGCGGCGGTGCGGGCTTCTCGCTCGGCTTCGGGAGCTACGTCGGCAGCCTGCGCAAGGTCGGACTCGACGTCGCCATCGTCATCGACTCGACCGGCAGCATGCAGAACATCATCGACGAGATGAAGCAGCGCCTCGGGCAGCTGGTCTCGACGATGCAGCGCCTGGTCCCGAGCGCCCGCATCGGCGCGGTGGCCTTTCGCGACCGCGACGACGGCAAGACGGCGACGGCGCCGCGCCGGAGCGAGGACTTCGTCGTCCGCTGGACCGATCTCACCTTCAGCGCGAGGAAGGTGCGCGGGTTTCTCGACGGCATCGTCGCCGAGGGCGGCGGCGACTGGGAGGAAGCCGTCAAGGACGGCCTCCAGACCGCCATGCGCCAGCTCGACTGGCGCCCCGACGCCAAGAAGGTGATCATTCTCGTCGGCAGCTCCCCCCCGCATGCAGAGGACGTCGCCTCGGTGCGCAGCCTGGTATCCGAGTGGCGCGCCAAGGGCGGCTACGTGAGCACCATCGACGTGAGCGCGCGCCTCCACGAGGAGCACGAGCGCAAGCTGCACCGCTGGCTCTACGGCGAGGAACTCTCGCAGGTCTCGAGCCTTCCCGACTTCTACGAGAAGCTCCAGCGCAGCTTCGACGACATCGCGCAGAACGGCGGCGGCAAATCCATTCAGCTCGGCCAGGGCGGGGCGCTCACGCGCCACGTGCTGGTCCTGGCTTTCGGCGACAAGTGGCAGAAAGACATGGCCAACATCTCCCGCGGCCTGTGATCATGAGGAGCGTCTCGACATGGAAACGGTGAATCTCGACTTCTGGGTGCTCATTCGGCAGGGCGCCATTTCGACCTATCCGCTGCTGCTCTGCTCGGTACTGATCGTCGGCATCACGCTCGAGCGGCTGTGGAGCCTGCGCGGCATCATCGCCTCGACGACCGGCCTCGCCGAACGCGTCGTGCCGCTGCTCTCGGACGGCAAGAAGCCGGAAGCCAGGGCCGCCATCGAGGCCCACGGCCCCTGTCCGGCCCGCCGCGTCTTCGCCGACCTGATCGACCACCCGGCCGCGTCCGTGGAGCATCTCGACCGCATCGCCGACGAACGACAGTTCGAGGAGGTCCAGGGCGCCGGCTCGTATCTCTGGGTCCTCGGCACGATCGGGGCGGCGGCGCCGTTCATCGGCCTCTTCGGCACCGTCGTCGGCATCATCCGCGCCTTCCATGCCATGGCGATCGCGGGCACCGGCGGCTTCGCGGTCGTGGCGGCGGGCATCTCCGAAGCGCTGATCGCCACGGCGCTCGGGCTCGCCGTCGGCATCACGGCGCTGGTGCTCTACAACTACTTCCAGGCCCGCGTGGATCGCGTCGACGCGACCCTGCGCATCGGCAGCGCGCGCGTGATCGACGCCGTCGCCGCCGTCGGAGGCACCCGTGGCGTTCAGTAGCGGTCGCGGCTGGCACCGCGGACGTCACATCATGGCCGAGATCAACGTGACACCGCTCACGGACGTCTTCCTGGTGCTGCTCATCATCTTCATGATCACCACCTCGGCCATGGTGAAGCCGGCCGCCGACGTCGATCTGCCCGAGACCTCCGAGGAGGAGGACGAGACGCAGGGCGTGATGGTCACGATGACGCCGTCGCGCGAGATCTTCGTGGACGACCGCCCTGTGCCCCGCGACGACGCCAGCCTGGTGAGCGCCCTCAAGGACTCGCTGGATCGCAGCCGCGAGAAGGTCGTCATCCTGGCCGGCGATCGCGAGGTGGTGCTGGGCGAGGTCGTCCGCGTCCTGGGTCTGGCCAAGGAAGCCGGCGCGTCGGGCTTCGCCCTGGCCTCCGAGTGAGCGTCCGCCGTCTCATCGCGGGCGGACTCGCGGCGTTGCTGCTGCCCGCCCTCGTCTCGGCCAGCTCGCCCGAGGAGCTGGAACGCCGCTGCAAGGCCTTCTACGAGCAGCTCGCGCGGGGCCGGACGACGCAGGCGAAGGACGAGTGGCGCGGGCTCGAGCGCGAGGTCGGCGCCAAGGTCGCCGAGCTGCAGGAACGTCTCGACTCCATGCGCGAAGCCGTCGTCGACCAGAACGGCAGCCTCGAGTCGCTCTACCAGAGCTCCCGATGGCGGGACACCGAGATCCCGGCGATGGTGCTGCAGTACCATCTCGCCTGGGTGCGCTATCAGGGGGCGCAGCTCACCGACGACAAGAGCGAGAAGAACCGCCTGCTGCGCCGGGCGGTGGAAGGGTTCTCGCAGTTCACGATCGTTCCGGACGCCCCGGAGATCTACGCCGAGAGCCTGTACGGTCGCGGGCTCGCGTTCATGGACCTCGGGCACTATCAGAGCGCCATCGCCGACTTCGACGCAGCGGCGCGCGACCGCCGCACGGCCGGCAAGGCCAACGCCGCGCTCGCCGAGGCGCGGCGGCGCGCGGCCGGCGGCAAGACGCCGAAGGCGCCCGATCCCGCGACGCAGCTCGACCGCCTGGCGACGTTGCTCGCCGACGCGGACCGCAGCAGCGCCCGCGCCAAGGAGGCGACCGAGTTGGCACGCGGGCTGGCGGCGCAGGGCGGCGACTGGCCGCAGCGGGTCGAGCAGGTCGTGGTCGACACGCTGGGCGACGGCACGCGCGCCTCGGTACGCTCCTCCTACGGGCTGCTCCTGCTCGGGCAGCTCTCCCTCGACCGGAACCGCTGCAACGACCTGCGTGCGCTCATCGACACGGGGGCGGAGGTGCGCGACGCCGGCCGCGGCACGCACCGTCCCGAGCTGCTGTTCACGTACGCCGGCTGCCGGCTGAACGCGGGGAATCCCGCCGACGCCGCCGCCCTCTTCGAAGCCCTGGAGCGGGAGTTCCCGAAGTCGGCGCGGAGCCAGGACGCCGCCTACTACCGCTTCCGCGCGCTCGACACCGCCCGAGCCGACGACCCGTCCCGCGACGACGCCTATCGCGAGGCGACGCAGACCTTCCTCGAACGCTGGCCGAAGACGACGCGCGCCGACGAGGCCCGCTATCACCTCGCCGAGGACCTGCGTGCCGCCGGCGACTGCGACGAAGCCACGGCGCTCTACGCACAGATCGCTGGCGGCACCTTCGCGGCGCGGGCCGGGTTGGGGGCGCTCGAATGCCGCGTGAGCGCGCTCGGCGCCGACACGCCTGGAGCGGAGCGTACCGCCGTGCTGCGCGACCTCACCACGTTCACCGAGAAGACGTCCACCAAGGACGCCGCCTCGCTCGTGGCCCGCGCCTCGCTGCTCGCGGCCCTGGTCGCCGCGAGTAGCAAGCCCCCCGAGCACGAGGTCACCGTGAGCATGCTGCGCGACTACGAGACGCGCTTTCCGGAGCAGGACGAATGGCACGCCATGGCCCGCCAGACCCGACTCGAAGCGCTGCTGGCGCTCGGCCGCCTGGCCGATGCCGAAGCCGATGCCGTGCGCGTACTCGAAGCGCCGCTGACCCCCGAGACTATGCGCCTGCTCACCCGTCTCGGCAACGATCTGGTCGCTCGCGCCGACCGGGCGCCGGCTGACGATCCCGACGGCGCGCTGGCGGCAACGCTGGCGCGCTCGATCTTCGCCAAGCTGGCCGAGAAGAGCGGCTCCGTGAGCGACCGACTCGTCCTCGCCGACCTCGAGCTGCGCGCGGGTGAGGCGGAGAAGGCGCGTCAGCTCTACGAGGCGATCCTCGCCGAAGCGCCCGCCTCGGCCCAGGCGCGCCGCGGCGCCGCCCGCGCCGCCGAGGCGCTCGGCGACCACGCCGGGGCCCTCGGCCACTGGCGTGCCGTCATCGAGTCCAGCACGCCCGGCGGCACAGCCTGGTACGAAGCACGGCTCAACCAGATCGACATGATGGTCGCCGGCGGCCAGACCGACATGGCCTGCGATCTCCTGCGCCGCTCGCTCGGGCAGGCCACGACGACGGGCGGCGACGCCCTCGAGGCGCAGCTCCGGGCCCGCCAGCCCGAGCTGTGCCCGTAGTCGGGCCCCCAGGTAGCATGCTCTCTTGACAGCCCAAGGCGTCTCGCACTAAGTCCGCGGCAACTACCGCTGGCAGTGACTGCCAACTGGGCCGGCAGGCGCGTCTTTCGGGAGGTCGGTCATGCCAAAGATGAAGGCAGCGTCGCTGGGCGGTGGTCGCGCCGAGCCGCCCGGCCGCCGGTTGCGCCTCGTGGCGCTGCTCGTCGGGACCGTGGTGGGCTCGGGCGTCGGGACTCAGGTGACACGTGCCGCCTGCACGACCGCCATCTGCCCCGCGTTCCCCTCCTGTACGATCGTCGGGACCCACGACCTCGGTGCCAAGTGCATCCTGGACTTCTCGACGAAGAACGTCACCGTCGGCCAGAACGCCGTGCTTCGCACCCAGGCGGCAGGCTCCCTCGAGATCCGTGCCAAGACCCTGGCGCTGAACGGGACGCTCCGCGCTTCGGGTGGCGACGTGACCGTGCGGGTCGGTGGTGACTTCACCATGGCCGGGGCCAAGAGTTTCATCGACACCGCGACCTCGACGCCGGGCGTGGCGGGAGTGGTCGAGATCACCGCCGCCGGCAGGGCCACCATCGGCAAGGTCGTGACCAAGGGCGTCGGCGACGGCGGCGACGTCTTCGCCACCGCGAAGTCCGTCGTGCTGGCCGGGCCGGTTCGGGCCGAAGGGACCGACGGGGCCGGCGGCCGGACGGGCGAAGGCGGCATCGTGCTGCTCGACGCCGACGAAGACATCGACGTCACCGGCACGCTCAGCGCGAACGCCGGCGGCAAGAAGTACGCGGACGGAGGCGACATCCACATCGACCTCGGCGGGGATTTCCGCGTGGCACCCACCGGCATCGTGAGCGCCACGGGCGTGAGCGGGGGCAGCGGCGGGCGCCTGTACGTGTACGCGTGGGGCGGCGCGACGATGGACGGAAAGCTGCTCTTCGACGGCGCCGGCCCCGATGCGACCGGTGGCGACATCGGCCTGTATCCGAGCAAGGCCGTGGGAACGGCCGGGACCTGGTCCGCGAACGGCGGCAACGGCCCCGGTGCATACGGCGGCACGATCGACGTGGCCGTCGACTCCTACACGGGTGGCGCGTCCTTCGCCTCGACCAATGCGCTGTCGATGAGGGCGACGGCCGGCGGTGGCGGCCAGGGCGGCGACATCAACCTCGAGGGGAGCGCGGACCTCACCGTGCGTGGCAAGCTGGACGTCTCCGCCGGCGGCACCGGCTCCAGGGGCGGCTGGATCTGGGTCGGGAGCGCGATCGGTGGGCGGCAACCTCGTGCAGTGCTCGTGTTCCGGCGTGAACGTCGCGAACGGCACGTGTAAGACCCCGAACGCCTGCGCGAGCCCGCCCACCAAGCAAGGGAGTGCAACGGTCGCACCCGCCTGGCGCCTGCAGCCGATCGCGCTGTCCCCCTGCTCCTGCTTCGACGCGGTGAAGAACGGCAGCGAAACCGACGTCGGCTGCGGCGGGCCGTCCTGTGTCTCGTGCGCGTCGGGTCGGACGTGCCTCCAGGCGTCCGACTGTCGGGACCAGGTCTGCACGAACGGCATCTGCCAGCCGGCCACGTGCGGCGACATGACCCTCAACCAGAACGAGAGCGCGGTCGACTGCGGCGGCCCGTGCGCCGGCTGCCCGAACGGCCAGCCGTGTCGTGGCGGACCCGACTGTCTGAGCACCGTGTGTCAGGGCTCCGTCTGCCGCGCGGCCGGCTGCGTCGATACGGTGAAGAACGGCGGCGAAACGGACGTCGACTGCGGCGGGATCTCGTGCGAGGCCTGCGACATCGGCAAGGCGTGCCTCGCCGCCCGCGACTGCAAGAGCCAGGTCTGCAAGGCCGGCCGGTGCGAGGCTCCGTCCTGCACCGATGACGCGACGAACGGCAACGAGACCGACGTGGACTGCGGCGGCACGTGCCCCGACCGTTGCGACGACGGCGAGCATTGCCGGGTCGATTCGGACTGCACGAGCCGGGTCTGCGACGGAGACGTCTGCCAGGCGCCCACATGCGCCGATCGGGCGACCAACGGCAACGAGACGGATCTCAATTGCGGCGGCGGGCTCCCGTGTGCTCCGTGCGGCGATGGGCAGCTCTGCAACGGCGCCGACGCCAACTGCCAGTCCCTCGTCTGCGACCAGGGCGTCTGCCAGGAGCCGACGTGCGTCGACCGCGCCCGCAACGGCGACGAGACGGACCTGGGCTGCGGCGGCTCCTCCTGCTCCAAGTGTCAGCCGAACGAGACCTGCACGGTGCCCAGCGATTGCACGAGCGGTGTCTGCTCGGCGGCCGGTATCTGCCAGTGGCCCTCGTGCACCGACAGCGTAACCAACGGCGACGAAACGGACCTGGGCTGCGGCGGGCGGCATCTGTGCGACGGCCTGTCGCTGATCCGTCGATACCTGTGCCTGATCTCCCACTGCGACGGCTGTGGGATGGGAAAGCGCTGCGTGGGCCCGTCCGACTGTGCGGACCGCGTCTGTCAGGGCGGTGAGTGTAGAGAGGCTTCCTGCAACGACGACGTCCGCAACGGCGTCGAGACCGACGTGAACTGCGGCGGCTCCGTCTGCGGAGCGTGTGCCGACGGCAAATTCTGCGACGTCGGGACGGACTGCCAGAGCAAGAGATGCGACAGCGGCTTCTGTGCGGCGCCCACCTGCCGCGATGGCGTCCAGAACGGTGCCGAGACCGGGACGGACTGCGGTGGCGGATGCACCGGCTGCGCCCTCGGCGCCCCGTGCGGCGCGGACAGCGATTGCGAGACCGGCGCCTGCCGGAACGGCTCGTGTGTCTGCGCGGCGCGCGACGTCACCTTCACCGTCCAGAGCAGCCGGGGGGACGCCCGCAGCGGCGCCGGGTGGCCGGGAGGCCTGGACACGCAGACCCTCGCGCCCGGGTGCGACGTGACCGTCCAGCTCCCCAATCGACGGATCGACCTGATCTGCAGTCTCGGCACCGCCTTCGCGGTCGTCGAGCATCACGGGTTCACGCAATGCGTGGGCCGTGGGGGCGACGACGGAGACGGCTGTGGCAACGTGTCGTGCCCGATCGCCAGCTACGGGTCGTGCTGCGGGAATCGGCCGTCGTGCTCGTCGGCCCTGAACGGCACTGCGCGCGCCGATTTCTACGTACACTGCGAATGACCCTTGCGATCGGCCTCGGGCTATCCGTCGACGCGACCGTCGGACGCGAGGCCCTGCTCAGCCGCGGCGGAGCGCCCTGACGATCGCACCGAGCGAGCCGGCGCGAAGAAGTCGCGCAGCAGGCGCCCGACCTCTTCCGGGCGCTCCTCCTGCAGGAAGTGTCCGCAGTCGGGCAGCTCGCTCACCTCGCTCTGCGGCAGGTCCTCGGCGACGCGCGCCATGGTGGCGGCGACGTCGGGCAGGATGCGATCGTTCGCCCCGTAGACGATCCGCACCGGCACGCGCAGCGACGGGAGGCGCTCCGCGATGTCCGTGAAACCCTTCGGGTTCAGCCCGGTGCCCGCCCGCAGCAACGCTTCCTGCGCGTCGGAGGTCTCGAAGGGAGCGAGCACGCCGTGCATGACCTCGTCCGTGAGCACGGCCGCGTCCGTCACCCCGATGCGCATGGCCAGACGCAGCCCCCACGAACTCGCCAGCAGCCATCGCAGCAGGGGGAGCCGGCAGGCGAGCACGAACGCCACCACGGCCCAGGACGGGTTCGGGTAGACCAGCGTGTTGAGGAGCGCCAGCTTGCGCACCCGCTCGGGGTGGTGGACCGCCCAGTAGAGACCTATCGGTCCGCCCAGGTCGTGCACGGCCAGACCGGTCGCTTCGATGCCGAGCGCGTCGAGAAATTCGTCCAACACGCGCTCGTGGAACCGGAACGAGTAGGACACGTCGAGCGGCTTGGCGGAAGCCCCGAAGCCCGGCAGATCGAGCGCGATGACTCGATTGCGCTCGGCCATGGGCGGCATGACGTTGCGCCACAGGAACGCCGAGGTCGGCCAGCCGTGCAGCAGCAGTACCGGGTCGCCGACCCCGGCCTCGAGGTAGTGCAGGTCCAGACCACCCACCATCACCCGGTGACTCGTCACGCCGGACGGCCACGTGATCGCTCGCAGCATCGCGCAATCCTCCTCATTCGTTGGTGGCCCGTTTCGGGAGGTCGTCTCCGAAGCGCATCCAGGGAAGGGCATGGCTCGTCCAGCCATGGAACGACGGCGCCGCCGCGTCGGGCGCGTCGAGGCTCGCGGTCGTGACGTCGATCTCGCCCGGCCGTTCGGCGTGCTCGTAGGACAGCGACGTCCCGCAGGTTCCGCAGAACGTGCGCTGCACACCCGGGGACGACGGGTACGCGGTGGCGGCGGCGCCCGTCCAGGCGAAGGCACCCGCGGACACCGTGACCCACGCGACGACCGGGGCCCCGGAGGCCAGCCGGCACGATCGACAGTGGCAGAGCATGGCGTGCCGCGGCGGCGCCGTCAGCCGGTAGCGGACGGCGCCGCACAGACACCCGCCCTCACGAGTCGCGTCGGACACGCTGCCTCCATCGCACGAACCGGGGAGCGGCGTCGACCGGGCCTCGGCCTTCATCGAGGCGGTATCGTGACGTGTCGCCAGGTACGGCCGACGTGCTCGAGGAGCGCCGGGTAGACGACCGCGAAGCGGAAGGGCCGAATCAGCCCGAGGTAGAAACGGGTCATGGGCCCGCGCGACTTCACGTAGACCGCGAGCAGCACGGCCCCGGCCTCGGGGCCGTCGGGGACGAGCGACAGGTGAAGCAACGCGTGGACGGTACGATTCGAAACCTCGTGCAAAGCCTCGTGCTCGAAGGCGTAGACCGGCCGGAAGCCGAAGGCGTCCCGGGAGGCGGCGGGGGCGGGCCCGCGCTCGCGCGCCCGGTCTGCGTCGGTCAGGCGGGCCGCGACGAAGCGATCCGGCATGTCCCGACCACGCCCGCGTCCGGGATCGACGTCCAGCCGGAACACGCGTCCCAGCATGAGCCGCAGACCCACCAGGCCGGCGAGAGCGGCGAGCCGCGCCAGGTACAGGCAGTCGGCGGCGGAGCGCGGCGCCAGCGGATAGACGGGTCGCGCGCGCAGGGAGATCCCGAGCCGCAGGAAGACGCGGTGAAAGTCCTCGAACGTCTGCCCGTGCGCCTCGTCGACGTGCACGGGCAGTCGCCACAGATCGAGCAGCTCGAAGTCGGGTGCCAGGTCGTGCACCCGCCAGGGGCGGCGCCGGTGGGCGGCCGTATCCGGGTTCACGGCTGGAGCGCCGCCCGCAGGAGCACCAGACGATCGTCGCTGTACCGGCTTCCCGGCGAGAAGAAGAGCTCGACGGTCGTCATCGTACCTGCACGAGGAAGCCTTCGGTCTCGCCCGTTTCGGTGTCGACGATGGCGACGTGCGCCTCGCGGTAGACACCCGGCGCGAACACGAGGAAGCGAACGACGGTCTCGTTCGCCGGCACGTGCGTGCGCCCCAGCAGGTTGGCGCGGACGCGGTCGGCCCCGGCACCGGCCAGCATGACGCGCGCCAGCGCGCCCCCCGCGAGGGCGGCCACCGGGTCGCCGTCCGGGGAGGAGAGCGTGAACCGCTTCGCATCCAGGTCGAGCGGGCGCGGCGTGTGGTTGCGCACGGTGATGCGCAGCAACACGGCCTCGGCGGTGACCGCCGGCGCCCCCAGGTCGAGCGTCGCGGCGGCCTCGCTCAATGTCTCGAGGAGGATCTGCAGGCCGATCTCCTCCTGGGGTGTCTCCTGATCGGGGCGACTCTCCAGCGACGTGAAGCCGTAACCGAAGGAACGGCTGAAATCCCAGCTCGACGGCACCAGCGCGCCCTCGACCGGCTGCAGAATGACCTTGTCGTCCTTGCAAGAGATGTTGACGCTTCCCCGCTCCCGCGTGCCGTCCGCTCGCGGCCGCGTCCCGGAGACGCGGCCGCGGCGGCCGGGCGCGGCTTCGGTCAGTTCGTCCACGTCGTAGCCCATCGACACCATCGTCCTGTGCGCGACGCGCGTGGCCCGGCTGCACGGCAGGTCCTCCGCCACCACCGCGTAGCGCCCGGCCGGCGGGCAGGCCGTGATGCCCAGGCCCAGCGCGAGCAGCCACACCAGTCGTCGCATGCCCCTCTTCTGCCCAAAGCCACGAGAGGCGTCGAGCCTGGAGCGGGTGCCTGCGATCGGCCATAATCCAGCGAATGCCCAAACGCGTCCACGTCGTGAGTCATGGCCCCCACTGCCTCGACGGCGTGACGGCTGCCGCTGCAGTCGCCCGCTACTACGAGGGTCGAGCCGACGTGGTGCCGCACTTCGCCAGCAACTCCGAAATCGACGCCGTGCTGCGCGGGTTGTCCCTCGACCATCCGGACGACCGCGAGCTGTGGATCACGGACATCTCGTGGCGCGAGCCCGCGACCGACGCCCACCTGCGCGAGCTCGCCGGCCGCGGGGTCGCGCTCTACTGGATCGACCATCACCGCACCGCACTCCAACGCCACGCTGCCGGAGACGTGGACGTCACCTTCACGGACAAGGTGCTGAGCGAGGACTACGCAGCCTCGCGGCTCACCTACGACTTCCTGGCGGCGCGCGCCGCCGGCGAGCCGGATGCCCCGGCACGTTTCCCCGCCTTCCGGCCGGTCGTCGAAATGGCGGACGACAACGACCGCTGGCTGCACCGCATCGAGGGCTCGCGCGAGCTGGCCTGGGTGGTCCGCGCTCTCGGCCCGGATTCCTTCGAGGACATCGCGCAGCTCGGCCCCGACCTCACCTACACGCCGCGCATGGCGGCGGCGCGCGATCGCGTCGGCGCCGAGATCGCCCGCAGCTTTCGAGTCGCGGACGCGAGCCGAACCCAGCGCCAGCTCGGCGACGTCACGCTGGTGGTCGCGGTCTGCGACGGGCACCCGAGCGAGATCGCCGACGCGTGGGGCAAGCAGACGACGCGGACGGTCTTCGCCCTCTACGACGCCAGCTCGCTCGCCGTCAGTCTGCGGCGCTCGCCCGATTGCGAGGTGGACCTCTCGCGTCTGGCTTCGTCGCTGGGAGGCGGCGGCCATGCGGCCGCGGCGGGGTGCGAGCTGCCGGAGTTGCGCGGCGTGCTCGCCGATCTGGTCGCGACGCGATTGGCCGAGAAGCTCGCATGAAGCCGGCCCTCACCCACGTGGCGCTGGGCGTCCAGGACGTCGCGGCCTCGGTGGACTTCTACGGGCGGCACGCGGGGCTGCGCGTGGTACACGATCGCACCGACGGCTCGCGCGTCGTGTGGCTGGGCGAGCGCGCCACGTCCTCGTTCGTCCTGGTATTGATCGAAGGGGCGGCCAAGGGGGCGTCGCATCCGTCGTCTTTGTTGCACTTCGGGTTCTCGGTGGCCTCGCGCGAGGAAGTCGACACGATCGCGGACGGCGCCCGCGAGCATGGCGTGCTGGTCTCGGAACCGATGTGGGGAGGTGACGTCGTGGGGTACTTCTGCATGTTGCGCGACCCGGACGGGCATTGGGTGGAGTTTTCACACGGACAGTCCCTCGGCCCGCACGGGGACGGACAGTGAGCGCCCGCCGCGTCGCCGTCCTCTTCGGCGGCCGTTCGGGGGAGCACGAGATCTCGCTGCGTTCCGCGTGGACGATCATCGGGGCCTTGCGCGCGGGAGGTCACACGGTGCTCCCCGTCGGCATCACCACCGAGGGGCGCTGGCAGACGGGGTCGACCCTCCTCGACGCCGTCGAGGAGCGGCAGCGCAACCTGCGCCCGCTGCCGGTGATGGGCGACGAGGTGCGGCTGACGTCTCGCGACGGCACCGCGGTGCTGGTCCCGACGGTCGGGGCGGGCGAGGAGCCCTTCGACGTCGTCTTCCCGGTGCTACACGGCACCTTCGGTGAGGACGGCACCGTACAGGGACTGTTCGAGATGGCCGGCGTTCCGTACGTCGGTGCCGGCGTCCTGGCCTCGGCACTCAGCATGGACAAGGCGCTCACCAAGGCGGCGCTGCGTGACGCCGGCATCCCCGTGTGTCGCTGGCTGGTGACCTGGCCGGGGCGCGAGCACGCCGACGACGTGGCCGGCGGCGTCGCGCGCGAGATCGGCTTCCCCTGCTTCGTGAAGCCGGCCAACATGGGGTCATCCGTCGGCATCACCAAAGTCGCCGGCCCCGCCGATCTCCCCGCCGCCCTGAGCGAAGCGGTGGCCTGGGACCCGAAGGTCGTCGTCGAGGAGGCGGTGAGCTGCCGCGAGTTCGAGTGCGGCGTCACCGGCAACGATGCGCCCGCCGCGTCGGTCGTCGGAGAGCTGATGCCGTCGCGCGAGTTCTACGACTACTACGACAAGTACGTCGGCGGCGGCACGACCGTCGCGATCCCCGCCGCCATTCCCGGCGAGATGGCAGCGACCATGCGCCGCCTGGCCGTCGAGACGTTCCGCGCCGTCGACTGCGAAGGACTGGCGCGGGTCGATTTCTTCCTCGATCGCGCCGCCGACCGCGTCTACGTGAACGAGATCAACACCATGCCAGGCTTCACCGCCGCCAGCATGTTCCCCAAGCTGTGGGAGGCCACCGGGGTGCCGCTGCCGGACCTCGTGGCGCGGCTCGTCGAGCTGGGAATCGAACGCCACCGCGCCCGCGCGGCCCGGCGGCTCTCCTTCGACCCGCCGACGATTCAGTAGAGCGAGACGACCGTGGGGCGGTAGCCGCTCTCCTGCAGGCGCTGCGCGAGGTGCATGGCCCGCTCGCGGCTCGTAAAGGCCCCGAGACGTAGCGCGCGGCCGGCCACGAGGGGCGCGTACCCGTCATTCGCCAGCGCCTGGCGCTTCTCCTCGACGGAGCGGTCGTCGTCGAAGGGGCCGAAGCGAACCGTGAACCGCTCTCCGTCGCCGGCCGACCCCACGGCATCGACCCGAGCCGCCGTTACCCACGCCGGAGCCGACTGGTCGGGCGCCACGGCGGCGGCCGGCGCCGAGGCGCGGACCGGAGCGGCGGCACGGACTGCGGCGGCGGCGACGGCCGGCTTCGCCTTCGCGGCCGGGGCCCGATCGCGCTTCACCATCTGCGTGGCGGGCGCCGACTGCCGTCCGAACGCATACTCGAACATGGCCCGGGCATCCCCCCACAGATCGCTCGATCCGAGGAAGGCGATGATCACCTCGCGGCCATCGTGACGCGCCGAGCCGACGAAGCAGCGGCGCGCGGCCCGCGTGTACCCGGTCTTGCCGATGACCGTGTAGCGCCAGCCCGAGAGGAGGCGGTTGTGCGAGCGCAGCGAGATGCGTCGCATGGTGCCCGCGTAGACCGGCACCCGGATGGACTGCGTCCCCAGCACCGCCCGGAAGCGGGGCAGGCCGAGGCCGTACTGGAAGATCGTGGCGATGTCGCGGGCGGTGGCGACGTGCCCCTTCTCGGTGAGGCCGTGCGGGTTCTCGAAGTGGGAACGCCCGGCGCCGATGGCCTTCGCCTTCGCGTTCATCTGCCTCGAAAACCCGGCCTTCGAGCCGCCGAGGCCCTCCGCGATCACGTGGGCTGCGTCGTTCGCCGAGTTGAGGAGGATCGCGTACAGCAGGTGATCGAGCTCCATCCGCTGGCCGCTGCGGAGATGGATCTTGGAGGGCGGGATGGCGGTGGCCGCCTTGCTGACACGGAGCGGCTCGTCCAGGCGTCCGCTCTCGATGGCCACGATGGCCGTGAGCACCTTGGTCGTGCTGGCGGGCGGACGCGCCGTGTCGGCGTCACGCTCCCACAGCACCTCGCCGGTGTCGGCGTCCATGGCGATCGCTGACGACGCCGTCACTCGGGGGCCGGCGCTCGCGTACAACGGCGCCAACAGTCCAACGGTGGCGACCAGCGTCGCCCACATCCTCATCAACCGCATCCCCACCTCCGGCTCGCCCTCGAGCCGACCCTGACGATTGTGCCCGGCGACGAGGCACTAAACAAGGATCCGGTCGCGCAGCGGGTCGCGCTCCTGGGGGCGCCCCTGCTGACATCTCGCTCCGTTCCAGTGCCCATCTCGTCGAACCCACGTTCCACGCGTCCCCAGGCGACCGCTCCGGGCTGGGGGGTCGGCGCCGTCTTCGCCAAGAGATGCCTCATCACGTCTCAGAAACGCTACTTCGGGTCCTTCGATTCGTCCGCAAGCGCATCCGGGATGGAATCGGCCCGATCTCGCAACATGGAGCAGATTACCTCGCCTACGCCCTCTTGGATACGCTGATCGACCTCTACTACCCCGTCGTGGAGCAGCTCTCCCAGGACCTCGGGGACCTGGAGGTGAGGCTGGCGGCGGGGCCCTCTGCGGACGTCCTGGGCAGCATCCATGCGATCCGCTCGTGCCTGGCCGTCATCCGCCGTATCGCGCCCGTCAACGCCTCACGTAGGCCGAATGCAGCCGGGCGGCGCGGTGTCGTGCGCCGTCGCGATAGGGATCGCACGTTGCTGCTGGAGCGGGTGACACCGCCGGGTGGGACCTACGGGCCGTCCAGGTGTTCCGCGCGCAGGTAGCGGTCGCCGGTGTGTTCCACGAGCACCACACCGGCGTTGCGCACCACGCGGCGAGGCGCCGACCAGTCGCCCGTCACGTGGCGCCAGAGGGCGATCATGACGGCCCCGTGGCTCACGACCACGAGGTCGCGGCCGACGGCGTCGCGCGCCAGGCGGTCGAGCACCTGGCCCACGCGCACGACCACCTCTTCGAGCGTCTCGCCGCCGGGTGGTCGCCAGCTCCAGTAGGCGGCGGGATCGTAGTCTGGCCGCGGCGTGTCGTAGGGCTGCCCGGCCAGGTCCCCGTAGCTGCGCTCGCGCAGGTCCTCCTCGACGACGATGTGCAGGGGCGCCGAGCCCGCGATCTGCTCGGCGGTCTGCCGGGCCCGCCGATACGGGCTCGACACCAAGCGCACGGGCGCGTATCGCTCGCGCAACCACTCGCCCACCAGACGCGCCTGCTCGTAGCCGCGTTCGGTCAGGCCGACCTCGGGCGTCCGTGTGAAGGCGCGGTCCCGATTGCCTTCGCTCTCCGCGTGACGAACGAGCAGGAGCTGGCCCACGTCAGCCGTCCCGGTTGATGCGGTCGATCAACTGGCGCAGCCGACCGGCACGGCCATGGGCGGTCCGGCAGGTGAGACGCGGCAAGGAGTCCAGGTCGGGCTCCTGACGGCGTTCGGCCGCCGACGCGTCGCGCTGCAGCAGGCCCTTGGGCCCGACGAAGTCCGCGAAGTCGCGCGACAGCTCGGCGACCAGGTCGGGATCGAGCGGCCGCGTCAGGCGGATGACGAACCGGTCACGGACGAACCGGGAGGAGTGATAGACGGAATAGAATCGCACCACCTCGTCGACGGCGCGCTGCACGTCGTCGGTGATGGTGAACAGGGACAGGTCGTCCTCGGAGATCAGCTTCGCGCGCAGCAGTTGCCCGCGCACGTACCGCATCCACGAGCGCCAGTAGGTACCGCGGGGCGAGTCGACGAAGACGATGGGGATCGGGCGGCTCTTGCCGGTCTGCACCAGGGTCAGCGTCTCGAAGCACTCGTCGAGCGTCCCGAAGCCGCCGGGGAAGAGCACGACGGCGTCGGCTTCCTTCACGAACATGAGCTTGCGCGTGAAGAAGTGCCGAAACGTCACCAGCTTGGGGTCCCCGATGATGAAGGGGTTCGCCGACTGCTCGAACGGCAGGCGGATGTTGGCGCCGAAACTGCGCTCGCGCCCCGCGCCTTCCTGGCAGGCGCCCATGATGCCTTCGCCCGCGCCGGTGATGACCATGAACCCGTGATCGGCGATACGCCGCGAGAACTCCTGGGCCGTGCGGTAGGCGGGGCCGTCCGGGGGGGTGCGCGCGGAGCCGAAGGTCGTCACCTTGCGCGTGCCCCGGTAGGGCTGGAAGACCTTGAAGGCGTAGCGCAACTCCCGGATCGAGGAGTTCACGAGCTTGAGATCGCCGATGCTCGTCCCGTCTCGGAGCAACTTGAGCGCGGATTCGATCAGCTCCTGCGCCAGTTCCTCCTCGCGCGTGAGCGCGGTGCCGCTCATGAGCTTCGGCAGCAAGTCGAGGAGCTGCCGATTGGCGCGCCGGGGGCGGCCGCTGCCGTCGGTTGGAGATCGCACGGTTCGTCATCATGCCCGGAAGACCGCCCGGTTGCGAGACGGCGTCCGCGTTCGTATCGTCCGCGGGTGTCGGCCGCGCGCGCTGCCCTCGTCGACGGGCCGCTGACTGGCGTCCGCGTACTCGATCTCGCCGATCGTTGCGGCGCATACGCTGGCCGGCTGCTGGCCGCGCTCGGCGCCGACGTGCTGCTCGCCGAGCCGCCGGCGGGGCACGACACGCGTCATCTCGATCGTGGCGGCCTCGGCTTCTCGTTCTACGCCTGCGGCAAGCGCTCGCTGGTGATCGACCGACGGACGAAGGCCGGGGGCGCCGAGGTCGAGCGTCTCGCCGGCGCGGCCGATGTCGTCGTCGACACCGGCTATCCCGGCCTGGCCGGCGACCTGCATCGGCGGCACCCGCATCTGATCGTCGCCTCGATCACCCCCTTCGGACGGAGCGGACCGCGCCGCACCTGGCTCGCCACGGACACGGTCGCGCAGGCCCGCGGCGGCATGCTCGGGCTCAGCGGACATCCGGGCGCGCCGCCGCTGCGCGCGCTCGGGCTGCAGGCCTACCAGCAGGCGGGCGTGCTGGCGGCTGCCGGCATCGTGGCGGCACTCCTGGCGCGCGAGGCAGGTGCGACCGGCCGGCTGCTCGACGTATCGGTGCAGGCCGCGGTCACCGCCTCGCTCGAGCACCTGCCCGGACTCTTCCATCAGCAGGGACAGTCCCCGCGCCGGCAGGGCACGCTGCACTGGACACGCGCCTTCCGCGCCGGCCGCTGCCTCGACGGCTGGGTGCTGCACTCGACAATGGGCGACTGGACTACACTCGTGGAGTGGGTGACGTCGGAGGGGCCGTCCCACGGACTGGACGACCCGAGCTGGGAGGACCCGGCGCAGCGACGCGAGGACGCGGAGCGTGTCTTCGACGCGCTCGACGCCTGGGGCGCGAGCCACGAGGTGGCCGAGCTGTACGAGGGCGCGCAGCTGCGCCGCCTGCCCTACGCCGCCCTGCGCCCGGCCGGCGCCCTTCCCGACGATCCGCAACTACGTGCCCGGTCCTTCTTCACGCCGGTCGACACGGAGGCCGGCGGCACCGTGCCGATTCCGCGTCTGCCGTTCCTGCTCGGCGGCACGCGACTGCCGACGCGGCCGCCCAGACCGCTGCACCCCGGCGAGCGGTGGGACGCGCGACCGCGCGACGGCAGCCGCAGCGTCCCCGCGCTCGCACGACCGCCGCTCGCGGGCGTGCGCATACTCGACTTCACCTGGGTCGTCGCCGGGCCCGTCGCCACGCGCCTCCTCGCCGACCTGGGCGCACGCGTCATCAAGATCGAACGTCCCGGGGCAACCGACTTCGGCGACCGGCGCGGCGGGCTCACCGGGAGCCTCATGCGCGGCAAGGAGAGCGTCGTCCTCGACCTCGGCACGCCGGCCGGACTCGACCTGGCCCGCCGCCTCGCCCTGGCGTGCGACGTCATCGTCGACAATTTCAGTGCCCGCGTCATGCCGCAGCTCGGACTCGACTGGCACAGGCTGAGCCGCACCCGTCCCGACCTCGTCTCGGTGCACATGACGGCCTTCGGTCTCACCGGCCCCCACCGCCATCGCGTGAGCTATGGACCGACGCTGCAGGCGCTGGCCGGGTACACGCTCGCCATGGCCCATCCGGGCGGTCCGCCCGCCGGCTTCGGCTACTCGTACTCGGACCTCGCCAGCGGGCACATGGCCGCGCTCGCGACGCTGGCGGCGCTGAGGTGGCGGCGGCACACCGGTGCCGGTACGGAGGTCGACCTGTCGCAGTTCGAGGTGGCGGCCGGCCTGATCGGCCCGTGGTCGTTCGCGAACGTCGCGCCCCTGGGCAACGCATCGCCGGAAGGGGACGCCGTACCGCATGGCGTCTACCCGAGTTGCGACGACGACCGCTGGATCGCCATCACGGTGACGGACGACGGGCAGTGGCGACGCCTCGCGGACGCGATCGGAGATCCCGCCTGGTCGGATCCCGATCTGGCCACGACTCCAGGACGTTCGAGGTGCCGGGACGAGATCGACCGGCGGCTCGCGGCCTGGACCCGCGCGCACGGCGCCGAGGAATCCGAAGCGCTCCTGCAGAACGCCGGCGTGCCGGCCGGGATCGTCGCCGGCGCGCGTGACGTCTGCCGTCTCGATCCGCAACTCGCCGCACGCGATCATTTCGTCGACGTCGCGACGCCGGAAGGGGGCAGCGTGAGACTCGACGGTCCCCCCTTTCCCCCGGACGACGCCTTCGCCCGCGTGCGCGGGCCCGGGCCGCTGCTCGGCGAGCACACGCGCCCCATCCTCAGCGAGATTCTCGGCCTGACGCCGACCGCCCTCGACGCGCTCGAGGACTCGGGTGCGATCGCCTCGGTAAGCGGGCAGGGTGCGCGGCGATGATGGTTCTGCGCCTGCTGCGACGGCTGTTCCCCGTCGTGCTCAAGCTGGCGCTCGCCGCCGCGACACTGCTCGCCGCGTGCTGGCTCGTCGGCAGGTACTGGATCGGGCGCAGCGAGCCTGGCACGCGAACGGAGCCACCGGGCCGCTTCCTGACCGTGGACGGACGCACCGTCCACATCGTCGAGCGCGGCGAGGGACCGGTCGTCGTACTCGTGCACGGCATCGCCGGCAGCAGTGCCGAATGGCCGGCCGGATTCGTCGACGTCCTCGCCGCCGATCACCGGACGTTGGCCGTCGACCTGCTCGGCATGGGGTTCAGCGACCGCGACGAGGCGCTGCCCTACGGGCTGCCGCTCTGGTCGGACCAGATCGCGGCACTGCTGGACGAGCTGGCGATCACGCGAGCGGACATGGTGGGACGCGACCTGGGCGCCGCGGTGGCCGCGACCTTCGCCGGTCGGTACCCCGAGCGAACGCGCCGCCTCGTCCTGGTGGCGCTGCGCGTGCCGCTGGTGAGCGACGACGAACCGCCGCGGCTGTGGTGGCTGCGCCTGCCGGGGCTCGGCGAACTGATGATGGGTCGCTCGGCCCGGGAACTGAGAACGCTGCGAGGCGCGCGGGACGACGCCACCGAGGCGACGTGGAAGATTCCGGGCACGCGATCCGCCGTCCTGAGCGCCGTGCGAGCCGACATCGACCCCGACGCCTTCGGCACGGCCCTCCGGACCATCGCGGCGCCGACGCTGGTCGTGCACGGCCGCGCGGACGTCCTGGTACCGATCGCCGCCGTGTCGCGCTGGGTGCCGCTGATCGGGAGCGTGGTCGTTCATCCGCTGGAGACCATCGGGCACTGGCCGACGGACGAGGCCGGCGAGACGGTGACCGCTCTCGTCGCCGACTTCCTCCGCGCAGGGCCCTGAGCGACGAAACGTGCCCGCCACTCCCGTCACCCCACCTGACTTGCGTCGCCACCGGAGCCGCACGTAAGGGAGAACATATGGCCGCGAACCGCGCCGTCGTGTCCGTGGTGGGCCGGGACCAGAAAGGGGTCGTGGCCCGGGTCTCGACCTACCTCGCCTCCTGCGACGTCAACATCGAGGACACCGAGCAGCACGTCATGGAAGGGCTGTTCGTGATGACGATGCAGGTCGACGTCTCGGATCTCTCCTGCAACCTCGATGATCTGGCCGTCGGCCTGCGCCAGATCGGCGACGAGCTGGGCATGGACGTGTCGCTCCGGCTCGCCAGCCGGCCGACGGAGCCCAAGCGCATCGCCGTATTGGTGACCAAGGAGTCGCATTGCCTGGAACAGCTCGTGCGCGATCACGCGGCCGGCCGCATCGCCGGCGAGTTCGTGATCGCGCTCTCGAACCACCCCGATCTCGAGCCCATCGCCGCCGGAGCCGGCATCCCGTTCGCGTGGCACCCGTCGACCGACAAGCAGGAACACTTCGACTTCCTGCTGAAGCGCCTGGCCGAGGTAAACCCCGATCTCATCGTCTTGGCGCGTTACATGCAGGTGCTGCCACCGCAGATGGTCGAACTCTATCCCTCGCGCATCATCAACATCCACCCGTCGTTGCTCCCGTATCATCCGGGACCGAACGCCTACCGCCAGGCGTGGCAGGAAGGCGTGCGCGTCTCGGGCTGCACGTCGCATTTCGTGACCGAGCAGCTCGACGCCGGCCCGGTGATTCTGCAGGACGTCTTTCAGATCAAGGTCGGCGAGGACACGCTCGAGCAGGTGAAGGCGCGCGGGCAGGCGCTCGAAGGCGAGGTGCTCTCGCGCGCCGTGCAGCTCTTCACGAACAACCAACTGCTCGTGAAGGACAAGAAGGTGATCTTCCGGCCCAGCTCGGGCGTCAAGCCCTGAGGGCGACGCCGCGGTAAACGGGCAGCAGCGTCCACGTGTCGCGCCATACGGCCCTCACCTCGGGCACCTCGAAGCCGTGCCGGCGGATCAGGTCTGGGGCGGGACGGTTCAGATGACAGCCGCCGCCGACGAGTTTCCACACCGGCGTGAGCACGTCCTGCACCCGCGCCAGCCCCCGCTGTTTCGAGCGCGTGTGCTCGACGAAGAGGAGCCGGCCCTCCCGGCGCAGCACGCGGCGCATCTCGGCGAGCGCGGCAGCCACGTCCGGAATCGTACACAGCGTGAAGGTGAGGACGACGGTATCGAAGCTCTGGTCCTCGAAGGGCATCCGTTCGGCACCGACCTGATGCAGCGAGACGGGACGGCCGACCTCGTCGGTTCGCTTCCGGGCGCGTTCGAGCATGTGAGGATCGGGCTCGATGCCGATCAGCTCGTCGATATCGCCGTAGAGACCGAAGTTGAGACCGGTCCCGACGCCGACCTCGAGCACACGGCCCGTCGCCTCGGGCACGACCTCACGCCGCGCCGGATAGAGCGAGCGCATCGTCCAGTCCATCGTCGCCGCCAACCACGGATGCCCTTCCATGTGTTCGGCGTTACGTCCGGCGACACCGCTCGTCAAGGCGCGCCCCATTGACTCAGGTCGGCGGCGGGCCTATCGCTTCACCGAATGGTTAAGCGTGCCTCGGTCGTACTCGACTCGGTCTTCTCGGCACTCGCCGATCCCACCCGCCGCGCCATTCTCGCACGGCTACGCAAGGGCGACGCGACCGTCTCGCTCCTCGCCGAGCCCTTCCCCATCTCGCTGCCCGCGGTCTCGAAGCATCTCACGGTGCTCGAGAACTCGGGGTTGATCGAGCGAGAGAAGCAAGGGCGCGAGCACGTCTGTCGGTTGGTCGCGGGACCGCTCCGCGACGCGGCCGAGTGGCTGCTCGTGTACGGCGAGTTCTGGAAGACCCAGTTGGATTCGTTCGAGGCCCATTTGTCACAGCAGAAGGAGGTCCCTCATGCCCGTCGTCCACGGAGTCAGCGCGTCGCCCTACGTCCGCAAGGTCCGCGTCGCGCTCGCGGAAAAAGGCGTCCAGTATGACCAGAACCCCGTCATGCCCTTCGGTCCGAACGAGGAGTACCGGAAGATCAGTCCACTCGGGAAGATCCCGACCTACGAGGACGACGGCAAGTTTCTCAACGATTCGTCGGTGATCGTCGCCTACCTGGAGAAGACGAAGCCCGAGCCGCCGCTCTATCCGTCCGACCCCTACGAGTTCGCGCGCGCCCTGTGGTTCGAGGAGTACGGCGACTCGGCGATCGCCGGGGCCATCGGCGGCGTCTTCATCCAGAAGATCGTCGGCCCGATGTTCCTCAACCAGCCGACCGACCAGAAGGCCCTCGACAACGCCTGGAACGTCGAGTGCCCGAAGGTCTTCGACTACCTCGAGAGTCAGATCAAGGCCTCCGAGGCCATCGCCGGTACGCGCTTCTCCATCGGCGACATCGGCGTCGCCACCCACTTCGTGAACCTCGGCCACGCCGGCTACGAGGTGCCGAAGGACAAGTGGCCGAAGCTCGCCGCCTACATCGCGCACCAGCACGCGCGGCCGTCGTTCAAGGCCATCATCGAGGAGGAGCGCGCGCTCTTCGCCGGTGCCAGCAAGTAGAGTTCATGCCGCGGCTCGTCCTCACGCGTACCCTACCGGCCCCACCGGAGCGCGTGTTCAAGGCCTGGACTGACCCCGAGGCGCTCACGCGCTGGTGGGTACCGGTCCCGGGCATGTCGTGTCCGGAAGCGGAGGTCGACCTGCGGGTCGGCGGCCGCTACCGGATCACGATGCGCAACACCAAGGGCGAGCTGCTCTACGTGGGCGGCGTCTACCG
>Ga0302046_10001373_pt1 | contig 22853 bp, 18 predicted proteins | sample RVTome_11_FD_200261 | JGI IMG/M metagenome (GOLD analysis project Ga0302046, IMG submission 200261) | Soil microbial communities from uranium-contaminated site in the Upper Colorado River Basin, Wyoming, United States - RVT147D111 (version 2) ... | reverse complement strand
CCATCGCCTAGCCAGGTTTTCCATTCCTCTTCAGCCAGCCCGACGCTAAAGCGGTTCTCGCGTCTGACGAGCGGCTGCATCAGGAGCAGTGGCTCGTCAGACAGTTTCTGGATCCATCGCTCGTCGCTGTACCGGGCGTGCTGCAGCCCGTGGTCGTTGAATTTCTGTGAAGAACGGTCGATCAACGCATCGACACCGAACTTCTGCACGAAGCGACGCAGCTCACCGATCGATGGAGCACGCACTTTGAAATCGACAAAGTGCGTTTCGATGCGGCGCTCAGAGAAGAATCGAAGGGCTTTTCGCGTGTCGGCGTTTTTCTTGATTCCGAAGATCTGAACCGGCATAACAAGGAAGAATGGATGAATAATAGACGAATGGGCGTCTACGCTTTTCGTTGCCTGCCCTGACCTTTCTTTTTCTTCCTGCCGTTCTTCCGTGCAAGGTCGTCACCGACCCCTCCATACCGAATGCCGGTCAGATGCGTTATCTCCCGGTCCCATGTCGTCAGATCGTCAATGGTGAACTGATTCAGGTGGGTGTGTCCGCACGCACGGGCAAGGATGGACATGAGTTGTGTGGCGGCGGTGAAGAACCTGGCCAGGCGGTCCGAGGCGGCGACAACCGGAAGCCTGGCGCGGAGGTGTGGTTGCTGCGTGGCAATACCGACGGGACAGTTGTTGGTGTGACACGCGCGCATCGCGAGGCAGCCAATGGATTGGAGGGCGGCATTGGAAACGGCGACGCCATCGGCGCCCAGGGCGAGTGCCTTCGCGAAATCGGCCGGCGTTCGCAAGCCACCCGTGATGATCAAGGTGACGTCCCTGCAATCACTGCGGTCGAGATGTCGTCGTGCCCGGGCCAAGGCCGGAATCGTGGGCACCGAGATGTTCTCCTTGAAGATGTCCGGCGCGGCCCCTGTCGCGCCTCCGCGGCCGTCGAGGATGATGTAGTCGACACCAACTTTCAGCGCCGCGTCGATGTCCTTCTCGATGTGCTGTGCCGAGAGTTTGAAGCCGACAGGGATGCCACCAGTCCGTTCACGAACCTCGGCGGCGAACCCGTGAAAGTCCTTCAGAGAACTCCAGTCGGGAAACCGTGGCGGCGAAACCGCTGGTTGTCCTTCGGCAAGACCCCGAACCTCGGCGATCTTGCCTTTCACTTTGGATCCAGGCAGGTGACCGCCAGTGCCGGTCTTGGCCCCCTGTCCACCCTTGAAATGAAACGCCTGAACCTTTTCGACTTTGTCCCACGAAAACCCAAAGCGAGCAGACGCCAGTTCGTAAAAGTACCGGCTGTTGGCCTGCTGTTCTTCGGGCAACATACCACCTTCGCCGGAACAGATCCCGGTGCCCGCTTTCTCGGCTCCCATGGCAAGGGCAACCTTGGCCTCTTCGGAGAGGGCGCCGAAACTCATATCAGATACGAAGAGCGGCATCTCGAGACGCAAAGGCTTCTTGCTCCGAGGACCAATGACCAGTTCCGTTCCGACCGGTACGTCTTCGAGTTGCGGAAGGGTTGCAAGCTGCGCCGTCAGAATCTGGATCCTGCTCCACAGCGGTAATTCCGGTCCTGGAATTCCCATAGCCGAAACGGAGCCATGCGCACCATGTGGAAGCCCGTTGGCCGCCAGCCCATGGATCAGCTTCGTGTGGGGCTCTTCCGATGTTCCGTGAATATCCTGGAAGGTTCCCTGATAACCAACTCGGTCATACGGTTGGGGATTGTCGCGCTCCCACAGCTTGATCTCGTCCTCATCGACCCAAACGCCCCCGTCTTCAATCCAGGTCGTGAACTTCTGCAATCGCTCCTCGTTGTTGTATTCACTGATTCCCGTGTCGAACCGGTAATCCCAGTTGTGAACACCACAGATGAGGTTGTTGCCCTGAATGGAGCCATCGGCCAACAACGCGCCGCGGTGCAGGCAACGACCGTACAAGACGGAGACCTCGTCCCCATAGCGGATCGTGACCAGGTCCACATTCGAGACGAGCGCGTGTGTGGGCGTTTTGTGATCGAGGGTGTCCCAGTCGAGAATTCGGATCTTGTTCATTGGCAGGATAGGTGTTGGGGCGGGGAATCTACAGGAGACGGGCGGACGCGTACAGGGGCCGCGGAGACGGGCGGGAAAGCGGAAAAGAAACGCTACCGCTCCCTACTGCTTCACGGGGCTATTTCAAAAAAGGCCCGCCCGTGCCACGCATCGCCGGCCGATACTTCCCATTTGCCACTGCGTAACTCACCAACGGTCGCGATGGTGTTGTCGAACACCGTCGTCTCGAGGGTAACCGCACGCCGGCTGACGAGCTCGGAGAACTCCCCTCGGGATACCCGCCTGATCGATCCGTTGTGGCGGTAGCTAACCGGAGAATGGTCGATCAACGCAAGGTCGAGTTGTTGTTCCAGCGTCTTCAGTGATCGGACCAGAGCATCGATGGAGCACCCGGAAACACCCGCGGCCTGTTCATCGACGGCGATGAAGAGAAACCGATCGTGCGCAAGTTCCCTCGCACACGTCAATGGTGCTCCATGCGCAGCCCAGCCATCGAGAAAGCCGTCGGCCACTTCGAGCAGCGTCTCCTGATCTGATCCGCCGAGCGGGCGGTCAGTGGCGAAGACCCAGAGGCGGGCATGATCGGGCATATCGTCGAATGGAATTCGTGGCATATTCAGGCTCCTCGGGAACTGCGTCGTGATTCACGTTTGAAATCTAACACGGGAGCCACGTAATGCAGCAGTCGGCCATGCGCCTGTTCAGAGTCGCGATCTGATCGGCAACACGGTACAATACCTCCACATACAATGCCATCCACGACAAAACCATCCGTAGCGATTGTGACGGGCGCCTCCAGCGGCATCGGCGCTGCAACGGCTCGCCGGCTTGCCGAGTTGGGCTTCAAGGTGACGCTGGCGGCCCGGCGCGCGGACAAGCTCGCGGGACTCGCCGAATCGATCACGACCTCCGGCGGTCACGCCATCGCCATCACGACGGACGTGACTGATCGGAGAGCCGTGGAAGCGATGGTGGATTTTACCGTCGAATCGTTTGGGCCGGTGGACCTGCTGGTGAACAACGCGGGTGTCATGCCGCTCTCTCCGATCCAGGAACTCCGCGTGGCGGATTGGGAGCAGATGATTGACATCAATGTCAAAGGTGTCCTCTACTGCATTGCCGCGGTGCTGCCGCCCATGATAGAGCGGCGTGCCGGCCACATCATCAACGTTTCGTCCGTCGCGGGCCGGCGGCCCCTACCCGCCGGTACCGTCTACGCGGCTTCCAAATTTGCCGTTCGTGCGATTTCGCAGGGACTCCGCCTCGAATTGTCCGCCACACATGGGCTGAGGGTCACGGACATCGAACCGGGCGTGGTGCAGACCGAGTTGATGGATCACATTCCCGATCGGGCAACGCGCGAAGGATTCCGCGACAGTTGGTCCAGGAAGTCTCCGCTCCAGCCACAGGATATTGCAAATGCGATCGCATACGCGGCGACACAGCCGGCTCACGTCAATGTGAACGAGATCCTCGTTCGGCCGACTGACCAGGCAACCTGAATCCCTACCTCTCCATGCCGGCCAATACGACACTCCACCGTCATGGAACTACCCTTCGATCGGGGCCCTGAGTCCAGCCAGGAAGGCCACGCTTGGGCCGGAGCGCCCGGGAACCTCCGCATTAATCGGGTGGTGGTCCCTCCGGCCGCTGCAGTTCGCGGAAAAGGCCAGTGCGTACCAGGGTTCGCCGCTCACTGACACGTTTCTTCGGGACCACCACCAGACTAATGCCGAGGTTCCCTAACGTCTCGCCAACGTGGAGCCGATAACTGAATACGAGGGCGTACGGCCCGGAAGCAGGATGGAGTGAGATATGATTACCGGTCTATCCGCGGCAATAACAGGGATGCACCGCTATTCCCAGATGTTTGACCGCGCGGCCGAACAGGTCGCACGATCCGGAATGGTAAGCATCGAGACGCACCCCAGGTACGGCTCGGCCTTCCCACCAGTCAATGATCCGGGTGCCCCGGCCGATGATTCTCCCATAGACGGCCTCGTCAACATGATGATCGCCCAGCGGATGTTTCTGGCTTCGATCAGAGTGGCGCAGACGGGAGATGAGATGGCCGACGCCGCCCTCGACATGATGAGATAAATATGATCATTGGCGTTTCCCAGACGGGGCAGCCAGTCGACGTGTCCCGCAAGCTGCCTGTTCAGCCGGTCAAACCGGTTCCGCCGGTGTTTCGCGGCCTCGAGCAACCGGCCGCGACCTTCGAGCGTGGTTCCACGTCCTCTCCGCTGCAGTTCGCCTATGGCCCACCCAGCAGAATGCCCGGCGTGTGAGGTAGACGCTGACCCGGTCGGGTGGTTCTCATATTAAAGGGCGTCGAAGAACCGATCGATCTCACCCTCAGTGTTGAACAGGTTGGGTGACAGCCGGACCGCGTTCAGTCCCTGTGTGTTGAACGGGCGCAGGACAATCCCATGCTCGGAAAACAGTGTGCGGGAAAGCTCGTTTGCTTCGCCGCCGCGAATCGCGACTCCAAACAGGGCGCCATTCATCTCCCAGGACGGCGGCGATGCCCAACTGGTTCGCTGGTGTGCTGACGCTCGTTCGACGGCGTGCTGCCGAAGTGCGCGCAGTCTGTCTTCCCGATTAGCGGCTGGAATCTTTCGCTGAAAAGCCAGCGCGTCACCCATCGCCAGGACTTCAGCGAGATTGCGTGTCCCATAGTCTTCGAATATGCGGGCGGTCCCCTGCCACTGATTCTGTCCCCACGTCACCCACATGGGCTGCAAGCTTTCGATCAGCGCTGGACTGACGTACGCAAGGCCAAGACCCTTGGGCGCCTGTATCCATTTGTGCGGACTGGTGGCGAAGAGGTCAACGCCCATGTCCGCTACGTCGATCGGTATCATCCCGACCGACTGAGCCGCGTCGACGACGACGTAGTCCACTCCGCGCAAACGCGCCGCAGCGGCCAATTCGCGCACGGGATGACGAATACCGACAATGTTGTCGATGTGTGGGAATACGAGCACCCTGGTTCGAGGTGAGATACGTCGTGCGTATTCATCTATAACTCTGTCCGCGTCCATCTGTGGTGCATCGAGCAACGGGAACTGAAACCGTTCGACTGTGAATCCCCGTGACCGCGCCATATGGAAGAACGGCTGACTTGCGCCCGTGTGATTGAGCGAACTGAACAGCACCTCGTCGCCCGGACCGAGGGGAAGTCCATTGGCGAGGAGGTTGAATGCCTCCGTAGTATTGTGGTTGATCGTCACTTCGACGGGTGAACAGCCAAGAAACTCCGCAGCCGCATTTCTCACATCCTCGCGGGGATCTTCCCATTCCCCGCCCTACATGTACAACCACGGGTTGGTTTCACACAATTGGAGATAGCGCACCCGAGCATCGTGAACTGCCCTTGGGACAGTCCCGATCGATGCGTGGTTCAGGTAGATCACGCCATCACTCAACATGTAATCGGCACGGAGCTGTTGGAAGCCGGTGCCAACCAGGTGTTCGGTGGGCAGTCTGCGGATTTCCTCAGCCACTGCATTTCTGGCAGCGAGAAGCTCGCCGAGTATCGACCCGCCAACGGCGCCGGCGCCGAGCGATTTCAGGAAACGTCTTCGTGCGATCACTGTGTCATACCTTCCCTTCACCCGAACGCTGGTCAACGAGTAGCTGCCACGCTCCCGAGCCAATCCTCACGGAAGCTTCGGATTTCCCGCGTAACTTCCATCCCCGCTGCTTCATAGGTCACAACCTCCATGCGCGGATCTTCCATCAGAGTCACCGTCACCGTACCACGTCCGCCGCGCTGATCGTACGTGATCGTAGCGCGATTCCCGGGTGCCTTGCTTTGCAGATACGCCGTGAGGGCCGCCTCGCTGGTAAGGGGGTTGCCGTCGATGCTTTCGATCCGTGCTCCTCGATCCAAACCTGCCTCATACAATGGCGTCCCGACGAGCGTCCCACTCGTCAGCGTGGCGCCGGTAGAGCCGAATCGCCATTGCGCATCTCCCAAAGTCGCAACGCCCGCGTTTCTCTTTCGCAACAAAAGACCTGCGCGTCCGAGCATGGCCTCGTAGTTCCCGACCGCATGGCCATAGACAAAGTTGTCGAAGAACGTCGCGGCGAAGCTCGGACTGTTCACCAGATCGCCAAGCGCCACTTGCAGATCCTCAACCGAATATGGGATCTCATCCCGGCCGCGACGCTCCCAGACCAGGCGCATGTAATCGTCCAACGTGAGGCCGTGCTGGATCCGGAGCGTGAGGTCGAGATTGAGGCCAATCATGGCGCCCCAGGTGTAATACGAGATGAACGTGTTATCCCGGTTGTGTGGGTCGATAGACGTTGCCGCATCGACAAACGGGGCCTGCATGCTCATCTCAACGACGCTGAAGTAGTTGCGTCCCGGGGCGGTGAGCACGGTATTGAGCCTCCCGGTGATGGCGGAGGCGAACTGCTCGTCATTGGTAATCCCCGCCCGCCGGATGAACAGGGGAGTGTAGTAACTCGTAAACCCCTCGGCAAACCAGAGTTCACGCGACATGTTTGCGCGCTCGAAGTCAAACGGTTCGAGACTGTTTGGCCTCATGCGTTCCACATTCCATGAGTGGAAGAATTCATGGGAGACGGTGCCGAGCAGACCCAGGGCGTTCTGCTCCAGGGACGACGTGCTGGCGAGAATGGTGGAGTTCCGGTGCTCCATGCCGTCACCCGAAGCCCACGGCAGGTAGTCGGCAATGAACGTGTAGTGACCAACATCGTAGTCTGCCGGACTCCCGAAGAGGCCAATCTGTTCGGCTACGACGGCCTCGACCATCTCCGCATACTGCGCGAACTCCTCATCCGTCCCTTGATGATGCATGGCAAGACGCAACGTGTACGTCTCACCGTTTGACGGCACGTTCCACTCATGCAACTGAAAGTTGCTCAACTCCGTTGGACTGTCGAGGAAATACTGGAGGTCAGGCGCTGTGTACGTCATGGGGTCAGACGTTGGAAACAACTGTGACGCCACCCGCCATTGTGACCCGACCGGTGGATGAAAGGTAATCCGAATCGAGTCGTTCTCCATGCCGCGAGCCCACATGAAAGTTGCCGGCATGTTCATGTGCGCATGGGACTCGTCAAACTGCGAATACGTTCCATCCCCACGATCTGCGAACAACGTATAGGAGAACGTCACCGTGCCGTCGTGGCTCTCCACGTTCCACTGGTACGGATCAGGCCGCCGAACTGGAATCCTGTTCCCCTGGCCATCAGTCGCGCGAACGTTGTAGACGTTCTTCCCGAACTCATGCAAGGCGTAGCGGCCGGGAGACGATCGGCTCATGCGCACTTCGAGAGGGCCACTGGCCAGATTTCGAAAATGGACCGTGATCTCGGCTTCATGGTGCACGGCGTTGGGAAAGGAGACTTCGTATTCAACCTGTGCAGCTGCAGCCGTGGAGAACGCGGAAACGCAGGCGAGGATTGCAAATGAACGGGATTTCATGACTCTCTTCTTGGGTAACTCTGCGCCGCAAGTTAGTGGGCCACGAAATCGACGAAAAGGGGCAGAGGCGGTTCCGGTGTCTAACCAACCAGCTCGCGGTAGATCGACGCGTCGGTCACGCCTTCGGTTCCAATCGTCAGGATTCGAGATTGATCGTCCAGACCAAGTTGGTCGCGAATCCCATCATCCGACAACGCAACGATGGCACCAGCGAGACCGGCCACGCCGGACTCGCCGGCTGAGATGGGCGGATCTCCGTAGGCGCCGCCTGCCAACAGTCGCATCGTGCTCACCGCGGCATCGTCCGGAATCGCCATACACGCGTTAGCTCCGTGCTTCAGGACAGCCCACGCATGATCGGATACTTCCCCCGCGGCGAGTCCCGCCATGATGGTGTCCAACGATCCAAGTACGGAAACACGTTCGCCCGTCTCCACGCTGCGCAGGACGCAATCGGCGTTGTCCGCTTCAACCGTTATGAGTTGGGGCAGATCTTCCGGCCATTTCTGTCGCAGCATGGCCGCCGCAGCCGCAGCGAATCCTCCGACGCCCGTTTGTACAAAAACGTGGGTTGGGATATCTCGTCCCAACTGACTTGCCGCCTCGAGGAACAGTGCGCCATATCCGATGATCGTGTCGTAGGCAATCTGCGGCTCGGTGGCGTTTGCACCCTCTGAAATGATCGCCCAACCGGCCGCATGGGCTTGACGTTTGAGGTCCCGCCCCGTCTCGTCATGATTCTCGTCGGACCGGACGACTCGTGCCCCGAGCGCTTCGATCGCAGCCTCTCGTTCCGCGGTCACGTTGTTGGCCATGAATACGACTGCCTTACAACCGAACTGATGAGCCGCCCACGCAACCGCACGTCCGTGATTCCCATCCGTTACACACGCCACGGTAATGTCCGCGGCAATTCGCCTGGAGGCTTCACCAAACAAATCACGACTGGAGGGCGTAACACCCGTTTCCCGTGCCGCCGCCCGTGCGATAACCTGTGACACGGCATACGCACCACCCATGGGCTTGAAGCTGCGAACGTCGAAGCGTTCGCCCTCGTTCTTGTACCATATCGCAGAAACGCCGAGCTGGGTGGCCAGGCCGGAAAGGTCGATCAACGGGGTCGGTGAATACGCTGGCCACGCGGCGATGTCACGAAGGGCATCCTCCATGCTGGCCATCGGCGCCAGCTCCGCGATCTCATCGATGTCTCGACGGTAACGGCTGTTGATTGCGAGTTTCACGCGAACGACCCCCGAAACGATTGGACCTGCCGGGTTTCCCCCGTTGCTCGAGCGAACAGGAACTTATGGTTCTGATGCGATGAAAGTCTCCGCGGTGACCATGCCTTCGCGCGGAAGACGACCGGCCATGAGTTCGGCGAGTGGTCGTGTGATGCGTATCCGGGCAAATACAATCCGTGCAATGGCCGTGATGGGCGCGGCGAGTAACATGCCCACGACCCCCCACAACAGGCCCCAAAGCACCAGGGCCATTAGTATCACCACCGGGTGAAGGTCGAGACCTTCACCCATAACCAACGGTTCGATGATGTTCCCAATGGTGAATTGGACAATGCCGGGCGCCAGGATCACGGCCACGATGGCAACCGGGCTGTGAAACTGAATGAGAGCCACCGGTAGCGGTAGCAGCGTCGCGATGACTGAACCGATGGATGGGATGAAGTTGAGGAGAAAGGCCATGACGCCGAACACCAGCGCCAGCTCGAGTCCGAACAGGGCGAGGATAATGCCCGTCAACAGCCCGGTACTCGCCGACGTGACGAACTTGATGACAATGTAGCGGCTGACCTTGGAATCGATTTCCGCAAAGATACCCGACCGGGACTGATTGGGATGACGACCGATCAAAATGTACACGATGAAGATCAGCACCAGGACACCGTTGGTCACCAGGCCAACCGCGGTTCCCGCGCCGGCACGGGCCCATTGCAGAAGTGGGAGTTGGCGAACCGCATCAACCAGATCCCCCTGGCCAAGCTGCAGGCCGAAACGATCGAGGACGCCAACCGCACGCTCCGCCAGCCTGACGACCCGCTCCTGGTACAAATCAACGTTGTTGATAAGACCCGCCGTCGACGTGTAGATCAACAGGCCAACGGAGGCCAGCAACAGAGTGGCCACCGTGAGTGTCAGTGCGACAGCCGCAGGTTTTGGGAAGCGCCACTTCACCCGAAGAAAATCCACCAGGGGCGACATCAGGTAGCTGAGGAACACGGCGAGAACGAACGGCACCATGACCGGTCGCGTGTACCACAACGCAAAAGCGCCGGCCACGCCAGCAATCACGAGAATGCTGGCCTGCGTGAGCGGAGAAAGTTCCACCCGTTCTCCGCCGCTGGAACCGCGCGCCTGGGACGGCTGGTTTCCGGAAGAATTCGCTGAATCGTTGGGCGTCGCTGCCATTACCCCTCGGAGATTGGCCCTGAAATAAGCCCAAAACCGGCCAGGATGACAGGCCGATTCTGCCCGAAAACGCCGTCATCCAATCGGATGGCACTGCCCCCATCGGCGCTAGTCTATGCATCTGTCCGCTGATGGGTTCAGTCGTCTACTTTGAGTGACAGTTCGTCAAGTGGTTGATAATCCTATGTCTTTATTTTACAATAACTTACTATCTGGCATGTATCTGGCTGAATATCCGGCGGGGCCGGTCCTCTCCTGTGTCAGGCTCCCCATGTCTTGCCGTCCTGGAGAGCCCGCCTAATTTTGGCCTGAAGTTCGGAGGTACGATGTTGAATTTATTATTGTTACCCGCCCTGACGGCGATCCCCATGACCGGCGTAATGCCGGCCATGAGCTTCGCGGTACAGGAACCGCAGATCCAGGTCTGGCTGAACAAATCGGATCGACTGAGGTTCGGCGAGGACGTGCGTGTGTACGTACGTTCGGAAGACGATGGTCATCTGATCGTCCTCCATGCGGACCCCGAGGGACGCGTTCGTGTCATTTACCCCATTGATCCGTATGTAGACGACTTCATCCGGGGCGGCACGGCATACGAGGTCAAAGGGCGCTCGGACAATGAGGCGTTCCAGACCATCAGAGTGCCCGGCCCGGGAATGGTGTATGCGGCCTATTCCCAAGACCCATTCGCCTACGACCAGTTCGTTCTGGAAGACCACTGGGATTTCAGGGTGCTGGGCGAGGTGGACATCGGCGGTACCGCGGAGGACGAGTTGACGGACCTCGTCACGACCATGTCCTCCAACCAACCGTTCGTGTATGACCTGGCCGATTATTACGTGACGCAACCGGTGACCGCGGTCGGGAGTCAGCGGTACGCCGACGATTACTACTACGAAGACGACTACTACGACCGCGGGTACTACAGCCTGGGCTTTCACTATGGTTCCGGGCCGTATCGCCACTGGCACGCTTCACCGTTTCATCACAGGTGGGGCCTGACGATTGGTTACGGGCCGTTTTACTACGGTGGCTACTACGACCCCTGGTACTACGATCCCTGGTATTACGACCCGTTTTACTACGGCTCGTACTATTACAACCCGTGGCGGTATCGGTCGCGGTACTACAACCCCGTTATCGTCGCCTTCACCGGACCCAGGGTATCGGTGAGTCAACGCTACACGTTCCGTAATCAGACGCGCACCAATGCCGTCGACTATCGAGATCGAACGCGCACCACGTTTGCTTCGGCTACATCCGGCCGACAGCGCCCAGCGGCCCGCGGGACTCTGACGTCTTCGTCTAGCCGGCGTTCCACCCTGGGAAGCGCCACCGTTTCCACCGGTCGACGAGCCGCCACGGTTTCGACGGAGCGAAGGGCCGCCACGGTTACCCGCTCGACGGCAGCGGCAGGGCGTCGTTCGGTCAACGGTGCGGCAAGCGCGGGATCCACCGTGCGACGGCAACCGGCAGCGGTGACCTCGGGCAATTCGGGCACGGCGCGGCGTGCCACCGGCTCGACCGCGACCGGTGCGCGCGTGTCACCAGCCCGGGGTGGCGGGGAGGCGCGCAGGGCAACGCCTCAGGTTTCACGGCGGTCGGCTGCCAGCGCCCGAGCAGGTGAGCGCGCAAGCGTGTCCTCCGAGACGAACAACGTGCGTCGCGGGAGCGCAGCGACGCTTCCGGCGAGGTCCCAAGTGAGTCCGGCGCGAAGATCGACCGCGACAACGAGCCCGCCGGTGACTTCAGCGGGTCGGCGTGTATCGCCGGCATCCAGGTCAACGGGTGCGGCGCGGGCTCCCTCGAGGGGATCGGCCAACACGTCGGCAGCGACGGGTCGGGTACCCACCCGGGCGCCAACGGGGCTCCGTGCCGCGACCGGTTCGGCTTCCCGGCCGACGCTGGAGCGCAGAACCCCATCCCGGACTGCGACGCGTTCTTCGGCTCGCGCTTCCACATCCCGACCGACGGCTATTCGACGACCCGCAAGCCGTTCGAGCGGCTCGTCAACCGCCGTCAGGAGGCCGCCGGCAAGGTCATCCGGTTCGGCTGCGCGGCGCCCGCCGAGTAGCGGATCGGCGGGGTCGTCACCACCTCGCCGCAGCGGCGGGTCAGCGAGTTCCTCATCCGGATCTACCAGGTCTCGTGGATCAGCCGGCAGCTCGAGTTCAGGACGGCGCAGGGGCGGAGGTTGATATCGGCTGGAGAATGATTGCCCTCTGATGCAAATCGGGGTATGGAAGAATCATCTTCCATGCCCCTTTTCTTTAGCAGGGTGCTGAAAAAGGGCTCCCGGAGGAGCGCGTTGGGTCGCGGTCTATGGATAATGGGGCGGTGTAGTAGGGGGCCGCGAACCGCGGCGCGCGAAGGGAGCCCTTTTCAGCACCCTGTTAGGGCAAAATTCGGCGAAGCATTCACCGACGGTCTTGCGAGACGCATGGCTCGTGAGGAGCCACTTGATTGGCACTTGGCTCACCTGTGCCAGCTTGTAGCTTTATGCTGATCGACGACGGAAGTAAGGAACATGATGAGAATAGGCTTGGGAGTGACGATTGGGCTCGTGGCTGGCTCGTTTTCGATGGCCCCGGCATCAGCCGTCCAGAATGATATTCGAGAAGGCACCCTCTTCGACTCCGCAGACCCCCTTCTTCTGACCATCACGACGGACCTGCAGACCGTAATTCGGGATATAGACTCTGTCGAGCAACGCGAGTATCCCGGGCGACTGTCCTACACCACGACAGCGGGAGCAACGGTCGACCTCGATATTCAGCTCCGCACCAGGGGGCATTTCCGTCGTCAGCGGCGCAACTGCAATTTTCCGCCGCTCCGCGTGAACCTGAAGAAAGGGCAGCTTGCCGGAACCGTTTTTGCGAACCAGGACAAGTTGAAGCTCGTCACGCACTGCCAGATGGGGCGGGAAGACTACGAGCAGAATGTCCTCAAGGAGTATCTCGCCTACCGTGTCTACAATAGGTTGACCGTCATCGGGCATCGGGTCCGGCTGGCCCAGATCACCTACCTCGACACGACGGACCGGATGGAGCCGCGAACGCGGTATGCGTTTTTTATCGAGCATGAAGACCATCTGGCAGACCGCCTCGAGGGCAACGTGCTCGAGCAACCGGTCAGCGCACAGACGATGAATCCGGACCTTATGGGAATCGTCGACGTCTTCTCCTATATGGTAGGCAATACGGACTGGTCAGTGCCCGGCTTGCATAACGTGCTTATCATCCAAACCGAGCATGATCTGCTCCCAATTCCGTACGACTTTGATTGGACCGGGTTGGTCAATGCGCGTTACGCCGAGCCGGACCCAAACCTGCACTTGCGGAGTGTTCGGGATAGACTCTACCGCGGGACCTGTCGTGAACCCGAAGACTTTCAGTACATCTTCGAGTGGTTCATCGAACAGCGCGACACCATTTACGCCGAAATAGCGGCCGTTCCCGGCCTGAGCGAGCGAAACACCGTCGACGTGACAGAATACATCGATGACTTCTACGAGACGCTCACAGATCCTCGTGCCGTCCGTCGTGAATTCCTGGAACGGTGCTCGTGAACGACGAGACTATACGGGCTCGACGATTTGAGCTGGTCGATCGTTTCGGAAAAACACGGGCCATCCTTGCTTGTGACGGAGAGACCGGAGCACCGACGATCACATTCAAGGATTCCAAGGAGCAGACACGGATCACTGTTGGCATCGCGTGGAACGATATGCCAAGCATCCAGCTCAATGCAGACGACGGTACAGCTCGTGTCGCGTTGATCGCCCGTCCGGAGGGCAACGGTATGGTCCTGGTAGTCGACGGTGATGGCAACAGGCAGGTGATCACGCCCCAATGAATCGCCGTATCCTGCTGGCAGACGCCGACGCCTTTTTCGTCTCGGTGGCACGCCTCGTCGACCCGGACGGCGCGGGCAAGGAACCTTTTCTGATAGTCGGTGGAACACCGGACGGTCGCGGTGTCGTAACCTCCGCATCGTACGAGACACGCGCATTCGGCGTCTGCTCCGCGATGCCCACTGCACGGGCACTGCGCCTCTGTCCACAGGCCAAGGTGGTCCCGGTTGCGCGCAACGCTTGCGTGAAGAAAAGCAAGCAGATCCTGTCTGTCCTGCGGGAGTACACACCCGTGGTCGAGCCCGCCAGCATCGACGAGTTCTATCTCGACATGACAGGAACCGAGCGATTATACGCAGGGGAGAAGCTCCGTGGGACAGCAGCGAGGATCCGCCGGCACGTACTGGATGAGACGGGACTGTCGGTATCCATCGGCGGAGGACCGTCAAAGGTCATCGCAAAGATGGCGGCAAAGTACGCCAAGCCGCGGCCCGGTAGGGCAGCGACCGGTGTGTACATCGTCCCCCCGGGAAAAGAGGAAGTATTCCTTCGCCGACTGAGCCTCGCCGACATTCCGATGGTAGGGCCAAAATTTCAAGCACGACTCGCCGAGCACGGATTGGCGCAGGTGGTCGACGTACTCCCCATTCCGATGGAGCGCCTGTGCGAGCTCTTTGGACCACGCACCGGCACCTGGCTCTTTCACCGAGTGCGCGGAGAAGACACCGGTGACGTTTCAACCGGTTACAAGCGGAAATCTCTGGGACATGAAGAGACATTCGCCCGCGACATCGAAGCGGACGCAGAACTCGATCGACAGCTCGTGCGACTCGCAGTGCGCGTGGCTGGCGACCTCCGACTCAAGGATCTTGCGGGGCGCACCATCACGGTGAAGCTGAAGGACTTCGATTTCACCGTACGATCGGCGAGTCAGACGCTTACTCGCCCGATTTGCACCGATCGCATCATTCTGCGGACCGCCAGGAAGCTCCTCGGGCAGTTGAGGTTCAAACGGCGCGTGAAGGCGCGGTTGCTCGGCGTGACGTTGTCTCATATCGTGCCCCGCGGCACGCCTCAGATGGATCTATTTGCCAGCGAAGCGTCGGGTGAGGGCATCGAGACACACCGCGATGTTGCCTTGGCAAGATCGGTTGACCATATCAGTTCCAGGTTCGGCCGCAAGAGCATTGTCCGCGGCGTGCAAGTCCGCAGTCAACGTCAACCATCGAATTGACAGCGCCGAGACCGCCATCACGATGACTGTCGTGCCGCGGCAGGTCTTCCATTCCCGCCTTACAACCGTCCTGACGATGATCGGCGTCGCCGTCGGGCTCGGCAACGTGTGGCGTTTCCCCTACATGATGGGCCGCTACGGGGGCAGCGCGTTTCTCCTGGCATACGTTGCATTCGTCATCCTGTTTGCGCTCCCGGCCCTGATGGCGGAGTGGGCATTCGGGCGCGAAACGCGGAATGGACCACTCGGCGCCTTTCAACACACTTTCGGGAGAGCCGGTAGCGTTGTCGGCGCCATACTCCTCTTCACCGTGCTCGTCGCGAACTCCTACTACCTGGTTGTGGTGTCCAATGTCACGTACACTGCCGCGTTTTCCCTGGTGTACGGCTTCGACTCCGCGAACGCCGGCAGCTACCAGGCAGGGCTCAACAACGGTGGGCTCCAAGCAGCCATTGCCATAGCGATAATCGGGACGGCGATGTTCGTCCTGACGAAGGGGCTCAATCGCGGAATTGAACGCATCAGCAAGATCTTCGTGCCTCTCTTTGGGATCATCGTCACGTACCTCATTGTTTCCTCGCTCGCTTTGCCCGGCGCGGTCAGCGCACTCGGCAGTTTTCTCCGGCCGGATGTCTCGCAGCTCAACGGGACATCCATCTTTGCCGCGATGGGCCAGGCATTCTTCTCATTGAGTCTCGGCGGCACGTTCTACGTGATTTACGGCAGCTATTTGCGGGAATCGGAAACCATTCCCAAACCAGCCGCCCTGACGGCCATGGGCGACGTGGGTGCAGCGCTCCTTGCATCACTGTTCATTGTGCCCACGACACTCGTCTTTGGCATCGACATGTCAACAGGCCCCCAGCTCATCTTCGAGACGCTACCGGAACTGTTCAGGCAGATTCCCGGCGGCCGTGTGCTGGGGACGCTGTTCCTCGTGGGCCTGGGCCTGGTCGCGTACCTGTCGAGTGTTGCGGCGTTTCAGGTGCTCGCCGGCGCGCTGACCGATTCATTCAGCCTCCCGATCCTGAAGGCCGTGGTCATCGTGGCAACCGCAGAAACCGTTCTGATGGTGCCCACTGCCATGAACCCGGCCCTCATCGGACCCCTCGATCTGGTGTTTGGATCGGGCATGCAGGTACTGGGCAGCGGCCTAACGCTAGTCGCACTGACCTGGGGACTGGGTCGAGCGACCACACTCAAGCAGATCTTCCCGGACAGCCGCACGTGGGTGAGTTCGGTATACTACCATTGGGTGAAATGGGTGGTGCCCGCAGTCCTGCTCGTCATTCTGGCTGGATACGTTGTTCAGAGTCTTGGATAACCTTCCTCCCCGACGCACACGGACATACTATCTTATGAAGACCCATTGCTGAGATCACGGCCGCCCCGTACCGCTCGCGCCGAGTGGCTGCCGCGCAACCTGAGAACCGTTTCCTCGAAGAAGAATCAGTGATATGACCAGCCAGAAAAATCCCGACGTTACAGCCGTCAACCAGGATTTCACGAAGTACGATCAAGTCAAAAAACAGCACACGTATCACCTGGCGGAAGCCGATGGCGAGGAGCTGTTCGACGAAGAGTTCCAGATCAAAACCTGCGACATGAGCCAATTTTGGGATGGCGGTGATGCCGGTAAGGCACAGTTCGCCGAAGATCTTGGTTCCGCAATGCGTGAGATTGGCTTTGCGGTACTGGTTGGACACGGCGTCGACACTTCCCTGTACGACGCGGCGGAACAGCGCATCATTGATGTGTTTACCAAATCCTCACTCGAGGCCAAGCTGCGGTATCGAGCGGAGCGGTTTGGTTCGGTGAGCCAGGGTTATTTTCCGATCAAGGAAACGAGTGACATCCACCCCGACCTCGTGGAGGGTTGGGTTTTTTGTCGACGCGCCTTTGACTTCGATGGGCGGGACGATTATCAGGCCGGTGACTTCTGGCCAAACCCGGAAGACGAGCCGTTCTTCCGGGAGATCGTTCTCGCCAACGAGAAGCTGATCCTTCCCATCACCCAGAGCATCTTTCAGTATCTCGGTGTGCCCACGCGCTACTACGATGATCGACTGACGGACACGAACTTCGGGCTGCGTCTCAACTACTACCCCCCAATGTCGGAGGACGACGATCGATCGGGCGCCGGCCGGCTACTCGGACACGAAGACGTTGACCTGTTCACGGTCCTCCCCGCACCAAGGGTTCAGGGACTTCAAGTGTGGAACCAGGCGAACGGGAAGTGGATCCGACTGCACGCACCGCCGGGATCCATCATTCTCAACACCGGCGACTACATGCAGCGAATCACCAACGACATACTCCCTTCAACGACGCACCGGGTCGGCAAACCACAGGACGGATCACATTTGAGCACGATCAGAGTCTCCATTCCCATGGCTGTTTATGTATGGGAAAACGAGACGCTGGAAGTGCTGCCGGGACTGCAGAACCCCAAGTATGAACCGATCAAGGCCATCACGTTTCACACGCGAAGTACCAGCAAGTTTTACGGCGACGATTACGCGGTCGAGGTCAAGGACTGACGGCGCCCTGGATGCCCCAACACGGCGATGATACCTATGAGCAGGACGACGTTGGGAGGAAGAAAAAGGGCGACGACCTGACCGTTTGCCTGGTCGAACCCCGGTAGCACCTGAAGGGCGCAACCCAGCACAGAAAGCAGGGCTATCACACCCGCCGAATACACGGCCCACCGCGTGGCCGCGATCTTCCCACGCAGCGCAAACGGGAGGGCGACCGCGACCGGCAACGCGAGGGGTGAAAGGAAGAAGAGGTTTTCGTTCCAGTAGGACGTGTTGTGGTCGGTGAACGCCCACAGGAAGACCAGCAGGCTTCCACTCACGCCCAGGAGCAGGGACCAGAGCACCGCAAAGGTAGTAAACGGCCATCGCATGTGAGGGCCGCGGGCCGCGAGAACCGACAGAGCCCCCATGATTCCAGCCAGCAAGATGCCACCAAGCAGATAGACCACATAGAACCGGGGCGGTCTTTCGGGCGGCACATCGCGGGTCGACTCAAACACGATCTGCTCTGATGCGACGAGCGGAACGACGACGCCGTCATCCATCACGTTCGTCACTGTTCTCAGATGCTCCATCAATCTCATCGGTATGAAGGACTCTGCGGACGCCGTAAGCTCGCGGTCGGTTGGCGAGCCGAGGCCAATGAGCAGTCCTGTGTACAGGGCCAGATTGTATGAGGACAGCCGCAAGGAATGGCTCCTGAACGTCACACCAACGTCCAGTGTATCGAGTTGGGGGTGCAGCCCTCCGGCTATGACAGCATCCAGCGCGTCGCGCACTCGGGTCGAACAGTTGTCGTAAAAATAGTGGTACCGGTAACGCTGATTCTCCGGTCTGTTGTTCCAGACGAGGAAATCGCGGAGCGCGATCTTCTGTGTCAGCGTCAGATTGAGTTCCTGAACCCAGATGGTTCGGTTCACGGATTGGTAGTACTCGATGTACCGGCGCGCCGACGCCGAGCCGATAGAATACTCCATTCGTCCCTTAACGAAATTCCAAATGAATCCAGGCTCTGCAAAGTTGAAGCGCCCGTAGTCGAAGATCGAGTCGAATCCCAGCTCCGGGTCCCGGATCCATATGCCGTTGTGTCCAAACCGTTCCCAATAGATCTCGCCCGGCCCAAACGTCACGAGCGCAACAGTGATGTTCGATCCATCCGTGGCCTGCCGCGCGCAGATCGGCAACGTGACCGCGACGCTGCCTGCTGCAAGCAGCCAAACAACGCGAGGGAGTCCCACGACGATCGGTCCTACCGCTATTGAGCCGGGCAAGGGTATCATCCGCGAACCGGGTCTCGTCCCACAGGCAAAGACCTCAACGTCTCCTCGGCTGCTTCTGCATCTGTGATCGGTGCCGCGCACGTGAACTCCCGGCAGATGTACAACGCCGCATTTCCACCGACGAGCCCTTTGCCTTCAAGCAATGGAAGCCCGTCGCCCGGTGTTGACGGACTCGCAATGGCCTGCACGCGGTTTGGCATGAACACCCTGGCGGCTGCCCGCTGGAGTTGTTCGAGCCCGTGGGTCTCCTCATCCCCGGCGAAAACGAGTTCCACGGGCGACTCCAGGAGCCATTCGACCAGAATCAGGCTCTTCGCGAATGCCCGGGGATAGCGGGCAATGTGACCACCATAAGCATGAATCGCGCGAATCGCACGCTCGCGCCAAGTATCATCCCCAAGGTGGGCCCCGACTCGCGCCATAGAAATGGCCGCCACGGCGTTGGGGTTCGGGACGGCCCCGTCAGTTCCCTCGCGATACCGGAACAGAAGCTGCTCATGTGAATCCGCCGTATGGTAGAAAGCGCCCGTGTTCTCGTCTTCAAACTCGGCCTTCACGATGTGGAGCAGATTCACTGCCCTGTCGAAATACCGTCGGTCACCGTCGCACTCGTACAGGTCGAGCAGCCCTTCGGCCAGATACGCGTAGTCCTCGAGGTACGCATTCAGATGTGCCCGACCATCGCGATACGTGCGGAGCAATCCGCCATCAGCCCTCGTAAGCTGCGACGAGAGGAATTCCGCTGCGCGCTTGGCCGCAGCCAGATAGCGGGGCTCCCTCGAGACTCGATATCCCTCCGCAAGAGCCCCTATCATCAAACCGTTCCAGGCGGTGAGCACCTTGTCATCGAGTCCGGGCTTCACCCGCTCTTCCCTTGCAGCGAACAGAATGGCGCGCGCCTCGTCGAGGCGTTCCCGGAGATCTTCGGGCGTCGTCTTGATCCGGCTCGCGACGACTTCGATGGGATTGGGCGTGTTCGGGATATTGGTGCCTTCCCAGTTCCCGTGCTCCGAAATGTCAAAGTAGTATTTGACGGCCTCCGCGTCCCGTTCGCTCAACAGTGCGTCGACTTCTTCAGTCGTCCAGACAAAGAACTTCCCCTCGACGCCTTCAGAATCGGCGTCGGTCGACGAGTAGAAACCGCCTTCCGGTGAGGTCATGTCCCTGAGGACGTAGTCGAGTGTTTCGACAGCTACCCGCCGGAACTCGGGATCGCCGGTTGCCTGAAACGCCTCGAGATACGCCTTGGTCAGCAACGCATTGTCATACAACATCTTCTCGAAGTGCGGCACCAACCACCGAGCGTCCGTTGAGTAACGGCAGAACCCGCCGCCAATGTGGTCGAACATGCCGCCACTCGACATGGCGTGCAGCGTCCTGGTCGCCATCTCGGCAAGGTGTCTATCCCCCAAACGCCGATGCAGTCTCAGCAACAACATGATGCCCGCCGCTGGAGGAAACTTTGGCGCCGGACCAAAACCACCGTGCCGAGCATCGAACTCCTGCGCGAACTGTTGTGCCGCGGACCGCAACTCGTCGAGGCCTACCGCCATCTCGATGGAGGTAGTGCGGGATTCACCGAGTTGCCGCGCGAACTGGTTGGCTCTCGAACGGACATTCTCGCGGTCCTCCTGCCACGCTTTCGACACGGCCTCGAGGAGCCGAGGGAAGCCCGGGCGTCCGTATCGGTCGTCTGGTGGATAGTAGGTTCCGGCAAACACCGGCTCCAAATCCGGAGTGAGAAAGACGGTCATGGGCCACCCACCCTGCCCCTGGTTCATCGTGACCGTGGCGGCCATGTAGATGTCATCGAGATCGGGCCGCTCTTCACGATCCACCTTGACGTTGACGAAATCCTGATTCATCAGGGCGGCGATACGATCGTTTTCGAACGATTCGCGTTCCATGACGTGGCACCAATGACAAGCCGAGTACCCGATGGAGAGCAGAATGAGCCGATCTTCCGCGCGGGCCTTCCTCAGCGCCTCCGGTCCCCACGGGTACCAATCGACGGGATTGTGGGCATGCTGCAGGAGATAAGGACTGGTCTCGTGAACCAGGCGATTTGTATGATGCGGTGTTGACCCTTGCATCACGAATCGGCTCGCAACGTCGTGCATGTCGCAAACATATGTGATATATCGGTCACATCTTTTGTCGCTTGATCCGTGGGAAGTCTCAAACGAATCAGTCGATCCCGGTCGAACCAACCCTCAGGCTCTTGGGCCGCCGAGCTGAACGCAACTTGCCTGGTTCTGATCATTGAATCCCCCGTTGGCGTCGACAGACATTATAACGAGGCGCTCACGCCCGTCTGAAGAATCTTCGAGATGGGCGGGGTCGCATGTCCAGCGTTGAAGGAACAGCTTTCCGTGGATTCTTCGAATAGATCAGTGGGAGGATTCCGATCGCCCATTTCCGCCCCTTCGATATACCTGTCCGGGCGGCACTCATGGGTGGTTCTGGCGGTCGGCGCCGCGAGCTGGTAAGGTCGTGCATTGTGGTCGGGTTCGACACCCCTTCCCACTCCAACGAGGTACTGATGCGCAAGACGCATTGGAGGACATCCATGTGGACCGTCACGGCGGCATTGGCCGTGGCGGTCACGTCGGCCGACTTGCGCGCGCAGGCCGGCGGCGTGGTTCCGCCGGCGGATCGAGGCAAGCGCGCCGAAGGCAGGAACGGCGTCGTGTCCGCCGCCAACAGCCTCGCCAGCGAGGCCGGCGTGCAGATACTTCGTGCCGGCGGAAATGCCGTTGACGCCATCGTCGCCACGGCGTTCGCCGTCGGCGTCACCGAACCGCAGATGTCCGGGCTCGGCGGCAGCGGCTCGGCAACAGTGTGGATGAAGCGCGATGGCAAGCCCGCGTATCTGGACTTCTATGCGGCGCAGCCGGTCGAGGCGTGGCGCGGTCACACCGAACCGGCCCCACCGGAGGGTGGACGCGGTGCCGCACCGGCTCAACCACCGACGACCGGCGGACGCGGTGGACCGCAGGCGGATGCGGATCCCCCACCGCCAGACCTGCGCGTCGTCGGCGTTCCCGGCGGCCCCGGTGGCCTCCTTGCCTTGCACGAGAGGTATGGTGCCCTCTCCCGTGAGCAGGTGATGGCGCGGGCGATTCGTCTCGCGGAGGAAGGCTTCCCGGTGGGGCAGATCCTCGCGGGCTTCATCGCGGGCGCCGAGAACAGGATGCGGCCATTCCCAAAGGCACACGCGCTCTATTTCCCGGGCGGCCAGGCGCTTCAACCGGGCCAGGCACTGAAGAATCCGGATCTCGCGATCAGCCTACGGAGAATCGCGAGCGACGGACGAAAGGGGTACTACGAGGGCCCAACGGCCGAAGCCGTCGTGGCAACACTCAATGCAGCGCGAAACCCGCTGCGCCTGTCGGATTTCGCAGCATACGAGCCCCAGTGGAAACGTCCGCTGTGCACGGACTATCGCGGTTATACGGTCGTTTCGGCCGCGCCTCCGCAGACCGGCTACCAGGTGCTCCATACGCTCGAGCTGCTCGAGCCTTACAACCTCAAGGCGCTCGGCCTTCCGACGCAATCCGCGGAGGCATTCGACGTGATGGTGTCGGCATTGCGAGCGGGGCAATCGATCACCCGCTACAACGGCGACCCGAACTGGGCTGCGGTCCCAGCCAATGGGCTGGTGTCGAGCGCGTTTGCCGCGAGTCGCACAGGGGTGGTCGGGTCTGGCACCGCGGCGCCCACTCTGCAGGCGCAGGACCCCGCACCCTTCGACCGTACCGCGCCAGCTGGCGATTGCGGCCAGTACGAGCCCTACGGGGCGGCGGTGTTACTGCCGGGGATCGGCGGCGCCTCGCCGGCGGAATACGACGATGTCGGCGAGCGGACCGGTGAGACACAGGGCGAAACCACGCACATGTCCGCGGTGGACGAGGACGGCAACGCCGTCGCCCTGACCATTACGAACAGCAGCGTGTGGGGGTCCGGAGCATTTGTGGAAGGGTTTTTCCTGAACAACTCGGGCTTC
>Ga0302046_10001372_pt1 | contig 22856 bp, 22 predicted proteins | sample RVTome_11_FD_200261 | JGI IMG/M metagenome (GOLD analysis project Ga0302046, IMG submission 200261) | Soil microbial communities from uranium-contaminated site in the Upper Colorado River Basin, Wyoming, United States - RVT147D111 (version 2) ... | reverse complement strand
AAATGGGCGCCGCCGTCAGGGCGGCGCCTCCGGGCCCCGGCCCGCGGGTGGTTCGTCGTTGGTCACCGTGCGCTGGTACGGCCAGTCCTGCTTCGAGCTGCGCGACGGCGACCACACGGTCGTGGTCGACCCCCACGACGGCAAGTCCATCGGGCTCCCCCCGCCGCGGACGCGGGCGGACATCGTGCTGAAGACGCACGAGCACTTCGACCACTCCTGCGTCCGGCAGGTCGCGGGCCCAGGGACCAGCGTGTACGAGGGCGGGGCGCCGTTCGAGCACAACGGGTTCCGGGCGCGGAGCGTCGCGGCGCACCACGACCACGAGGGGGGGGCGAAGCTGGGCAAGGTGCAGATGATGGTGTTCGAGGTGGGCGGGGTGCGCTTCTGCCACCTGTCCGATGTCGGCCACCCGCTCACGGACGGGCAGGCGGCGGCGCTCGGCAGGCCCGACGTCCTCTTCGTCCCCACGGGCGGGATCTTCACCATCGACGCGCGGGAGGCCTGGGCGGCCATCGAGCGCCTAGCCCCGCGCGTGGCCGTGCCGATGCACTACCGGTTCGGGGGGCTCTCCGTGTCGGTGCAGGACCTGAAGCCCTTCCTGGACCGCGTGCCCCGGGGGATGGAGGTCGTGCGGGTGGGCAACGAGATGGACGTGGAGGGCCCGGAGGACCTGCCGGACGAGTCGTCGCTCTGGGTGTTCTCGGTGTGAGCGGACATCCGACCACCGAACGGTCAGGACGAGCCTTCCCGCACGGGTTCATACATGGGCTCCGAACCCGGATCACCACTAATCCCGAAACGCACCAAGAAGAAACCGAACCCCCTGATCGCGCCTCTTCGTGACGCCAACACCTCAGCCAAGTTGTCCACGATTCGGACATCGCTGGCGTCGTAGTCGTCGGGATCAAGTGAGGTGGGTCCCACGGCTGCATAGGGTGATCTCCGACAAGCCGCTCCGGGATCGAAACGTAGGAAATCCCGTTCACCTGGGAATCGAAGAACAGGGGTGGGGCCCCCTCCTCAAGGCAATGGTAGTCCCTCCAAACGTAATAGTCCACCCGAAGCTGTCCACGACCCAGGATCCAGTCACCGGACCGGAAAGCTGGTGGACCTGCTTCGTCGATATAGAACCGGAATCCGCCGCACTGGAGCGCGAGCGTTGTCCTGTGAAGAATCTCGCCCGACCCGCGTTCGCCTTCTGTTACGTCGTGGTGCGCCCAGAGGACGCGCCCCTCGAATCCATACACGCTCCCGCGCTCGTATGTGAGCAAACTCTCCTTGCCGCCGGCCGCTTCCAGCGCACCGTCCGGATCTATTTCGAACGCGAACCTCAGACGGTCTCCGCGCGCCAGCGGTTGGTGGGAGCCCTCGTCGATGGGCCAATCCATGAAGACTGCCTCTACCTCCACCAGAACACACCTCGGCACGATTCGGTTATCCCGGTTTCCGGCTTGCTAGATCAGCCCCAGCGCCTCCGCGACACGCCCCTTCTCCACACCGGTCGACGGCGTCCCGAAGCACGCGCCCTTCGAGTTGGCCACCACACCCGACCCGATCATCGGCGACCCGTAGTTCACGGTCCCGATCCCGACCTCGAGCTTGAACAGGTCCTTGAGCTGGTCCATCTCGTCGTCGTCCACCTTCGGGTGCGCGAGCACCCCGCGGTTCGTGGCGACCGCGGCCGAGCCCACCGTGTAGAGCCCCGCGACCGTCCCCTTCTCCACCTCGACGCCGAGCGTGTTGGCGACCGCCTGCACCTGCGCCTGCACGAGGCGGGGGTGCACGAGCGCCGCCCGGTCGTTCGCGAGGATCAGGTTGCCCGCGGCGTTCAGACGCCCCTTGAGGATGTGGACGTTGAGCCCGGTCCGCTTCACGGCCTTCACCTCCTCGGTGGTCGCGATGTCCCCCATCACGATCCCGGAGCGGTTGGCCGCCAGCAAGGTCCCCACGACCCGCGTCCCGCCGATGCTGAGCGCGGTCGCCTCGACGCCCAGCGCCTTCTCCATCGCCTGCACCGCCGCCGGCGGCGGGGCGATGGGGACGAACAGGTGCTCCTCCGACGCCACGGCGAACACGCCGAGGAAGGGGTCGCCTCCGAAGTCGACGGCCCTAAGCGGCAATCCGATGACCTCCCGGGGACACAAGCGGTCGCGCGCCGGCCACCGGCGCGCTCACCCAGGGGAGGGGGCGCCCGCCCGACAGGACGGCGGGAGCCGCGCGGGTGACGTCAGTCTTCACCCTCTTCCCTTTTCGCCTTCTTCTTGGGGACGGCCTTTGCGGGCGCCGCCTTGCTGGACTTGGGCGGGGGGACGGGCGCCTTCACGGCCTCCTCCTCCCCCTCTTCCTGCTCCTCGTCCTCGTCGTCCGCTTCCTCGTCGCCGCCCGCTCCCTCGGCTCCCTCGCCGGACTCGGACGCCTCGTCCTCCTCGCCCTCCCCCGGCTCGTCGCCTTCCTCCGCTTCGCCCCGCTCCTTGCGGCGGCGGCGCTCGCGGCGCTCCTGCCGCGTGATGTGCTCGATGCCGGGGAGCGTGAGCTCGAGGCGCGGGTCGCTGCCGTCCTCTGGCTCCTCGTTGAAGTAGACGCGCACCTTGAGGACGGACCCGTAGCGGACGCTCGTGCGCCGTGTGAGGCGCGGCGCGCCCCCGCCCTTGGGCTCCTCCCACTCCGCGGGGCCCGCGACGTGCTCCCGCCCCCGCCGCCAGATCGTCATGTTGAGCGAGTCGTCGATCCACACCTTGCCGTCCGGCTCGTCGTCCGTCGTGACCGCCTCGAGCCACTGGGACTTGACGTGCCGCCGGACGAAGCGCTTGATCCGCGGGAGGGCCGCCGCCGCCCGCTGCGTCCGGGGGACGCCCGTGAGCAGCCTGCGCAGCGGCACGGTGATGATGAGCTCCGTGCTGTCGTCGTCCCGCCGCGCCAAGTGCCTTCGCCCCCTGCCCCCGCCCTACCGCTTGATCCTCGACCGGCGCCACTGGTGGCGCTTCGGGTGCTGGCGGAACCGGCGCAGCGTCCGGATCATCACCCACCCGGGCACGCGCCGGTTGGACTGCGCTTTCCTCAGCAGCCGCTTCTTCTTCGGGCCCGGTTTCTTGTTCGCCACGTTCCTACCTCCGTTCAATCTTGATGTCCCGTTTGCGCGGCACGACCTGGGCCAGGATCCGTTTCAGCGTCTCGTCGTCGATCATGTTCCGGAGCCGGCCCGACTGGTAGAGCGACAGGAGCTGGTCCTCGACGGAACCCGCGATGTCCGGGTAGGCGGTCTTCAGGCGCCCCAAGCGCTCCCGCGCCTCGGGCGTGAGGAGGCCGCGCAGCACGATCTGCCGCTGCGTCTCCACCTGCGCCGCCTGTTCCGCCTGAGCCTGAGCCGCCTCCTGCTGGTGCGCGATTTCCTGGAACTTCCTCCGGCGTATGGCCTCCAGCTCTTTCTCGTCGGATGACATCGTGCACCTGCCTAGATTCGCCTGGTGCTGCCCCCGCGCCCCCTAGTAGTACTTCGAGAGTTCCGGTCGCTTGGCGGCGAGCTCCTTCATCACTTCATGGGCGACGTTGTCGAGGAAGGACTGCCCCTTGGGCGTGACCGTCGCGCCGCGCGCCTTGGGCTCGCTCGTGACGAGGCCGGCCGCCCGGAGCTGCTGGAGCGACTTGCGCACCACGCTGCGGCTCGACTTGCGCGCGTGCTTGGGCGCCGACCCGTTGTCCGCGTTCCCGCCGAAGTTCGCGGCGAGCCGCTCCGTGCCGATGGGCCCGTTGAGGTACACCTTGCGCAGGATCGCGGCCGTGCGGATGTGCCACCAGTCCTTCCGGACGGGCGGCTTCTCGCGGTGCACGCCCGTCTTGGCGAAGGCCGCCCACTCAGGCGGCTGGATCTCCTTCATCCCCTTGAGCTGCTGGGCCGCGGCCTCGATGATTCTGTCGGCTGGCACATCGAACACCGTGGTCATTTGGGGACACCGGGGAAAGCGCAAAAGGGGCGCCCGTATATAACCTATGGGGGGGCCGCCCGGCGTGTTCCAGGGCCCCCAATTGTTGCGGCGGGAGGGGGGCGTCCGGGGGCCGGTGGCGCTGGCGCGCGCGGAAGGGCGCCTCGGTCAGAGGCGGTCCCACTTGGCCGTCGGCGCCCCTAGGTCGCGGATGGGCGCCTCGCACACCGGGCAGAGCAGGCGCATGCCTGCGGTGATACGGCCGACCTGGTTGAACCGCTCAAGGCACGTGTCGCACAGGAACTCGCCGCAGTCGTCGTGGCGGTGGGACGCGCCCCGGATCTTGCAGGCGGAGCAGTAGAGGCGCGGCCGCTGGGGGAGGGGCGGCAACACCGCGTCCGGGGCCGCTCCCCCCGCGTACCTTGAGAACTCGCGCGCGAACGCCGGCGACGCGTGGGCGGGGGCGGGGGACGCGAGGTCGAACTGGTACTCCGGCTCCTCCTCGCGCATGCGTGAGCGGCCGCGGCGCGACGAGGCGCCTTCCGCGTCGTCTGCGCGCGCCCCGAACTCGTCCGGGCCGGACCGCACCTTCCAGCCCGCGTCGTGGATCGAGGAGATCGTGATGTCGTTGGCGGGCACGTCGAGCTCCTGCTCGAGCGACGCGAGCACCTGGAGCACGCGCTTCGACCGCAGGATACCCGCGCCGAGCCTGACGGAGACCTCGCGGAGGTTGCGCTTCTCCGGCGGCAGCTCCACGGCCTTCGCCACCGCCTGCTCGAGCTCCGGTGTCACCGTCTTCTGCGGGTCGATCCGGATCCGGTCGACCTCCTGGACGTACCGCAGGATGCGCTTCAGGCGCCGCACGTTGGTGTCCGGGAAGTGGTGCAGCAGCTGGGCAAGCTTCACGCGCGGCGGCTCGCCGCGCGCGGCCTGCTCGGCCGTCACGCAGTACCGGAGGACGAGCGCGGACGCCTTCTCGAGGTCCAGGAGGTCCTCCCGCGAGATGCTGAAGAGGTCGAGCTTCGGCTCGGAGGCGATGTAGGCCATGGCGTTGTCGATGTGCTGGATCGGGACGCCCCCCACCTTGAACGCCTGCTCGCGCGTCGGGAGCTTGCCGTGCGTCCACTCGAACTCGAGGATGCGGCGCGCGTAGCGCTCGACCTCCCGCTCGAGCAGGATGTCGCGCGCCTCCTGCAGCTTCTCGGCGGAGGGCTTGTGCTCCGGGTCCAGCCGGTTGGCGCGCTCGAAGCACGGCAGCGCCTCCTCGTAGCGCTCGAGCGCGCGGTACGCGAGCCCGAGGTTGTACCACGTGAGGTAGTCCTGCGCGTCGAGGTCGAGCGCGCGCCGGTAGGAGACCACGGCCTCCTCGAACCGGTCGAGGTTGTCGAGGCATATCCCGCGGTTGACCCACGCCGGCCGGTGCTTCGCGTCCTGCTCCACGAGCGCGTTGAAGAGGTGGAGCGCGCCCCCGAAGTCCCCGCGGCTCATCTTCACGCGGCCGAGGTAGTTGAGGACGTCGAGCGACGAGCGGTCGACCTGCCGCGCGCGCTCGAGGGCGTCCTCCGCCTCGTCGGGCCGGCCCATCCGGTCCAGGCAGATGCCGAGGTTCAGGAGCGCCTTGAGGTCCTTGGGGGCGGCCTCCACGGCTGCCTGGAAAGCGCCCAGCGCCCCCTCGAGGTCCCCGGTGTCCGCCAGGCTCTTCCCGCGGTTGTTGAGGAGCAGCGGGTCGCCGGACGCAAGCCCGAGCCCGCGGTCGTAGGCCTCGAGCGCCTTCGGGTGCATGTCGAGCGACGCGTACGTGAGCCCGAGGAGGTTCCAGTTGCCCGGCTCGCTCGGCGACACCTCCGTCGCCTTCCGGAAGCACGCCAGCGCCTCGCGCCCCTCGCCGAGGCGGCGGAGCGCGAGCCCCTTGTTGACCCACGCGTGCTCAGAGTGCGGGTTGGCCTCGAGCGCCGCCGAGAACGCGGCGACGGCCTCCTCGTGCCGGCCGAGCGCGGACAGGACGACCCCCTTGTCGTTCAGCGCGTGGACCTCCCCGGGCTTGAGCCGCAGGGCGGACTCGAGCGCGTCGAGGGCCCCCTCGAGGTTCCCCCGGCCGCGGCGGGCGACGGCGAGGTCGAAGAGGGCGTCCTCGTCCTTCGGGTCGCGCGCGACGAGGTCGAGGCACAGCCGCTCGGCCTCCGCGAACTTCCCCTGTACGATCCGCTCCCCCTTGACGAGCCCGGCGACCTCTCGGTCGTCCGGGGCCAGCCGGAAGGCGGTCTCGAACGCCGCCAGCGCCTTGGCGCCCGCCCCCGCCTCGCGGTAGGCCTCGCCGAGCTCGAGGAGGATCGGCACCTCCCGCGGGTCGGCCTCGGCGGCCCGCTCGAGGTGCGCCGCGGCGGCCTGCGGGTTGCCCGCCCGGCGCTCGAGGGCTGCCGCCTGCCGCAGGGCTCCCGTGTCCTTCGGGCGCAGGTCGAGGCCCTTGGCCATCGCCCCCCGCGCCTCCTCGAGCCGCCCGACGGCCTCGAGCGCCTCCGCGAGCAGCAGCCACCCCTCGCCGTGCTTGGGGTGCCGCGCGGTCAGCGCCTCGAGGTCGCCGATGGCCTCCTGCGCGTGCCCCTTCGACAGGAGGAGCTGCGCCCGCGCCTCGAGCGCCTCCTCGTTGTCCGGGTCGACCTCGAGCGCCTTGGCCAGGCACCGGCGCGCGGCCTCCGCCTCGCCCCCCTGCTGGTGGAGGGACGCCTTGAACAGCCACAGCCGCACGTTCTTCGGGTCCGTCCCGATCGCCACGTCCATCTCGCTTACCGCGTCGCGCCGGTTCCCGATCGCCGCGAGCGACTCCGCCTTGATCCGGCGGGCGTTCACGTTGTCCTTGTCCTGCGCGAGCACCTTGTCGAGCGCCTCGACAGCGTCACGGTGGCGCCCGAGCTTCTGCAGGCAGAGGCCGCGCCGCGTCCCCGCCAGCGGGTGCGTCGGCTCGACGATGAGCAGCTGGTTGTACGCCTCCAGGGCGCCGTCGAAGCGGCCGAGCTCGAAGAGCGCAGCCGCCCGGTCGAGCCCCGCGGGGAAGTCCGTGGGGTCGAGCGCGAGCAGCGCCTTGCCCGTGGCGTCGACCCCCTCGTGGTCCTCGAGCGCCTTCTGCGCCTCCAGCTTGCAGCGAAGGAGCGCCGCTGACTCGGCGTGGTGCTTGAGCCCCTGGTCGGCCGCCTGCGCCGCCATCCTCCACTTGAGTTGCGCGCCGAGCGCGCGGGACTTGCGCGCGGCCGCGCGCTCGTTGGCGGGGTTGTCGTGCAGGAGCAGGTCGGTCACGCGCAGGGCGTCCGCATCGCGCGCCGGCTCGACCTTGTCGAGCGCGTCCAGCATGAGCTCCAGGGACTCCGTGTCCCCGGCGTCGAGGGCGACCGCCTCCTCGGCGGCGGCGTACGCGTCCTCCGGCCGGCCGAGCTTGAGCAGGAGCTGCGCGCGCCCCTTGTGGACGGGCCCCGTGGCGCGGCCCCCCGCGGCGGCAGCGTCGAGCGCCTTGAGCGCCTCCTGCGGCCGTCCGAGCGCGTGCATGACCTTCGCGTTCTCGACCCACAGGTCCGGGTCGTCGGGCTCAAGTTGGCAGGCCCGGTCGAGGTGGATCGCCGCCTCCTCGAGCTTGCCTTTCTTCTTCAGCAGGAGCGCGGCCTCCTTCCACGCGCGCGGCTCGTCCGGCGCGACCCGCGTGAGCTTGTTCCACGCCTCGAGCGCCGCCGCGTCGTCCCCCCGCTTCGCGAGCAGGCGCGCCCGCTGCAGGTTCGCCTCCTTGTGCGACGGCTCGAGCAGCACCGCCTCCTCCGCGCACTTCAGCGCGGCCGCGAGGTCGCCCCCGTCCTCGTGGAGCAGCGACATGTACACGCGGGGCTTGGGGTCGTCCGCGCCGAGTTCGGCGGCCTTCTCGGCGAACCGCATGGCCTCCCCCCGGTCCTTCAGCTTGCGCGCCGCCTTCGCGCGCTCCAGCCACCAGTGCGCCTTCTTGGGCTCGAGCTGCGTGAGCTCGATCAGCCACCGCATCTCCGCCGGCTCCGCCTGGTGGAGGCGCGCGAAGAGCTCCGCCGCGGCCTCCCCTTCCCCCCGGCGCAGGAGGAACGACGCCTTCCCGGAGAGGGCGTCCGTGCCCTGGGGGTCCGCCTCGAGCGCCTGCTCGAAGTAGCGCGCGGCCTCCTTCGCGTTGCCCGCCGACTCGTAGGCCGCGGCGAGCGCGTGCATCGCGCCGACGTGGCGGCCGTAGACCTCGAGCGCGCGCGTCCAGCTGCGAAGCGCCGCGCCGTGGTCGCTCACCCGGTCGAGCCCGCGGCCGACCGCGACGAAACGGTCGGCAAGCTCCTGGCGGCGCTCCTTCACCTTCGGCCGCAGCCGCTCGAGGTGGTCGAGCGCCTTGGCCCACGCGGCGGCCGCCTTCTCCGGCTTGGCGCCGGCGGCCTTCTCAATGACCCCGGAGGCGTCCCTCAGCAACGATTCCTCGTCTCGGGAGAGCAGTCCCATCTAGCCCCATCCAGCAGGCGCGGCCGCCGAAAACGCATCTTGCCGTTCGGTATATAACAAGAAGGACGCGCGCCCGCGCGACGACGGCGCCGCGCGCGCGGCGGCGGCGCGCGCCACGCCGTCCGGGCGCGCGCCACGCAACGTGGAAACGTTAAATAACGCGCGCGGGCTGCCCGCCGCCCGGGTGCCCTCGTGGGTCCGCGATCTGGCCACTTCGTCTTCAAGAAGGGGACGAAGTGGAAGGACCTCCAGCCCGCCTATGAGGGCATGCTGCGCCTCTTCCTCCAGGAGACGGGGCAGGCCTCCGACGACGAGCTCTTCGACCGCATGCTCATCCGCTCCGACCTCGAGGACCTCGTGAAGGGGCGCAAGCCCTCGGGCTACAACCGCAACAACAAGGTGCGCCTCGTCTTCCCCCTGCGCGACGACGGCCTCATCGAGATGTACATCTACCGCTCGTCGCGGGACGAGGACATCGTCCGCGTGACGAACCTGATCTCGGACTACTTCAACGAGCACGAGGTCGAGCACGAGGTCAAGTGGGACGAGATGCTCATGTACGAGCTCAAGGAGCGCAAGAAGCGGTAGGCCGCGCACCGTTTGCGAACCTTCAAACCCCGCCCCGGGCCTGCGTGCCGCGGGTCGTCGGGTGGCGCTCACCGGGGTCGATACCGTCGCGGTCGTCGTCGCCGAACGGCGGCGCGCGCTCGCGTGGTACCGCGACGTGCTCGGCCTGCGCGAGGCGTACGTCCCCCCGGAGGTCGGGCACTGGATCGAGGTGAGGCCCGGCAGACGCGGGACGCGCCTCCACCTCGGCGAGAGGGGCGGGACGACGCAGCCGGGCCCCACCGGTGTCATGCTGCTCACCGACAACATCCGCGCGGAGCGCGAGCGCCTCCGGGCGCGTGGCGTGCGCTTTCTCTCCGAGCCCAAACTGGAGGAGTGGGACGAGTGGCTCTGCTCTTTCGTCGACCCCGACGGGAACGAATTCGACCTCAAGCAGCCGGCGCCCGGCGAGGGCGGGGACGAGTGAACGGGTGCTGGGCGCCCGCGGCCGGCCCCCCCCGGCCGGCCCGTCCGACATCCCCGCGTTCGTCAAGGTCCGCGAGCGGCCGCTGAAGACGCACGTCTTTGGCCGCGGGGGCACCGTCTTCGTCTGCCCCCCCGCGTGGGGCCTGCCGGGCGAGATGGCGATCAACCCGCTGCGCCCGCACGCGGACGCCGCGCGCTTCTTCACGTTCGACCCCTCGGGGACGGGCGAGTCGACCGCCACGCGCGCGAAGGAAGACCTCACGTCGCGGGGGCTCGCCAACGACTGCACGGGGCTGCTGCTCCGCCTGAAGCTGCGCCCCATGGCCGTCCTCGGCCACTCACACGGCGGGCTCGTCGCCATGCGCGTGGCGCTGAACCACCCGGAGCTCGTCCGCAAGCTCGTGGTCGTCTCGTCCACGCCCGGCGACGGGTCGGACGACCCGTGGGCGTGGCGCGCGCTCCTCGGCGACGCCGCCCCCACCGCGCCGGTCGAGCGGCGGGAGGAGATCCTGAAGATGGGCCACGCCATCTGGGCGCGCTCACTCGCCGACCCGTCGCAGTCCAAGAAGGTCTTCGGGCCGCTCCCCGACAAGAAGTGGAAGGTGTCCATCGAGCGCTTCAACGCCAGCCCCAAGGACTCGCAGGGCCTCGACCTGCGGCCGAAGCTCCCGCACATCCGCGCCCCCACGCTCATCCTCCACGGCCGCAAGGACCCGGTGGTCGGCGAGGGCGCCGCCGAGGAGATGCGGAAGGCGCTGCCAAACGGGGAGATCGTCTACTTCGAGAAGAGCGGGCACTTCCCCATGCTGGAGGAGCCGCTGAAGTTCGCGACGGTCCTCGGGGAGTTCTTGAGGCGGGACTAGCCGCCTTCGGGGTCGGGGATGAGCTCGAGGACGTCCTCCGCGGTGGGGTTCAGGTCCTTGAAGGCGGCCGACCCGGTGAGGATCTCCCTGCCCCGGCGGACGACATACGCGCCCGTCGGCTTGTCCCAGTACTTGGCCACCGATTCCACGACTTCCTCGACGACGGTCTCGTCCTCGACATCGACCATGACTTCGTGGCCGGAGTCCGGGTCGCGGACGGTGATGCGTGTGGCCATTTCGGTGGCTCCTGGACGGCTCAAGAACCCGGCTCTTTCTATTTAAGCCAGACGTGATGGAAATCCCGAATCCCTCAGGCTCTCATGGCGGCGACCCGTGGGTCCGGCCCGGGGTGCCCCGCCCCCCCTTTCCGTAACCCATATAGCGGGCGGCCGGGCTCGTTCCCTTGTGTCCCGGTTCTCCCGCGTGCGGGCCATCGCGTTTGACATGGACCAGACCCTGATCGACTTCGCCGGGTCGCGCCAGGCCGGCCTCGAGGCGGTCCTCGCGCGCATCGAGGCCGCCGGGTTTGCCGTCCCCCGGGAGCGGTTCATCGAGAGCCACGACGCCCACGCCGTGCGTGAGGACGACCACTACCACGCGACCGGCACCTGGCGCCCGACGGGCGAGCGCTTCCGCGACCTGTGCATCGAGTTCGCCCTCCCCCACGATGGGTTTGCCGACGAGCTCACCGCGACCTACGTGCGCGTGCGGTACGCGACGATCCGCCCGTACCCGGAGACGCGCGCGGCGCTCGAAGCGCTCCGGCCGCGGTACCCGCTCTTCCTCGTGACCAACGGGCCTTCGAGCCACCAGCACCGGGAGATCGAGGCGACAGGGCTTGCGCCGCACTTTGCGCGGCTCTTCGTCGTGGACGACTACGGGCTGCGCAAGCCCGACGAGCGGGTCTTCGAGATGGTGCGCGACGCCGCCGGCGTGCGGGACGACGAGATGCTCATCGTGGGGGACAACCCCGTGGCCGACATCGACGTGCCCCGCCGCCGCGGGTGGGCGACCGCGTGGGTCGTCCGCGACGCGGCGCGGCGCCGCCGCGCCGACCCGGGGCGGGCGGACGCCGTCGTGCGTTCCGTGGCGGATGTCCCCGGGCTGCTCGGCTTGTAGGCCACCGCGCCGGGTCCGGCGACCCGGATTCCGGCGGCTTCATGTAGGCGCGCGCGCGGGCCGCGCGCGCCCGGCGGCCCCGAGTCCCCGCGGTGCGGCGCTCCCCGCGACCCGCTCGCGCCCTACTGCTCGCGCTGCAGGTCGCGCATGCGGAGGAAGCCATGGACGTCCCCCGGGGCCCCGCGCGCGGACCGCGCTCCAAACGTTTATTCCACGCGCACCGCGCTCGCCGCCCCGTGGCCCGGCGAAGGCTCAGCCGGCAGTTCACCTACTCCGTGGACAACGCGTCCTTCATCTCCGGCGTGATGCCCGAGGTGTGGAGGCGGATCGAGGGCCGCCTCTACCCCCTCGCCGACGAGCGCGGCCTCCAAGTCCACCGCGAGCAGAAGCCCGTCAAGACGGACCAGGGCCACCCCGTCGGCGGGATCTCGAACTTCACCTGGAAGGCGCGCAAAGGGCTCGGTCCCGGGTTCACCCTCGAGCTCAAGCACAACCCGCGCAACTACATGGTCGTCAACCTGAAGGCGAGCGCCCACTACCCCCTGGCCCTCGCCGCGTCCATCGGCCTCGGCGCGCTCCTCAGCACCTTCTGGCTCCCCTACCTCCTCGCCAACTGGGCCGACCTCTTCCGCAACCCGCTCTTCCTCGTGGCGGTCGTGGCGATGTGGGTGGTCTTCGGGCTCCTCACGCGCACCATCTTCCTGTCCGGCGTCCTTGCGGCGCTCTCGTCCGCTGCGTTCGGGTTTATCGCGGGCTACGGCCTGGGGTGGCTCGTCGCGATGGCCGTCGCCCGCCAGCGGCACGGGGGCACCGTCCACGCGTCGCTCGAGGCGCTCATCGACGGCCTCGACGACCCGACGGGGCCGGCGGCACCGCCGGCCTACCCCTCCGCGCGCGCCGTCCAGTACGGTTCCGCCGTGCCCCCGCTCTCCAACGCGGCGCCGGCGGCCCCCACGCCGCACCTGCCCACGCCCAAGCTTGTGGGCTCGCAGGCATTCCCGGCCTCGTCGCTGTCGATGGCCGCGTGCCCCCAGTGCCGCTCGCCCGTCGCCGTGGGCGTCCTGAACTGCCCGACCTGCGGGCTCGGGCTACAGTGGAGTTGACCGGGGGCTGCCCAGTCGGGGTGGCTCCCGTAGCGTGCGTGGGGCCGTCGCGGCCGTGACCAGGCCGCGACATGGGCAGCCGGGGGGGGCTGCCCGTGGCATGCGTTGGGATTGACATCGGAAAGGACGCCTGCACTGCGACCATCATCACGAAGACCGGCCACCTACGCGGTCGGCTGGACTTCGAGAACCGCCCCGAGGGGTTCGCCAAGCTGACGACGCGGCTTAAACCGCGCGACCTACTCCTGATGGAGGCCGGCACGTACATCTACCCGCTTCATGACCACTTCCGCCGCCTGGGCTTCGAGGTGCTCGTCGGCCACCCCCGCGCGATCCGCCAGATCACGGAGAGCTAGAAGAAGACCGACCAGCATGACAGTGAAGTCCTGGCACAGCTTGCCCGGGTCGGTTACTTGCCACGCGCGTACGTCCCCCACCCCGACATCATGCGCAACCGCGAGATCTTGCGGACGCGCCTCGACATGGCACACCAGTCGACGCGCGCAAAGACCCGGGTTCGGTTCTTCCTCGCCAAGCGGTGCCTCGGGCCTCCCGAGGACGTGTTCGACGGAGGCCGCGCCTGGCTGCGCCAGGCGCACTGGAAGGACACGCGCGATCTAGTACCGGGCGTGATGGCGGACGAACTGGATGCCCTACAGGAGCGCCGCGTCAAGATCGATGCGGTCCTCGGCCAGATGGCGATCGATTCGCCCAATGTGAAGGTCCTGAGGACCATTCCCGGTATCGACTACTACCTCGCGCTCATGATCGCGTGCGAGGTGGGCGATGTGGGTCGCTTCCCGACGCGGGAAGCGTTCCGCACGTTCACGGGCTGCGCACCGCGGATGCGGCAGTCCGCGGGCCGGAACCCGGCCAAGGGCACGAACAGCAACGCGAGCTCGCGGCTCAAGACCGCGCTCAGCCTGGCGGCGCAGACGGAGGTCCGGTACGACAACCCGATCCGCGAGGCGTTCAAAAGGCGGGAGAAAGAGACGCAGTCGAAGGCGCGCGCCCACGCGGTCGCGCGCCGGAAGATGTGCGACCTGGTGTACGCGATCCTCCAGTCGGGCGAACCGCCCCGCTGGGCGAGCCCAACGGCCGTCGAGTGAAAGCGCCGGAACCTCGAGCAGGTAGCGGACCGGGTGGGGAGACTGCCGACCCCCCCATTACCCGTGGCGGTTCCGCGTTTGGGGTTTGCAGCCAAACGACCGGTCGTGGATCGTTGGCAGAGTGCACCGTGCGTGCCTTCGGAGCAATGTCCGGCCGTCGCTTGGAGGAAGTCCTAAGAACATGCGGCCGCCTACCTGTTGCCACGCCGACTCAGAGGTCCGAAGTTCGACTTCTGTGGAAGGTGTAGCGCGTTGGGGTCGGGGAGTTTCCCGGCCTTCCCTCAGGGGCTCATGGGTGGCGAGGAGCGGGGTCCGTGAAATCCCCGTGCCCGAAACTCCACATCGCGGGTCGGGTAGGAACCTGAATCAGAGCCCACCAGCGCTCGGTCACGCGGAGACCGGACCGGCACTCTGGCGAAGCTGTTCCGTCCAATCCTCTGCATCCTTGCCCACTACCCGCCGGTACACCTGAATGGTCTTGTCGGCGGTCGTGGCCCAGGTGAATTTCCGAGCATGCCTGTGACCAGCCGCCACGAGCGTCCTGCGATGGGAGGGCTCCATGACATCGACCATAGCCTTAGACAATTGGTCGATTCCTCCGACGGGAACCTGCATCACAGCGGAGTTGGAGACCTCGGCGAGCGCACCTCCGTTGGTGGAAATCACGGGCACGCCCGATCGCATCGCCTCCAGTGGAACGAGGCCGAACCCCTCGTACATGGCGGAGTGGACAACTGCCTCGGCACCGCGGTAGAGTGCGGCAAGTCGCTCCCTCGAGATTTGCTCAATGAAGACAACGCGTTCGGGTGCCCCCCTCCAGCCCTTCAGCGCCGCCTTTGCTGGACCACCGGGCCTGCCTACGATTCGAAGTTCGATTCCCGGGGGAAGATCGCCGTGCGCGGCTGCGAACGCCTCGATTGCGTCCTCAACGCGCTTCGAGGGACCAGTCCCGACGACGAGGAAGTACCGCCTCGCGGGAGGCAATGGCGCGCCGCTTCCCCGGTCATCCGAAGCCTGGGTTGCTGCGATGTGGTCTGATCCGAGGTGGACGACATAGACCTTCGAACGCGGGACGCCGCAGATGCGCACGAGGTCGTCGGCGGTGGTCTGTGAGTCGGCGATCACAGCATCCGAGTGGTCGAGGACGGTGGGAAGGACATGCTGAAAATAGAACCGAAACGCGCGTGGGACCATCTGCGGAAAGAGGATGGGAATGAGGTCATGGATGGTCACGACCGTGGGTACGGCGAGAGGCTTGACAATCCCCAGGAATGGCTCGTGAAGTACATCGACCCTGGACGCGATAACCTCGAAGGCGCGAGTTTGCGAGAGGATCCACAGAGGTCCCGGGAGCGGGCGGAAGCTCACCTCTTCGCATTCGTTTAGGTACAAACCCCTTGAGCCTCGCTTGGATACAAGCGTCACCCTGAGTCCGTTGCCTTGGCCGGCCGCAACTAGCGCTCGCACCAGTTCACGCGTATAGACCCCTACGCCAGTGTTGGGCTCGCATGCCCATTTGGTTCCGATTGCTACTCGCAAGCTCCTTGGTCACCTTCCACGGATGAAGGAGCCGCTCCCCTTGTTTCTAGGGCGTGAGACGAGCTCCTTCGCGAGCCGCACGGCCAGATCTCATCCAAGGGATTGTAGGGACCGTGGACTATGAGTGATGATTGGCACAACTTGGCATGCCGCCCCGATTGCTTTAGGAAGCGGCCCGCCCCTTTGCCGGGCGGTTAGCTGCGGAAACGACGATGGGCGATGCACATGGAGGTCTCTTGCCGGAACCAGTAGCGAGGGCATCCATCGCCTGAGGGGTTGTCCTGAGCAAACGATAATTTGAGGTAGGCCGTCGCAGAAAAGCCGCGGAGGGCGCGCCTCGGATGGTCGCGCGGAGTTTCCCGGGGATGATCGCCACAGCGCCGCCTCCTCAATCGATCCGTACTGTCGAGTACACCGGCACGCGTCATGCCTGCGCGACGACAGTCTTGTCGGCGCGAAAGGCCCGCAGCCGGGGGAGGCCGGGCATTGTCTAGAACGCCGGGCGGTGTGTGGGACGCCGCCGTGATTGGCGGGGGAATTGTGGGGGCCTCGGTGGCACGTGAACTCACCCGAAGGGGGTTTCGAACGTTGATTCTTGAGAAAGAGCCGGACGTGGGACAGCACGCATCCTCACACAATTCGGGGGTCCTGCATTCGGGAATCTTCAACATGCCCGGAACCCAACGCTCTACATTGACCCGGTCGAGCGTCCCGCGGATCAAGCGCTACTGCGCCGAGCGCGGCATCCCCTACCGCGTGACGGGGAAGGTGGTCTGCGCACGGACGGAACAGGAGGTCAGGAACCTCGAGCGCCTCTGCAAGAATGCACCAGGTAACGGACTCCGGTCCATCGAGGTGATGGAAGCCCACAGGATCGTCGAATACGAACCGAACGCGGTTCCGTTCCCGTTCCTATTCGTTCCAGAGGCCGGAATCGTCGATTCCATGGCGCTTGTGAGGTCGTTCATGGCGGACGCGTTGGAACGTGGCGCGAGGGTTGAAACTGGCACCGAGGTGATGCGTATTCAGAGGCGACACGGCGGCTTCCTCATCGAGACGAGCAACTCGGCGTTCGAAGCCGCCCGGCTGGTCAACGCGGCGGGACTCCATGCAGATCGCATCGCCTGGCAACTCGGGATCGCCGAGGAATATGTCGTGGTCCCCTTCCGGGGGGATTACTACCGTCTGTCCGTTGGAGCGAGGGGGAAAGTACGCGGACTGATCTACCCGACGAAGGACCCCGACTTGCCCTTCCTGGGAATCCACTTCACCGTGACGACGGACGGGGAGACGCTCGTCGGCCCGAACGCCGTCATTCCCCCGCGCCGCGAGGCCTACGAGGGATTCCGCCCGACGGCGGAAACCGCGCGGATGTTCTTGGAGGCCGGTTTCCTCCGGATGATCATTCGCAACAGGTCCGTCCGGAAGCACGCCGCTGGTGAGTTCCTGCTTTCCCTCTCCAGCCGGGCGTTCCTTCACGAAGCCCAGTCTCTCGTGAGGGGCCTCACCCCGTCGGACCTCGTCCGTACGTGGTCGGGCATAAGGGCACAGCTCGTGAGGCGAGAGGACGGTTCGTTCGTGGATGACTTCACCGTGGTCAGAGGTGACGAATCGGTCCACGTCCTTAACGCCGTTTCGCCCACGTTAACCAACTCGATTGCAATCGGTGAGGTTGTGGCGGACGAGATGCGGCTTTAGCCGGGGGCCAAACCGAGGATTATCCGCGGGTCTGCCCCCCAGTTGACCGCTATCGCGTTGGCCGCGGCCGTACGGTCGTGCCATGTGACGCGGATCCAGGCGTGTGACCACGACTTCGGGTATGGGACCGCACTGTCCAATCAGTCGACTCCTCGCCGAAAACCGTGATCGTGAGCGAGTCCCCGTTTTGGACGTTGACGCTGTCGAAGGCCACCCCTACGTACCGCGGCCGGTTTGGCGGGGGGCGCTTCGTCTCGATCGCACGGCCCGTCGGAAGAACTCGGTTGCATCCGCCCTCGGCCGCGCTGAATTCGCGAGAGGCCACTCCGTCTTCCGGCTCTCGACGAGCTCATTTCCGAGGGCCTTCGGAACCGAGATTGGCACGTTTCGTCGCTACCGCTTGTGCCAACTTGTGCCAATCCTACCTTATCACCGGGCGGCGAGTGGGGTGACATTCCCTTTCTCTGCAAGGGAGATACGGGTGACGATGCGTGACTGTGCGGACCGTTGAACTCGAGACTCGTCTGGTCGACATCCCCTCTTTTGTCGATGAGCGAGGAATGCTCCACCAGGTAACGGACGCGGCTCAGGGGATTCTTCCCCGCATTGCGCGCGTGTACGACGTCCGGAACTTCGAGCCAGGAACGATCCGGGGCTTTCACCTGCACCGTCGCGAGTGGAAGGCTTTCCACGTGGCCGTGGGCGCGGCAAAGTTTGCCGTCCGGCGGGAGGGGGGCGGTGAACTGCTCACCTTCGTGCTCACGGATCGGAACCCGCGCCTTCTTGTGGTGCCCCCCGGGCACTACAATGGATGGCGCGCCCTGGAGCCGAACACCCTACTGTTTGGGTTCTCCAGTGCCACCATCGAAGAGAGCCTCAGGGACGATGAGCGAGTCGACCCTTTCCATTTCGGGGACTGCTGGAAGGTCCAGGGCAGGTGATGATCGTGCGTGTCACCGTAACGGGCGGAGCTGGCTACTTGGGCAGCGTCCTCTGCAGGGAGCTTGTCGGGAGGGGGCACGAGGTTCTGGCGGTGGATTCGCTTCTGTATGGGGGCGGGTCGCTCTCGAACCTCGAGAGGGAACCCCGCTTCAGGCTCCTCGTGGCGGACCTACGCGACCATGCCGTTTGCGAACGCGCCGTGCGATGGGCGGACGTTGTTGTCCACCTGGCCGCGATTGTCGGCGACCCGGCGGGCGACATCGACCCCGACTTGACCATCGACACCAACCTGCATTCCACGCACTCCCTAGCGCACCTTTGCCGCCATAACAAGCGCAAGCTCGTGTATGCAAGCACCTGCTCGGTCTACGGCTCGGCGCCAGGGAGGCTCGTTTCCGAGGGCCACGGGACCGAGGGGCCGGTGAGCCTCTACGGCAGAACCAAGCTGCATGCCGAGCGCGAGATCCAGGATGCGGGGCCGCCGGGCTACGCCATCCTTCGCATGGGTACGCTCTTCGGTGATTCCCCCAGGCGAAGGTTCGACCTTGTGGCCAACCTGTTCATGGCAAAGGCTATCCTCGGTGAGACCCTCCGCGTCCAGGGAGGCGCCCAGTATCGCCCGTTCCTCCACGTTGCCGACGCGGCCGACGCCTACGCGGATGCAATCGAGCAAGACTGGGGGGGCGTGCTGAACATCGCATCGCACAACATCCGGATTGACGAGTTGGCGCAGGAGGTCAGTGCATCCGTCGCGCCGCCTGTCCGGGTGGTTTTCGATCTCTCTGCCACGGATCCCCGCGACTACCGAGTCGACTCCCAGCGTGCGCGGCGGCTCGGTTTCAGTCCTTTCCGCACGTTCGAGGACGCCGTCTGGGAGTTGCAGCGCCCGGAGGCCAGGGACGCGGTCAAACGGTACGCTGAAGCCGAATTCAGCAACGTGCGTTCCCTTGAGGTCGAGTACGTCGGCACGGCGGCCGCGGCCTCTAGGACGACCCGGATGGAGGCATCGGTTTGAAGGCACACGAGCGATCCAATGGACCTGGAAGGGTGATGATAACCGGCGGAAGCGGGAACCTCGGGAAGGCGCTCAAGCGCGTTTTTCCGGAGGCACTCTCGCCGACGAGGCGCGAGATGGACATCCGGAACCAAACGATGGTCGACCATTATGTGGCCACACGGCGACCGAGCGTGATTATCCATGCGGCGGCCCTCACCGGCGTGCGCCCGTGCGAGGAGGACAAGGAGAATGCATGGCAAACGAACGTGGTGGGGACAGAGAACCTCGTCAACGCGATTCTTCTCACCTGCGCGCCGGTCAAGCTCGTTTACGTCTCCACCGCCTGCATTTTTGCGGGCGACCGGGGCAACTACGCGGAGCATGATCTCCCGTACCCAAAAAACTACTACGCGTTCACGAAATACATTGGCGAAACGGTTGCGCGGACGACACCAATCTCCCTGGTTGTCCGAACCAATTTCGTGGGGCGCGACCCGTGGCCGTACCCCTGCGCGTTTTCGGACCGATGGGGGACGTACCTTTTCGCGGACGAGGTGGCCCTGGGAATCCGGGAGGTCCTCGAGGCGGCGCTCATCGGGACGGTCCATATCGTCGGAAGCGAAAGGCTCAGCGTCTTGGACCTTGCCCGCATGACAAAGGCGGACGTCGAACCCCTCTCCATGGCGGAATACGTGGGCCCTCCCCTCACCCGTGACATGTCCCTGGATACGGTCCGATGGAAGCGCTATTCGATCGGAAGCGGTCGGGGCCACGCCCCGCCTCCGACGGTCGAACCTGCTTCCATCGGGGATGGAGAAAGCAGGCTTGAGGCGCCGACGCAGGCATGAGTGACGACCCCCACGCCCCCACCGCCGCGGGGCGCATTACCCACCCCGACGAAATGGGTGGCGAACAATTCCGGTGGGGCCTGAACAGCGCGGCGACGGAGGTCGACGTGGTGATGCCCGCCTTCAACGCTGGCGCGTTCGTTGGGGAGGCCATTGGCAGCGTCCTTCGCCAGTCGTTCGCCGCGTGGGAACTCTGGCTGCTTGATGACGGCTCGACCGACGGGACCCGAGCGGTGGCCAACGAGTACGCGTCACGCGATCCAAGGATCCATGTCTTGAGCCACGCGACGAATGCAGGGATCCCCGCGTCGCTCAACGACGCCATCTCCGCGGGCTGCGCTCCCTTCGTGACGTTCTTGGGTGCGGATGACCGATGGACGGCGGCTTTCCTGTCAAGTCAATTCCGTGCACTGAAACGGGACCCCGGCGCCGTGGCGGTCGCCGCCGACGCGTGGATCATCGACGCCAGCGGGCAGAGGAGCGGCAAGCTCTGGAGCGCTCTTCAGCCTCCTCCGCCCGGCCCATCCTACGGAACCACCTTCGAAGTCCTCCGTGAGAATCACGTGTGCTCGGTCGCGGTAGTATGGTCGCGTGCGAGGGCGGCCGGACTGACGTTCAACCGCGCCATCCCATGCATGAATGACTGGCTATTCTGGCTGGAGCTCTCGCGGAGGGGGCGCATCCTCTACAACCCGGAGCCTCTGGCGGAGTATCGATTGCACGGATCCAACATGAACGTAGGATTCCGGCGGCGGGATGACGAGTTGGTGGATTTCGTCGCGGAATTCCGCAAGGTGTTCGGATCCGTGCCGCGGGCAGTCGAGCATCGGCTGCAGTACTACCTCGTGAGGGGCCACGAGCGGCGGGGAGAGCAGGTTGAGGCGGTCCGGGCACTAGCCCGGATGTTCGCACTCGATCCGGCCTGCCCAAAGAACGTGTCCGCGCTGACTCATTTCCTGCCCTTGGAAGAGCGCATGCCGCGGATCCCCCACCTGCTGGGCGGCCGGTTCGTCCACACGATGCGCTAGCGGGATTCCCAGGCAGGCCAATCCTCCCTCTCCCTGACGACGACTAACGATGTGGGCGCGGCGTCACCGTCGATCCTCCGCTGACGAAACGGCGGAGGCATCGTGGCTGATCCGATGAGGGTGGTGATACGCGCCTCGGATGCAGGGGTATGACCACGCCCATTGGCGGAAACCATCAACTACTGCAACCTGGACACCCAGGACGATCCGAGCAACCTCCCGACCCGCATGTTGAACGATTCCCCCAGAACCATCTGGCTCAGCTGCGTGAGGTTCTTGTGGTCCCATGGTCGCAGCCGGAACATCCTCCACAGTTCCCTCCATGCCAGCGACCGACGGGAAAGGTGCTGCCATCCGCGGAGCCGATAGTACGAGAGCCAGTGGCGAGAGATCAGGTCTTCGAAATGGCCTGACGCCTCCAACACGTCCGCGAACGCAGGGAGTTCCGCATCCAGCCGACGTTGTCCAATGCTCGAGTTTCGCCCGTGGATTCGGTATTCGTAAAGGGCTTCGAGATTCCTGGCCACGGGCGATTGGATGGTGACCTGGAGCCAGAGAAACCAATCGAACAGGAACGGGAGGGAACGTGGGAACCCGATGCGCCGAATTGCCTGGTAATCAACCAACATCCCGATGGAGCTGAGATGGGGACGACGCAAATGGGCCGGCGTCGTTCCCCACTCGTCGTCCGGCACGGGTTGGCACAGGTCACTGAAGAGGCGTCCATCTCGAACACCTTTCGCATCGATGATCCAGCCATCACACGCTGTGGCGATCGCCCGCGGTGCTGATTGGAGGTGCCTGACCTGCTTGACGAGAAGGTTGGGAAGCCAGACGTCATCCGCTCCAATGAACGAGAACAGGTCGGCGCTACGATGATTCACGGCCTCCGCGAGGGACGTGGGAATCCCCTCCGTTCTGTTGTGTTCGATTACATGAACCCGTGGGTCACGTTGGGCCTTCTCCCGCGCGATCCCGCCGGTCCGGTCGACGGAGCCATCGTTGATGATCGTAAGTCGGAGGTTCGACCATTGCTGCGATGTGACGCTGTCGATCGCCTCAGCAACATATTCCTCCTGGTTGAGGGCCGGCATGACCACGTGAATGAGGGGCGGTTTGGATTTGGACGGCGACATGCCTGCTTCCGGGGGGGAAGCGCCCCGCGGCCTGGATGCCGCTTCGCGCACTGCGCCCCACAAAATCCTCTGCGCCAAAAGTCGTTTGGCACGTTTCGTCATTGCCCCAATCAGCCGGACGAATTGTGCCAATGCCTGCTTGTCCTCAGTTCGTCTCCCCTCAAACCCGCGGTGTTGTGCATCGGGCTCAGGGGACGTTCGAGGCCATCAGGAGCCCAGAGTGACGGACCACGCCACCAGCTGACCGGTCCCGGAGCAGCGTGAATTGTGGCACATTTAGGCAGTTGCCACATGGGTACCCGAACCGGCTTTCCCCTAAGTCTTTCTTCCACCCGGGAAGAAGCGTCGAGTCGCAGTTGACGTCTTCTCTGACCTCGACATCCTGGAAGCGCGCCTCCCGAACAACGAGGCTCATGGTAGCGCAGGCGAGCTCGTCGAGGCCATGGGCGTCGAGCCTACGGCTGTGCAAGTCCCACCGCGTTCCATAGGAAGGAAGTCGCATGAAGTCGAACCCCAAGCGTTCGGTGAGTCCCTTCGGGCCGTCGAGCTCGTGGAAGGCGTCAATGAGGTGCCGAAACCGCATTGGGCCAATCCAGAGGCGGGGGCTGATGAAGGCCCCGAGGTGGAACCGGCATCGGAGTGGTCGCTGGTAGTGCTCAAGGGCAACATCGACGAGTTTGCTCACGACGAGGAGGGCGAGGATCTTGCCCAGATCCACGGGTTGGTCGGGGTGGGGGGAGGTTGTCGCTCGAGCCAACGAGGCCGGGCATCTTTAGCGCCAAAAGTCGCAATACTTGTGCTTTTGGTAGAATCGGCCGATGGTGGAACCGCCAGGAATACGGGAACCCAGACGGCGCGGGTACGCATTGGGAAAGCCATTTCAACCCCGCTGGCCAATGGCGACGGATGAGTTGTTGCATAAACCCCGCCTGACGCGCTCTCCTCTCCTATCGACGAATGACGTGGAGCAAACGTGAAGGACGGCCCGGCGCCATCCTTCCGTACCACCAGAGGAACGAACGCCGGAGCCGCAG